>OIZA01000921.1_pt1 | contig 12185 bp, 12 predicted proteins | sample 1588381 | NCBI WGS metagenome assembly OIZA01 (sample SAMN03283277) | human gut metagenome | biome: human-associated habitat; material: feces | host: Homo sapiens | place: Peru | collected 2012 | reverse complement strand
GACAAGATTAAGACCGGGACCGACATTTTCAAGACAGGTTATAACCGATGTGACGGTCGTCGTAGTGTCGAAATTGTCGAGACTGACAATAAGCGCCGAAACCGCAAGAATTATCATCTCGATAATGAAGAACGATCGGATGTTCTTGACCGTTTCCTCCGAAACGGGCTTTCCGCTTATTTTTATACGGTTGACGCTTTTCGGGTGAACGGTATGCTTTATTTCGCTGATTCCGCTCTTGAAAAGAACCATAAGCCTTGAAACCTTTATACCGCCGCCGGTGCTTCCGGCGCATGCGCCCGAGAACATCAGCATGATTATGATAAGCCTTGAAAGCTGCGGCCATTTGTCGAAGTCCGCCGTGCAGAAACCTGTCGTTGATATAACCGAGGACACCGTGAAGAATGAATTTCTCAGAGTGTCCTTAACGCTCGGGAAAAGACTGTGGACATTGAGGGCTATAACGAACGACGAAACGGTTATAATTCCGAGATATGTCCAGACCTCGGTGTTCTTCAGTCCGTCGCGAAAACGCCTTGTCAGCATCATGTAGTAGAACGAGAAGTTCACGCCGAAAAGGATCATGAACACCGTCAGCACTACTTCAATATATGGGCTGTGATAAGCGTTTATTCCGTCGTTGGTTACGGTGAAACCGCCTGTGCCTGCCGTGCTGAACGCGGTGGTTATCGCGTCGAACAGCGGCATCTTTCCTATCAAAAGGAAGATAACTTCGGCGGCCGTTATCGCTACATATATAACATAGAGGATCATCGCCGTGTATCTCAGTCTCGGCTTGAACTTATCAACAGTCGGGCCTGGACTTTCCGCGCGCATAAGCTGAATATTCTGACCGCCCGCTATCGGGAGCAGAGTAAGTATGAGTACCAAAACGCCCATTCCGCCCATGAAGTGAGTTTCGCTTCGCCAGAAAAGGCTCGTTTTTGAAAGCGCCTCGATGTCCGTCAGATTCGTCGCGCCTGTCGTCGTGAAGCCCGAAACCGTCTCGAACAGCGCCGAAAGAAACGACGGAATGTCGCCGCTTATGCAAAGCGGAACGGCGCCGATAAGGCTCATGACAATCCAGCTCAAAGCCACGATCGCGAAGCCCTCCTTGGCATAAAACCGAGTGTTCTTCGGCTTCTTGGCTATCAGCGCAACGCCTATCGCGAGACAAACCGCGAGGGTTATCAGATAATAAATTCCTGCTTTTTCCGAATATATCAGCGAGACGACGCAGGGAAAAAGCATCGCTCCGGCCTGAGTGCAGAGCACCCAGCCGAGAATATAAAAGATAATCGAAATATTCATCCTGAGCCTCTCACTTCAAAATATCTCTCAGGTCGTTTAGCCCCTTCTGAGTCGTGACGACAACGACCGTGTCGCCGACCTCAATAGTGGTCAGACCGTTGGGAATTATCGTCCTGCCGTTTCTGCCGATGCAGCAGATGAGAAGATTATCCTTAAGCTCAAGGTCGCTTAAAGGAACGCCGATAACGTCGGATTCGCTTCTCGCGAGAAACTCGAGCGCCTCGACCTTGCCGTCGACTATGTTATAGAGCGTCTGAACATTGCTGCCCTGAGAGTTTTTCAGCGCTCTGGCGTAGCTGACTATGGTTTCGGCTGTGATGAATTTTGGATATATGACAGAGCCGATATCAAGGTTGTCGATAATTTCGGCGAAGTTCTGTCTGTTGATCTTCGTGACGACCTTGGCTTTTGAATTGCTCGTCATGAACATTGAAAGCATTATATTTTCTTCGTCAACGTCGGTCAGGGAAGCAAAGCCGTCCGCCTTGTCTATTCCCTCTTCATAAAGAAGCTGCTGATCCGTTCCGTCGCCGTTTATGACAGTGACTGATGACGGGAACACGCTTGAAAGAAATTCGCATCTTTCCTTGTTCTTCTCTATGACCTTGACCTTGAAGCCGTATTCGACGAGCATATTGACAAGATAGAACGATATCTTTCCGCCGCCGACTATGACTATTCTTTTTATTTTTCCGAGTTCAAGCCCCGTCTTTTTAAAGACGGTCTCTCTCTCTTTTCTCGATGTCAGGAACGATATCTCGTCTCCTGCCCTGAGAACGAACGAGCCTGTGGGGATAACGACCTCACCGTTTCTCTCAACGGCGCAGATAAGAACCTTGCCGCTGATTTTTCCAAGCGCGCTCATGATGGACTTTCCGACTATCGGCGAATCGAAAGGGAGAGCCGTTTTCAGAAGCTCAACCTTTCCGCCGGCGAATGTGTCGACCTCGATAGCCGAGGGTATGCAGAAAAGCCTGCTTATTTCGGCGGCTGCCTCATATTCGGGATTTATGATGTTCGAAAGTCCGAGCCTCTCTTTTATAAATCCGCGCTCCGAAAGATAATCGGGATTTCTGACCCTTGCGATAGTGCTGCATGAGGCGGATCTTTTCGCCATAAGACAACACAATAGGTTAAGCTCATCGCCGGGTGTGACGGCGATAAACAGATCGGCGTTTTTAACTCCCGCGTCAACCTGAACCTGATGAATTGAACCGCTTCCGACGACGCCGAGTACGTCAAGTCTGTTTGTGACTTTCCTTACCGCGTCGGGGTCAATGTCGATAACGCTGACATCGTGTCCCTCTCTGACGAGCTGATCGGCAAGCGTTGAACCGACCTTGCCGCAGCCGACAATAACTACGTTCATGTTTCCCTCCGTGAAAATAGCGATATTCTTTTTTCTCTTATCGGTGAATTCTTACATTCACGTTCAAGTATTATAACATATGTCTGAAAAAAATTCCATAGTTTTGCTCATTTTACTTAATATTGACGGTATTTCGTCTTTTTGCTTGCGGCTTTTTCATAGAATTAGCGAGGTGTTTTTTATGATGAATTATGTTTGGGTCGCGCTCGTCGCCGTTTCGTTTGTCTCGGCTATGCTTACAGGAAATATGCAAGCGCTTTCGTCGGCGGTGATCGACGGAGCCGTGAAAGCGGTCGAGCTTTCTTTGAAGCTTTTGCCGACTATGGCGTTCTGGTGCGGAATGACCGAGATAACCGAAAGATCGGGCTTAAGCTCGATAATAAGCCGTACGCTTGCACCTTTGATGAAAAGTCTGTTTCCCTCCGCCGGGGAAAGAGAGGATATAATTTCGGTCATGACGATGAACATCGCGGCGAATATGCTCGGTTTGGGCAATGCGGCGACGCCGCTCGGGCTTGAAAGCATGAAGCGGCTTCAGAGCATAAACCCCGACAAAACCAAAGCGAGCCGTGACATGATATTCTTCGTCGTGATGAACTCTGCGTGCATGAAGCTGATACCGACCACCGTCGCTTCTTTGAGACAGCAGCACGGCTGCGAAACGCCGTTCGACATCGTTCCGTGCTGTATCCTCGCGTCCACCTGCTCCCTCGCCGCAGGATTGTCCGCCGCGTACATATTAAGCGGGAAAAGGGGGAGAAAGAAAAATGTCCGATAGGCTTTCTGTGTATATTTTGCCATGCATTGTTGTGTTTGCCGCCCTGTTCGCCTGCTTCAGGAAAACGACCGTGTTCGACGCTTTCACCGACGGCGCGAAGAGGGGAATGTCGACTCTCGTCGGGATAATGCCCACGCTCATAGGCATAACCGTCGCGGTGACAATGCTTCGAAGCAGCGGCTTTATCGAAATCGTGACCGACGCTTTATCTCCCTTTCTCGAAAAATTCGGGCTTAAAAGCGAGCTGCTGCCGCTGGCTTTGTTGAGCCCGCTTTCCGGCTCCGGCTCGCTTGCCGTGTACGAGGACATATTGAGCGAATTTTCGCCCGACAGCCCGATAGGAAGAATCGCGAGCGTCATGGCGGGCTCGACCGAAACCACGTTCTTCGCCGTCAGCGTCTACTTCGGCTCGGTCGGGATAAAGAACACGGGATGCACGCTCTGGGCAGGGCTTTTCGCCGATTTCACGGCGTTTGTTCTGTCCGCGTTTTTCGTGAATTTGTTGATGTAAAATGTCTCAAAATACTTGTTAGTTATAGAAAAGTATGCTATACTAAACTGATAAATTATAATGAGGTAGTATGCGATGTTAATATTGGGTATCGACCCGGGTTATGCGATCATAGGCTACGGCGTCGTCGAGTACCGCAACAATCATTTCACGACCGTTGACTACGGAGCGATAACGACCGAAGCGAAAACTCCGTTCAACGAGAGGCTTGAAATGATATACGACGGATTCAACGAGGTCGTCAGGAGAAACAATCCGCAGGTCATGAGCATAGAAAAGCTCTTTTATAACAACAACGCCAAGACCGTCATAGATGTCAGTCAGGCGAGGGGCGTTCTGATGCTCGCCGCCCAGAAAAACGGACTGCCCGTGTTTGAATACACTCCGCTTCAGGTCAAACAGAGCGTTGTCGGCTACGGCAGGGCGGATAAGAAGCAGGTTCAGGAGATGACAAAGCGGATACTCGGGCTTGAAAAAGTTCCGAAGCCGGACGACACGGCCGACGCTCTCGCTATGGCGATATGCCATGCGCACGCAAGCGGCTCGCTCTATTCGTCCAAAATGTCGATAAGGAAAGGAATTTGAAAATGTTTTACAGCTTGACGGGAGAAATTGTTTACAGAGATTCTTCTTCGGTGGCGATATCATGCGGCGGCGTCGCTTTCAGATGCTCCGTCACGCTCACCACGCTCAACGAGCTTTCGGATAAAAAAGGCGAGGTCACGCTCTACACCCACTTAAGCGTCAGAGATGACGCGCTCGAGCTTTTCGGCTTCTATGACGAAAGCGAGCTTGACTGTTTCAAAATGCTCATTTCGATCTCTGGCGTCGGCCCGAAAGCGGCTCTCGCGATACTTTCCCAGCTCACGCCCGACAGGCTCGCCCTCGCTGTTTCAAGCGGCGACGTGAAATCCATAACAAAGGCGCAGGGCGTCGGCAAAAAGATAGCGCAGAGAGTTGTGCTCGAGCTTAAAGACAAGATGAAAACAGGCGACGTTTCGGGTACGGATGAGACGGGTGCTTCGGGGCAGATACTGCTCGGGTCGAACACAAGCGAGGCGGTCGAGGCTCTTGTTATGCTCGGCTATTCTCAGTCGGAAGCGTCGTCCGCCGTGGCGAAGCTCGATCAGAGCCTAAGCGTTGAAAAGCTGATAACTCAGGCGTTGAAGATCCTTTAAAAGATCGGAGAAGATAAAATGAACGACTTTGATTATGAAGAAAGAATAATGGCGACCGAGTATACCTCGGAGGACGCCGACATAGAGACCTCATTAAGACCGAGGGTCTTCGAAGACTATATCGGTCAGGAAAAGGTCAAGGAAAATCTGAAAGTATACATTCAGGCGGCGGTTTCAAGAGGCGAAAGCCTTGACCATGTTCTGCTCTACGGCCCACCGGGTCTCGGAAAAACGACGCTCGCCGGAATAATAGCCAACGAGATGAACGTCAACCTCAGAGTGACTTCGGGTCCCGCGATAGAAAAACAGGGCGACCTTGCGGCTCTGCTGACGAATCTCAACGAGGGCGACGTGCTGTTCGTTGACGAGATACACAGACTTCACAGAAGCGTTGAAGAAGTGCTTTATCCCGCGATGGAGGATAACGCGCTCGATATAATCATCGGAAAAGGCCCGTCGGCGAGATCTATAAGACTTGATCTTCCGAAGTTCACGCTTGTCGGAGCGACGACGAGAGCGGGTCAGCTCTCGGCTCCGCTGAGAGACCGTTTCGGCGTCGTTATGAGACTTGAGCTTTACACTCCCGAGGAGCTCAGCCGTATAGTTTCAAGAAGCGCGGCCATACTCGGAATAGGCATAGACGGCGAAGGCGCTTTACAGATAGCTAAGTGTTCCAGAGGAACGCCGAGAATAGCCAACAGAATTCTTAAAAGAGCCAGAGACTTCGCTCAGGTCGTCGGAAACGGCGTTATAGACAAGGACGCCGCCTGTCTCGCTTTGAAGAGAATGGAGATAGACGAACTCGGTCTCGACGCCACGGACAGACGGCTTTTGACGACGATGATAAAAAGCTATAACGGCGGCCCTGTCGGACTTGAAACGATAGCGGCGGCGATAGGCGAAGAAGCCGTCACGATAGAGGACGTATATGAGCCTTATCTCATGCAGATAGGCTTCCTTGGCAGAACACCGAGAGGAAGAATAGCCACCCCACAGGCGTATGAGCATCTGGGGCTTGAATATAAGAACTGAACACAGACCCTAGCCCGATTTCGGACGGGTTCGGAACACATGAACAGAATTAAAGGAGCGATACAATGGGAAGATTATTCGGAACGGACGGCGTCAGAGGCGTCGCCAACACAGAGCTTACCTGCGAACTTGCTATGAATATAGGCAGGGCGACAGCTATGGTCCTGACGGACGAAAAACACAGAAAGCCGAAAGTCCTTATCGGAAAGGACACAAGAATTTCGGGCGCAATGCTCGAAAGCGCGATAGCGGCTGGGCTTTGCTCGGTCGGCGCAGACGTCATGACCCTCGGCGTAGTGCCTACCCCTGCGGTCGCGTACCTCGTCAAAAAATATAATTATGACGCGGCGGTCATGATCTCCGCCTCGCATAATCCCTGCGAGTACAACGGAATTAAGATATTCAAGGCTGACGGCTACAAGTTACCCGACATGATAGAGGAACAGATAGAAGCCATAATTCTTGACGAAGTCGACAAGCCGCCGCTTAAAACGGGCGGAGCAGTCGGAAGCGTCAGCGAATGCGAAAACACGGTTCACGACTATATAGCCCACCTCAAAAGAACGGTCGACGTCGATTTTGAGGGTATGCATATAGCTCTCGACTGCGCCAACGGTTCATCCTCCGTCAGCGCGGAAAAGCTTTTCACCGACCTCGGCGCGAAATGCGATATGCTGTCGGATAAGCCGGACGGCGTCAATATCAACGCGGGCTGCGGCTCGACGCATATGGAAAATTTAAGCCGCTATGTCAAAGAAAATCATCTTATTGCCGGCTTCGCTTTTGACGGCGACGCGGACAGAATGCTCGCCGTCGATGAAAACGGCGATATCGTCGACGGAGACAAAATAATAGCTATCTGTTCGGCGTACATGAAACAGGAAAAGAAGCTCGAGAAGAACACAGCCGTCGTCACGGTCATGACCAACATGGGCTTTTATAAATTCTGCGACGAGAACGGAATTTTATATGAAGCGACAAAGGTCGGCGACAGATATGTTCTCGAAACCATGCTTCAAAAGGGATATTCGATAGGCGGCGAACAGTCGGGTCATGTTATCTTCCTCGACTACGCCACAACGGGCGACGGTCAGCTCACCGCTCTTCAGGTTCTCAGAGTTATGAAGAAAACGGGAAAAACTCTGTCGGAGCTTGCTAAGTGCATGACGGTTTATCCGCAGGTCATGGTCAACGTCAGAGTGTCGAACATGGGCAAGGCGAGATACGCCTACGACGAAGAGATCAAGCTCGCGATAAAGTCGGCGAAAAAGGAACTCGGCGACAAGGGAAGAGTTTTGGTCAGAGTTTCGGGAACGGAACCGCTTGTCAGAGTTATGCTCGAGGGCGAAGATCAGAAACAGATAGATAAGCTCGCCAACGAGATAGCGCAGGTCGTCAGAGAAAGACTGATATAAAATCTTCGGGTCAACCCGAAACGGAAAGGCAAAGGTAACAGGCATGAGATATACGGCCGACTGGAAAGACTATGAGCTGATTGACTGCTCGGACGGTGACAAGCTCGAACGCTGGGGAAAGATAACCCTCGTCAGACCCGATCCGCAGGTCATCTGGAAAACCGAGAAGTCAAATCTCCTCTGGCGAAAAGCCGATGCGTACTATAAAAGGTCAAAAAGCGGCGGCGGAAAATGGGAGATAGAAAGAAAAATTCCCGACCGCTGGCAGATAAAATATAAGGATCTGACCTTCAACGTCAAAAACATGGGCTTCAAACACACGGGGATTTTCCCCGAACAGGCGGTCAACTGGGATTACACCCGAAAGCTCATCAGAGAATCGGGCAGAGAGGTCAAGGTTCTCAACCTTTTCGCCTACACGGGCGCGGCGACGATAGCCTGCCTTAAAGAGGGCGCGAGTGTGGTACACGTAGACGCATCTAAAGGCATGGTCGCATGGGCGAAGGAAAACGCCGTCTCATCCGGGGTCGCCGACGGGAAGGTCCGCTGGATAGTCGACGACTGTATCAAGTTTATAAAGCGCGAAATAAGGCGCGGAAACAAATATGACATCATAATCATGGATCCGCCGTCATACGGCAGAGGACCGGGCGGCGAAGTCTGGAAGCTCGAGGATGAAGTATACGATTTCGTCGAGCTTTGCAGCGAGCTTTTGTATGAAGACTCGATCATGATGCTGATAAATTCATACACAACGGGGCTTTCGGCGTCCGTTATGGAATATATTCTGGGATCGACCGTCAAGCCGAAATTCGGCGGCAGCGTATCCTCGAGCGAAATAGGTCTGCCCGTTACGGAAACGGGAATGATACTTCCCTGCGGAGCGTCGGCGATCTGGACAAAGTAAACACGGGAAAAGGTAGAAAAATGAACAGTATTATTGAATTTGATAATGTCACCTTCAGATACGACGAGCAGGAAGCCGCCGCCAAGGAGGTCATCAGAAACATAACGCTGTCGGTCGAAAGAGGCAGCTTTGTCGCCGTGCTCGGCCATAACGGCTCGGGCAAGAGCACGCTTGCGAAACTGACGAACGCCATTCTTGTTCCTCAGGAGGGCAGAGTGCTCGTCAACGGCATAGACACCTCGGACGAGGAGAGAAAAAACGACGTCAGGCGAACGGTCGGAATGGTTTTTCAGAACCCCGATAACCAGATAGTCGCCACCATAGTCGAGGACGACGTGGCGTTCGGCCCCGAAAATCTCGGCGTCGATCCCGATGAAATAAGAAAACGCGTCGACGAATCACTCAAAGCCGTCGGAATGTACGACTACCGTTTCCATGAGCCGCATAAGCTCTCGGGCGGTCAGAAACAGCGCGTCGCGATAGCAGGCGTTATCGCTATGCAGACCGACTGTATAGTTCTCGACGAGCCGACGGCGATGCTCGACCCGAGAGGCAGGAAAGAGGTCATGGAAACCGTAAAACGTCTCAATCGAGACATGGGGATAACCGTAATCTTCATCACACACTACATGGACGAGGCAGTTCAGGCGGACAGGGTCATAGTCATAGACGACGGAAAGATCCGTTTCGACGGTACGCCCCGAAATGTGTTCTCGCATATAAACGAGATAAAAAAGATAGGGCTTGATGTTCCGCAGGCGACTGAGCTTGCCTATCTTCTCAAAAAGGATGGCGTAAATTTGGGCGACGTCCTCACCGCAGATGAGTTTGTGTCTGCTTTTGAAAAGCTGCGGAGGTGAAAAAATGGGAATAACCGTTCTTAATACGCAGGAGCTTGAATATATATACGGAATCAAGACCCCGTTCGAGCATACCGCTATAAAGAATATAAATATAGATATAGAAAAAGGCGAGCTTATAGGAATAATAGGCCACACAGGCTCGGGCAAAAGCACGCTTATTCAGCATTTTAACGCTCTTTTGAAGCCAACAAGCGGCAAAGTCTTTGTCGACGGCGTTGATATCTGGCAGGACAAGACCTCAACAAGAAACGCGAGATTTTCCGTCGGTCTTTGTTTTCAGTACCCCGAGTATCAGCTTTTCGAAGAAACCGTCGAAAAGGATATTTCGTTCGGCCCGAAAAATATGGGGCTGAGCGAAGACGAAATAAAAAGGCGCGTCAGAGAAGCAATAAAATTCGTCGGACTTGACGAAAGCTATCTTGAAAAGTCACCGTTCGATCTGTCGGGCGGCGAAAAAAGAAGAGTGGCGATAGCCGGCGTTATGGCGATGGAACCTAAAATTCTGGTTTTAGACGAGCCTTGCGCAGGGCTTGACCCCAAGGGCAGAGACACAGTTCTCTCGCTCATCTCACAATACCGAAAAGACACAGGCAGCACTGTCATGATAGTCTCACACAGCATGGAGGATGTCGCAAAGATAGCCTCAAGAGTTCTCGTCATGAACAAGGGCGAGGAGGCTATGTTCGGAACGGTCGACGAAGTCTATTCGAGAGCCGACGAGCTTGTCGGAATGGGACTGAATATCCCCGAGATAACATCTATCTTCCTCAAACTCAAAGAAAAAGGCTTCGATGTAAGAACGGATATCTACACCGTCGAATCGGGCAGACAGGAGCTTCTGAAGTTTCTGAAAGGGGGAAAGGCGAAATGATAAAGGACATAACCATAGGTCAGTATTTTCCGCAGAAATCTTTTGTCCATGCGCTTGACCCGAGAGCGAAGATCATCTTCACGATAATGTTCCTCGTGCTGATCTTCCTTTGCAAGAACGTCTGGTCGCTTTTGCTGATGGTCGCGCTGCTGCTTGTGACCATATTCGCATCCAAGGTTCCGCTTAAGATGTTTCTGAAAAGCATCAAGCCGATACTCCCGATAATCATATTCACAACGCTTCTGAACATATTTTATGTCTCAGGCGGTACAACTTTAGTCTCGTGGTCGATCTTCACTATCACCACCAAGGGAATTTATACGGCGATCTTTATGGCGGTCAGAATAGTCGCTCTGATCATGTCGAGCTCGCTTCTGACCTACACCACAACGCCGACAATGCTGACCGACGGCATAGAGAGACTTCTCTCTCCGCTGACGGTTTTCCATATTCAGGTGCATACTCTCGCGATGATGATGACGCTTGCTTTGAGATTCATACCGACGCTTATAGACGAAATAGACCGTATCATGAACGCCCAGAAAGCGAGAGGCGCGGATCTTGAAAGCGGCGGACTTATAGCCAGATCCAAAGCGCTCATACCCATACTTGTTCCATTGCTCGTTTCGGCTTTCAGAAGAGCTTATGAGCTTGCGTTTGCTATGGAGTGCCGCTGTTATCAGGGCGGCGAGGGCAGGACACGAATGAAGAAAATGAAGCTCGGAGTTCGTGATTTTGTCTCATTTGCTACACTTTCACTTTCAATCGCAGGTATAGTCCTGCTTAACATCAAATTCGGATCGCTTGTATGAGGTGGAAAAATGCGAAACTATCTGTTCAAAATAAAATATGACGGTTTCGCTTTTCACGGCTGGCAGATCCAGCCTAACGGCATAACCGTTCAGCAATGCGTGACCGACGCTTTCGAGCGCATATTCTCTCAGAAAGTCACTGTTCACGGCTGCAGCCGCACCGACGCCGGCGTTCACGCTAACGAATTCTGCTTTAACTGCCGACTTGAGACGGATATGTCCTGCGACAGAATTATCGGCGCGCTCAACGCTGTCCTGCCCGAACAGACAGCCGTCACCGACTGCAAACAGGTAAGCGACAGCTTCCACGCGAGATTTGACTGCGAGGGCAAGGAATATGTCTACATCATCAACAACTCGGCGGTCAGAGATCCGTTTTCGCTCCACACGGCTTTTCATTATAAATATAAGCTTGACGAAAAATTGCTCGACGCCCAGGCGAAAGACTTCGTCGGAACTCACGATTTCGCCGCTTTCTGCGCCGCGGGTTCGAGCGTCAAAGACACCGTCAGAACCGTCTATGATTTTTCGGTCGAAAGAGACGGTGACAGGATAATATTCAGAATCAGCGGCGACGGTTTCCTATATAATATGGTCAGAATCGCAGTCGGAACGCTCCTCGATATAAGCCGCGGCAAGATAGAACCCGGGAGCGTACCGCAAATCATAGAAAGCAGGGACAGAAGCAAAGCCGGGGCCACGGCTCCCGCCTGCGGACTGTATCTGAATAAAGTTTTTTACGGAGAAAATAACGATGGCTAAAACAGAAAACGAACGCCCCGAGACCGTCATAAAAGTCAAGGGAAGAAAAAAACAGAAGAAAATATTGCGTACGCTCATAATTCTGATCTCGGTGGGGCTTCTTGCGCTCACGGCGTTTTACATCGCGCCGCATGTCAGACAGCGAACCGAGAAAGCGAAGAGCGACGGGGGCGAGGACCTGCTGTTTTCAACCGACAGCGAAGTCGTCGGCTCGATACATCTGTCGTCGGGGAATATCGTCGTCACGGCGAAATCGCTCATTTCGTTCAAGCCGAACGGCGAAACGCGCTATGTCGAAAACATCGGTTATTCGAACCCTGTGTTCAAATCCTCCGACAGAAAATACATAGTTTTTGAGCGTTCAACGGGCAAATAC
>OIZA01000920.1_pt1 | contig 12224 bp, 13 predicted proteins | sample 1588381 | NCBI WGS metagenome assembly OIZA01 (sample SAMN03283277) | human gut metagenome | biome: human-associated habitat; material: feces | host: Homo sapiens | place: Peru | collected 2012 | reverse complement strand
TGTCTGTAAAATCTCATAAAGCTGTGCAGAATATGGAATCGGCACATCAATCGCATGTGCTGTGTTCACAACATTTTTAATATCTTTATGATTAATAGAAATCTTTCCTCCTGGTACAAAGAATCCCTGACCCCGAAGATCGAGATCATACAGGCGGCGATCGAACAAAGGCGGATCGTGTCGTTTCGATATTATGCGCCCAAAGGAGAGAGCGAGAGGAAGATAGAGCCATATTATCTCATTTTTAAATGGGCAAACTGGTATGTATGGGGCTGGTGTCAGTTGAGAAAAGATTTCCGGATGTTTAAGCTAAACCGTATGGATCGAATGGAAATTACGGATGTTTCCTATGAGGTGCGTCTGGTACCGGCACCTGATCTTACCAATGAAAAGATTTTTCCACCCAAAAAAAAGATAACCGTGGTCTTTCAGCCGGAGGTGAAATGGCGGCTGATCGAGGAATGCGGGGCGGACTGTTATGAGACAAGACCGGACGGAACACTGCTTTTCCAGAAAGAATACGCAGATGATGAGAGCGTGGTAAACTGGATACTGACGTTTCAAAACCAGGCGCATGTGCTGGAACCCGAATATATCCAGAAAAAACTCCTTGAAATAGCAGAAAATCTGACTAAAGTTTATAAAGGAGAAAAAACATGAAAAAAAGAATACTGCTTGTGCTCAAAGAAGAATTTGCGGACTGGGAAGCGGCGTACCTGTCGTCAGTGGTCATGAATCTGGGAAAGGGAAATTATGTGGTGGAGACGGTTTCCTTAAACAAAGAACCGGTGCGCTCCATCGGAGGGCTTCGGGTTGTGCCGGATTATGCGGTGGACGAGGTGCCGGAAGCGTATGAAGCGCTTATCCTGATCGGTGGAACCGGCTGGAGAAAGCCGGATGCCGGGAAAATAGCGCCGCTTGTTCTGGAGTGCGTGGAAAAAGACAGGGTGCTTGGTGGAATCTGCGATGCCGCAGCATTTCTTGGAACGCTTGGTGTTTTGAATACGGTAAAACATACCTGCAATGATCTAAAGGATATGGAAGCGTGGGCAAAGGACGCGTATACGGGAAGTCTGCTTCATCAGAAAAAACAGGCGGTACGGGATAAAAAGATCGTTACGGCGAATGGAACGGCGGCGTTGGAATTTGCACGGGAAGTTCTCTTTGCACTTGACATAGCGGATGAAAAAAGTATTATGGACTCATATGCTTTTTTTAAGAACGGATTATACAAAGAGTAGAAGGTAGCAAGGATGAAACGGCTGACAAGAGGGATCATTTATCTGGCGGGGCTTGCAATTTTAGCCCTTGGCATTACATTAAATACAAAGACGGGACTTGGGGTGTCACCGATCATAGCTGTTGCCTATGCGGTTTCGGTTATCTGCAGCACGAATCTTGGGAATACTGTGCTGGTATGGTACAGTGTGTTTGTGGTGACAGAAATTTTGCTGCATGGCGTGAAAATGCATCGGGGTGAAAGAATACAAAAAATCATACTGGACATACTTCAGATCCCGCTCAGTATTGTATTTACAAGATTTATGAATCTCTATATCGCTGTGATCCCAAATTTTGCGACAGACTGTAAGGGTGCTTTTTTTGGAACCTTTGCGGGCAGAATGCTGTTTCTTGTGATCGCTGTGATCTTAACCGGGATCGGGGCTGCCATGTCGTTGGATATGCGGCTGATCCCGAATCCGGGAGACGGTATCGTACAGACCATCTCGGATGTCAGTGGGAAAGAAGTCGGACTGGTCAAAAACATGTTTGATGTCACAAGTGTTCTGCTTACCTGCGTGATCGGTCTTATCTTTGCGCACAGGATCATTGGCATCGGGATCGGAACACTGGTCGCGGTACTGGGTGTTGGACGGGTGATCGCAGTGTTCCAGCATGTCTTTCTAAGGAAAATAGAAGGGAGCGGAATGATTGGGAGAAAATAGCATGTATGAGAGAGAATGTGAGATCTTAAGTGAGAGCAGCCTGTTTCGTGGAATTTCGAAAGAGGATATCGGTTGGCTGCTTGCAGATGAAAGGAGTACCATAAAGCGCTTTTTAAAGGGCGCTTTTATTTTTGAGGAGACGGATCGGCCGGGACAGGTCTATGTGCTTTTGAGTGGTAAGGTCATGATAGCAAAGGGAACATTGTCAGGCAAACGTATTCTTTTGACGCAGATCGAACATGGTGGAGAGATGTTCGGAGAAGTTTATGCATTTCTCGGAAAAGATTCCTACGATATGTATGCCGAGGCGGCGGAGGATGCTGTGGTGCTGATCGTGGACAACCGTATTTTTTTCGGGGAAGATGGAGGCAAGAACCGCGCGGTGCAAAAGATGCGTAACAACCTGCTCTTTGTTTTTGCACACAAAGCATATGGGATGAATCAGAAACTCCGGGTGCTCGGAGGCGGCGGTATCCGCGAAAAGATCGCCTGCTTTTTTGTAGAGCATCAGGATAAGGACGGCAGGGTAACCGGAGGCTTTTCCAGGGAAGAGATGGCGGATTATCTGAACGTGGCGCGCCCGTCACTGTCCAGAGAGCTTGGGAAAATGCAACAAGAAGGGATCATTTCGCTGAAACGGAAACAGATACAGATCGTTGATCAGGAAAAATTGGAAGAATATTTATGATTTCGTAACAAATGTTACGGACTTTCGACGGGATTTTCGATAAAGTACAGTTACAAAACGAAAACAGAGCAAAAGGAGAATAGATGATGGTCAGAAAAATCGTAAATATTGATGAAAACCTGTGCAATGGATGCGGCGCATGCGCAGATGCATGTCATGAGGGCGCGATCGCCATGGTGAACGGAAAGGCAAGACTGATCCGGGACGATTACTGTGACGGACTTGGAGACTGTCTGCCTGCCTGTCCGGCGAACGCGATTAAGATCATTGAGCGTGAAGCTGCAGATTATGACGAGGCGGCCGTAAAGGAACGTATGGAAGCAAAGAAAAAAGAAACAGTCGCAGGAATATCTGCACATGGTATGATGCCACAGGGCGGGTGCCCGGGAACCAGAATGCGTCAGATGAACCGGCGTGCGGAAACGACAGGCGTGACGGCAGCACCGACGGGAAAACAGCAGTCCGAGCTGCGCCAGTGGCCGGTACAGATCAAGCTGGTTCCGACGCGTGCGCCATATTTTGAGGGGGCAGATCTGCTTGTCGCAGCAGACTGTACCGCATATGCATATGCTTCCTTCCATCAGGACTTTATCAAGAACCGCATCACACTGATCGGATGTCCAAAGTTAGACGACTGTGACTATGCGGAAAAATTAACAGAGATTTTAAAAAATAACGATATTCACAGCATCAGGGTTGTCCGCATGGAGGTTCCGTGCTGTGGCGGCATTGAAAATGCCGTGATCCGCGCCCTGCAAAGCAGCGGGAAAATGATTCCCTGGCAGGTGACAGTCATTACCTGTGACGGTGAAGTATTATCCATGCCGTAAGAGACGACAAAGCGTATGCTGTCTGCATTATTTTTTGATGTATTGTATCTTTTCAGATGTCTGGTTTTGATGTAAGATGAAAAAAAGGGACAAGCCAAAAGGGCGGAGGAAAAGATCTTGAATATCAATGAAATTGCAAAACTGGCGGGAGTATCCCGAGCCACGGTCTCCCGCTATCTGAATGAAGGGTATGTCAGCGAAGAAAAGAGGGAACGGATCAAAGCAGTGATCGAAAAGACAGGTTACCAGCCATCCACACAGGCACAGACACTTCGAACGAAGAAAACGCGCCTGGTGGGAGTAATCCTGCCGAAGATCAATTCAGATACGGTAAGCCGGATGGTTGCAGGCATCAGTGATGTACTCTCAAAAAACGGCTATCAGCTTCTTCTTGCAAACACCAACAACGACATTGCGGAGGAACTGAAATACTTAAATCTGTTTAAGGACAATCAGGTGGATGGCATTTTATTTATCGCGACGATCTTTACTGCGCGGCACAAAAAGCTGTTAAAGGAGTGTAAAGTTCCGGTCGTTATTCTGGGGCAGCATTTAGACGGCTATTCATGTGTGTATCATGATGATTACCATGCGGCAGAGCAGATCACGGAGCTTTTGTTAGAGCGCGGCACAGTGCCTGGATTTATCGGTGTTACGATTAAAGATGAGGCAGCCGGTTTAAACCGTAAAAAGGGATTTGAAGCAGCAGTCCGTGCGAAAAAGAGGCTCTGTCCGCCGGAACAGATGGCAGAAGCACAGTTTACGATGGAATCCGGATATGAGAAAATGAAAGAACTTCTTTCGCGGGCGCCGGGGATCAATGCGGTGTTCTGCGCTACGGATAATATCGCGATCGGAGCTATGCGGTATTTAAAGGAAATTGGGAAATCGATCCCACAGGATGTGGAGCTTGCCGGTATCGGTGATACCCCGCTTGCGGGGCTGGTGGAGCCGGGGCTTTCCACGGTGCATCTGTATTATAAGACAGCGGGGGCCGAAGCAGCGTCCATGCTCATTGAGCAGATGGAGACAGAGAGTGCGATCAGCAAAGAGATAAAAATGGGATTTGAGATCAAAAAGAAGGATTCCATTGCATAGAAGAAGAGGAGCCGGAACGGCTCCTTTTTTGGATATTGTGTATGAATTTGCAGAGGATAATTTGTGAAAGTTATCAATTTACAACGGAGACTTTAGCGGCTATAATAAACTCAAGATATGAGAACGATTTCACATATTGGCGCAAAGCAGCGTGAGAAGAGATGAAAAAAGCAGGGAGAAAAAAGTAAGAACGATAACAGAAAGAGAGGGAAAGCAGATGGATTACAGAAGTGTAGCAAAAGACATCTATGAATGTATTGGCGGACGGGAAAATATTGTATCTGCAGCGCATTGTGCCACCAGACTGCGTCTGGTCATTGCGGACAATGCAAAGTGTTCGAAAGAGAAACTGGAAAATATTGACGGGGTAAAAGGTGTGTTTGAGGCATCGGGGCAGCTTCAGATCATTCTTGGAACAGGAACAGTAAATAAGGTATATGATGAGTTTGTAGCGATCGCCGGAATTGAGGCAGCAAGCAAGGAGGAAGTAAAACAGGCGGCAGCGGCAAAGCAGAATATCTTCAAACGGATGATCAAAACACTCGGAGATGTTTTCGTGCCGATCATTCCGGCAATTGTGGCGAGCGGTCTTCTGATGGGACTGTTAGAGGGACTCAGCAAGGTATTTCCCGCGATGGCAGATTCCGGATCCTATACGATCATTCATCTGTTCAGCAATGCGGCGTTTGTATTTCTGCCGATCCTGATCGGTATCAGTGCAGCACGTGTATTTGGAGGAAACATCTTTCTCGGAGCAGTGATCGGTATGATCATGATCCATACGGATCTGCTGAATGCATGGTCGGTTGCAACAGCAGATTCGATTCCGACCGCCGAAGCGTGGTTTGGGCTTTATAGCATACGGCTTGTCGGTTACCAGGGACATGTGATCCCGGTGGTGATCGCAGTCTGGTTTATGTCGATGCTGGAGAAAAAACTGCACAAGATCGTACCGGAGATGATCGATCTGTTCGTGACGCCGCTTGTAACGGTGCTTGTGACCGGATACTGTACACTTACGATTTTCGGACCGGTATTTTCCTGGGTGGAGAACGGTGTGCTTGCAGGTGTCAAGGCACTTATTACAATGCCGTTTGGTATTGGATCGGCACTTGCGGGTGCGGTATATGCGCCGACTGTAGTAGCTGGTGTGCATCATATGTATAATGCGCTGGAGGCAGGAATGCTGAGCGCTGACGGGCTTGATATCTGGATGCCGATCGCAACGGCAGCCAATGTTGCACAGGGTGCGGCAGCACTTGCGCTTGCATTGAAAACAAAGGATCAGAAGTTAAAGGGAATGGCATTTCCGGCATCCCTTTCCGCATTCCTTGGAATTACAGAACCGGCGATCTTCGGTGTGAACCTTCGTTATATCAAATGCTTTGTTGCCGGTTGTATTGGAGGTGCGGCAGGAGGACTTATGGCAGGAATTACCGGTGTAGGTTCCACGGCATACGGAATCACCGGATTGTTCGGATATCTTATTACGACAGATTATATTGTGCAGTATACGCTGGTTATGGCTGCTGCGTTTGGAACAGCATTTGCACTGTCCTGGTTTTTCTTCCGCGACAGCGAAGCGAAAGCAGAAGGGATGGAGTCATCACCGGAGAAACAAAAAGAAAAAGTGCAGGATGTGTTTGTATGTGATGCGCATACCGTATACAGCCCGATAAAGGGAACGGTGATCCCGCTTCCGGAAGTAAAGGATGCTACCTTTGCATCGGAAGCACTTGGAAAGGGTGCTGCCATTATCCCGGAGGAAGGCATGGTCTACGCACCGTTTGATGGAGAGGTTGAAATGGTTTTTGACACCAAACATGCGTTAGGCTTAAATAACGGCAATGGCATTGAACTTTTGATCCATGTCGGATTAAATACCGTGGAACTTGATGGAAAATACTATGAAACATATGTAAAAGACGGTGATGCGATAAAGGCAGGACAGAAGCTGTTAAGCTTCGATATGAAAGGAATTAAGGAAGCCGGATATGATCTGACCACGCCGGTCATTGTGACAAATACGGATGACTTTAAGGATGTGCGTGCAGAAAAGACCGGAAATACGATGGTACTGGACAAAATGATTACCGTAGAGTAAGGTGGTGTAGTAAAAATGAATGTAATGGCAGAAGTACTGCTGTCCGGCATACAGGAGCAGGAGAAAAAGGGGACGGAGAGAAAAAAGACGGCGTGGGATACACATTTTCATATCATGCCGCCAGTCGGATGGCTCAATGATCCGAACGGGTTATGCTACTATCAGGGAAAATATCATTTCTTTTTTCAATACGCACCGTTTGATGCGAAAGGCGGACTGAAATTCTGGGGCCATATGACCAGCACAGATATGCTGCACTGGAGTTATCAGGGAGTGCCGCTTTTCCCGGACAGCCCGTATGACTGCCATGGCGTATATTCTGGCTCGGCATTTACGGAGGACGGGAAGCTTGAACTGTTCTATACGGGGAATGTCAAACTGGACGGGGATTTTGATTATATCCACGACGGCAGAGAAGCCAATGTGATCTACACGGCCAGCCATGACGGCATTCATTTTGACGGGAAAAAATGTCTGCTCACATCCTTGGATTATCCAAAAGGTTACACCAGGCATGTGCGTGATCCGAAGGTGTTTCGGGAAAACGGACAGTACTATATGGTGCTCGGAGGAAGAAAAAACTGCGATAAGGGAGCGGTCATGCTCTATGAGTCGACGGATAAGCTGCAATGGAAATTCAAAGAAGAATTCACGACAGAACATACGTTTGGATATATGTGGGAGTGCCCGGATCTTTTTTCGATGGGTCAAAAAAGAGTGCTCTCTGTATCGCCGCAGGGGCTGCAGCGTGAAACATATAAAAACCAGAATATCTATCAGTCAGGTTATTTTTTCATACAGGACGGTGAAATAGATCCGAATACATTTACAGAGTGGGATATGGGATTTGATTTCTATGCGCCGCAGACATTTATGGATCCGAAAGGCAGACGTATCCTGGTCGGCTGGGCGGGACTGCCGGATGTGGACGGGGAATATATGAATCCGACAACTGCACTTGGCTGGCAGCATGTGCTTACGACGCCGCGAGAACTGTCTGTAAAGAATGGCAAAGTGGTGCAGATCCCGGTGGAGGAGATAGAAACGCTGCGGAAGAGCGAAATTTTAGTGGAGCGCGGACTGCAGACGGAGATCCCGGGCGGATGTTTTGATCTGGAACTTACCGGACTTGGCGGGGCGCCGATGCGGATCGTACTGGAAAAGGACTGTATCATCCGCTATGAGGATGGTATCTTTTCACTTGCATTTGAGGAGAGTGCTGGTACAGACATAGGCTGCGGCAGAAGAATAAGACGTGCAAAAACAGGTCATCTGGAGGATGTACGGATCATTTCGGATGGCTCACTGCTTGAGATTTATGTAAACGGCGGAGAGACCGTATTTACCACGCGTTATTATCCGCACCGGGAAATGCGAGGCATCTGCGTGGATGCAGACGGAACATGCAGACTTTATGAACTGGCAATGTGATGGGAGATGGAAAGGAGATTTCATATGAAGCAATATGACGTAGTTGCATTGGGAGAACTGTTGATCGATTTCACACAAAACGGGACGAGCCCGCAGGGAAATCCCCTGTTTGAGGCAAATCCGGGCGGGGCTCCCTGCAATGTCCTTGCCATGCTGACCAGACTGGGAGACCGGACAGCATTTATCGGAAAGGTCGGGAATGATGGATTTGGACATCAGTTAAAGGAAGCGCTTTGCGAAGTGGGAATCGGAACGGATGGTCTTGCTATGGATGACACGGTGCATACCACACTGGCGATCGTGCAGACGAAGGCGGATGGAGACAGAGATTTCTCATTTTACCGGAAGCCGGGCGCGGATATGATGCTGGGTGAAGATGAGATCCATCCGGAACTGCTTTCGGATTGTCGGATCTTTCATTTTGGTTCGCTGTCCATGACGGATGACGGGGTGCGCCGGGCGACAAAGCGTGCCATACAGACGGCAAAAGATGCCGGAGCCATGATCTCCTTTGATCCGAATCTGCGGCCGCCGCTGTGGGATTCGCTGGAGATGGCAAAGGAGCAGATACGTTATGGAATGAAGGAGTGCCAGATTTTAAAAATTTCCGATGATGAGATCACCTGGTTTACCGGTGAGACAGATTATGCAAAAGCAGCGCGCCGGCTTCAGAAGGAATTTGACATACCGCTCATTTTTGTGTCGCTTGGCAGCAAGGGAAGCCAGGCGTACTGTGGAGATGTATCGGTATCTGCGGAACCGTTTTTACAGGAAGGGACGATCGAGACGACCGGAGCGGGTGATACATTTATGGGAAGTATGCTCCACCAGGTGTTAAAAAAGGGCACACTGGATCTAAAAAAAGCCGATCTGGAAGAAATGCTGGAGTTCTCAAACGCAGCAGCATCGCTGATCACAACAAAAAAAGGAGCACTCCGCGTAATGCCAAAGCCAGAAGAAATTAAGGCGTTGATCTCGAAAAGAAGATAAAAAAGGAACAGATATAAAAAAGTGAAAAAGGGCGGGGGCAGGAAGCTCCTGTCCTTTTCCTTCCGGAAATATATAGAAATATATATGCAGATTTCCATGGCGGATGCAGGAAAAATGTGATAAGATAGCGAAAAAGGAGAAAAAGCATGAAAACGATAAATGATTGTTATATCCTCGGCAACGGAGTGGAGATTCCGTGCCTTGGATTTGGAACATATAAGGCCGCAGAAGAGGATAATGCAGAGATCATAAAAAAAGCGATCGAAGCGGGCTACCGTTATTTTGACACAGCATCTTTTTATGGAACAGAAAAATATCTCGGAGAGGCAGTGGCACAAAGCGGGATCAGGAGAGAGGAGTTTTTTCTGGCCTCAAAGGCATGGAAGACAGAGATGGGATATGAACCGGTCAAAGAGGCATTTGAGCGGACGCTGGAGAATCTAAAGATGGACTATCTGGATCTGTATCTGATCCATTGGCCGCTGCCCACACCGGAGGATACCGCCTGGCGGGAACTGGATGCGGATACCTGGCGCGCGATGGAGGAGTTTTACCGTGCGGGAAGAGTGCGTGCGATCGGGCTCAGCAATTTTCTGCCGCACCATATAGAAAATCTGTTGAAACACTGTGAGGTGGAGCCGATGGTGGATCAGTTGGAGCTGCATCCGGGTTATATGCAGGAGTCAGCGGTACATTACTGCAGGGAACATGATATCCGTGTGCAGGCGTGGAGTCCGCTCGGCCGAACGCGTGTGTTAAAGGATGAACTGGTTGTCCGGCTCGCGGAAAAATATGGAGTTTCTCCGGCAAGGCTTTGCCTGCGCTATGAGTTGCAGAAGGGAATCATTCCAATCCCTAAATCTTCTACGATGGAGCGGATGAAGGAAAATCAGGACATTTTTTCCTTTGCTATCGATATGGAGGATGTGTACCGGCTGGATACGATGCCACAGACCGGCTGGTCGGGCGAGCATCCGGATCGAAAACGGGAAGTGCAAAAATAAGGGCATTTGGAATGGAAAAATTGCTTGAAAGTTAAGAGAAAGCGGGAAGAAAAGCATGGAAACAGAAAAGAAGAAAAAAGAACGTGCACTTCTTATTATAGAACGTCTTAAAAAAGAATATCCGGATGCAGGCTGTACGCTGGATTACAACGAGGCGTGGAAACTTCTGGTCAGTGTGCGTCTGGCGGCCCAGTGTACCGATGCGCGTGTGAATGTGGTCGTACAGGGGCTTTATGAGAAATATCCGAGCGTGGCAGCGCTTGCAGAAGCAGATGTGTCAGACATAGAGGCAATCGTAAAACCATGTGGCCTTGGGCACAGCAAAGCACGTGATATCAGTGCATGCATGAAAATGCTGGAGGAACAGTACGGCGGAAAAGTGCCGGAAGATTTTGAGGCACTGTTAAAGCTGCCAGGAGTCGGGCGCAAGAGCGCGAATCTGATCATGGGAGATGTATTCGGAAAACCGGCGATCGTGACGGATACGCACTGTATCCGCCTGACAAATCGAATGGGACTGGTGGATCAGATCAGGGAGCCGAAAAAAGTTGAGATGGCGCTCTGGAAACTGATCCCGCCGGAGGAGGGCAGTGATTTCTGCCACAGACTGGTATATCACGGACGGGAGGTCTGCACGGCACGTACCGCTCCGTATTGTGATAAATGCTGCCTTAACGACATCTGCCCGAAAGTCGGTGTAAATTAAATGCTGCTGCTGTCATCGGTGTCCAGATTGGGAACATCGTCCTCCGGAAAAACGTCATCCACGCGAAAAACCTGGCTTTCCGCCTTTTTTGCGAGCTCCTCGGCGCGTGCCTGCATGTCGTGCAGCTTGCGTTTCATGCGCGGATAGGTGGTCACATCTTTGTAAATGAAATAAACGGCGGCAAGGAACAAAAAGCAGCAGAGCAGCGTGGTGAAACGGATGCTTACGCCGATCAGCGGAAGTGCTTTGTAGAGCGTGGCCCCGCTTCCGATTAAAGACACCACAGTACGCAGATAAGAGAGGTGTGTCCGGTTTACAGCCAGCATGGAATTAGTGAGTGCGAGATCCGTGCGGATCTTTGCAAATTCTGTCCGTTCCATGGCAAGGCTGTTCTGGTTAAAGGCAAGTGCCTCGTCGGTATTCATGGATTCCGGTATCTTACGTGAGATGTCGGGATCTATTTCTATATTCAGGTTGATATTGGAAGCGGATGTGTGATTTTTTTGTGCAAACATGAGAGGCTCCTTTCTGTGCGGAAATTTAATTCTGGAAGTTAAAAGTTTAAATTTCTATCCCTTTTCTAATATAATGCCCCTCTTGGATTGCCGCAAATGTTGCTATGGAACAGACTGCAATGCCACTGTATTTTAGGTCAATGAGCAAAAGCGTTAATGGTAATAGAAATAGCAAAAAACCCGTAATTTTATTCATAATAGTATGTTCGCGATAAATCTTTTTTTACAAATAAATCCTGATATAATGTTTATCATTTTAATAACAGCAATTATAAAAATCCATATCCAAAGCCAGATTGGAATGTCTATTGCCGGTATTATTTTGATTGAAGCGGCTAAGATAAATATGAAATCAGCAACTGTATCTAAATGTGAACCAAATGTGCTGAAAGACTTTGTTTTCCTTGCAATTAGTCCATCAATCATATCAGTAAACCCGCAGATCAAATACATAATGTAAAACCAAGATGAAGACACAGAAAAAAACATCATCAATATGCGTAATACGATTCGACAACCTGTTATTATATCTGCCATGTACTTTTTCATATTTTAAGCATTCTCAGGTTCTGCCTGTCTGTCAGGTTTTTCGTTTCATTCACATTCATTGATCTTTCAACTCCTTTTCCCATATCGTATCATATAATGGTACATCTGCCGAGAGTGAATTGTAATTTTTTACGATTCTCCATATTTGCAAAAGAAAAAAGCCTCGAAAAATCAAGGCTTTTTTCAAAAAAAATAATGCGGAAGATGGGACTTGAAGACATTCATACCTCCGCAAATACTGATAGAAAGGGGATTTTCAGCACATCATCTCTTTTTGTAACAAAAGTGTAACAAACTTCTACAATAAATCTATAAACTGGAATTGAACTAAATCTCTGCGCGATGGCCTGCGAAGGCTGTGGC
>OIZA01000919.1_pt1 | contig 12245 bp, 10 predicted proteins | sample 1588381 | NCBI WGS metagenome assembly OIZA01 (sample SAMN03283277) | human gut metagenome | biome: human-associated habitat; material: feces | host: Homo sapiens | place: Peru | collected 2012 | reverse complement strand
CAGAATATTATGAGAGATGTCTTTTTTCTCTCGCAGAAATCGGAGCCGGCGACGGAGACAGACCGGCAGGTGGCGCTGGATCTTCTCGATACGCTGAAGGCGCATGCGCACGAGTGCGTGGGGATGGCGGCGAATATGATCGGCGTGCGGAAGCGGATCATCGTGGTGAATATGGGGCCGGTCGATGTGGCGATGCTGAATCCGGTCATCGTGAAGATGGCTGATCGGTACGAAACGGAGGAGGGCTGCCTTTCGCTAAGCGGGAGCCGGAAGACGGAACGATATCGGGAAATCGAACTGGAGTACCAGGATCTCAATATGCAGAAGCACCGGCAGAAGTTCAGCGGCTGGACGGCACAAATCATACAGCACGAATGCGATCATCTGGAAGGGATCATCATCTGATATGTGAATGAAAACGTCTCGATAACAAATCGGAAGTTGTCGTTACGCTGCCATTCTAACAAGAAGTTAAAGAGAAGACATAATGAAAATCTAAAGTTAAAAAAAGCAACTATACGAGATCTTGATCAGATACGGGCACTGTACTGGAGACTTTTGGACAGTTCTTCGGAATATGGTCGGATCTTACAGTGGAAAAAGAATATATACCCAAACGAAAATGACTGGAATAATTATATTCTAAATGATGAAATGTATTTGATTCTGGAGGATATGAACGTGATTGGTGCAGTAGCGGTAACCAATGCGCAGTCCAAAGAATATAGAAAGATCCAATGGAAAGTGAAGGCAGATGATCGGGAAGTAGCCGTGGTTCATCTGCTGATGATTTTACCTGAATACCAGGGAGGGGGAGCGGCAACAGCAGCACTTGATGAGATTATCAGGCTGGCTACAGGCAAACAGAAAAGGGTAGTGCGACTGGACGCAGTCGGAACGAATGTGCCTGCGCAGAAATTGTATGAAAAATACGGCTTTGTTAATTGCGGAACAGCACAGGAGTACTATGATAGTACAGGAGAGACGGAGTTCGTGTTTTATGAATATGCGCTGGAAACAAATCCCTATGCTCCGATGACAGAAAGTGAACTGCTGAGAAAATTAAAGAATTCCAGGGAGCAGGCCGCAGAAAATGTACTGGACGATTTCGAAGAAACAAAACGAATCTTAACATATGAGGAATAAAATCATGGCATTAAAATTAATGAAAGGCAGTTTGCAATACAAAAATCAAATTATTGAAATGATTAAAGAGTGGAAATCGTATAACGATACCCATAACGCAAATACTTCTCCATGGGCTATATTTAAAAATGATTATGATGATTTTGAATATTATCTAAATAATTTAGAAATATCAACTACGGACGATGGACTTGTTCCTGATTCTACTTTCTTTTGCTTAGATGAAGACAGGGATACCATGGTTGGTGCTGTTAATATTAGACATTACTTAAACGAATATTTATTGAAATATGGTGGTCATATTGGAGATGGTATAAGACCAAGCGAAAGAAGAAAAGGTTATGCAACCAAAATGATCAGCTTGGCTTTAGAAGAATGCAAGAAACTTGGTATGGATAAAGTTTTATTGGTTTGTGATAAAGACAACATTGGTTCTGTCAAATCAATTATCAATAATGGCGGAGTATTGGAAAACGAAGTTTTAAAAGAGGGTAAGCTAATACAAAGATATTGGATCATGTTGTAAATGTAAATTTCCAGTTTGCGCATTTCTACAAGCGGTGCGCGGATGGCTTATACATGTGCATGAGAGCTTGCTCGCAATAGCACATGTATGAGCTCAGACGCATAGCGCGACAGCGCGACATGAGTATGAAGCGAAGCGAAATACGAACGCACCGCATCGACAAATTTCTGGATTAAAAAACAGTAGGAGAGGTGGCATTCTTAAGAGTTATGCCGGCGAAAACCGGGCGGAATAAGAAAAGATAGTTTCGAAAAGTGACGAAATCACGTAAGTGTAAGCGCTTTATGTGACAAATTTGTCATAATCATCGGCAAAATGATGGACAAATTCTAAAGAAATTGTTAAAATATTCTAAAGTTAAGAATTTCACAATTCATAACGACTTGAAAAGTATACAAAACCTGTAATGTTAAAGCCCGTTTGACCGCGGCTTTTTTTGAGCAGTAAGAAAGGATGCGATACAAATGAAGGAATTTTCTTATGTTATCAAGGATGAGATCGGACTGCATGCGAGACCAGCCGGATTACTGGTGAAGGAAGCAAAGAAGTTCGAGAGTGCAGTGACGCTTTCCTGTAAGGGAAAGACGGCAGCCGCCGGCAAGCTGATCGCCATCATGAGCATGGGTGTGAAGCAGGGCGATGAGGTGACGGTGCAGGTCGAGGGTTCGGATGAGGATGTGGCCTTCGAGGCGATGGAAAAGTTTTTCCAGGAAAATCTGTAATTCATCGATCGATACAGGATTTGAGAGGACAGAAAATGGAAAAGTACATCGGAAAGTCCGTTTATAAGGGAACGGCGATCGGTCCGATCAATGTTCTTAAGAAAAAGGATGACATCGTGAGACGCTGCCATATCGAGGATGCAGCGGCAGAGCTGCAGCGTCTCGAGGCAGCGAAGGAGCAGGCACAGGCCCAGCTCGGCGCGCTCTATGAGAAGGCCCTCCAGGAGGTCGGTGAGGTGAACGCACAGATCTTCGAGGTGCATCAGATGATGCTCGAAGATGAGGACTACCAGGATGCGATCCACTCGATGATCGAGACGGAGGCGGTCAATGCTGAGTACGCGGTGGCGGTCACCGGAGATAACTTCGCGGAGATCTTCGCAAATATGGATGATGAGTACATGCAGGCGCGTTCCGCGGATGTGAAGGATATCTCGAATCGTCTGATCCGGAACCTGAGCGGCGAGGAGGAGCTTGACTGGGCGCATATGGAGCCGTCCATCATCGTAGCGGATGACCTGACACCGAGTGAAACGGTGCAGATGGATAAGCGTAAGATCCTTGCGTTCGTCACCGTGCATGGCTCGACGAATTCCCATACCGCGATCCTCGCGCGTATGATGAACATCCCGGCGCTGATCGGTGTCTCCATGGATCTCGAACAGCTTCACTCCGGTACGATGGCCATCGTGGATGGCAAGGATGCTGTGTTCTGTGTGGATCCGGATGAGGCGACGATCGCCGCGGCGCGGGAGATGCAGGCGAAGGCAGCCGAGCAGAAGCAGCTGCTCGCCACCTATAAGGGACGTCCTTCGGTGACGAAGAGCGGTCGGAAGGTGAACGTCTATGCGAACATCGGAAGCGTTTCGGATGTCGCGTATGTGCAGGAAAATGACGCAGAGGGCATCGGCCTCTTCCGAAGTGAGTTCCTGTATCTCGGAAAGACCGCGCTGCCGGACGAGAATGAGCAGTTTAACGCGTACCGCCAGGTACTGCAGACGATGGGCGGAAAGAAGGTCATCATCCGCACACTCGACATCGGTGCGGATAAGAATGTCGATTACCTCGGACTCGGAAAGGAAGACAACCCGGCGATGGGCTATCGTGCGATCCGAATCTGCCTCAAGCAGCCGGATGTGTTCAAGACACAGCTTCGTGCACTGCTTCGGGCGGCGAAGTACGGAAACCTCGCCATCATGTATCCGATGATCATCTCGACCGACGAGGTGCTTCGGATTAAGGAAATCGTCGCGGAAGTGGCAGCGGAGCTCGAGAGAGAGCATATCCCGTATGCGATTCCGGAGCAGGGCATCATGATCGAGACCCCGGCGGCGGTGATGATCTGTGAGGAGCTGGCCACCATGGTTGATTTCTTCAGCATTGGCACCAACGACCTCACGCAGTATACACTTGCGATTGATCGCCAGAATGAAAAGCTGGACGATTTCTATAATCCTCATCATGAGGCGGTTCTTCGGATGATTCAGATGACCATCGATGGCGCACATAAGGCGGGCAAGTGGGCCGGCATCTGCGGTGAGTTGGGTGCGGACACGACGCTGACGGAGCGTTTCGTCGAGATGGGTATCGATGAGCTGAGCGTCGCACCATCCATGGTGCTCAGCGTGCGCAGTAAGATTTGTGAGATGGAGTAAGGGAGTAGATATCATGAGAATTTACAGAGCGAAGGACTATCAGGATATGAGCCGTAAGGCCGCAAACATCGTTTCTGCACAGGTGATTATGAAGCCGGACTGTGTACTCGGCCTCGCGACCGGATCCACACCGATCGGTTTATATAAGCAGTTGGTGGAGTGGTATCAGAAGGGGGATCTCGATTTCTCCGAGGTCCGCACCGTGAACCTCGACGAGTATAAGGGTCTGACACGTGACAACGATCAGAGCTACTACTACTTCATGCATGAGAATCTGTTCGATCATGTGAATCTCCCGGTGGAGAGCACACATCTTCCGAACGGTATGGAGCTGGATTCCGAGAAGGAGTGCAAGCGCTACTCCGCGCTGATCAGGTCCATGGGCGGCATCGATCTGCAGCTCCTCGGTATCGGTCACAACGGTCATATCGGCTTCAACGAGCCGGATGAGGCCTTCGATACCGATGTGCACTGTGTCGATCTCACCGAGTCCACCATCGAAGCCAACAAGCGCTTCTTCGCTTCCGCGGACGACGTTCCGAAGCAGGCGTACACGATGGGCATCAAGACCATCATGCAGGCGAAGAAGATCCTCATCGTGGCGAGCGGCGAGGACAAGACACAGATCGTGCACGATGCGTTCTTCGGTCCGATCACACCGAAGGTTCCGGCATCTGTTTTACAGCTCCATAATGATGTGACCCTCGTTGCAGACGAGGCAGCGCTCAGCAAGGTCGAGCTGTAACGCGCAGCGGATCGATTTGATTTTCCTTCGATCAGAATCGGATCGTATGGGATCGAAGCGAATCGGAGTGTACGGCACATCGTACGCATGACGCGGAGCGATGATGTCTGGTCGGCCGCGTGAGCCTCGGAAAGCGGGGGCCGACAGAGGATGGGAGCGGAGAGCTATGATTATAAAGGGTGCAAAGGTATATACAGCGGCGCATCGCTTCGAAACGAAGGATGTCGCTGTGGCCGATGGCCGATTCACTGCGCAGGGCGGAGATGAGCGGGTGGTCAATGCAGACGGCCTCTACATGATTCCGGGCCTCGTGGACATCCATTTCCACGGGTGCATGGGCGCCGATATGTGCGATGGCACGGAAGAGGCGCTGGATGTGATTACGAAGTATGAGGCTTCGATCGGTGTCACGTCCGTGTGTCCTGCGACGATGACCATCGCAAAGGACGAGCTTCTTAAGGTGATGGAAAATGCGGGTGCGTACCGGTATAAGAGTGGTGCACACCTCGTCGGCATCAATATGGAGGGACCGTTCATCAGTGCAGCGAAGAAGGGTGCGCAGGCAGCCGAGAATATCCTTCGCTGTGATGTGGATCTGTTCCGACAGCTGCAGAGCGCGGCGAAGGGACTGATCAGACTCGTCGATATCGCGCCGGAGGAACCGGGCGCACTCGAGTTCATCGATCAGGTGAAGGATGAGGTCGTGGTGTCCATCGCACATACGATGGCGAACTACGAGGAAGCGAAGGCGGCCATCGAGCATGGCGCGTCGCATGTGACGCATCTCTACAATGCGATGCCGCCACTCAACCACCGGAATCCGGGGGTCATTGGTGCGGCACGGGATGCGGAAAAGGTGCATCCGGAGCTGATCTGTGATGGTGTTCATATCCATCCGTCGGTGATCCGTGCGACCTTCGCGATGTTCGGTGCGAAGCGGATGATCCTCATCAGTGACAGCATGCGGGCGACGGGCCTCGAGGATGGTGAGTATACCCTCGGTGGTCAGCCTGTGACGGTGCGGGGTAATCTCGCAACACTGCATGATGGCACGATCGCAGGCTCTGCGACGAATCTGATGGACTGCATGCGCTTCTGTGTGAAGACGGTGGGACTCTCCCTCGAGGACGCGGTCATGTGTGCAACGGAGAATCCAGCCAGAGAGATCGGTATATACGATCAGGTCGGCAGCATTGAATCAGGCAAGAAGGCGGACTTCGTGCTGCTCGATCAGGATTTAAAGCTGGTAAGTGTTTATATAGACGGAGAGGAGATTTGACAGATGTTCGGACTTTTCAAGAGTAAGGAAAAAGGCAGCATCCTCCACTCACCGTGTAATGGCAAGGTGGTTCCGATCACAGAGGTACCGGATCCGACCTTCGCGGAGAAGATACTCGGTGATGGATTTGCGGTGATTCCGGCAGAGGGCAAGGTGTATGCACCGGCCGATGGCGAGATCACCATGGTATTTGATACGCTGCATGCGGTGACGATGACCACGACGCAGGGCGTCGAGGTGCTGATTCACATCGGACTTGACACGGTGAACCTGAAGGGCGAGCCGTTCACCGCGCATGTGAAGGCGGGCGATAAGGTGAAGCAGGGGGACCTGCTGATGGATGCGGATCTCGGGAAGATCCAGGCCGCCGGCTTAAACATCATCACGCCGGTGCTGATCTGCAACACCGATGATTATAAGGAAATCAGCCTTCAGAAGCAGGGCGAGGTTACACTCGCGGACGGCGTGCTGAAGATCTCCTGAAAACGAAGTTCTGGACTTCTGATTTTTTCGGGCTCTTTCGAAGGAACGTCACTTTAGATAGCGATATCTATAGGGGTTAAAGGTCGGAGGCGTAAGCTGTTAGTACGACTGGGCAGTTACAAGCCCATGACCATTAGGCCGTGAGTGGTTGACAAACCGTTTGTGCGGCATCTGAAAGGGCATTTTGATCCGGCTCGCCGGATATGTGATTATTTCGAACCTGATTGGAGTAATCCAATTTAGTATATTTTTCTTAAGGAGGGGAAATATGAAGTTTCTTCAAAAGTTGGGTAAAGCGTTAATGCTCCCAGTAGCTGTGCTGCCGATCTGTGGTATCCTGATGGGTATCGGATACCTGCTCTGTCCTGCAACCATGCAGGGTGGTGACATCCAGGGTGCAGCCAACCTGATCGGTCTGTTCCTCGTAAAGGCAGGTGGTGCCTTAATCGATAACATGGCGATCCTTTTCGCAATCGGCGTCGGCGTCGGTATGTCTGATAAGAATGACGGTACCGGCGGAATCGCGGCTCTTGCTTCCTGGCTCATGCTCACCACACTCCTGTCTACAGGATTTGTGACGACCCTGATGCCGTCCATCGCAGAGAGCGAAGTCAAGACCATCGCGTTCAACAAGATCGCGAACCCGTTCATCGGTATCCTCGCCGGTGTCATCGGTTCTACCTGCTACAACAAGTTCAAGGGCACGAAGCTTCCGGACTGGCTCGCTTTCTTCAGTGGTAAGCGTTGCGTAGCGATCGTAGCTGGTGTGGTTTCCATCATCGTATCCGCAGTTCTTCTGTTCGTATGGCCGCTGTTCTTCGGTTTACTCGTAAGCATCGGTGATGCGATCGCGAAGATGGGTGTTGTAGGTGCAGGTATCTATGCATTCCTGAACCGTCTCCTCATCCCGACCGGATTACACCACGCACTCAACAACGTATTCTGGTTCGATACCATCGGCCTCGGTGATCTTACTCACTTCTGGGCTGGTGAGACATCTGCAGATGTTTCCTGGAGCCTCGGTATGTACATGTCCGGATTCTTCCCATGTATGATGTTCGGTATTCCGGGTGCTGCACTTGCGATGGTACAGTGCGCAAAGCCTGAGAAGAAGGCTGCAACCATCGGTATCTTACTGTCTGCCGCTGTATGTTCCTTCATCTGTGGCGTTACCGAGCCGTTCGAGTTTGCATTCATGTTCCTCGCACCGGGTCTCTACCTGATCTACGCTGCACTCTATGGTGTATTCACGATCGTTACTGTAGCCCTCGGCTTCCGTGCAGGTTTCTCATTCTCTGCAGGTGCAATGGATCTCCTTTTCTCAGCTTCCCTTCCGGCAGCTGCGAAGACATGGCTGATCATCCCGCTGGGCATCGCTGCATTCGTTGTTTTCTACTTCGTATTCCTGTTTGCGATCAAGAAGTTCGATATCAAGACGCCTGGTCGTGAGGATGATGATGTTGAGGCTGAGAAGAATGTTCAGCTCGCAAGTGATGACTTCACCGCGATCGCGAAGCAGATCCTCGCAGGCTGCGGCGGCAAGGAGAACATCGCCAGCATCGACAACTGTGTAACCAGACTGAGACTTGAGGTCAAGGATATGACGCAGGTGGACGACAAGGCCATCAAGGCTGCAGGCGTTGCTGGTGTCATCAAGCCAGGTAAGACTTCTGTTCAGGTTATCGTCGGCACGAAGGTTCAGTTCGTAGCAGATGCGTTCTCTGAGCTTTGTAAGTAAGCGGAGAATTCTGTAATGTGTTTCGGGATACACTGAAAATCCCACTTTTATGAAAAGCGAAGGGACTGCCGCACGTTATGTGCGGCAGTTTTTCTATGTCTAGGTGACAGTCCTCCGGGCGTCCTGAGCTGAAATCCGACTTCTGGTTATCCAGCGTCTTCGTATGGCTTCCGTTGTCGGTCCTCCTGCCTTCCTCGCTGCAGAAATCTCCGGCGTTTGCCTGTTCGAGCGGGTAATGCTGTATCAAAACAGCGAAAAATGGAATTGATGCTAACGGTAATTGACTATTTAGATGCTCATATGCTGTATCAAAATGCCTGAAAAGATTGTTGATGCCAACAAAAAACATGCTGGATAGAAGAGTGTTGTTGGCATCAGTAAAGGAAAATGCTTAAATGATGCCAACATTCACCTCGAATACCCCAGTCATCATCATTAAAAAGCAGAGAATTGATACAGCATTCAGGTTTCAGTCGGTTTCTGGTGGCTGAAATGTTACGACACTGGAGTAAAATTAGTAAAAAAAGAGGAAAGGGTTCGGAAAACGGCCAGGGTTTATGGTAGTATAGGGACCATGAATGTGATAGATGAGATTAAGAAGGAATTTGAGATTCCGGGGGCGTATGAGAGCTGGGCGACATACCGCGAACAAGTGACGGATCTGATTCTGGCAGGTGCGTCGCAGCCGGATTTGATGCAGGAGGCTTCGCTGCAGACCTCGATTCAGGAAGCGGTGTGTTCGCGGCAGGCAATGCCTACATCGGACACGAAGGCGACAGGTTCCATCGCGCTGTTCGGGATCGGGCCGGCGAATGATATCGATCTTCGGCGTTTGAGTGAGCGCTTCGGGCGTATCACGTTGATCGATCTTGATCGTGAGAGTATGGAGCGAGGGCTCGTGCGTTATGGGCTGCAGCATCATCCGAAGGTGGAGCTGTGGGATGCTTCGCTTTCCGGTGTGACGATGGAGGATGTGGCGGCGTTTTTCGAGACGCTGTATGGTCAGGTGGTGCGAAGCGGGCGAGCACTTACGGAGGCGACATTTATGAAGATGTCGCTCGCGGCGCTGGAGCAGATCCGGCAGAAGGTGGTTTCGTCGCGGGAGGCGCTTCGGGCGAAGCTGCCGGCGGAGCACTACGATATGGTCGTCAGTGTGGGGCTACACAGTCAGTTCTGGAGTATCCTGAGCTACAGCTGGCTGACGCTTGCCGGGAATGTCGAGGAGCAGATTCTCGGGCATGCGATGAATCATGATCCGTTTTTCGAGGCGCTGCGGGCGATCGATGATGCGTTTATTCCGCTGCTGAACGAGGTGCTGCTGTCGATGGGCGACCGGGCGATCATCGCGGTCGAGGAGGATGAGGCGCATCCGGTGGAGGGCGCGTTTCAGTCGATGCAGGATATCCGGCAGCGCTATCCGGAGGTACTGGAGAAGCGGCTGCACTGGCCGTTCCGACCGGAAGATGGGAAGAGTTACGAGATGCTTTTTCAGATCATCGGGCAGACAAAGGTCGAGCACTGAAGTACCGATATCGGTACCGCGGCCAGTGCATGGATGCACTGGGAAATGATCTGAATGATGATTAGATAGGAAGAAATCCGGAGGACGAAAACAGGACTCTAGAGAAAGAAAGGAAATTCGGAGGCTGCATGCAGGCGTCCGATGGGGAGAAATATGCAGGAAACAGTAAATAAGAAGAGAAATATCATCGTGATCGCAATCATCGCGGCGGTCATCGTCATCAGCTTCGTTGCGATGCTCGTAATTCGAAAGACGAGCGGGCCGCGTCTCGATGTCGTGGTACAGTACGGCGATCAGGAGATCCTGCGGGTGCCGCTCTCGAAGGATGCGATGTATAAGATTGAGGATGGGCGGGCCATCGAGGTGCCGAAGGATACGACGCTCGCGTCGCTCGGCGAGGAGGCGTATCCGTCGCAGCATGATGTGAATCTGCTGGAGATCAAGGAAGGCAAGGTCTGGGTACCGGAATCAAACTGCTCGAACCAGGTATGTGTATCGATCGGAAAGCTCAACGGTTCGGACTACGATTTCCCGATCACCTGCCTGCCGCACGGCATCATCGTAGTGATCGAGTGAGGTGACGGAGGGCCGGAAACAGAAACCATACGGAGAGTTCGTGAAGAATCAAAATCCCATCTCTTAGAAGCACTTAGAGAATCTTTCCCTGGATCCCTCTGTCAATGCGGAGTTTCCATCGAGGAAACTCCGCTATTGCAGAGGGCTTAGTGCTTCTTAGAGATGGGATTTTAGAGTCTTCCGAACGCGTAGTACTGTGTTTCTGTTTCCGGCCCTTCGACGCCTCGTTCTATACAACATGTTGTGTAGTAATACTCGATGTGTTAAAATATTATCGTATTTTTGTAGTACGTGAATAAGGAGGAACTATGAAAAAAATCGTAAGTGGTGCGATGGCGCTTTGTCTCGTCGCATCGATGACGGCGTGCTCATCCGGGAAGCCTGCAGAGACGACGGCGGCTGCTACGGAAGCTGCGAAGCAGTATGTAGCGGGCACCTACTCGGCATCCGAGGAGGGCTTCGCCGGTAAGGTGACGGTCACCATCACGACCAGTGAGTCGGAGATCACCGATGTGAAGGTTGAGGGACCGAATGAGACCCCGGACAAGGGTGGCGTAGCGATGGAGCAGCTGCAGGGAGATCTTCTGAAGGCGCAGTCCGCAGAGGTGGACGCGGTCAGTGGTTCAACCGTGACCAGTGATGCTGTAAAGAAGGCGATGGCCGCAGCCATCGAGAAGGCGAAGAGTGGTGATACCTCGACCGGATCTGATGAGGCGCTTGCATTTACCGCAGGTACCTATACCGGAACCGGTGTGGGCTATAACGGCCCGACGACCGTTGAGGTCACCTTCGATGACAGCAAGATTACGGATATCAAGATCGTGGATACGAAGGAGACCGGTCATGTAGGTGATACCGCGTTCGAGGTACTCATCCCGCAGATGATCGAGGCAAACGGAACTGGTGTCGATGCCGTGTCCGGTGCAACCTTCTCCTCGAAGGCACTGAAGACCGCCGTGAATGATGCGGCAGAGCAGGCCGGCGTGACCAACCTCGATGCGTTTAAGGCAAACACCCTCGAGGTAAAGGCGCAGGATCCGATCGAGGATACCTGGGATGTCGTGGTTGTCGGTGGCGGCGGAGCCGGTATGGCGGCAGCTGCACAGGCCGCACAGAACGGCGAGAGCGTGCTCGTGATCGAGAAGAACGTCGAGGTCGGTGGTAATACCCTCGTATCCGGCGGTCAGTATCAGTCCGTGATGCCGTATCTCGTATGGGATGCCGAGAACCCGGATGCGACAACCGGTATCGGCTTCGATGGCAATGAGTACAACAAGGTGAAGTCCGTACAGGGCTGTATCGATGAGCTGAAGACCATCTACAACTGGTCCGAGGAGCCGTTTGATGAGGCTTACTACGATACACACGAGTATGTAGCCGGTGATATCGAGGAGCTTTCGAAGCACGGTGTCGTTGCAGAGTATCTCCCGACCCTCCAGGCACTCAAGAAGGAAATCAAGGCATACCTCGACTGGGCACAGCCGAAGCTCGACGCCGGCACACCGGAGTCCGATCTCACCCTGTTCTCAACGGTTAACCTTCACATCTTCCAGAGCTACTATGGCGGTCTCCGTCAGAGTGCGGATAAGTCCAGCTGGATCTGGGGCGATGTCGATCTCGTTTCTCAGTTCATCGAGGATGGTCAGGATCTGAAGCCATGGCTTGAGTCGATGGGTTCGACCTTCGTCGAGGATACACAGCCGACCCTGATCGGTGCCCTCTGGTACAGAGAGAACCAGTTCATCGGTGCCAATGTTGATACCGATGGTGATGGACAGACCGAGGAGTATGCAGGCAGATGGGGCACCTACTTCGTAGCTCCGATGACCTCCTTCCTCAATGCAAATGAGCAC
>OIZA01000918.1_pt1 | contig 12256 bp, 25 predicted proteins | sample 1588381 | NCBI WGS metagenome assembly OIZA01 (sample SAMN03283277) | human gut metagenome | biome: human-associated habitat; material: feces | host: Homo sapiens | place: Peru | collected 2012 | reverse complement strand
TCACAAAAGGTGTCTTTTGTCAAGTAAAATCTATGCTATTTTGTCAACTAACTTCATAATTCGGTCAGTTAATTCCTTGTTTTTGTCTTGTAGGTTCTTAATTTCGACTTTTTGAAAGCCGTTTTCGTTGCGTAAGTCGTTGATAATCTTTGAGTAAAGTTCAACGCTGTCATCAAAGGTCTTGCGTTCTTCGTTCAACTTGTCTAGGTCTTGTTTCAATGTATCAAGTTCTTCTTCTAGTTCTTGCACTCTTCCTGGTGTTTGGTAGGTTTCATACTTTATCGTGCTTTCGATTAAATCGAAGATATCAATGTTGATTCCGTAGATTTCTTTCAATGCGGTTTCTAGGAACTCAACTGAAAAGCTCTTAGCCCCCGTGTCTAGTCGGTGTATTGTCGATTTGCTAACACCTAGTTTTTTTGCTAACTCTATGTTTTTAAGTCCATGATTTTCTTTTAATTCTCTAAATATTGTATTCATTTCATTCTTCCTTTCATTTTTAAGCCCATTTTAAAGGGTATTTTTACATCTTTACCCCCCTACCCTTTGTAATTACTCAAGCAAGGGGGCAAAAATCGATTTTTGGTGTGTTTTTCGGTTTATCTTATTTTGTAAGTTTCTTAACTCTAATCATTTTGGTTGATGCGTTATACCCACTCTTAGAATAACCAGGTATGTTGCAGTTTCTATCAGGTTCGTATTCGGTCTTATGGTTGACATATTCAGGGTAAGGAATTTCAAAATAGTCATCGTTGACAGGTTGTGAGATAGGGTCGTTATCAATTGGTGGCTCATAAGTCGTTTCACAATTAGGGTAGTAGACCGTATCGTTTTCGATATGATAGTCAGTGCTTGTAGTAGTTGTTTTAGCGATTTTTTCCTCAGGTTGTTTAACGATTTTTTCCGATGTATTTTTTTCAGTTTTTTCGTTATAATTTTCAGGGGTTTCGACAACATAATTGTATTCAATGATAGGTGCTTTTTCTTCAGCAACTTCTTCTTCATCGTTCCAATTGCTTGCTACACTGCTTAGACTTGATAGACTTGTAAATGCTGAGTAGGTGTTAACGATATGTTTACAGCCACGATTAATAACAGTCTTTTTAGCCATTTCGTGAGGAAAAGCGTTGTGAACTTTAGGACCATTAGCACTTTGGTTCCATGATGCCCTAATTTCAGCTATAGTCATGTATTCAGTTCCAATGCATTCATAGTTGTAAGTTTCAGTAATTGTTTCGGTAATACGACCATCGGGGTAAGTGGTTTTTTCAACACGTTTACCTGGAGTTTTAAGGAAACATTCAAAGTATGCACCAACGATTACCCCACGTATTCTTGCGTTTGCATTAGGCTCGTGGTAAAACTTAAACTTGCCATTAGGTCTACGCTCAATGCTAAACTTTTCTCCCTCGTATACTACGTTCGCAGTAATTTCAGCGTTAGGGTAAATAGTTTTAACGATTTTGACCCAACCAAAGTATTCGTATTGTAAGGTTAGCACGTTTTTACGCGGAACGATAATTGCTTGTTTGCAAGATAGATCGAGTCCCCAACGGCACACTGTATCAAAGACTTCGGAAATACTAGATTTGTCAAAGTATTGTAGCACTGTTTGATTAGGAACAGGAACCTTAACTTCACTTAACGCTTTAGCAAAGTTCATTCCAATACGATAAGTATCAATGTTTGTTGTATCAGGGTAAAGTTCCTTAAAACGTTCATATAAGGGTTGCACGAAGTTTTCGATTTCGGTAGTTTGTAGCCCTAATTTATCATTTATTGTTTGTAATTTGTTTTCAGTCATATTATAGTTGCACTCCTTTATCTAATATGTTGTTTTCCTTACTAGTTTCAAGGTAGATTATTTGGTTTTCCGTTTTTGGTAGGTCATCGGTAAGACCGTTAATGTTGTCAGCCCAAATTGGTAGGTTAACATGTAGTAGTTTTTGGAAACCTAAAGTTGTAAGAATGTCAGTTTTAACACGTTCTCCAAAACTCATTTCATAGTAGGTTGTTGGTAAATCACGTATTGTTCGTTTAACTACACATTCTTGGTTATAGTCTCCGTTTTGCTTTACGCTGAAGAACTTAAATGATATTTCGTTGCCAAAGACTTGTTTTACGGCTTGGTTGTAGATTTCTTGAACTTCCTTGAAATAAATCGTAAGTTGTTCCTTACCTGTCGCATTGCCAAGTATTTGTTGTGAGATTTCAGCACGTTTAGATTTCAACGTTTCAAGTTCTTGTTTAGTTTTAGTTAAAACGAAGTAATTGCTTTTTTCCATATAAAGGTCTTGTAGCAAACTTTCGGTATAGTCAAGATCTAGTTCGATTTCAGCAGTATCAATTGTATCAGTTGTTGTTTCGATTTGCTTTTTAATTCTATCACGCTTATTATCAAGCATTATAATTTCAGCACAGTCATAAGTAGTAGGAATAAGACTTAATTTATCTTGTAATTGCTTAAGTTCGCATACTAAAACATCAAGTTTATCAAGGGTATTGTTAATAGAAGATTTAAGGGCAATTTCTTGTTCTTCCTTTTTTTCTTCAGTAAGGGGAGAACCACAATAAAGGCAAAAAACGGCATCATTTTCGAGGTTTTCTAGGTGTTCCTTATATTCTTCCAACTCTTTATCTAAACGCTTAATTTCGACTTGTTTTTGGCTTATTTCAGTATTTATTTGTTGAATAGTCGCGTTGTTCTTGGCTTGTTTGCTATCTAATTTAGAAACTAATAATATACGTTCGTTTTCAACCTTTTCAAGTTCTTCCTTTAAGATAGTAATAGGAGATTTGCTCTTAATTTCAGCAAGTTTGATTTGTAACTCGTTGATTTCAGCGTTCTTTTGTTTTATCTCGTTATCAATTTCTTCAATTGGTCGACAAGTTCCAATTAAGGCTTTTTCCTTGTCAGTAATTAATGCGTTTGTTGTTGCTAGTTCAGTTTCTAGGTTTTTCTTTTCAATTCTTAACGCACTTTCAATTTCAATAGGTGTTTTTCCTAGTTGAATATATTTCGCAATCGCGTTGTATTCAGGTCGCGTTGCTAAAGGTGCGGTAATTGCTGAAAATTGTAAGTATTTGTTTAACGTGTTAAAGCGTTCTTTCCAACCCCACTTGTTTGTATCTAAGTTGAATAGATTTGTATTACATACCATTTCAAGGTCGTTTTGGTTAATTCCTACTAAGCCACAAATGTTTGCAATATAATTTTCTTTCTTCTTTTCCTTAACTCCATCACAAATATAAGTCGGTTTGCTTGTGCGTTCAAATACATGTTCTAAACCATCTACATCAATTACTATTTTAACTTTTGTTTCTACATCTAAAGGTTCATAGTCGTTTTTAGGTGTAAAACCTTTAACATCAAGCCCCATAGCATATAGGAAGGCTTGGTAAATGCTTGTTTTTCCCATACCTGTGGGTGCTTGTATTTTTTCTACATCACTAAAGTCCATAGCAAAGGACTTCCATCTATTAAAGTTTTCAATTTCAATTCGTTTTAATTTCATAATTACTTCCCTTTCTTAACTACTATTGTTGCGTTGAAAATATAAAACTCTTGGTCGTTTGTTTCTACTAAAACACTACAACTATCTCCACGATAGTAAATGTAAACATCAAATTCATTAACTCTCATGTTTTCTAAATATGTAGTAGAGATTGAATATTGTTTTTCTTCTTTTCTATACGTTAAAACTAGATCCACAGTATTATCGTTTCTATATACTGATAAAATAATAATGTTATCTTCTTCATCAAAATGCATAGTGGTATTTCTAACAAAACTTTTTCTTGCTTGACCTTTGCAACCAATTAGGCTAACCAACACTAAACAAACTACAAATATCGCAACTAATCTTTTAAATGTTCTCATTCTCATTCACCTCCTTTCTTTACCATAAATATCTTTTTAACTCACGTATAAGTTCACAAGGTTCTTCACATTCGCTATCACAAATACACTTTTCACAAACTTTGTTAAGGAGTTCATATGTTTTCCCTTGTAGTTCTTCAAGCCCGTTGAATTCAAAAGCAAAAGTATGTAATTCATCTTCAAATTCTTCCGTGTTTCCAATTTGTTTAGACACTTCACTTACATCTACGAATACATACTTGTTTAATTTCTTAATGTAAAAAGCAAGGTCGTGCGTAAAAGTATAGCGTTTTTTATATTCAATTAGTTCCACATCATCAAAACTAACATAATATTTATTGACTATTGCTATTTTTACCTTTTTAATTATTTTTTCTGCGTTCATGTTTATTCCCTTTCTTCTCCCAACGATCTTTAGCAATTATCAGCACTAAGATACCGAACAAAATTGCCATTCCTAACACAGCGCTTGATATCACTAATAGTAAGTCCATTATTTGATACCTAACCTTTTAAGTGTGCGTTTAATCTTCATATTGATTATTTCATCGATGTCATATGCATCAAGTTTAAACATTAACCTTAATTGGTCTATCATAATAATACAGTCGCATACTTCTTCTTGGATGTTTTCTTCGTTTCCATTTCCACGCATGTATTTTGCAAGTTCCTTGATTAACTCCGACAACTCTTCCATTGCCACAATAATTTGCTTTTCAGGAGTTCCAACTTTAATTATTTGTTCTAAATTAGGAATGCGTTGGTTCATTGCTTTTTCATATTCAACCCTATTTATGTATTTACTTGTTTGATTAAGATAGCAAAATATAATACGTTCAAAAACATTTTCAGCCGTAAGATACCCCAAATATTCTTCTCCTTGTTCTTTTCTTTCTTCTAAAGTCGTTCCACCACATATCTCTAAAAGATTATTGCGACCACCATAAGTATACTCCCCTTGATATACAATCATTAAACATTCTTCTTTGTTGTATTCTTTTGGAATTCTAATTATATATTCTTTATATTCCTCATCTTTTTCAAACTCAAATGGTATACTTTCTTTTTCCAACATCTCTTTTAAACTGAATATTTCCGTGTATTTTTCTTTCATGCTTTATTCCTCCTCATCTTCTAATTTTCTGAACTCCCAATTTAGTCTTTGTCCGCAGTCAGGACAATAATTGCATTTTTCCTCGCAATCTAAATCAAAGTATCTTCCACACTCAGGGCAATATGCTGTATCATATACAGGACAGCCATCAGCATACCCATCATATTCATAATTTACATAACGTGGTTTTTCTTTATCTACCAATTTTTGTAATAATTTAATTTCATCTAAACGTTCTTTTGGAACATCAACACCAAAATCATAATGCCTATATTCAATATCATTTATTGCATTATCTAACGCTTCTTGATATTTATGCATATTAATCACTATTAATTCCTCCTCATTTCAGCCAAATAACGACAATAATGAATACTTTAGGTAATTGAACTAATAAAATACCAACAAAATAGCCAATAATATATCCTGGTGTAGTTTCTTCACAATCACATAAGCATTTTATAACAGATTTCAACATACCTAATCCCAAAAATACCGTTGCAATAATTTGTAATGTTAACATGTTTTACCTCCTCCTTTATTTTAAACGCTTAGAAAGTTTACGAATTATTGATTTTCGTTCAGAGAGACATTCTTTCTTTTCTAACTTATAGGCTTTGATATGGTCTTTTAAACAATCTATTCTATGAAATTGTAGTTTATAGAAAACGTAAGCTATTTTTTCTCCACATTTTTCCCTTAAAACTAATTTTCTAAGTTCATCTCGTTCGTGTAGTAATTCCTCTTCATATTTTGGTAGGCATTCATCTATTTGTAAAAGTTTCTCTTCCAATTTTCTCAATCTTTGTAAAGCCTCATCTAAGGCCCTCTTTAAAGTTTTAATATTTTCTTCTATTTCAAAATATTCGTTTGAATAGTTCATTCATTTTCAACTCCTTTTTTAATCTATAATTAATTCTTCGGTATTCTTCATATACCGGTTTCCAAATAATTTCACATTGTTTTCTTTCGACAGGTAAAAGTTCTTCCATAATATCTAGATCTTGTTGTAGATTTTTGTTATAAGGGCAACCACGACAACCGGTTCTAATAAAATTGTATGGTGGGTAATAAAGTTTGCAGAGCCTTATTTTGAACTCATTTATGAACCAATCTTCAAAGTCATAAGTTATTACAAGTAGGGGATGAAACTTTAATAATGCCCCTGATTTTGCCGTTATAATGCAATTTAGATTAGTTCTTTGTCCTTGTTCTTCTCTACGCATACTCGTGAGAGTAATTGTTTTGTGATTTTCTTTAGCCCATGTGTGAGATGGTTTCTTTTTAAGGTTATTACAGCATTCACTAGATATATGTAATGTAAAATTGTGCTGTCTTTTCCGCCACTAAACGATAGGTAAGCGTTGTGTTCTAAATCGTATTGCTGATTAATCGCACGTATTTTATCTATTCTATCTAGTAGTAATATTTCGTTTTCATTAAAAGATTTCATAACTGCCACGAACTAACTCAAGTTCTATGGCAATTAATTATGCAAGTTTTCTACTTAGTTCTCATTCTTGTTTAATTTTATGTGCTAATTCGATCAAACAACACTCAGCACAACCTAGATTTCACTAGGGTTAGTTATTACTCTCCTTTAACATTTCGTATAATTCGTTAACAAAAAGTTTAAATACATAGTCCATTAACTCACAACTAAATTCATCGTTTTTCAATGAAATATCTACTATCGCAACATGCAACAAACTTTTACTTGCTTCTTCATCTAAACCTTTGGTGTTTGCAATCTTTCTCAATGTATCTAATTCTTTCTCACTTAATTTTTCAATAATTTCATTCATAATTTTAATACCTCTTTCTTTTTCTATTTTTCTCTTAATTCGTTTTTAATTTCAAACTCAAGGTCTGTAGTTCTACAATAAATTAATCGAAGAACAATCGCACTTATAATTGTGCTAAATAAACATATAATCGATAGGTTAGTGTCTTTCGACAAACTGCCTATGAATAACCCTATTAAGATCGATAGCACCAATGTCCCCACGAACACAATATATAATACCATATAGATTTTTAATTTGATTAATTTTACTTTCATTTTTACCCCATCTTTCTAAATATTTCCATTAAAATGAACTTTGGAAAAATCAAAGTTTCTACATAAGGTCTCCATCTTCATCCCTAGCAATCCACCAATCTAAATTAACTTTTATAGTAATTTCCATTATTTATCATTTCCTTTCTAATCAATAATTTCCTATTTTTGCTAAGCAATTATTTCCTACTATTCATCATCAACTTCTTCATATAAAATTATGATTGGTGTTGATATATAACCCGATCCAATTGAAATATCTTTATAAGATTTTGCTAATTCAAGCTCTAGTTCATCATAAGTTCCATCTTCATTAAAACTATCTTCCAATCCCATTAAAAAGGCTTTAGTGAAATCCTCAGGCTTTACAATAACGCATTGACTATAAGTATACGTGAAAGTTCCATCTTCTCTAGGCTCGTAAAGTTGAGCGGAGGTTACTATATCTCCAACATATAATTTATTTCCGTTCTTATCAACGATGTTAGTTTCTTCTCCAACAACACCTAGTTTTGTATTTGTAAATAAGTCTTTTAAAATTGTTTTCATATTTATTTTTCCTCTTCTTTCTCTTTTTTCTTTTTCAACATAATTACAACCTTTGCGAGCAAAAGTTCAGTTTTTAGTCGTTTGATTTCTTGTGCTAATTTAACGATAACAAGCGTAATGGTGGCAACGACTAGACCAATTGCACCTGATAAAATTGCGATTTGAACTTGTGTCATTTTTTATTCTCCCTTACAAAAATTAAGTGTCCTTTGTTGTTATACACTTTTTCTATCTCTTCAGGCTCAACGTTTTCAAAAAGCCCAACCCTTTCTATCTTAGCATAGTGCTTTCCAACTTTAACATACGTTTCCCCTTTGATTTCAAAACACATAGCAGGAGTAATTATAGGTTTAACATTGAATGAGTCATTGGGGAACTTTTCGTTGTGTTCTATAATTTCCTCGAGTTTTTCCTTACTAAGCCTCCATAGCAGAGATAGATTATCGCATAAGCCTAATTCAATGATCTTGTTTACTAACTCAACGTGTTTCATTAGTCGAAGTCCTCTTGTATCTTCCAAGGTTCGTTTAAGATTTCAGCAACAGTGTATTTTTTGTTTTCTTCCTTTACGATAACGTAATTACCTTTGATTAAAACACCTTTGGTTTCTAAAGTTTGCGTTTCCTCTTTTGTAAGTTCAAATAGTAGATTTACACCTTTTGCATGCCTAATAATTTTCATCGTTCGATTACCTCCTTTGTGAATTCATCTCCTAAATGTTTAAACACTGTATCAATTCTTTTGTTTTTCTCGTAGTCTACGTAAGACACGACATAACTTTCATTTTTTGGATTTTCAATTACGATATGAGATGCAAGGAATTTACTGCTTTCATACTCTTCTCGTGTGATTTTTTCACATCTTAGCACCATATTTGTTTATTTTTCCTCCATTGGCATAAAATCTTCCAATACTGTTTGCACGTGTTCTAAACTTACTAAATTGTCATCGATAGCAGATAATGTGCTGTCGATTTCCGCCCCTATGTTTGAATGAAATAATTTGCTAGGTAGTTCAAGAGCGTTGCTCCCTAACTCTTCCGCATACTCATGATACATCTTTTTTAGTTCCAAGATCTCATTAATAATTTTCTCTTTTTTCTTGTTGATTTCTTTCCCTTTTTCTAAATTAAAAATAACACTCATTTTTCTTTACCTCCTTAAAATCGTGCTGTGAGAAACTGAACGCATAATTATACGCTCTTTTAATTTTCAAACGCTGTGGGAGGGGTTTTGGTTGTCCCCCCCCTATTTGCGTTGTTTATTCTTACCTAGAAATGCCCCACCATTCCAGGTTTGAACCTAATTTATTTTGATAGAACTTGTCTGAATAAGTCCCATTCGTTGATAGGTAGCGTTATTGCTACATTGTTTACTTTAACATGTTTGCTGTCGATATTCCAAAACGCGATATCAACTTTTCTTCCTAATTTTTCTTGAAGTTCTCTAATATTGTTTATCATGTTGTTTACTCCTTTGAAATTCTTACTTTTATTTTATTTGTTGTAATTATATAAGTTCCATCTTCGTTTTTTGTTAAATTCAGAGCTCGTGTAACCAATACTGTAAGCGGATCAAATCTTTTTAAAACTCTTTCTATAGTAAGATTTATCATTCTTTCTTTATCTTCGATTTCAACACCAACAGGGAGATGTCCGTTCAATTCTTCCTTGCTTATAGCAAACTCTCCCGTTCCACTAAAATTCAAGCCATTAATTATTTTTGTGCTTAAAGTATGTACAAAAAGTTCTTCAAAAATGCTACCTTCTACAATTCTTTCACTCATCGATTTTTTCCTCCTTAATAACGTGCATTTCTTAAATCTTCAGCAGTGCAATTTTCACTAAAAGTAATATGAAGCCAAAAATTATTAACATTTTCAACGCTGTAAAAAAGGCAAACAACTTCATTTCTATAAGTTGTAGAAATCTCCTCAAGTATTGCCTCTACCATGCGTTTGTCTAAATCTACAGGTATTACTTTATATTTGTTGTAGTCGTCCGTTGTAAAAGTATACTCGTTGTTTATGCTTTTTTGCAAACTTACACGAAGTATTCTATACGCTATGTCTCTTGCAAGGGCTTTGTATTGATATTCTAACATGTTTCTTCTTCCTCCTCTTCACTTCTCGATCTCTCGTGTTCTTCTTCTAATTTCTCTTGATATTTTTTCATTTGTTCTATCAATGACTTAATCATGTTTAGTAAAATCTCTGCTTTCTCTGTTCCCTCTTTTGCATAAATAAAACCCCAACTATTAACACTAAAATAAGTGTCTTTGTATTTTGCAAATTCTCCATACTGTCCCGTGCTTGTGCCAATGGTCCAATATTTCCCACCATCTACAGGTAAAATGTAATAGCCTTTATCATTTGGCTTTAAATAGTTTTCTAGTTTTTCCCTTGCTTTTTTACCCCATCTATGAAATGCGTTTTCCCCTGCGTTGTAAAATTCGCCGTTCTTTCTCATCGTTTAACCTCCTAAAATGTTAAAAAGTGCGTTAATGCATACCGAAAAAACAGCACACAAAAACGCACTAAAAAATTGTATTCAAATGTAAACCTTGTTAGTTTTCGACAATTCAACAAGGCATAAGGCTATCAGGTCGCCATCCCTTTTTTCTATCTCATCTTGCAATTCATTACCGCTTTAGTCGTGTTGCGATAACTACGTTGGCATTCTTACTTACTGACAATGTGCCAACTTTGCTTGGTGTGTTTCGGTAAGAGGTGCGACCAAGTCCGCATGCGTTCCTCTCTTTTCTACCAACCGTATATTATTTAATTTTCCCCTCAGGGTGCAACTCTCAACGGTTCTAAGTTGCTCCCGACCTTGTCAAAGCCGGGCGATATTTTTATTTGTGGCCGTATTCCTCTTTAGGGTCGACCTCAACGGGGTAGAGATGCCCCTCGTTGACCTCTGCCAATTCATCGGCCAACTTTTGGAGTTTTTCCTCACTACCTAAATACTCAAGTAGTAGAGGAACGGCATAATTTTGCGTTTTTGGCTTTTTATTGATAAATTACTAAGGGGGTGGGGGCAAACTTTCAATTTTACCCCCAATTTAAGATTTTATGCTCGAACAGTCTTATCAATTTCTCTAAAAATTAGAGATGCCATAAGGCCCCACGCTTGATCATTGTTGTATTTATTTCGCTCTTCTTCTGTCTAACTCTTTCTTTTACTTGTTTGTTGTTCGTTCTTAACATTTTATTTTACCTACCTTTTTTAATTTTTTGAGATTTTACATCCCGACCCCATCGCGTGGGGTTTCGTATTAATTTTCAAATACTCATCAGGGGATTTATTCGGGGGTAGATTTTAGAAAGAAGGGAATCGATGATTTTTTCTATTTTTTCATATAGATCTTCAATGCCGTTACGTGCTTCCAAAACAAGAGCATCATTTTCAATATTTTCTTTTCTGATCAACATATAAGCTACTTCATCGAGGTCGTTTTTTATCCAACGCGTCTTAACGTTAATTTTTTTCATAATTTCATTTTTTTCTTTTTTTGTCATTGTTTTTTCTTTCTCCCCTATAGCCTGGGGGCAAGCAATTTGTAAAATAATGTATTTTATTATACTCAATCACGTTAGATACCTAATCAGATTAGGTAATGACAGTTGTCGTTGTTTTTTTGAGTATAAACGCAATAAGTTTGTTGTTTTTCAACAACTCTTAATTACACTAATATTATACATCATTTATCGTTTTTTGTCAATAGTTTTGATTAAAAAAGTTTAAAAAAGTGTTATAACAAAATTGATATTGTGGTATATCAAAAATGATATAACGAGAATGGGGCATAGAGTGGAAATACTCGTGTAGATTTTAAGCAATTTGAAACGTTGATAATCGCGTGTTGGTGCGTTAAACGTTAACAGGCTTTGAGATTTAAAACGAGCGTTAAACGGTCCACGCTGTCGGTTTTGGTTTCGAGCAAAGAAAAAGAAAAAAGAACCAAAAAAGAAAAAGAAATAACGCCATCAAAAAAAGTTGCGGTTTGTCGACTGCTCCGAGTTTTTAAAAGAAAGAAAGAAAAGTTCCAAAAGAAAGATAGAAAATAATTTAGTTATACAACAATTTAAGTAGTTAAATATTTTAGTTTACTTTAAAAAGAAAGAAAATAAACAAAGAAAGAAAAGTGCGTGCCGTTCGACATGTGCCGATTTTTTGCAGTTCACGAAAAGAAAGAAAAGAAAGAACCAAAGAAAAGAAAGAAAAGCAAATCAAGAGTTAACAACATTTAAGAGGTGCAAGGCCACAAGCAACAGTAAGCATCATGCATTAGGTCAATAGGCCACACGATCAGCGCAACGGCTCAACTGCTAAAACCAAAAACCAAATAACCCCAAAAACAGCCCATTTTCAGACTTTTACTGCCCTACCCTTAGCAATTACACATCTTTTACTCTATCTTTTAAAAATACCGCCATTTTACGGCTCATATTTGAAAATAAAATGCAACAACACCCCCCGGGGGTAGGAATGGGGGGATAGGAGTTTTGGAAAAAGGCCATATCTAGGTCCACATAGTTATTTTTTCGACTTTTAGCCCATTGTCAAAAGACTACAACGACATTTAGATGAGTATTACTTGATTAGAACTAGGCAATAATTTGAATGATATATTGGAGTTCGATACTACATTCT
>OIZA01000917.1_pt1 | contig 12258 bp, 11 predicted proteins | sample 1588381 | NCBI WGS metagenome assembly OIZA01 (sample SAMN03283277) | human gut metagenome | biome: human-associated habitat; material: feces | host: Homo sapiens | place: Peru | collected 2012 | reverse complement strand
GGCGGAAAAGTTCGGCGGTCTCTGCAATCTGCGCATGGACGACACCAACCCCGCCAAGGAGGACACCGAGTTCGTCGATGCCATTCAGGAGGATATCCGCTGGCTCGGCTTTGACTGGGGCGACCGCTTTTTCTACGGCTCGGACTACTTTGAAAAGACCTACGAGCTCGCCGTCGGCCTCATCAAAAAGGGTCTTGCCTACGTCTGCGAGCTGACGCCCGAGGAGTTTTCCGCTTACCGCGGCGACACGACGCACCCCGCCGTCAGCCCTTACCGCGACCGCCCGATCGAAGAATCGCTTGATCTCTTCGCGCGGATGCGCGCCGGGGAGTTCCCCGAAGGCAAGTATACGCTGCGCGCGAAGATCGATCTCGCAAGCGGCAACTTCAACATGCGCGACCCGGTGCTCTACCGCATCCGCTACATCGAGCACCACCGGCAGGGCACAAAGTGGTGCATCTTCCCGATGTACGATCTCGCTCACCCCATTCAGGACGCGCTTGAGGGCATCACGCACTCGCTCTGCTCGCTCGAATACGAGGATCACCGCCCGCTCTACAACTGGGTCATCGAGAACTGCGACGTGCCGTCCAAGCCGCGCCAGATCGAGTTTGCCCGTCTCGGCATCAACTATACCGTGATGAGCAAGCGCAAGCTGCGCCGTCTGGTCGAGGAAGGCCGCGTCTCCGGCTGGGACGATCCCCGGATGCCGACGCTCTGCGGTCTGCGCCGCCGCGGCTATACGCCGCATTCCATCCGCGATTTTACCGACCGCATCGGCGTTTCCAAGGTCACGTCCACGGTGGACTACTCACTGCTCGAAAGCTGCCTGCGCGACGATCTGAACGCAAACGCGAAGCGCGTCATGGCGGTTCTCCGCCCCGTGAAGCTCACGATCACGAACTACCCCGAGGGGCAGACCGAGCTTTTCGATATCGAAAACAACCCCGTCGCCGAGAACGCCGGCACGCGCCCGGTCTCGTTCTCCCGCACGCTCTGGGTCGAGCAGGACGACTTTATGGAGGAGCCGGTCAAGAAGTATAACCGTCTCTATCCGGGCAACGAAGTACGTCTCAAAGGCGCCTACATCGTCCGCTGCACCGGCTGCGTCAAAGATGCGGACGGCCATGTGACGGAGATCCTCTGCGAATACGACCCCGAGACCCGCGGCGGCAACACGCCCGACGGACGCAAGGTGCGCGGCACGATCCACTGGGTCGATGCTGCCAACTGCGCCGACGCCGAGGTGCGGCTCTACGACATGCTCTTCTCCGACCCCGAGCCGGACGCGCCCGGCAAGGACTTCATCGATTGCCTGAATCCCAACTCGCTCGAAGTTCTCACCGGCTGCAAGGTGGAAAAGTCGCTCGAAGACTGCGCCGCTGCCGACCGCTTCCAGTTCCTCCGTCTCGGCTACTTTGCGCCGGACAACAAGGACAGCGCCCCCGGCCATCTCGTATTCAACCGCGCCGTCGCGCTCAAGGATTCCTTTAAAAAGGACTGATATTCCCATATCCTGATACGAAAAGGCGATACCCGGCTCCGGCCGGATATCGCCTTTTCGGTTCATAAGAAGGGCAGACACCGGCAATGCCGGATTCTCCCCATCTCATTCCTTTCCTTTTTGCAACCGTTTTCACACCAAAAGTATAGGCGGCACGATGAAAAAGTAAAGCCAGCGGCGGTTATCTGACAGTCTTGGCGCTCCCAGAGAGAGTCCCAAGGGGGCTGGTGTCTTATTAAAACGCGTTTCAATCTTTCTTTTCATGTAGATAATATACCCGATAGGGTTAATTGATGCTTTTTCCCATTGACGCAGTACCCGATGGGGTGTAAAATATACGTTGACAAAATCCCCACAAGGAGCAAAAAATGAACCCGATCGCTGAATTTGTAAAGGAAAACCGAAAAGCGGCCGGTCTGACGCAGGAGCAGTTTGCACTGCGTTCGGGGCTGGGGCTTCGCTTTGTGCGTGAGCTTGAGAGGGGCAAGGAAACCGTGCGTATGGACAAGGTGAACACAGCGCTTGCCATGTTCAACGCACAGGCCGTTGCCGGAAAGAAGGAATACAAATGACCGTTTTCAGAACCGCCTATGTGTATGTGCGAAACACCTTTGCCGGTATTCTCAGGGAAACCGACAGCGGCTATTCCTTCAAATACGATACCGATTATCTGCACAGTGAAAAGGCGTCCGCCGTTTCGCTTACCCTGCCGCTGCGAGAGAAAGAATATACGTCAAAAACCCTCTTTCCCTTTTTTGACGGGCTTATACCCGAGGGCTGGCTTTTAAGAATCGTGACCGACAACTGGAAAATCGACAGCCGCGACCGTTTCGGTGTTTTGCTTGTTGCCTGTAGGGATGGAATCGGCAATGTTTCCATAAGGGAGGAAAAGGAATGAACTGTCTGTGCTGCGGCAAGCCATTGCGCGCGCCGGATGAAACCGGCTGGCACAAGACCTGCATCAAGCGGTTTTTCGGTACCGCAAAGCTTCCTGAAATTGAGATCGACGATACAACGCTGAAGCATTTAGCCGATGAAACGACCAACAAAGGCTTTACCGTTCCCGGCGTTCAAAAGAAGCTGTCTCTGCACCTTGTAAGCGACAGCCGCAAGCCGAGATTAACGCTTGTAAACTATCCGACCGGCTATATCCTCAAGCCGCAGGTCGCGGAATATGAAGCGCTCCCCGAATCGGAACAGCTCATAATGACAATGGCGGATACGGCAGGCATTTCGACCGTTCCTCACGCGCTTATCAAAGGCTCCGCCGGGCTTGCATACATCACGAAACGGATCGACCGAAACTTTTCCGCCGACAAAATTGAAATGCTCGCTATGGAGGACTTTTGTCAGCTGGATTTGCGGTTGACCGAGGATAAGTACCGCGGCTCCTACGAGCGCTGCGCAAAGATCATTCAGCAATACTCATCGAGAGTCGGCGTTGATATGGCCGAGTTTTATGTGCGCCTTGTTTTCTGCTTTATTGTCGGCAATTCCGATATGCACCTGAAGAATTTTTCGCTTATTGAAACCGCCGAGGGTTCCGGCAAATATATTCTTTCGCCTGCGTATGATCTGCTTCCCGTCAACGCCAACGTACCGGCCGACAAGGAGCAGTTCGCACTGGCTATGAACGGCAAGAAAACAAATATCCGCAAAAGTGATTTTCTGAAATTTGCCGGAACCTGCGGCATAGATCGCGCCACAGCGGAAAAACTGATAGAAAATCTTATCAAATTCACCCCGAAATGGCTTTCCCTGTGTGAAGAATCTTTGCTTTCCGATGGATTAAAAGAGAGAGTAAGCGCAATAATCACCGAAAGGGCTAAAGCTTTAGAATAATTCACTTGCCAACACACATTGCATATGAGCAAGCCAAAGAAGCTCGCTCTAACGCCAAGGATTGCTATGCCTTTCGGTACAGCAATCCTTTTTACTTATTTCTAAGATATTGGGAAACCGTATCAAGTTCCGGAAAAAGGGATGCTTTATGTATACAACATAGTGTTTCCAGATCCGAGAGAATTGTTTTTTTACAATCAGCGGGTATAATCAGTTCCCTAACAACATGTTTTTTTAATTTACTATCGCTATCGGTTTCATTTAAATTAAGTGGAGACATAATGAATGCGCCGTCTTGTTTAAGTATTCGAGGATTATCCTGATTTGCCTGAACAAAAACAGGATACAGCATATCCAACGGCTTTATTTCCCGTTTAAATGCATAGTTTTCTTTTTGAGTGTTGTAAAAAAGACGCTCTACTTAGGTGTGTCCAGTTAAGAAAACATTCTAAGGCGAGAGAGAAACGGTATAGCTTCAGCTATGCCGTTTCTTTCATTTTTGCCTGCTATCAAATACTTTGGACATTTCCAAAATCCCGATACCTTTGTAGTAGATATCGATAAAATCGTTATTCAGCCATTCGCGTAAGGAACATGTTTCCCAGGTGATGTCGGTATATCTTGTATTATATGGCTTGCTGTCCAACGCATATCTGCTGATCAGCAAAACCTTGCCGTCCTTTACTTCAAGAACGAGCCATTCGATATCTTCCTTACCATTGGATGTATCATTGTCCTGCTCGTATGCGCCAAAGAAAACATAATCGCCGACTTTTGCACTTTTGATTTTTTCTGTCTCATACTTATCGCGAACAGAATCCGCTTTATCCGCGCTGTCTTTGTACCCATCTAATGACAGAAAAGTCTCGTATGCCTCAACCACGTTTCCTGCATCCATTAGGGCAACCGCATTGTTGTATTTGGCGTTTGGAATGATAACTGTATACAATAGAATCGCCAAAGCAATAACAGCGCAGACGATCGGCGTCACGATGATCGTTATTTTCTTTCTGTGCTTTGCGCGGCGCTCCGCTTCCAGCCGGTCGGCCTCTTCCTTTGCTTTGATTTCCTCTATCCTTCTCCGGCAGGCGAGGATTTGCCCGTCGGCGTCCTTCCAGCCGGGAATAGACTGAAAGATCTCTATGGCCGCGCCGCAGCTCTCTATGGTGTCGTCCTCCATTTCCGCCATGGCTGAGGCATAAATTGCGTTCTTGCGGCAGATCTCCGCCTTTTCGCGGCACTGCTGCGCCAGCGTGTCGGCATCTTTGAAACCCGGAATCCCGGCAAACGCATCGGCGGCCGATTGGTATGCTTCCTCCGTGTCCGCCTCGTTCATGGCCTTTGCGGCAGTATCATATATACTCTGCCGGCGCGCTGTTTCGTTACGGGTCTCAATTTGCTCTGTCCAGTCGGCAAGATCCTTTTTCAGCTCATCGCTGCCGTACCGGATTGCCTTCCGATAGTTGTTATTCCAGTCAAACGGCTCCTTCTGGTATTTCAGACCTGCTTTGTTTCTCACGTGCAGCTCCGCCATCAGCTTGCCGAGATATGCCTCGGCGCACTCCGGCTCCGCGTCCAGCACCTTTTCGCAGTATTCGTCGGCGGCAGTCCAATTGCCGTCCTCAAGAAACATAAAGGCGCGCTTCAGAAGCGACGCGGTGTTGGTACCGCCGCCGGTAACAACGGTTTCTCTGACCACAGTCGTTTTCGGCTCCTCGGCCTGCGCAATCTTCCTGATGCCGCGAATGAGATCCTGCATAAAGCCGAGCTTGGACATATCCTGCGCCTGCAGATGCGAAAACTCGTCCGGCAGGTCGTAGGGGTCCATGTCCTTATAGGCCGGGATCAGCGCCTTCTTTCCGCCGCTCTGCCGGACGAGCGCGAGATACCGGCTCCACTCGTTTTTGACCCAGACGGCGTTGAAGTATTCCGGCTTCGTGCCGAGCACGACCATGACGCGGGCGCTGTTGAGCGCGGCGAATATGTACGGCTCATACGCCGTGCCGAGCTTATCCTCCAGCGTGATGCGCGCAAAGAATACCTTGAAGCCTTCCTGCGTCAGCTGGTGATAGAGATCGTTGGCAAGAACGCTGTCCGGCGTTCTTCTGCCGTTGGCGTCCGTTTCCTTGTAGCAGATGAATACGTCAAACGGCTCCTCCTTCTGGGAAATGGCAAGGATACCTTTCTGAATCTCATTGATGGCCTTTGCCTCGGACTCATACAGCTCGCGCTGGAACGCGTCGGCATACCGAACCGCGGATTTATAGTTATCGTCGTCAAAAATGGAGGTAAACTGCGCGCGGTTGACCGTCGGCACACGCTTATGCGTCGCGGGGTCCTCTACATACTCAACGCCGTACCGGCAGAGGACGAGCGACCAGTACGCCTCGGCGTCGGTATTGTCCTCGTTGAGTATCTGCTCATAGATCCCCATCGCCTTATCGAAATCGTTGTTCCGACGGAAATGGTTGGCGCGGTCATAGAGGTTTGCTCTTTTCTCGTCGTCCAGCCGCGGCAGCGTCTGCTTTGTACCGCAGCTGTCGCACGTGCCGACCGTGTCTCCCGGCCGGAACTCGATCGTTCCGCCGCACATCTTGCACTTGAAAACCGACATGACTCTCTCCTTATTTCATAGCCCTGCACAGGGCGTTTCTTTCCTTTACCAGCAGCACCGTTTCCTCCGCGGCGGAGGCAATCGCCCCGGCGTCGTCTGCGGCGACGGCGGCTTTCAGCGCGTCCATCTGCGCAGCAATCTTCGCCTCCGCGTCCGAAAGCGCTTCGCCGTTCAAGGGATCGGAATACCGCAGCGCCTCCCGCACCGTTTTGCAGGCGGCCTTGGCTTCGGCGCTTTTGGCGCGGTTCATGACCGCTTCGGCCTCGGCGGTCATGCGCCGGACAAACTGCATCCGGGCTTTCACTTTCTCGTCCGTTTCCTGCACAAGCTCCGCCGCGGCGCTCGCCTTGATAACGGCCACGGCGGTGAACGCCAGCACGACCGCGCAGACAACGATGCCCGCCCAGTTCGGCAGATCGGGGATCGCCATGCAAAGCCCGCCGAAAACCAGCGTCAGGATAAGTCCCGTGTAGCTCACGGTTAAGAGCGGCAGATGATAGAAGAGCTTCCGCGCGTTTTCCGCCCGGAGGGCGATCAGCGCGCAGACAAGCTGCCCGGCAAACGCGGCGGTGATGCACAGATACCCTGCCCAGAATGCGCCGCCGAATTTGTTGAAGCCGTACCACTCGGCCTGCGTGGCAAAGCAGAGGACATTAAAGAGCGCCAGCAGGATCGCCCAGCAGAGGATATAGCTTTTCTGGCCTTTTTTCATTGTCTTTTCTCCTTTCACAGAATGCTTTTGAGAAGCTCGGCCTTCATGGAGGCAAATTCCTCCGCGGAGAGAAGCCCGGCCTCCTGCATCATGGTGAGCTTTTCGAGCTTTGCTTTGAAAGAGGCCATATCGTCCGTGCTCTTCGGAGCCGGGGGCGCTTCCGCCGCGGCGGTCATTGCGCCGTTTACGGCATTGCCGACAACGCCGCCGACAACGCCGCCCACCCCGGCCATCGTGCCCAGCCCCACGCCCATGTTGGTAAACTGCCCAACGGCTTCGTTCTGCGCGACCATTTCGGCCACATCAAACCCGCGCTCCTGCGCGTAGGTATACCCCTCCTGTGCGCGCTTGGTAGCCTGCGCCTGTGAGTCTATGACGATCTTCTGCGCCTGTGTCTGCGCATAGATCAGGTCGGTCTGCTGGCGCAGCTTTGCTTCTGCGATATCGGCATACTGGCGGAAGTGCAGCTCCTTGAATTTTTCGTACTGCCGCTCGCCGTCCGGCTTGACAACGTTCGTAACGAAAAACCGCTCCAGCGCCACGCCGTAATCGGAAAAATCCGGGATGAGCAGCTTGTGTAGCGCGTCGGAAAACTCCGTCAGATGCTCGTCGATCTCAAAGATGTTGATGGCACTCGCCTTCACCGTCTGGGCGATATACGTTTTCACCCGTGTCATGAGGAACGCGCGGAACAGCGCCGTGAGACGCTGCTGCGTCAGGCCGTTTTCCGTGCCGACCACCTTGAGCAGGAGCTTTCGGCTATTCTCGGCGCGCAGGGACATTTCGCCGGACGCCCCGATGGAGATCGGGAAACCGTACACGGGGTCTATGTACTGCACCTTGCTGTCCGTGCCCCATTTGATCGCCATCTGCTCGGTTTTATTGATGAAATATACCTCGCAGTGGAACGGCGTTTTGTCGCCGGTCGAACGGGAGAGCGCCGCGCCGAGCTTCGGGATGTTCTGCGTCTCCAGCGTATACCGTCCCGGCCCGAACAGATCGAGCGCCTGTCCGTTCATAAAGAAGATCGCTTCCTGCGATTCGTGAACGATGAGCTGCGTGAGCGAGTTGAAATCCTCGCACGGGTGCTTCCAGATAAAAGTACTGTTATCTCCCTCATACTTGAGGATCTCGGCTATCTGCGCCACAGAAATCTCCTCCTGTCGGTGTTATTATGCATTTTGTACTTACACAGCACATTTTACATTATATATATGCAAGCCATGAAACGCGGTTTTTGCATCTTTTTTTCCGCTTTTGCTGAGTGAATAGAGTCCGTCTGCTTTGCGGCATAAAAAAGGCGATACCCGTTTAAAAAATCGGGCATCGCCTTTTTATATTCTTTTGCCGAAAACGCCGCGGCTGTTATGCCGGTCTTACGACCAGCCGCTCGATCAGGCCGTCGGAGCTGAATTCCGTGATGGTGGCCAGAGCGCGGACATGATAGCCGTCATAGACGGCATAGTAGTAGGCCTGCGTGTCGCTGACGATACGGGCATCCGTGATGCGGAAGTGGCGGAACAGGAAGCGGTTGTGGTAGAACATATCGATGGCCTCAGGGCCGTAGGTGCTGACCAGCGGCTTGCCCGCATCGCGGGGGCAGTGGTCAACGAAAATGGCCGTGGGAGAAAAAAGCTTGCTCAAAGCCAGCGCGTCCTGGTCGAGCAGAGCGTCCACATACTGTCGAATCAAAGTCATGGGTTTTGCCTCCTTAGTAAACTTTTTCGCTGTTGAGCAGAGCGTCGGTGCCGCCGTCTACAAACATGATGTTGCCGTTGACGCCATGGGCCGCCGGGGACACCAGAAACACCAGCACATTGGCGATGTCCACGGGGTCGAGCAGCTGGTCGCCGGTCTGATAGTTAATGGGAATCGGAAGTCCCGCCAGTGCCGCCGTAGCGCGGTCGCCCATGGCGGCGGTGAGCGGCGTCCGGACGTTGCCGGGAGCCACCGCGTTGATGCGCACGCCGTTGGCGCCCCAGCTGGCGGAGATGCGCCGCACCCAGCGGGCCAGCGCGTATTTGGTTGTGGCGTACAGACCCTGCGCCATGGTCATGTTGGAGCCGTCATACTGCTCCAGAATGGACAGAATGCGGGCTTCGTTCCGGTCCTGGTTGCAGGCATAGTTGAGCATATCGCAGAGATCCATGTGCACGCCCCCCTGCGAAATGGTGTTCGATACAATGACCACGCAGCTGCCGCCCTTCTTTTTGAGCAGGTCATAGATACCGTAGGCCAGACCGGTGACGCCGAAATAGTTCAGCGAGAACATCAGCTTCATATCGCCGCAGGTGCCCGCGACGCCGGCAACGCAGATCAGGCCGTCGATCCCCTCGGGGTGCAGCTCGTGGATCTTATCGATCACATCCTGCCGTCCCTCCTTGGTGGCAATGTTGGCGTTGATATCCCCGCCTTTCAAATCGACGTTGATCGTCTCATGTCCCTGGCTGCGCAGAATTTCTACCGTCTTGCCGCCGATGCCGCCGGAGCCGCCGGTGACTACATAAACTCCCATAAGTTGTCCGTGTCCTTTCCTCGGAATTGAAATAGAGAATCTTTCCTGTGTATATTATCATACACCGGTGTATATTATCATACATTCAACGGATAATGCAAGCCTCTAAACGGCCTTTCCCCCGTCTGAGCCGATGCGCTCGGTAGAAAACATCCCCGCTTTGATCCGGTTATTTGTGCATTTCACCGTTGACAGATGTAGCAGGGCATGATAATATACACGCCAGAAAAGACCTCTTTAAGTCGGTACAGAGCTGCCGGCAAGGCGTCGTAAGATGGGATCACGGTATCTTTATGCCGTGTCGCTGCGCCTTGTCCGGATTTGCCGGTCAAGGTTTTTTTGTTGCCAAAATGCCGGAAAGGATGTGGAACGCTATGAACTTCAAAGCGCAGATCATGGACGAAGCCGCCGTGGAGCGGACGCTTGTGCGTATTGCCCACCAGATCATTGAGAAGAATCACGGCACCGAAAATCTCTGTCTCATCGGCATCAAGACCCGCGGCATCCCTCTCGCCGAGCGTCTGGCGAAAAACATTGAAAAGATCGAGGGCACCCGCGTCCCGGTCGGAAAACTGGATATCACGCTTTATCGGGACGATCTCACGCTCGTTGCCGATGCGCCCGTCGTTTCGGACACGCACATTCCCTTTGATGTAAAGGGGATGACCGTTGTGCTCTGTGACGACGTTATTTTTACGACCCGCACCGCCCGCGCAGCCATCGACGCGCTCATCTCCCTCGGCCGTCCGGCACGCATCCAGCTCTTTTCGCTCATCGACCGCGGCCACGCCGAGTTTCCGATCAAGCCGGATTTTGTCGGCAAGAACATCCCCACCTCCCTGCGCGAAATCGTCGCGGTGCGCCTCGCCGAGTGCGACGGCGAAACGGGCGTTTCCATTTATGAGAAAGAATAAATTTTTATAAGGAGAGAACGATTATGACAAAGAAACAAATCGGATCCGAACCCATTTACGATGCGCGCGCCCTCGGCACGCCGCGCATGCTGGTACTCGGACTGCAGCACATGTTCGCCATGTTCGGCGCGACCGTCCTTGTCCCGGCGCTCACCGGTCTGGACGTTGCCACCACGCTGCTCTTCGCCGGTCTCGGCACGCTGCTCTTCCATCTGCTCACCAAGGGCAAAGTCCCCGCGTTCCTCGGCTCCTCGTTCGCGTTCATCGGCGGCTATCAGGCCATCGCCCCCAATAAGGAACCCGAGCTTCTCGTTTACGCCTGCGTCGGCGTCGCGGCGGCGGGTCTCATGTACGTCGTACTCTCCGCGCTCTTCAAGGCCTTCGGCGTGAAGAAGGTCATGCGCTTCTTCCCCCCGATCGTCACCGGCCCCATCATCATCGCCATCGGCCTGACGCTCTCCTCCTCCGCGATCACCAACTGCTCTGCCAACTGGCTCGTCGCCGTCGTCGCCATCGCGATCGTCATCGGCTTCAATATGTGGGGCAAGGGCATGACCAAGATCATCCCCATCCTGCTCGGTGTCCTCGGCTCCTATGTCTTCGCGCTGATCATTGACCCCGCCGCCCGCGCCCATGTTGCCGAGACCGTCAGCGAAGCTGCGTGGATCGGTCTGCCCGTTCACGGCGAGCGCACCGTGTTCTCCCTCTTCGGCAACGCCGACTTCAACGCCGGTCTTCTCGTGAGCGCCATCTTCACGATCGTCCCGCTCTCTCTTGCCACGATGGTCGAGCACATCGGCGATGTCTGTGCCATCTCCTCTACGGTTGAGAAAAACTACATGGTCGACCCCGGCTTCCACCGCACGCTCCTCGGCGACGGTCTTGCGACCTCTCTCGCCGCGCTCTTCGGCGCCCCCGCCAACACCACCTACGGCGAAAACACCGGCGTTCTCGCCCTGACCCGTGTATACGACCCCGCCGTCATCCGCATCGCTGCGGTGTTTGCGGTCGTCGTGTCCTTCTGCCCGAAGTTCTCCGCTCTCGTCTCCGCAATGCCCACCGCCACGATCGGCGGCGTGTCCCTCGTCCTCTATGGCATGATCTCCGCGGTCGGCGTGCGCAACGTCGTGGAAAACAACGTGGACTTCTCCAACACCCGCAACATCATCATCGCCGCGCTCATCCTCGTCCTCGCGATCGGCATCACCTACACCGCCCCCATCCAGATCGGCATCGTGAGCTTCTCCGGTCTCGCCGTCGCCTCCATCGTCGGTATCGCGCTCAACGCCATCCTGCCCGGCAAGGACTACGAGTTCGTGCAGGAAGACAAGGGTTCCACCTCTGTAGACTTCAAAGTGTGATGTTTCCGCCTCTCTTAATATAACCGCATCCCCAAAGGGAGACGCCTCACGGCGTCTCTCTTTGCATTTCGGCGAAAACCCTTAGTCAAGAGGCGCTTTTAGGGGCAGGGGTAAATACTCCATATTCACACGTTTTCCCGCGCTGTAAGGGCTGCATTCTGTTCTTTGTTTAAGATCGGGGGTCGGGGCGCGGAGCCCCGCAAAAGCCGACAGTGAACGCCGCGAAATCGGAACGGATGAGATTTTTTGTCTGCGAGGTACAAAAGTGATAGAAATATTCACAAAACCGTGCTAAAATTAAATTGAAAGTTGATGAATACATTGGAATCTAAGAAAGGAGCGCGATTATATGAGAAGGCTGATAGCATTTGCTTTAACATTCTTTTGTGTGTTGGGTTTGGTTGGCTGCAACAACAGAACTGTGAGTGAACCAGAAATGTATACTTCATCCATGCAGGATGATTTTCCAAATGCTATTCCGGCAGAGGTGAATGACAACATCATCCAGAATTGTAAAGTTTTTTCAGAAAATCTGGGATATGAAACAGGTGAAATGAAAAAAGCTGTTTTGCTTGGCGAGGAATGGATGAAATATGTGTATTGCGAAGATGAAATGAAGAAGGAACTAATTGACAGCAGCGATATTGTTGTTGTTTTTGAGAATATCCGTTGTGTTGTGGACGCTGAAACTGAGATTGTGCTGGGAAGTCTCCCGTTTGTATAAGCCACGTAAATTCCCATTTATCAATTAAACACACCCGAGCAAAACGCAAGCGGCGGGACGGGCTTTACCGTC
>OIZA01000915.1_pt1 | contig 12267 bp, 9 predicted proteins | sample 1588381 | NCBI WGS metagenome assembly OIZA01 (sample SAMN03283277) | human gut metagenome | biome: human-associated habitat; material: feces | host: Homo sapiens | place: Peru | collected 2012 | reverse complement strand
CTAAAGATTCATTCTCTTTAACCTTTACCTGACTCATTTATTTCCCTCCCTCCGCCTGTTTAGCAGGGGTATATTTCCACTTTGTTTGAGAAGACGGACGCGGTTATCCGTCTCCCCACTCTAAGGATACTTTGATATTATACAACGCTGAAAAATAATTGTCAATACTCAAATTCAAGTATTTTGATAAAAAGTTGCAACAAAAGATTAAACATTTATTTAACAACGATGTTTACAAGCTTACCTTTGACATAAAGTTCCTTGACGATCGTCTTGCCCTCGATGAGAGAAGCGACCTTTTCGTCCTTCTTGACAAGCTCGATAACGTCGGCCTGTTCGATGTCCGCCGGAACGCTGAATCTCGCTTTGACCTTGCCGTTGATCTGGGCGACGATCTCTATCGTCTCGTCAACGCACTTGCTTTCATCCCACTCGACCCACTTGCCGTTTGCGAGCATACCGTCAAAGCCGTTCTTCTGCCACATTTCTTCGGTGACATGGGGCGCGAACGGATTGAGAAGCGTGAGATAAACGCCGAGTTCTTTCTTCGTGATTGAACCGTGGTCGTATATCTGATTGAGAAGCGTCATAAGCGCGGCTATCGCCGTGTTATACTTCATCGCTTCTATGTCTTCGGAGACCTTCTTTATCGTCTTGTTGAACGGAACTTCGAGCTTAGATGAATACTCGTTCGAATCGGTGACAATCTCGCCCAGGTTCCATACTCTGTCGATGAATCTCTTGCAGCCCTTAACGCTGTTTTCGCTCCAGGGTGCGGCTTTCTCGTAGTCACCCATGAACAGAACATAGGTACGCAGTACGTCGGCGCCGTAAGCGTCAACGACTTCGTTCGGATCGACGACGTTGCCCTTTGACTTGCTCATCTTATCTCCGTCGGGGCCGAGAATCAAGCCCTGAGCAGTTCTCTTGGCGTACGGCTCATCACAGGGAACAGCGCCGATGTCATAGAGGAACTTATGCCAGAAACGCGAGTATATAACGTGACGGGTGACGTGCTCCATGCCGCCGTTATACCAGTCGACGGGAAGCCAGTATTTGAGCTTGTCGAAGTCGGCGAACGCCTTGTCGTTATGCGGATCGATATATCTGAGGAAATACCATGACGAACCTGCCCACTGAGGCATGGTGTCTGTCTCTCTTCTCGCCTTGCCGCCGCATTTCGGGCAGGTGCAGTTGACGAAGTCGTCTATCTTTGCCAGCGGGCTTTCGCCGTCCGTGCCGGGCTTGAAGTCCTTGACCGGGGGAAGCTTGAGCGGAAGCTCGTCATAGGGAACGGAAACCATACCGCATTTATCGCAGTAAACGATCGGGATAGGCTCGCCCCAATAGCGCTGACGGTTGAACGCCCAGTCTTTCATCTTATACTGAACGCCCTTTTCGCCGATGTCCTTTTCGGCTAAGAACTCGAGCATCTTCTCTATAGAATCCTTCTTGTTTGTCATTCCGTTAAGGAAGTCGGAGTTGACCATTTCGCCGTCGCCGGTGTACGCCTCTTTCGAGATATCGCCGCCCTTGATGACTTCGATGATATCAATTCCGAACTTCTTCGCGAACTCATAGTCACGCTGATCGTGCGCCGGTACAGCCATAATAGCGCCTGTTCCGTAGCCCATCATAACGTAGTCCGATATGTAGATCGGGATCTCCTTGCCGTTGACGGGGTTTATCGCGGTCAGACCGTCGAGCCTTACGCCGGTCTTATCCTTGACGAGCTGTGTTCTCTCAAACTCGGTCTTTTTAGCGCATTCTGTCTTATATGAGTCAATTTCGTCTGTGTTCTTGAGCATAGCTCTGTATTTATCGAGCATAGGATGCTCGGGAGCCATAACCATGAATGTGACGCCGAAGAGTGTGTCGGGTCTTGTGGTATATATTCTGAGCTGTTCGTCGGTGTCCTTTACCTTGAAGTTGACGAACGCGCCTGTTGACTTGCCGATCCAGTTTCTCTGCTGAAGCTTGATGTTCGGGAGATAGTCAACTCTGTCGAGGCCCTCAAGGAGCTTGTCGGCGTATTCGGTTATACGGAGATACCAAACGTCCTTTGACTTCTGGACTATCTCGCTGTGGCATATGTCGCACTTGCCGCCCTGTGAATCCTCGTTTGAAAGAACGACCTTACATGACGGGCAGTAGTTGACTAATGTCTTGTCTCTGAAAGCCAGACCATGTTCGAACATTTTAAGGAAGATCCACTGCGTCCACTTGTAGTAGTCCTCCTGCGTGGTGTCTATAACTCTGTCCCAGTCAAAGGAGAAGCCGACCTTCTTAAGCTGAGAAGTGAACTTCTTGATGTTCATGTCCGTGACCTGTCTGGGATGTATGCCTGTCTTGATAGCATAGTTTTCCGTCGGCAGACCATAGGCGTCGAAGCCTATCGGGAACAGGACGTTGTAGCCCTGCATTCTTCTCTTTCTCGAGACAACCTCAAGACCCGAATAAGCCTTGATGTGTCCGACGTGCATACCTGCGCCCGAGGGATAAGGGAACTCGACAAGAGCATAGAATTTCGGCTTGTCGAACTCGTCCTTTGCCTTGAAAACGCCCGTGTCTTCCCATATTTTCTGCCATTTTGTTTCCGTTGCTTTAAAATCGTATTTCATTATATATTATTCCTTTCACTCCGTAATAAGCTCGCTGATATCTATTATCTTCGCGTCGCTCCATAGTCGTTCAAGATTATAGTAGTCTCGGCTTTCCTTTGTGAAAATGTGGATAAGAACCTCGTTATAGTCGAGAAGTATCCAGCCCGTCGCTCTGCCCTCAACATGAAGAGGCTCGACTCCGAGCTTGCTAAGCTCAAATTCGACCTCGTCGGCGAGAGCCTTGACATGGGTGTTTGAAGTGCCGTTGGCGATAACGAAGTAGTCGCTGACGATAGTGCGCTCCGTTGTCTCTATGGCTTCGATATCGACCGCTTTCTTGTTGTCGAGTATCTTAACCGCGGTCTTGGCTAATTCCAAGCCTGTCATTTGCATCTTCCTTTCTGTATGTCGTTCGTTTAATAATAAGCTCGTTATAAAGTCCCACGCTGTCGGGATGAAGCACGCTTCCCGTCTTGACGAGATTGGGTATGCAGAAGTCGACGGCGAAAAGGCAGGCCTTGTCAAGATCGTCGAACGCAAGCTCTCTCATGAAGTCGACACCCGGGAAATCCCTCTCAGGTGAGACAAAATCGGCCACATAAATGATTTTTTCGAGTGTGGTCATTCCCGCCTTGCCCGTGGTGTGATATCTCACGGCGGAGATGATCTCTTCATCCTCAAAGCCGAGGACGTCCTTTATATATGCGCTGCCGGAAATTGCGTGGAACAGCTTAGGATTATTTCTTTCCTCTAAAGTTAATATTATACCACTGTTTTCTATTATTTGCAACTGCTCGCTGTCGGGCGTGTTCTTTGTGATGTCGTGGACCAGCCCCGCCAAATATGCTCTTTCGGGGTCGACGCCGAATTTTTCGGCTAACCTTTTCGCCGTGTCCGCCACGCCGAGCGAGTGGATATATCTTTTTTCGTTAAGTCTTGATTGAAGCAGGGTTTTAAGCTCCGCGACCGAGTTTTTCATATATAGCTTTTTCTCCTTGATGTACGAGATAACGCCGTGCGTGAGGTAGGTTTCAATTTCGCCGCCGTCTCTTATCAGACTTCTGATATCCGTCGATGAAAGTTCGAACGCCGGCAGGTCGGAAATGATTATCTCCCCCTCGCCGAGATGAAGAACATCTTCAGCGTAAGTTTTCATTTTCCCGACGGTGACATCGTCATTTCTCGTCATAACGCAGAGTCTGCACATTTTCAGGATATCCTCATAGCGATACCATTCATGGAATGTCAAAAGCATATCCGAGCCGATTATCATATAGATCTCGCTGTCGAGATACTTCGCTTTCACCTCGCAAAGTGTATCATATGAGTAGCTTTTGCCCTGCCTTTGAAGTTCGGCGTCGCTTATTTCAAACTTATCGGAGGTGAATGTCCTGCGGCACATTTCGAGCCTGTCCGCACCGCTTGCGAGCATTTGCGCTCTCTTATGCGGCGGAATAAATGTCGGTATGACCAGCACCTTATCAAGCGAAAGCTTAGAAATAAACTCCTCGGCGTTTCTTAAATGTCCCTTATGCGGTGGGTTGAACGTACCGCCGAAAACGGCTAATCTCATTTTTATCACCTTAGCTTTTTGCCTCTCGGCTTTGCGTCTCTTCCCGCCGCCTTGATCTTAGCGTTTCTCGCGGCGAGTTTCTTCGCTTTTTCTTTCTCTTTGAGCTTCTTGGCTATCTCGGGATTTTCTCTGTAAAGCACAATAACGCCGCCGATAACCTGAATAACGTCGCTCTGTGTTTTCTCCGCCAACTCGTCGGCGACCTCCCTCGGGGTCACGGGCGACGAATCAAGCAAAACCTTGAGCTTGATAAGCTCTCTCGCTCTGAGCGCGTCGTCGGTCTGTTTGACAAGCGCGTCGCTCATGCCGCCCTTGCCGACCTGAAACAGCGGTTCAAGCGAATTAGCTTTCGCTCTGAACGCTGCTCTCTCTTTACCTGTCATAAATATGCTCCTTAAATCACTTATTCAAATATTTCTCAAGCTCCGTTTTGAGCTTTCTAAGGGCGTTGCCTCTGTGGCTTATGGCGTCCTTTTCCTCGGCGGTCAGCTCCGAAAAGCTCTTGTCGCCGACCATGAACACGGGGTCGTATCCGAAGCCGCCGCTGCCTCTGCGCTCGAAGCCTATCCTGCCTTCGCATACGCCGTCGACCGTGATGACGTCGCCGTTCGGGAACACGCAGCAGACCGCGCTTTTGAACCTCGCCGTCCTCTTTTCATCCGGGACGTTTTCGAGCATGGACAACAGCTTGTCTATGTTGGCTTCGTCGTCGCCGTGAACGCCGGAAAATCTTGCGGAATACACTCCGGGCGCGCCCGAAAGCGCGTCGACCATAAGTCCCGAATCGTCCGCTATGCACGGCATATCGCTCTCATCGCAGCCGCTTTTCGCCTTGATATAGGCGTTCTCCTCGAAGGTCTCGCCCGTTTCTTCGGCGTCGGTGAGCGTCAGCCCGATCTGCTCCGCCGTCACGGCGTTTATGCCGAGCGGCGAAAGTATTCGGCTGAGTTCCCCGAGTTTTTTCTTATTATGTGTGGCTATTATAAAATTCATTTTTGATTTTCCTCATTATCCTGTCTGCCCCGCGGGCAGAAAGTTCATTTTCGAAGCCGTTTTCAACGCGTACACGCGAAGCTTATTCTTCTCCCTGTTCGTCGTCCTCCTTGACGGTTTCGGCGGTGTTTTCGAACAGCGCCTTGGCGAACGCGGACGGGTCGAACGGCTGGAGGTCGTCGATTCCCTCGCCCACGCCGATGAATTTGACGGGGAGTTTCAGCTCATTTTTGATAGCGAGAACAACGCCGCCGCGCGCCGTGCCGTCGAGCTTTGTCAGGGCGATGCCCGTGATTTCGGCGACGTTCATGAATTCGCGCGCCTGATTGACGGCGTTTTGACCCGTCGTCGCGTCAAGGACAAGGAGAATTTCTCTGTCCGACCACGGAAGTTCGCGGTCAATGACGCGGTATATCTTTCCGAGCTCATCCATGAGATTTTTCTTGTTGTGAAGTCTGCCCGCCGTGTCGCAGATTATGATGTCGCAGTCTCTCGCGATACCGGCGTTGATGGTGTCGAAAACGACAGCCGCCGGGTCTGCGCCCTCTTTATGCTTTATCATGTCGACGCCGGCTCTGTCCGCCCAGACCTCGAGCTGCTCTATGGCCGCCGCTCTGAACGTGTCCGCCGCGCCGAGTATGACTTTTTTGCCCTCCGCCTTGTATCTTGCGGCGAGCTTGCCGATAGTCGTCGTCTTGCCGACGCCGTTGACGCCGATAACGAGAATTATCGACGGAATTGTGACAAGGCCCATATCCTCGCCGCCCTGAAGCATATCGGAGATGATCTCCTGAATTATGATCTTGGCGTGCTTGGGGTTTCTGACCTCGTTTTTGTTGACTCGTTTTCTCAGCTCCTCGACTATGTCCTGAGCCGTTTTAACTCCGACGTCGCCCATGACGAGAGCTTCTTCAAGCTCCTCATAGAGATCGTCGTTTATCTCTTCATATGCGCCGAGAACGTCTTCGATAGCCCCCGAAACATTTTCTCTTGTCTTTTTAAGGCCGAAGCCCAGTTTCTTGAAAATTCCCATTTTCTTACCTCCTTATGTAATGCCGAGCCGTCTCGCCATTTCGGCCGTCTTAAGCTCCAGAAGCTTTGACACTCCCTCCTCCTGCATCGTTACGCCGTAGAGCATATCCGCTTCCTCCATGGAGCCCCGTCTGTGAGTGATAAGGACGAACTGTGTGGTGTCCGTCATCCTGCGCAGATACTGCGCGTACTTCGAAACGTTCACTTCGTCAAGAGCCGCTTCGACCTCGTCGAAGATACAGAACGGAGCCGGGTTGACCTTGATTATAGCTATCAGCAGGGCGATGGCCGAAAGCGCCTTTTCGCCGCCCGAAAGCAGGTCGATATTCTGAACGTTCTTGCCCGGCGGCTGAACCTTGATCTCGATGTTGCTTTCCAGAACGTTGGAGGGGTCTTCGAGCCTCAGCTCCGCCATACCGCCGGCGAAAAGTTCACGGAATGTCGTCGTGAATTCGCTGCCGATCTTTGCGAACTGTTCTCTGAACTGCTCCGCCATTTTGCCCGTCAGCTCGTCTATGAGCTTGATAAGCTCCGCCTTGCTCTTTTCGACATCGCCGACCTGCGACGACATGAATTCATATCTTTCGCCGACCTCTTTATACTCCTCGATAGCCCCGACGTTTACGCTGCCGAGCGAGCGAATGCGGCTTTTTATCTCCGCCAGTCTGCGCTGGGCTTTATGCGGCTCCTCGATGACTATTCCGAGGTTTTCCGCTTCGCGCCTTGTCAGCTGATATTCGTCATAAAGCTTGTTGATCGTGTCGTCATACTCCTTGAGCATGGTGACCTTTCTTTCCTCGAGCCTTGCGAGCTCGCCGCTGATGCGTTCTCTCTCGGAAGTCTTGTTTCTTTCGAGGGTACGCAGTGAGGTTGATCTCGCCTCGGCTTCGTTTCGCTCGCTCTGAAGTTTCGCGATAAGCTCCTTTGAGCTTCCACCGTCGTTTCTGAGCTTTTCGGCTTCCGATCTGAGTCTCGATATTTCGTCCGAAAGCTCGGCGTTCTTGTTTTTGATTTCTTCTATCTCGCCGTCAAGCTCGAGCATCTTATTGCTCTGTGAGCCTATTCTCGCCTTGAGTTCTTCTATTGATGAGCGTCTTATCTCGATATCCTTTTCCGCTCCTCTTATGGCAAGATTGATTTCCGTCGCTTCGCTCGATATCTTCTCGCGAAGCTCCTCGCTGAGTCTCCTCTTTTCGCCGAGCTCGCCGAGCTTCTTTTCGCTGTCGGATATCTTTTTCGTTATATCCTCTATTCTTGCGTCGGCGTCGGCGCAGATCTTGCTTATAGCTTCGATTCTTGCGCTCGCCGAGGTCTTTTCTTCTTCAAGCTCCGAAAGCGCTTTTTCTGCCGCCGCAATCTGTTCCTGCGTCAGTCTCAGTTCGCCTTCGCGGCGTATCTTATCCTCCTGACCTCTTAAGAGATCGGATTTCGCTCCGTCAAGGCTCGCTATCGCGGAATTGAGATCCTCCGAAATGAGCTTATAGCTGTCGGTGAGCATATCGAGCTTTTTCTGCTCGTCCCTGACAGCCGCCGCGAGCTTTTCTATTTCGGTTCCTCTTGAAAGTATGCCCGAGTTCTGGGTTCTTGAGCCGCCCGTCATCGAACCGCCCGCATTTATGACCTGTCCGTCAAGGGTGACTATCTTGAATCTGTTGGAATAGCGCTTGCCTATAGATATGGCGCTGTCCATGTCCTCGCAGACGACTGTCCTTCCGAGCAGGTTCTTGATTATATTATCATACCTCTGATCGTACGACAAAAGATTTATGGCTATATCGACAAAACCGAAACAGTCGTCGAGGCCGCTCTCCTGCAAGGTCTTAGGCTTTATTGCCGTCAGCGGCAGGAATGTCGCGCGGCCCGCGTTCGACCTTTTAAGAAACTCGATCGCTCTCTTGGCGTCGTTCTCGCTGTCGGTGACGATGTTCTGAATAGCCGCCCCGAACGCCGTTTCGACCGCGACGGCGTATTTGTTGTCGACTGTGATAAGCTGCGAGATCGCGCCGTGGATTCCCCGAAGCGTCCCTCTCTTGACCTCTCGCATGACGGCCTTGACCGCCCCCGAGTAGCCCTCCATGTTCTTCTCGAGATCCTCAAGCATCTTCGCCCGGGATTCTTTCTTTCTTATCTCGAACGCCTTGTCGTCTATGCTCTTTTTAAGCTCCTCCGCCTTTTGGGTGCGGTTTCTGACCCTTATCTCATAGCCGCTGACAGTGTTCGTCAGGCTCGTTATTGTCTCGTCAAGCCCCGAAAGCTCCGACTTGCGGCGGTCTTCGTCCTCTTTCAGCTCTTTCGCCGTCTGTCTGCGCTTTTCGATAAGCTCGTCTATGGCGTCCTGTCTTGATTTTATCTCATCTATCGACGATTTGGCTGTTGAGGATGCGACCCTGTTATCGGCTAAGATCTTCGTCAGTCTCGCTATTTCACCCGAAAGCACGGAGCTTTCATCGGCGAGAGAGCCGCCCTGCTTCTGGGTTTCGGTTATTCTCTCGGCGAGATCGAGAAGATCTTTCTGCTTGGTTTCCGAAAACTCCGTAAGTTCTTTTATTTCGTTTTCGCAGTTTTCTATTTCTTTTTCAATCGCCGCTTTGGCGTCGGTGTTCTCGTTTCTCTCTCTTGTTATTCTCTCGACCGTGCTGTTGTTATGCTCTATCGAGTTTTCCAAAACCGCTATATTCGCGTCTATCGTCAAAGCCTGTTCTTCATATTTCGCTACGTTGGCTCTGATTTCTTCGATTTTGACCGTTATGTTCTGGCTTTCGGCTATTGCCTCGTCGATCTTTTTTTCTATCGTTTCGAGTTCCGTCTCCGCCTGCTCATACTCATTGGTACATATAGCGAGCTTGTCCTCCTGCTCTTTCAATTCCTTTTTGGCTTTGTCGATGGTGTAAAGCCACAGTCCGATTTCAAGCTCTTTTTTCTCGCCGGCAAGCACGAGGAATTTTTCGGCTTTTTCGCTCTGAATTTTCAGCGGACCTATACGGCCCTCGAGTTCTGTCAGAATATCGCGAAGTCTGACGAGGTTTTCTTCCGCCTGAGCGAGCTTTTTAAGCGAATCCGTTCGGCTGTATCGGTAGTGGGAAATTCCTGCCGCTTCTTCGAACATTTCGCGGCGCTCGTTGCCTCTTGTGGAGATCATGGTGTCGATCTTGCCCTGGCTGACCATGGAATAGCCGTCTCTTCCGAGACCCGTATCCATGAACATCTCGTGTATGTCTCTCAGCCTGACCGTTTCGCCGTTTATTGCGTATTCGCTGTCGCCGGATCTGTAGTATCTTCTTGTGACGGCGACCTCGTCCGTGTCATATTTTTTTATGCTTCTGTCCGTATTGTCGAGTCTGAGCGTGACCTGAGCGTAGCCGAGAGGGCGGCGGACGCTTGTTCCGCTGAAGATGACATCCTCCATCTTCGAGCCTCTCAGGCTTTTGGTCGACTGTTCGCCCAAAACCCAGCGTATAGCGTCCGAAATGTTGCTTTTTCCGCTTCCGTTAGGGCCGACGACAGCCGTTATTCCCTTTTCAAACTCGAATACGGTTTTATCTGCAAAGGACTTGAAGCCCTGCATTTCCAATGCTTTTAAAATCATGTCAGTTTCCTTTCGGTACGATTTTTACGTCGTACTTCTTCATCGTCGGATCTTGAATTATCCGACATTTGTAGCCGAGATCGGCTAATTTTTCGATATTGCCGCGTTTCTGACCGAGAGCCTGCGAAACGAATTTCGCCGAAACGGTCATGTCAATATTGCCTTTAGGTACGCCCTCTAAGAGAGCGGCAGCTTTATCAAAATATATTTTGCTCTCGCAAAGTTCTCTGAATGCGGGATGATATACTCCCGCGACGAAGCCTTCTTCGACGTTTCCGCCCGAATGAAGTCCGAGCCTTATGACGGGGATATCCGCTTTCGAGAACATTTTCAAAAGTTCGCTGCAAAGTTCTACTGCTTCGTCAAGGCTTTGAGGAGCGTATTCGCCGTTTCTGTATTTTTCGCAAAGCTCCGTGTTCTCCAAAACGACCGTCGGATATATTCTGACGGTGTCGGGCTTCAGCGATATGAGCTTCTTCGCCGTTTCTATGTCCTTTTCGGGCGTCGAGCCGTAAAGCCCCGTCATCATCTGATGTCCGAGTTCAAAGCCGAAGTCTTTTATGAGCCTTGAAGCTTCTTCGACAGCTCTGCTGTCATGCCCTCTTTTGTTGAGAGCCAAAACTTCGTCGTCCATGCTTTGACAGCCGAGTTCTATCGCCGTCACACCGTATTTTTTCAGTACGGTCAGCACTTCTTCGTCAATACAGTCGGGGCGCGTGGATATTCTTATTCCGCCGACCCTGCCGCTTTTTATATATTCGTTCGCCGTTTTCAGAAGGCTTATCATATAGTCTCTGTCTATCGCCGTGAAGCTTCCGCCGAAGAACGCTATCTCGCCCTGCGAGCAGTCAGCCGACCGCAAAGCAGTGTCTGCGGCGTACCTTATATCATCTTCGGTCGTCTGTTTCACACAGCCCGAAATGCTCTTCTGATTGCAGAAGCTACACTGATGCGGACAGCCGAGATGCGGCACGAAAAGGGCGATGTTGATGTGTTTCTTCATTTGTCGATGTCAACGCCCATCAGCTCGAGCGCGGCTTTTGCCGCTTCCTGCTCGGCAATCTTCTTGCTTTTTCCGATGCCGCTTCCGATGACGTTGCTGTCAAGGTGAACCTCAACTTCGAAGCGCTTGTCGTGGTCCGGGCCGCTCTCGCCGACGAGTACATAGGAAATGTGTTCGTCGGGATTTTTCTGGATTATCTCCTGGAGCGCGGTCTTGTAGTCGTGGAAACCGGGGTTTTCGACGACCGCCTTTGAAATGAAGCGAAGAACGAATTTCTCCGCCGCCGGCATTCCGCCGTCAAGGTATATCGCGGCTATGACCGACTCGAACGCGTCCGACAGAATGGACGGTCTTTCCGCCCCGTGCGTTCTGATTTCGCCTTTGCCCAAAAGCAGGTACTTTCCGAGATCAAGCTCCTTGGCAAAAGCGAAAAGCGACTTTTCGCACACTGTCGAGGCCCTGAGCTTTGTCAGCTCGCCCTCCGGCAGGTCAAAATTTTTGAAGAAATATTCCGCCGTTATAACGCCCAAAACCGAATCGCCCAAAAACTCCAATCGCTCGTTACTGCCGTAAGGCAAATGCTTTTCATTAGCGTAGGACGAGTGAGTCAGAGCGTGATTCAAAAGTTGCGGATTTTTAAATTTATAGCCTATTTTGTTTTCAAGCTCCGTCAATCTTGTCACTTCCTTATTTCGTCTAAGTATTTTTCTAAATCGTTTATCCCTCTGTTTGCGAGGGCTTTATATCTTTCTTTTTTGTCTCTTATATGCGGTTCTATCGGCGGAAGCACGCCGAAGTTTGCGCCCATGGGCTGAAAGTTCTTCACGCTTTCGTCGCTGATATATCTTGACAGTGCGCCCATCATCGTCGTTTCAGGCAGCGTTGCCGTCTCAAGTCCGCTTAGTCTTCTCGCCATGTTGAAGCCTGCCAGAATTCCAGACGAGGCGGACTCCATATAGCCCTCGACGCCCGTTATCTGACCGGCGAAGAAGAGGTTATCCCTGCCTCTGAATGAATAATCGGAATTCAAAAGCTTCGGCGAATTTATGAATGTGTTCCTATGCATGACGCCGTATCTGACAAATTCGGCGTTTTCGAGCGCCGGTATAAGCGAGAAAATCCGCTTCTGCTCGGGAAATTTCAGATTTGTCTGAAATCCGACTAAATTATATAAGGTACCGCGATCGTTCTCTTTTCTCAGCTGAAGCACCGCCCACGGTCTGTGGCCTGTTCTCGGGTCGCGAAGTCCTACGGGCTTGAGCGGTCCGAAGCGCATTGTGTCCGCGCCCCTTGAAGCCATGACCTCTATGGGCATACAGCCTTCATAGACATCCTTGCGCTTATCGAACGAGTGAAGTTCGGCGCTTTCGCCGTTCACAAGCTCGGTGTAGAACTTTTCATACTCCTCTTTGTTCATCGGGCAGTTTATATAATCGTCCTCGCCGCCTCGGTCATATCTTGAAGCTGTGAACGCTTT
>OIZA01000913.1_pt1 | contig 12293 bp, 10 predicted proteins | sample 1588381 | NCBI WGS metagenome assembly OIZA01 (sample SAMN03283277) | human gut metagenome | biome: human-associated habitat; material: feces | host: Homo sapiens | place: Peru | collected 2012 | reverse complement strand
AATGTTAAATACTTTATCCATATCCACACCGGTCATAAATCCTGCGGTAATTGTATTGGTAAGGTCCTTTAACTTATCCGGACCGATAAGTGTAAATATCGTAGCAGCTACCGAAAAAATAACGGCACAAAGCATTGCATACGACAACTTTTTATTATATTTTAAAATTTTAATCCATGTTCCCTTAAAATCCTTGGATTTCTCCACAGGTCTGCCGGCTCCGTGTCCTCCACGTCTAGGAGGATTGTTATATTGTCTGTTTTCTTCCATATCAGAGTTCCTCCTTTGATAACTGCGAATATGCTATCTGTCTGTATACTTCACAATTTTTCATAAGCTCATCATGCTTACCCATTCCTGCAATGGTACCATTTTCCAGAACAATTATCTTATCTGCATCTCTTATCGTGCCGATTCTCTGTGCAACAATAATCTTTGTAGCATCAGCACATTCTTTTTTAAGTGCAGAACGTAAAGCTCTGTCGGTTCTGTAATCAAGTGCCGAGAATGAATCATCAAAAATAAATATCTCCGGATGACGGCACACGGCTCTTGCTATTGAAAGTCTCTGTTTCTGGCCTCCTGAAAGATTACCTCCGCCTTGTGCTATATAAGAATCATATCCTTCATCCATTTTTTCAACAAATTCGGATGCCTGTGCTACATATACAGAATCCACAATATCAGATTCCATAAAGCCGTCTTTTCCATTATCACCGTATGCAATGTTACTTTTAACCGTTCCTCCGAATAATGTAGCTTTCTGCGAAACATATCCGATTTTGTTACGAAGTTCTTTCTGTTTGTAATCTTTTACATTTACGCCGTCTACCAGGACTTCGCCTTCAGTGACATCATAGAATCTTGGAATAAGATTAATAACGGTACTCTTACCACACCCGGTAGCTCCTATAATCGCCAATGTCTCACCTTTTTTAACAGAGAAGCTGATATCTGACAATACATAATCTTCTGCATCAGGATATTTAAAATTAACATTCTTAAATTCAATTTCGCCTCTGATGCCTGAATCTATAATATCCTTGTCTCCGTCTTCTATCGTAGCTTCCGTATCAAGCACTTCATTAATACGCTTAGCTGCTACGGATGCTCTCGGCAGAATAATAAATACCATTACCATCATCATAAATGCCATTACTATCTGCATTGCATAAGAAGAAAATGTTACCATATCGGAAAATAAAGTTATTTTGCTCATCATATCGGCTTTATTAATGAGATATGCCCCTATCCAGTATATGGCAAGAGGGAGTCCGCTCATTATAAGCTGGATACCCGGCATCATAAACGACATTGTCCTTGATGTAAAAAGTTGTGTCTTTGTAAGGTTATTATTAGCGGTTTCAAATTTACTTTCCTGATATTTCTCGGCATTATATGCTCTTACAACATTGATACCTGTAATATTTTCCCTGGTAACCCTGTTGATATCATCTGTAAGTTCCTGAAGTTTTTTGAACTTAGGAAGTGCTATTGATACGCAAAGACCTACTATAATAAGTAATACCGCAACAGCAACACCTGTTGAAAATGTCCACTGCCAGCTCTTTGCTGATATTTTGCACACCGCCCATATTGCAAGAATAGGAGCTTTAATCAATACCTGAAAGCCTATTGTTACAAACATCTGTACCTGTGTGACATCGTTGGTTGAACGTGTAATAAGACTCGCAGTAGAGAATCTTCCAATTTCCTCCATTGAAAATCCCTGGACCTTATTAAAAAGTTTTGCCCTTAATACGGCTGAAAAATCTGAAGCTATTCTTGAAGAAATAATAGCTACAACAACCGTAGCCGCAAGACTTCCGAATGCACAAAGCAGCATTTTTCCGCCTGCTGCCATAATATCTGCCATCTTGCTTCCGTCAGTCTGGACAAGTGCCGTAATGTCTGCCATATAGTCAGGTATCGTTAAGTCAAGCCATACCTGGAGAACTACAAAACCTATGGCAAAAAACATCATAAGCCAATTTCTCTTTGGCAGGTTTTTAAGTAATTTAATCATCTTCTGTCTACTCCTTTCGACTGTATGACTGTTAATATATACCACTTTTCTAAACTCAATCTAAACTAATAATAAACATAATATTAACTTTATTCATAATATAACCGTAAATGTATTGATGTTCTTGTCGCTGTTCACCTCAATTCTTCCCTTATGGAGTTCAATAATCCTGCTTACAAGTGCAAGTCCTATGCCCGTTCCTTCGGTGGAATGTGATGAATCCGACTGATAGAATTTTCTAAAGATTTTATTAATTTCCTCATCTTCAATGTGAGGTCCCTTACCGGAAATACTTACATAAATATGTTCGTTTTTATTAGATATCCTTATGGAAATTTCTTCACCTTCAGGAGAAAATTTGATGGCATTATCTAAGAGATTAATCCATACCTGCTTCATCATCTCCTCATTGGCATTGATTGTATACTCGCCAAAATCAATATTCATATTAATATTTCTGGCTGTCCATTTACTTTCAAGGAGAAGCACCGTAAGGCGTATCTGTTCTGAAAGATTATATTCCGTAACATTAGTAAGTATACTCTGGTTCTCAACCTTTGTAAGGTTAAGTATACCGTTCGCCATTGTATATAATCTTTTCATTTCCTCTTCTATTATGCCAAGATATTCTTCTCTTTCTTCATCCGTTAAAATATTTTTTCTGAGAAGTTTTGTAAATCCAAGGATAGAAACAAGAGGAGTCTTAAATTCATGGGAAAAATCATTGATAAAATTGCTGCTTAACAGTTCGGTATTCTGAAGTTCTTCTGCCATCTTATTGAAACTGTGTTCTACTTTCTTAAGGCCCGGATTTTTATTGAATTTGATTCTCACAGAATAATCTCCGTCTGCAAGCCTGTCCATGCCCTTTATAAGCTCGTCCAACGGCTTCATAGGTATCCTTGTGAATATTATTGAAACAATAAAGCCTATAAGTATGCTGGCCCCCAATATGCAGCAGATAACCATAATTACCCGCGTTTTACTTGATCCTTTAATGGTAATAATTCCCGAATGGATAAGAATTGTGGATATGGTACCCACAATTAACATAGAAACCGTCTGTATCAGAAATACAATAAACGATGATATTAATACTAATTTCTTTTTCATATATGCTTTTATACCTTCTTAACAGCCTTGTATCCAAGACCTCTTACCGATACTATCTCAAATTCCTTTATATTTTCAAATCTTTTTCTTAATCTGCCTATATGCACCGTTACAGTCTCCCAGCCTGTATCCGTATCTGTACCCCATATCTCATCCATAAGCTGGATTCTTGTATATATTCTTCCGGGATTGGACAAAAGAAGATAAAGTAACTTAAATTCTTTCTGTGGCAGAAGAATCTCCTCACCATTTACATTTACGGTAAAAGAATCATAATCAAGAACCACACTGCCGATTGTTATCTTTCTGTCACCGGCAATTTTCAGTCTGCGCTCTATTGCTTTTATATGAAGAAGCAATTCTTCTTCATCCACCGGTTTTACAAGATAATCATCAATTCCTGCTTTAAACCCTTTTTTCCTGTCGTCAGGCAGTTCCTTTGCTGATACCATAATTATCGGAATGTCCTGATTGCTTTTCCTGAGTATCTTTGTAAATTCGTAGCCGTCAAGATTGGGCATCATTATATCAGCTATAACCATATCCACATGACGCGTATTATATATTTCAAGTGCCTTTTCTCCATCCTCTGCAAGAACCGGCGTATAGCCGGCTCCAAGAAGTATGGCATTCATAAGTCTGCGTGTGTTTTTATCATCATCTATAACAAGAATTTCAAACATTTATCTAACCTTCATACATAAAATAACGTTGGTTGTTGATATAGTCTTCCTTTGAAGCAAGACATTTTTTTATCTTATCGCCTATCTTAACAAATTCATCCACAAGAGCAGGGTCAAAACTCGTTCCTCTTCCCGCAATAATCATTTTCATTGATTTTTCATGGGAATATGGTTCCTTATATGGTCTTTTGGAAGTAAGTGCATCATATACATCAACTATGCTCATAATTCTGGCAACAAGCGGAATCTGCTCTCCCTTAAGGCCTTCCGGATATCCGGAACCATCCCATTTTTCATGATGATATCTTGAGACCTGTTCCGCAATTTCACCAAACTGCTTATCCTCTATCCTGCCTGAAAGAAAATGGAAAATATCGCCGCCTATTACTGCATGTTTTTTCATTTTCTCAAATTCTTCCCCACTTAATGCGGAAGATTTTCTTAAAACAGCATCCTCAATGGCAATTTTACCCACATCATGGAGAGGTGCCGAACGGCAGGCCTTTTTAACGACAACCGGAGTCAATACATCTGAATACTGAGGCAGTGTTACAAGATAATCTATAAAACACTTGTAATATATGGCGGTATTCTTTAAATGTCCGCCGGTTATACCGTCCCTTGATTCGACAAGTCCGGCAAAACTAATTGCCATAATATCATACATATCCTCAATTTCGCTGACTTTTTCCTCTACAAGCTCCTCTAACTTATGCTCATATTTTGCAAGCTTAATCTGTGTCTCAATTCGCTTTCTGACAACCTTTGGAACAAAAGGTTTGGTAATATAGTCCACACTTCCCATATCAAACGCCCTGACCTCAAAATCAGGATTATCAAGTGGTGTTATAAAAATAACCGGTATATGGCTTGATTTATCATTTGTCTTAAGAAATTCCAGTATGTCAAATCCATCCTTTGCTGACATGGTGGAATCAATAAGAATCAGCTCCGGTATTATATCACGTATTATAAGCAGTGCATCTTCAAAACTGCCGGCTGTACATATTCTGTAGCTGTCAGAAAGGATATTCATAATTTCCTGAATACCATCCACATCTACATCAATAACCAGAATTGTATCCTTAACCATCTTATCATCTTCCTTACTAAATTGTACAAATACGCATTGTATCATCATCAGACTCAAGGTCTGACGCAAGTATCACAACAATATTATCTCCACGCTTTACAAGTCTGCTTTCTACTGCTTTAGAAACAGCATACTCAACAAACTTATCTGCACTATCAAGGTTCTCTGCTGCAACAGGAGTAATACCCCATACAAGGTTAAGCTGGTTGCGTCCTCTTTCGGAAATTGTAGCTGCAATTACAGGACATTCCGGATGAAAACGGGATAAAATATTAGCTGTAGCACCGCTTCTTGTAAGAACGACTATTGCTTTGGCATCAAGATATTTTGCCGCATTGTATGCCGAGGCACAGATGGCATTTTTAAGATTAGGTTCCATTTCTGCACTACTATCCACATACTTTTCATAATAATTTATGGTATTTTCTGCATTAACGGCAATATTAGCCATTGTTCTTACTGCTTCCACCGGATGCCTGCCTGCTGCAGATTCGCCTGAAAGCATAATTACCGTAGTTCCATCATAAATTGCATTGGCAACATCGGATACCTCTGCCCTTGTAGGTCTTGGATTCTCTGTCATGGACTCTAACATCTGTGTGGCGGTAACAACAATCTTACCCTCTCTGTTACATTTCTCAATCATCATCTTCTGGATTGCAGGAATCTTTTCAAAATTAATCTCAACACCCATGTCTCCTCTCGCAACCATAATTCCGTCACTGAGTTCAAGTATCTCATCAAAATTGTTAATACCCTGTCCATTTTCGATTTTACTGATAACCTTAATATCCTGTCCGCCATTATCCTTAAGGAATTTACGAAGTTTCTTAAGGTCATCTGCACATCTTACAAAAGAAGCGGCAATATATTCAACATTATGTTCTATGCCAAAAAGAAGATCCGATTTATCAACATCATTGAGATAAGGCATAGGTATCTCAACATTAGGAATATTAATGCTCTTATGGTTACTTAACTTTCCGCCGGTTATAACTTTACAGATAACTTTACTGCCTTTAATTGCCGTAACCTTAAGATCTATCTTGCCGTCATCCACAAGTATTTTTGTGCCTACTTCAACATTCTTTGCCAGCTTGTCATAGGTAAGTCCTATTCTTTCCTTGGTTCCCGGAGTCTCTTTATCAGTATCAAAAGTGAATAGACTTCCTTTTTCAACAACAACGGAACCATTTTCAAAATCCTTAAGTCTGATTTCCGGTCCTTTGGTATCAAGAAGTATAGGAATATGCCTGTTAAGTTCCCCCGCGATTCTTCTTACCCTGTTAAGTCTCACTTCCTGTTCTTCATGTGTTCCGTGAGAAAAATTAAGTCTTGCACAGTCCATTCCTGCATTAATGATTTGCGTAATCCGTTCGTCGCTGTCTACTGCAGGTCCGAGTGTACATATAATTTTGGTTTTTCGCATACATGCTCCTCCATACAAAATTAATAATAATATTTTACCACATATGCAGGTGTTTTTTAACTATTATTTTAGTTTTTTTGATTTTTTTAGCATTACTGAAGTTATTAGTGAAGTAAACGGAACGGTAAGCACTATTCCCATAGTTCCGGCTATTCCCTTCATAATCTCAATTCCGATGGAATACATATTAATAATCTGGTGTAGCTGGTAGGAATAAGCATAAATTATCATTACAAGATTAATGCTTCCGCCCACATAGGCAAGTATAAGGGTATTTGCCATTGTTCCTATCATGTCCCTGCCGATTGTTATTCCTGACTTAAATAATTCTTTCTGCGTAATATCAGGTATTTTGGTATTGATTTCGTTAAGTGATGAGGATACAGACATTGCCACATCCATAACAGCACCCATTGACGATATCAGTATTCCGGAAAACAGCATGCCTCCGATATCAAGTTTTGAATTCTGTCCCACATACATAAGTGTCTCTATTTCATTTACATTCATACCCGTTATATGTGATGTTTTACCGAATACAACAGCTATCAGGCCTGCAATAACAACACCCGCTATCGTTCCTGCCATTGCGGCAATGGATTTTAATTCAAAATCAGCAATCAGTATATGCGTAACAACGGTAACCATAATCACAGTAATTATTGCTGCCAGAAAAGGAGATACCCCGGCATACATCATGGGAACATATAAAAATATAACCACAATAAATGTAAATATAAGCGCTATAAGCGAATTAATTCCTCTTTTGCCGCCTACCAACCACATAACCGCTGCAAAAGCACATAATAAAAGTGCAACCGGAAGTTCCCTGTCATAATTATATACATTGGCGGTAAGCACACCGTCATGTTCACTTATATTAGCGATAACTTTTGTTCCGATTTTACAATCTGCACCATACAGATAACCATTAAGGCTGTATGCCTCCACATATTCCCCCTTATGTTCTCCTGAAGTGATAAGTAAAGTAACCTTCTGGCCACCATCCGAGCTGTCGGATCCGGCCTGAAGGTTATCTTTTTCTACCACTCTTGCCTTGACAAACTTTGTATTATCATCAGCAAGAAGCGGTACTTTTTTTATTGTTTTATTAAAAGCAAACACTAATATCACTATTCCGAGAACCGCAATGTACTTCCCATATCGTGATACTATTTTTCCCAATTGCTTTCTTTCCTTCCCATATAGATTACAAGACCTGCAAGACCTGCTACAAGCAGTGTTCCTCCGATTGCAACAGCTACCATTGAACTGTCTCCAGCCTTAGGATTGCTGTCGTTGCTGTCCGTATTGTTTCCTGTATTGTTATCAGGCGTTGTTATTTCTTCACTGTTACCGCCTGTCTTATCATCAGGTGTTGTCACAATTTCCGTATCTTTAAGTTTCAATGCTTCTATACCTGCAAGAACCTTGTCGGCTGCTTCATTAAGCATATCTGCATTTACAACAGGAAGTATTGCGTCCGTAATCACGTTACCGCCTTCAATCTGACGATAAATTGTTTTATCAAGAATCGTTGAAAGGCCTTTTCTTAATCTGTTTGCCTTGCTTCCGCTTGCAAGAACGTCTTTGTCATCATCATTTTTTACGGAACCATAGCCTTTGATTGGATCATCTGCTGTATTGTAAAGTGCAGATAATGTATCAATATAATTATCTTTGTCGGTTGTATATGCTTTTCTGATATTCTTTAATGCATCAAGACTTAATTTTAAAGCATTAAGACTTTCATCCGTATATATCTCTCCGTCTGATACGAGTTTCTCCGCATTATTAATAAGTTCGTCCACAGTAAGCGCAGCGGAGGTTTTCTTAATTGTAAAATCATCGGCATACTTTGCACCTGTGTAATCATAGGTCTTGATTGTCAGTTCACTGTCTGAAAAATCAATTGTTGAGAAAGAAGGAAGCATTGCATTAGTTCTTTCTGCAATATAGTATGGTGTATAATTGAGGAGATTGTAGTATTTTGAACCTGAGCCGGAACCTGTTGTTATGTAAAGAGTTCCCTCAGGATCGGTTACGCTTCCTGATGAAATATCATAATCAATTACATTACCGTCAAGTACCTGATATGATCTTGAATAAGTGTGGTCATGGCCTGTAAGGCAGATATCTATATCAAATTCGTCCATAAGAGGTGCAAATATAACTCTGTTGGTTGCAGCATCAGTATCTGCATGAGGCTGGCCTGAACCATATATGTCACTATGGAAAATCACAACTTTCCACTTAGCATTTTTATTTGAGGCTATAGCCTTTTTCATAAGCTCCCTGTGTTCTGCCTGATTTCTATTGTTACTGTTAAGTGATATAAAAAGCACATTGCCATATGAAAAATAGTAATCTGAACCTGCATTGGTTGCTCCCAGGCTGTCACCGGTATTAGGATTATTGAAATGTGCACTATAATCCGAACCTGCTGTATCGTGGTTACCGATTGTAGATGCTATCGGAAGGCTTCTGAATACTTCCGGATAAAGATAACCCGCATATTCGCTTTCCCTTGTTTTTAAATCATTGCTGTTTGAAGCTCCTGACTTATCAATCTGGTCTCCTGCAGATAAAAGAAATGCCGCATCAGGACATACCTGTTTTGCCATACTCATTGTTTTGTTCCAGTTATATGTATCCCTTGCTACAGAAGAATCTGTTGCTGATTTATCATCACTTGAACCTGAAGCACCAATCTGTGGGTCTCCTGTAAGTATAACCGAATATTCCGATGAATTGCAGGTCTTGTACGAATAAGCTGCTGACCATACAGTCGATTGTCCGTTATAATTATCTGTATAACAATATTCATATTCTGTATTGTCTTCAAAATAACCTTCTACAGATACCTTATTGGAGGTCTGATAATTCTTTCCCTGCCAGTTATTGGCGTCTACTGTGCTGCCTGTTCCTTCAAAAACCTTTGCCTGTGATTTTGCTCCGTTTTTCCATACCATAACTGCTGGATTAGATGTATTTTCTGAATACCATGCGAAATTAAGATCTTTTTCTGTCTTACCAGGTGTAAGCGCCACTTTAGCTGAATCATCATAATTTCCGGCTGTTCTCCATACGCTGTCTCTCCACGTAAGAAACTCATTGCTTCCGTCTGTCTGACTTGCCGTACTTCCTGCCTGATATTCTCCGTAACCATAGGCTACAGTTCCAAATCCTGTAACTGTTACAGCTGCTACAGCCATAAGGCATGCTGCCTTTTTCAACAATTTCTTCCTAATCATATTGTTTTCCTTCCTTTTTGTAATTATTTCTTACAAGAAAAAATTATCAAAAAGAAAGTAAACTAACTATCTCGCTAAAATATTATTTATGTAAAATTAAAGTATAATTTTTTTACCGCATTTAGGGCAAAAATCAAAGCCTTTTTCCATGTGTCTGCCGCAATACGGACAAAAATTCACATCCGTTCCTCCGGCATTACTACCCCTGTCATATTCTTCTTTTTTTCTTCCGTATTGTTCATTCAATGGATCCTTTTCCTCATTTTCATCAACAATATCAAAAATCGAATATCTGTCCTTTGCTGTTGCATTATGATGCGAATACACCGCCATGGCAATTGCGATTACTATAAAAATAATTCCGAATGGCAGCATAAACCCGCCCCCGATTGCAACCGCAAACACGCACCAGAATACCCCAAACACTGCTGCTCCTATGGCACTTACCATATTAAGTTTAGAGGGACCTCGTCCCGGTTTAATACTTTTCATTATAAAACCCTCCTTATCTGTTAATTTTCTAAAATAAATCCAGCATATTATCAAGATAAATTGCTTCCCTGACTTTTAAGTGGTACTCGGGCTTAGTCATATAATACAGCAAAAATTCCAGAATAAGGGCACTTCCCAGTCCCCGTCCTTCTATTTTAAATTCCGAAAAGCCCATCGGCATATAGACTTTTTTAATGTCCTCTACACCTATAAATCCCGGATTTAACATCGCTTTTGAAAAAATATATCCATCTTCTGCATCAGGTGATGTGCAGTAATGCTCTGTACCTGTCTCCCCAAGGGATTTGCGGCTGACACTCTCATAGCATTTTTTTCTGTCGGAACATCCGAAATTACAACATTCATTGCAAAGAAACTCCGTTTTTTTCTTTTGTCCTTCTGATAATGTGCTTAATCTGTCAAATCTCTTATTAAATCTGAAATCAGGTACAACATATCTGAACTCTTCTCTGTCGGTTTCATTTTTAAACTCATCAAAATCTGTAATTACTTTAGTTGTGGATGACACATAATAGAACTTAGGATAGTTTTTTTGGATATATTCCATTAATAAATCGGAATATATGATAATACCGTTTTGGGAATCTTCAAACAAACTGCATAACCTGTTGCATTTTCTGTCTGACAGATGTTCCTCCCTAAGCAATGAATTGCTGAACGTAAGTCTTGCAGAGATTCCGTATTCCTTAAGAAGGGCATACACTTCATCTGCATTCCCATCCCCAAAGCCGACACGTCCCCCGCCCCAGACACAATCCTGGGGTGCCCCGTATACGGAGCCTATATCACACCATTCATAAAAATATTCCCTATGTTCATAAAAAAGAGGCAGGAACACCTTGTACAATTCATAAAATTCAAATAATCCCGGCAGGTGGTAATGTGCTTTATCATTACTTTCAGTCATTGCAAAACTTCCATACATAAATTAAAGTACTCTTTGTCTTCTTCGTATTCTTCGTCTTCGTCTTTTTTTATTTACACTGCGCAAATAATCAATAATCCAAAAGGCAGATACCAATACTATTAACCAGCCTAAACATGCTATCCACACCATAACAAGATCCGGTGAATCTTTTTCAAGAAATAATAAAGGAACTGCATTTCCTATTAAAAATACAGATGCTATATACCACAAAACAGATATTGCATTATTGTATTTTTTGATACTATCTACTTCCGGCTTCTTAAAAAAAGTATAATAGCCTGCCGGCTTGTCTGATTTACGTATTTTAGTTCCCATTACAATAAAGCCAATCGCTACACCTACACAAACTAAAAATGGTAAAATCATATATTATCCTCCACGATACTCAAATTCACTATCTGTATTCAAGTATTTCTTCTAATGTTTTTCTCGATCTTTTCTGTGGTGCTTCACAACGGCACCTATTCAGCTTACCCATTGCATTAATAACATGGTTCATCTTCTCATAAGCAAAACATGTATTTGCAATCCACAGGGAATCACAGATATCCATAACCCTGCCATCTGCATCTACGTCCTCATAGGGTGACTGTCCATTAGTATTCATAACAATAATGACAACGGGTGCTTCTTTCATAATGCGAAGGGTATTAAAAGCGTCAGGAAGTCCGAATGCTGACTTTGGCAGCAGTCTGTTTCCCTGCCGGTATATACAATGTATTTCAATGGCCGGCGGTTCTTCGCTGATGGGGCAAGTGCCGCCGCTTCCGCTAACATTCCGTTTCATAATCATAATCCTTACTCTTTCTATTTTATACTTCTGAAAATTAATGTCAATTAATATTTAGCGGGGTATGTTAGTTAGCGTAGTTTTTTATGTTTGGACAGATGGGGTTTTCCGCCTTTTGGGTAGAGATTTGTGATCGGTGGCTACAGGAATCTCTACCTTTTTCCCGGGTTTTCCGCATTTTGGGTAGATATTTCCAACCGGTGGCTCTGGGAATCTCTACCTTTTTCGCCTGTTTTCCGCCTTTTAGGTAGAGATTTTCGGACGGGTGAACTGGGAATCTCTACCTTTTCGGCTGTTTTCCGCATTTTGGGTAGAGATTTCCGGACGAGTGAACTGGGAATCTCTACCTTTTTCCCGGGTTTTCCGCATTTTGGGTAGAGATTTCCAACCGGCAATACTGGGAATCTCTACCTTTTCGGCCGTTTTCCGCCTTTTGGGTAGAGATTTACGAGTCAAGTCCAAAT
>OIZA01000912.1_pt1 | contig 12296 bp, 10 predicted proteins | sample 1588381 | NCBI WGS metagenome assembly OIZA01 (sample SAMN03283277) | human gut metagenome | biome: human-associated habitat; material: feces | host: Homo sapiens | place: Peru | collected 2012 | reverse complement strand
GACAAAAAGAACCGCCACGGAATCGTTCTTGCAAAATCCGAATCGGCAAAGGCTTTCGGCATACACACCGGAGAACCCGTTGTCTCTGCCTTTAAAAAATGTCCGTTTCTCAAAACGCAGGCGCCGGACCACGCGCTTTACCGCGAATACAGCAAAAAAATGATGGATCTGCTCCACACCTACACCCCGGATATCGAACAGCTCTCCATCGATGAATGTTTTCTCGATTTCACCCCGATCTGCCGGCTGTACGAGTCACCGGTTGCCGCCGCCACCCAGATCAAGGATGATATCCGGTCACGCTTTCATTTTACAGTGAATATCGGTATTGCCCCAAACAAACTGCTCGCCAAAATGGCAAGCGACTTTGAGAAGCCAGACCGTATCCACACCCTGTTTTTTGACGAGATCCCGGTAAAAATGTGGCCGCTCTCCGTGGATGACCTTTACATGGTCGGACATTCCAGTGCCAGCCGCTTGAAAAGTTTCGGCATCCGCACAATTGGAGACCTTGCACATACCGATGTAGATTTTTTAAAACGCGAATTTAAAAGCCACGGTATCCAGATGTGGGAATATGCCAACGGCATTGACCACTCCACCGTGGATTCTGCCGAACATGAATTGAAATGTGTCGGCAATTCCGTGACGCTGCGAGAAGATGCAAAGACCGAGGAAGAAGCCAGACGGGCACTTTTAAGTCTTTCTGAGACCGTATCCGAGCGTCTGCGTAAGAGCGGACAGATCGCGCAGTCGGTCACCGTTGAGATCAAATATTCCGATTTTTCATGCTTTTCACACCAGATGCCGTTTTTTACTCCGACGAATACCACAAATACGATCTATGATACCGCCTGTCACCTGTTCCGCGAACTCTGGAACGGAAAACCTATCCGGCTTCTCGGTGTCCGCACTGCAAAACTGCTTCCCGCCGACGCTCCGATACAGATGAGTATTTTTGATTTTGCCGACACCACCGATGTTTCTCCTGTTTCCTCCGCCAGACAAACCTTAACCGAAACATCAAAAAAAGCAGCAGACCACGCTGCCGCTTCTGATACTGCTGTCACTGCCGCTTCCACCTACATCCATGATACAGCTGTTAATCCTGCTGCATTTCACACCACCGGACGTGCAGATCGTCTGCGGCGCTTAGATGCCGCTGTAGATTCCATCCGCCATAAATACGGCGATGATGCCATCGTGCGCGGCAGCTTTCTAAACAATGCCAATGAGTTTAAGCCGAAGGCAAAACCGACTTCTCCGGAACAAATGCCTCCGGGAACCGGATCTTAAATTACGCTTCCGCATCCTCCAGTGCCTCTTTTAAGGTTCTCCAGCCCAGTACCGCGCATTTTACTCTTGCCGGCATATGGGCGATGTCCTTAAGCGCCGATGCTTCCTCCAGGCTGTCGATCTCTTCGTCTGTTGCCTCGCCCCGGATCATCTTCATAAAGAGCTCACCCATTTTTAAGGCGTCCTCTTTCTTTTTTCCGATGATCATGCCCAGCATAATGTCCGCAGAGGCCTGTGAGATCGCGCATCCGTCACCGACAAAGGCTCCGTCACTTATCATATCTCCTTCTACTTTGAGTTTCAGCCAGATATCATCTCCACAGCTTGGATTCACACCCTCTAACACGATATCCGCATCCGGCAGATCATGCTTGAATTCCGGTCTGATATTGTGCTCCGTTAAAATCTCATTGTAAAACGTTCTATCTGCCATATCCCATACGCTCCCTTATACTTGCTATACTTTCAACCAGACGGTCTGCCTCATCCATCGTATTATAAAACATAAAGCTTGCCCTGGTTGCAGAATTGACACCCAGATACTGCAGCAGCGGCTGTGCACAGTGATGTCCTGCACGCACGGAAATGCCGTCCGCGATCAGCACTTCGCTCACATCATGCGGATGCACCTGATCGACCACAAAGGTAAGAATCCCGGTATGCTCCTCCGCTTTCTCTGATCCAAGCACATGCACATGCGGAACCCTCTTTAAGCCTTCGAGTGCCCGCTTTGTCACTGCAAGCTCCCGTTCTTCCATCACATCAAATCCGATACCCTCTATATAATCGATCGCTGCGAGAAGTCCTGCCGCTCCCGCTGCATTGACGGTTCCTGCCTCAAATTTGTGGGGAAGCTCTGCGAATCTTGCGCCTTCTCTTGTCACGGAATCGATCATCTCCCCACCGCTTAAAAACGGCGGCATCTTATCCAGCAACGCTTTCTTTCCATACAAAACACCAATACCCATCGGACCGAGCAGCTTATGCCCTGAAAATGCAAAGAAATCCGCATCCAGTGCCTGCACATCAATTTTTTTGTGCGGTGTGCTCTGTGCGCCGTCCACCACAACAACAGCACCTTTTTTATGTGCAAGCGATACGATCTCCTGCACCGGATTTTCTCTGCCCAGCACATTGGATACCTGTGTGATCGCCACCAGCTTCGTATGATCCGTGATCAGGCTTTCCACCTGATCCAGATCCACACTGCCGTCTTTTGCACATTCGAGGAATTTCAAAGACGCTCCGGTTGTTCTTGCGACCATCTGCCATGGCAGGAGATTGCTGTGATGCTCCATGATGGAGACTAATATCTCATCGCCTGCTTTTAAGTGGGTGAGTCCATAGCTGTATGCAACGAGGTTAATGCCCTCGGTCGTATTTCTGGTAAATATCACTTCCTGCGTAGAAGCCGCATGGATGAAATCTTTTACGCGTGCTCTTGCCTGCTCATAAATGTCGGTTGCCTCCACACTGAGCGGATAGGTGCCCCGCAGCGGATTGGCATTGTGATTCTGATAGAAATCCATCTCCGCGTCGATCACACACTGCGGTCTCTGCGCCGTTGCCGCATTATCCAGATATATTGTTTTATTCTGTATCAAAAGTGGAAAATCCTTTTTATAATCCCGTTCCATCCAATTCTTCCTCCTTCATGCCGCCAAGCATCTGATCCAGATCTGCTGCGACAAGCTGGCTTACTTCCTCATCTGCCACTTCACGCATCAGTTTTTCGATCGCCGCCCGCGCACAGATATTCTCCGCATCCTCTTTTCCGATGCCCCGGCTCTCAAAATAAAACAGAGTTTCCTCATCCAGTTCTCCGATCGTTGCTCCGTGGTTTCCGGCTACATCCTCCTCTGCACAGAGAATAAGCGGTATCGTTTTGTTTTCCACATCATCACCAAGCATCAGCACCGTTTCCAGCTCATCTCCGGCAGAACCTGAGGAGCCCTTCTTAAAGTCGATCGTCCCGCGGAAAATCTTTTTCGATGCATCCTTTAAAGCTCCGTTTACCTGTATATCACTCTTTGTATTCTTTCCGAAATGATTCGCAACTATATTCATGTCGAGACACTTTTCCTTCTGCCCCAGGTAACCGATGTCCGTCTTTAAACTGCTGCCGTCACCGAAAAGATCAATCTTATCGTCAGAATAAATATCTCCCTCACCCAGATAAATCTGAACCAGTTCGATTTCTGCACTTTGATCGCATGTACCGCAAATCTCATTATACACCTTTGATCCCGCCTCATTCCGCTGGATCTGAACCAGCTCGATCACCGCATTCTTCTTTGCGGTAAGTGTGGTATGAAGCGATGTATTTCCGGTGCCGCTCATATCCATAATGACTGTAAGCCTGCTGTTTTCAGCCGCCGTAAATTCAAACACTTTCTCGCTGTATGCGTTAGTTCCTTCTATTTTGTATTTATATTCTTTCGTCTGTCCATCCGCATCCGTGCCTGCCTGTGTCACCGGAAGCAGTACACTCTGCTTCTCATCCCACGGGAATCTGGTTTCATTGACACCCAGCCAGTACCACGTCTTAGAGGGCAGCCGATTCATTACCTTTTCGCTGTTTTCCGTCATTTTTCCTTTCTCCTTCCGAAATACTTAAAGCTTATCCGATACAGCCCTTCATCTCAAGCCGGATCAGATTATTCATTTCTACCGCATATTCCAGCGGAAGTTCTTTGGAGACATTGTCTGCAAATCCGCTTACTATCAACGCCCTTGCATCTTCCTCGCTCATTCCTCGGGACATCAGATAAAATACCGCATCATCACTGATACTGCCAATCTTCGCCTCATGGCCTACGGAAGCCTTTCTGGTGCGGATATCCATAGCCGGGATCGTATCTGATCTTGACTCGGAATCCAGCATCAGAGACTGACAGGAAACTGCCGATTTTGAACCGCAGGCGTCCTTATTTACCACAACACTGCTTCGGAAGGTACTGATCCCGCCATCTTTGCTGATGGATCTCGTATTCATATAGGAGCTCGTATCCGGCGCTGCATGCACAACCTTTGCCCCGGTATCAAGGTTCTGTCCTTTTCCCGCAAACGTGATTCCGGTGAATTCCATCTTTGCGCCTCTGCCCTTCAGCACACTCATCGGATACAGATAGCTTACGTGGGAACCAAAGGAACCGGATACCCATTCGATCGTGCCGCCCTCTTCGACCAGCGCCCGCTTTGTGTTCAGATTGTACATGTTCTTCGACCAGTTCTCAATCGTCGAATAACGCAGCTTTGCATTTTTCTTTACATATAATTCCACGCAGCCCGCATGCAGATTCGCCACATTGTACTTCGGTGCCGAGCAGCCTTCAATAAAATGCAGACTTGCACCTTCATCCACAATGATAAGCGTATGCTCAAACTGTCCTGCGCCCTTCGCATTCAGACGGAAATAAGACTGCAGCGGGATCGATACCTGAACCCCCTTCGGCACATATACGAAGGAGCCACCTGACCAGACTGCTCCGTGCAGTGCTGCGAATTTATGGTCCCGTGGCGTGACAAGCTTCATAAAATATTTGTGAACCATGTCCGCATATTCACCCTTTAAGGCGCTCTCCATATCCGTATATACCACGCCCTGTGCTGCGACTTCATCCTTTACATTATGATATACAAGCTCTGAGTCATACTGTGCGCCGACTCCGGCAAGTGATTTTCGCTCTGCCTGCGGGATACCGAGCCGCTCAAAGGTATCCTTGATATCCTGCGGCACATCCTTCCAGTTTGCCTGCATTTTCGTGTTCGGTCTGACATATGTGACAATATGATCCATGTCGAGTCCTTCGATCGATGGCCCCCAGTCCGGAACTTTCATCTCATTATAGATCTGTAAGGACTGCAGACGAAACTGCTGCATCCAGACCGGATCATGCTTTTCTTTGGACAGTTTATCGATGATCGCCGGTGTCAGCCCTTCCTCGATCCGGTACTCATCCTTTTCTTCATTTCGGATATCATAAATACTTCTGTCTATATCTTCTACATAACTTTTTTCTTCCAAATCAGATACACTCCTTTCCGGTCTCTCCTAGTCCGCTATCTGTTCAAATCCATTCTCATTAATGGTATCAACCAGAGATGCATCCCCGTTCTTTACGATCTTTCCGCCTTCCATAACATGGGTGACATCCACCTTCAAAGACTCCAGGATTCTGGTACTGTGCGTGATAATAAGAAGGCTTCCCCTGCATTTCTCCTGATATGCATGAATTCCCTTTGATACCGTTCTTACCGCATCCACATCAAGACCCGAATCGGTCTCATCGAGGATTGCAAGCTCCGGTTCCAGCATTAACATCTGCAAAATCTCCGCCTTCTTTTTCTCGCCTCCGGAAAATCCGACGTTCAGGTCACGCTCTGCATAGGATTCATCCATGGAGAGCAGTTCCATCGTCTCCTTTAATTTCTTTTTAAAATCCCACAGACGGATACGTTTTCCACTTCTTTGCTCAAGCGCACTGCGGATAAAAGCACTTAACGTAACGCCCGGCACCTCGAGCGGATTCTGGAATGATAAGAAAATACCCTTCTTCGCCCTCTCATTGACCGGCATTTCCGTGATATTCTCTCCGTCAAAAATAATATCTCCGGAGGTTACGATATAGTGCGGATTTCCGGTGATCGCATAACCGAGGGTGGACTTTCCGGTTCCGTTCGGCCCCATAAGCACATGCGTCTCATTTTTTCCTATCGTAAGGTTAACACCGTGGAGAATCTCCTTCTCATCCGCGGTTACATGCAAATCTTTAATTTCCAATATATTTTTTTCAGACATAGATTTCCTTCCTTTCTGATAATTGTCAAATTTTCCTTCCTTTACGTTATATCACAAATTCCTAGTATGTCAATAGGAAAAGAGATATTCTTAAGAAAAGCGGGCACCCGCACCACACTGATCGGATGCGAATTCCCGCTTTTTGTTGTTAGCCGTGTACCGTTTTCTGATAGGCAAACGTGATAAAATAGATCACAGATGCCACAATAATGATCATCGGTCCCGTTGCCACATTGGTAAAATATGAAATAATAAGTCCCAGGATTCCGGAAAACATGGAGAATAAGATCGCAAAAAAGTGATATTCCCGCATGTTGACCGCAAGATTCCTGCTGCTCGCCGCCGGTAAAATAAGCAACGCGTTAATGATCAGTATTCCGACCCATTTGATCGACAGCATAACGATGAGCGCAATGAGTACCGCGAAAAGATTCTCAAGAAGTGTCGCCGGAATGTGGCGGCTCGTTGCCAGTGTCCGGTGCATGCTGACTGCGTTCAATTTATTGAATGCCACAAACCAGAATACCAGTGTGACCGCAAAGATCACCACCAGATATACGATCTCCCGGTGCGTGATGCTTAAGATATCTCCGACTAAGAGGCTTGAATATTTGCTGAAATTTCCGCCCTTTGAGAGGATCGCAAGTCCGATTGCAACGGAGCAGGACGAAAATACGGAAATGATCGTGTCTGTGGACGCCGTGCTCTTACTGCTGATCTTATTTAACAAAAGTGCAAAAATAATCGCAAAAATAACCATCGAAATATTCGTATCCGTCACACCGAGCACCACACCGACTGCAATTCCGGTCAGTGCCGAATGTCCGAGTGCGTCCGAGAAAAATGCCATTTTCCGGTTTACAATCATTGTTCCAAGCAGCCCAAACAGCGGTGTGATAATGATGACCGCAAGAAATGCGCTGCGCATAAAACTGTACTGCCACCATCCGGTGAAAAACTCCATCATACCGTCACCTCCGCTCCAAATACCTGTTTAAATTCTTCCGACTGAAATACTTCCCTTGCCGTGCCCTGCTTTAAGATCTTCTGATCCAGCAAAATGACCTTGTCCGCATATTTTGCCACATAGTCCAGGTCATGGGAAATCAGGATCGTTGCCAGGTCAAAATGCTTCTTCAGATAATCGATCGTCTTATAAAACAACTCCATACCATTCTGATCGATACCGGACACCGGTTCATCCAAAAGCAGCAGATTCGGTTCATCCATGATCGCCATCGAGAGCAGCACACGCTGCAGCTCTCCGCCGGATAAATTGCACACCTGCTTGTCGATCAGATAATCTGCCTCAAACACTTTAAGGCTATCCCTGATCTCCTCATAAAGTGCCTTCTTTTTTCGGAAAAATACCGGGAAATTGGACTGATAGCTTGCGATCATATCATAAACACTGATCGGTGTATTCTTTTCAATGTTCATGCTCTGCGGCACATAACCGATCTTTAATTTCTGGATCTTTCCGTCTTCTCTGTCCTTAAACTCAATATTTCCCTCATGCGGGATATCGTCAAGCATCGCCTTGATCAACGTAGACTTTCCCGCCCCGTTCTTCCCGATAATGGCAGTCAGCGTGCCGCAGTGAATATGCAGATTGATATCGGAAAGGATCTGCTGTCCGCCGATCGTAACACCAAGATGGTTCACCTTAATGCAGTGAAGCCCGCATGGTTCAATGATCTTTTTCATCCGAAAACGCCTCCTTCAACAATGTGATGTTCTGCTGCATGGCATTTAGATAACTGTCCGCATCATAATCACCGCGCACCAGTGTATCCAGATAGCAGACTTTTGCATCCGTCTCGCTCTCCACGGTATCTCCCATATCTTTTCCATAAAGCTCTTCTGCAAGGATCACATGCACACCGCCATCCTTTACTGCACGCACAACATCCGCAACTTCTCCGGCACTGACCTGACGCTCCTCATCAAGATCCATCACATAGGTTACCTGCATGCCGAATTCCTCTGCCACATATTCATAAGCCTCATGGAAAATAACAATATCCTGACCTTCGGTAAGTGCTTTTATTTCATCCGCCTGCTCTTTTAAAGCTGAAAGCTTATTAAGATATGCATCTGCGTTCTCCGAAAAACTTTCTGCATCCTCAGGATCTGCCGCGGAAAGCCCTTCCGTGATCGTCTTCACCTGTGTCATGTAATCTTCGATGTTCATCCATGCATGTGCATTGTCCTCGATCATATCCACCTGCTCACTGGCATTTATGATCGTAAGCCCCGGATACTGCTCTGCAACCTCACCGAGAAAGCTCTCAATGCCGCCGCCGTTTATAATGAACGCATCTGCGGTCGATAAAAGCTGCATGTCTGCCGGTGTAAGCTGATAATCATGCAGACATCCGGTCTGCGGCTCACTTAAATTTTCCAGACGGACATGATCGTTCTCTCCCACCACATTGAGTGCTGCAATATACATCGGATAGAATGAGGTAACCACCGTATACTGCTCTGTCTCTTTTTCTTCTGTATGGTTTACATAAATTTCAGTCAGCCCGACTCCCAAAAAAAGCAGGACTACAAGCATGACTGTGACAAACACATATTTATTTTTCATTGCTCTTATTTTTTCTCCGTTTCATAGCCGACCAGCTCATCCATCAGCTCCCAGATCTCATCCCGCCCCTGTTTGGTCACTGCGGAATACGGAATGATACGGGTGCCCGGCTTAACATTTAAGCCTTCCCTTACCGTCTTGACCGATTTCTGGATCTGGCTGCGCTTGATCTTGTCCAGTTTTGTTGCAACAATAATCGGATCGTAGCCCTGATACACGATCCACTCATACATCATTTTATCATTTGCAGACGGCTCATGACGGATGTCAATGAGCAGAAATACCGCCTTTAGCTGTTTTGACGTGTGAAGATAATTCTCGATCATCTTTCCCCACTTTTTCTTTTCGTTTTCTGATACCTTCGCATAGCCGTAGCCCGGAAGATCGACCAGATACATGAACTGGTTGATGTTGTAAAAATTGATCGTCTGTGTTTTTCCTGGCTGGGAAGACGTTCTCGCTAAGGATTTCCGGTTCATAAGTCCGTTGATCAGAGATGATTTCCCGACATTGGATTTCCCGGCAAATGCCACCTCCGGCAGCTCTGTATCCGGTATTTTGCTCGTCACTCCACAGACGATCTCAAGTTCTACATTTTTTATAACCATATTTTTCCTCTTTCTATTTCACAAACGCCACATCAAGGACTTCCTGCATGTTCTCCACGTATACGATCTCAAGCCCCTTTTTGATCTCCGGTGAAATTTCGGCAATATCCTTTTCATTCTTCTTCGGCACGCAGACCGTCACGATCCCGGCATTTTTCGCCGCAAGGATCTTTTCCTTCAGACCGCCGATCGGCAGTACCCTGCCGCGCAGCGTAATCTCGCCGGTCATCGCCACATCCGCACGTACCGGTTTATTGGTGATCGCAGACAGCATCGCCGTTGCCATCGTGATCCCGGCAGACGGACCGTCTTTTGGCACTGCACCTTCCGGAATATGGATGTGGATGTCGTGTTCCGTAAAATACTTCTTTCCGATTCCGTAGTCCTCACTGATCGACCGGATATAACTGATGCCCGCCTGTGCAGACTCTTTCATGACATCTCCGAGCTGTCCGGTCAGTTTGAATGCGCCCTTACCCGGCATCACATTCACCTCGATCTCTAAGGTGTCTCCGCCAACGCTCGTCCATGCAAGCCCACGCACGATACCGACCTCATCTGTCTCATTTCTCCGGTCATAAGTATAGCGTTCCCTGCCAAGATAACCGGAAAGATTCTGTTCTGTGACCTTTACGGATTTCTTTTCTCCCTCATAGATCTTACGTGCCGCTTTCCTGCAGATTTCTCCAAGCTTGCGCTCCAGGTTACGCACGCCGGCTTCTCTCGTGTATCCGCGGATGATCTTTCTCATTGCGCCGTCGCTGATAGAGAGTTCATTCTCTTTTAATCCATTTTTTTCTTTCTGCTTTTTCAGCAGATGTTCCCTGGCAATATGTGCCTTCTCGTTCTCCGTATAGCTGGATACCTCGATCAGTTCCATACGGTCCAGAAGCGGTCTTGGAATTCCCTGAAGTGAATTAGCCGTTGCAATAAAAAGTACCTCCGAGAGGTCGATCGGAAGCTCCACATAGTGGTCGCGAAACTTCTTATTCTGCTCTGCATCCAGGACTTCAAGCAGCGCCGATGCAGTATCACCCTTGTAGTCACTGCTCATCTTATCAATCTCGTCCAGCAGCATAAGCGGATTTTTCACACCTGCGCTGCGCAGCCCGTTCACAATGCGCCCCGGCATCGCACCGACATAGGTTTTCCGGTGTCCGCGGATTTCTGCCTCATCCCGTACTCCGCCAAGCGAAATGCGCACATACTTTTTATCCAGAGCACGCGCGACCGAGCGCGCAATGCTGGTCTTTCCAGTTCCCGGTGGTCCGACCAGACAGATGATCGGGCTCTCTCCCTTTTTCGTCAGATTGCGGACTGCAAGAAATTCCAGCATACGCTCTTTTACCTTTTCCAGTCCGTAGTGGTCTTCATTTAAAATCTTTTCCGCATTTACAAGGCTCTTATTGTCTTTTGACGCCTTATTCCACGGTAATTCCAAAAGTGTCTCGATATAGCCCCGTGCCACCGCGCTCTCGGAAGAGCTGGAACTAATATTTTTAAAGCGCAGGATCTCTTTTTTGATCTTTTCTTTCGTCTCCTTATCCGCCTTCAGCTTCTCAAGTTCTGTTAAAAATCCATCCACATCGGATTCGGTATTCTCCTCGCCAAGCTCCTCACGGATAACCTTCATCTGTTCCCGCAGCAGATATTCTTTCTGATTCTGGTCGACATGTGCCTTCACCTTTTTCTGAAACTCATTTTTAAGATCAATGATCTGTATTTCGTTCAGTAACAGTGATACCAAAACTTCATAGCGTTCCGTCAGTGCAACTGTCTCTAGTATTTCCTGCTTTTTCTCAAAGCGCACCGGCAGATTGTTGGATATCTGGTCCATGACCTTTTCAAGATCCTCTGCCTCTTTTATCTGTTTTAAAAACTCTTTGCCGATCTTCGGATTTGCCATACAGTATTTTGCAAAGGTTTCCTGTACTCCACGCAGCATCGCCTCTTTTGCTCCGTCGGAAAGTTCTTCGGTATCCGAAAAAGTCGCTACTTCCGCCGCAAGATAAGTATCCTCCGAAAAAAGTTCCTGTAACTCTGCCCGCTCGATTCCTTCCACCAGAACGCGCACAATATTATCCTGCATCCTGATCACCTGTTTGATGGATGCAATAATCCCAATCTGATATAAATCCTCTGCTTCCGGCTCGTCCTTCTGTGCATTTTTCTGCGTGACAAGAAATATCTGCTCATCATCCATCATTGCCTGTTCTACGGCATGGATCGAGCGCTCCCTGCTCACATCAAAATGCGCGATCATCCCCGGAAGAATGGTCATTCCGCGAAGTGCCACTGCCGGAATTTTCCTGATTCTTTCACTCACGATCCGTTTCCTCCAAATTTTTTGTATTTAGAAAATAAACTGCCTGGAATCCAGGCAGTTCATGATTCTTTGTCCTTATTTTCCCGATCTTACGCGCTTTTTTCGTTCCCGGTACAGGTAAGAAGCGCAGGTGCATGCCCCATCACTGTTTCCTTGGTGATCGTGCACTTTGTAATGCTCTCATCCGATGGAATCTTATACATCAGATCCATCATTGTCTCCTCCATGATCGCACGCAGACCTCTCGCTCCGGTCTTACGTTCCATGGTCTTTTCCGCGATCGCCTCGATCGCATCCTGATTGAATTCAAGCTCTACGCCATCCAGTTCAAACAGCTTCTTATACTGTTTTACCAGTGAATTCTTCGGCTCGGTTAAGATGCGCACCATAGCGTCCTTGTCGAGCAGATCCAAAGATACGGTAACCGGCACACGTCCTACAAACTCCGGAATCAGTCCGAATTTCATAAAATCCTGCGGCAGCGCTTTTTTGAACAGTTCGCCCACATTTTTTTCTTCTTTTTCTGAAAGGATTCCGTTAAATCCAATCGTCTTTTCATCCATACGGCTCTCAATGATCTTATCGAGTCCGTCAAACGCTCCACCGCAGATAAAAAGAATATTGGTCGTATCGATCTGGATCAGCTCCTGCTGCGGATGCTTTCTTCCACCC
>OIZA01000910.1_pt1 | contig 12314 bp, 11 predicted proteins | sample 1588381 | NCBI WGS metagenome assembly OIZA01 (sample SAMN03283277) | human gut metagenome | biome: human-associated habitat; material: feces | host: Homo sapiens | place: Peru | collected 2012 | reverse complement strand
CTGGTAGATCAGGTCTACGATCAGTTTCATCTCATGGATACATTCAAAGTATGCATTTCTCGGATCATAACCAGCTTCGCATAAGGTTTCAAAACCTGCCTGCATCAATGCGCAGACACCGCCGCAAAGAACTGCCTGCTCACCGAAAAGGTCTGTCTCTGTCTCAGTACGGAATGTAGTCTCAAGAACACCTGCTCTTGCTCCGCCGATACCAAGTGCATAAGCCAGTGCGATATCCTGTGCTTTTCCGGTCGCATCCTGCTCAACAGCGATCAGACATGGAACACCTTTTCCTGCCTGATACTCAGAACGAACGGTATGTCCCGGTCCCTTCGGTGCGATCATGGTAACGTCTACGTTCTTAGGCGGTACGATCGTTCCAAAATGGATGTTGAAGCCATGTGCGAACATTAACATATTTCCTGCTTCCAGGTTCGGCTCAATCTCATTCTTATAAAGATCTGCCTGCTTCTCATCGTTGATGAGGATCATGATAATATCAGCCTGTTTTGCAGCTTCTGCTGCTGTGTATACTTTAAATCCCTGTGCTTCTGCCTTTGCCCATGATTTGCTTCCCTCATAAAGTCCAATAATGACATTGCATCCGGAATCCTTTAAGTTCAATGCATGTGCATGTCCCTGGCTACCATATCCAATGATAGCGATCGTCTTTCCATCTAATAAGGAAAGGTTACAGTCCTGCTGGTAAAAAATCTTTGCTGCCATTTTTTATTCCTCCTAAAAAATTAATCTAAATAAGTAACATCGGCTGAACCTCTGGTCAGTCCGGTAATACCTGTCCTTGCCAGTTCCAAGATCTCATAGCCTGCCATCAGCTCCAAAAATGCCTCCAGCTTTCCCTGACCTCCGGTCAGTTCAATCACCATGGAATCGTGGGTTACATCCACAACCTTCGCACGGAAAATGTTTACGATTGACAATACTGCCTGGCGGTCTGTCTCCCCGGCACGAACCTTGACCAATATAAGCTCACGGCATACCGACTCTCCGTCGCGCAGCTTCTTGATATCGATCACATCCTCCAGCTTTGCAAGCTGCTTCTCAATCTGCTCCAGGATGAGCTCATCTCCCGAGGTAACGATCGTCATCCTTGTATAACGCGGATCTGCCGTCACACCTGCGGTAATGCTGTCTACATTGTATCCTCTGCGGCTGAACAGCCCGGATACACGGCTTAGAACACCAGAAGTGTTCTCCACCAAAATGGATAATACCTGTCTTCTCATCGAAAACCATCCTTTACTTTTTACGCTTGCTCACGTTAAAATTATTCTAGCATATCTCTTTCAATTGTCAATACAAAAATGCATTAAAGTAATATAAAATTTTCGTCCTATAACGCTCAGTTATGGCTATGGGACAAAAAATTTATACCACTGTTTTCTTTATCATGCGAATGCCACCTCAGGAACTCTTCATATTATTTACCTGTGTATCCACCGCATCTACAATTCCTTTCACATACCCTTTCTGATTGGAAATGATATTTTTCACATCGGCATCGATGCTGATATAACCGAGCTCGATCAGAAGTGTCTCCACACCGGTATTGGAACTGCGGTACTCATTGCTTCCGTATCTGGTATCCCGTCCGTCCACAAACGCACCTGTCGCAATTCCGCCGACCTCCCGGATCATAAAAAGCGAATCGACACCACTGTAATCATATGGTGAATAACCGTATTTTTCAGCGGTTGCTATATTCTTGCTGATTCCTTTTTCACTGTATGGTGCTGCATAAACGCCGTCGGTCAGGCGATCCGTCTGCATATTGGAATAATCGGTTCCCGCCTCTTTCACGATACCGTCTGCCACCAGCTTTGCAAAATCTCCGTTGCCGCGGATGGAACAGTATACCTGCACGCCGCCTTTCGTCAGTTTCTCCGCGTTACTGTTCAGATGAATACACAGACAGTACTTTGCGCCTGAGCGGCAGGCGATACTCACTCTGCCATTTTCATCATACATGGTATATGCCATGTTCTCATCCGACGGCTCCGAACCGTCTCTGGTCAGTTTGATCTTATAGCCTTTATCTTCCAATGCGCTCTTTAAAGCCTTGGCATACTGAAGCGTCAGCTCCGACTCGGTATAGCCATTGCCACTCGCTCCGGTGTCCTTTCCCCCATGTCCCGCGTCGATCACAATATCATAGATATCATCCGGAAGCGCTGATTTTGCAACATTAACCTCCAGATAATTCAGGTTTGTCCCACCTTCATCCTGTGCAAAGGAAATCTGGATCTTTTGATTGCTGCCGTTTTTGGTAAGTGTATAATAGGTAATCGCCTGTTCTCCTGATGTATCCGTAAGGGAACGATACGCATGCGTACCATCCGTATAGGAAACCCGCATCAGCATGCAGTAATTTCCATCCGAAATATTTTCAAGATTGATGCCATCATTGATACTGTCCGACGTTTTGAATGCATATCCTCCATCCTGCCCGATCGTTTTTGTCAATGCGTAGATATGCTCGGCCTCGTCAGCTGCAGATGCCGCACTTGTTTCGACCGTTCCGGTATCCGGCTGTGTATCCGAAACGCCCTTGGCATCATCGATCAAAAGCAGTTCCATCGTCTGGATATCCCGGTCTGTGGTAAGCGTGCCCTCCAGATTCAGATGCGTACCATATACATAATACTTTGAGATGCTCACCCCGTCGTCCGTCACATCCGCCAGCACATTTTTAATTTCCTCTTCAACTGCCACAGCATCTGATTCGACCACATCTTTTTTGGAGATCACCCGCTTGATAAAAAGTGCCAGCACCGTCAGTATCGCAACCGAAATAAGCAGAAACGAGATCTGCATGATCAGCGCTTTTCTGCGTCTTCTCCGGTATCGTTCTCTTGCCCGTCTTCTGTCTGCGGCATTCGGAACATACTGCGGCTTTGGCTTGGGGCGTCCCCCCCCGTTCCCGTTGTTTCCGGCAGACGAGCCACTCTGTTTCCCCATCTCCCGCTGCCTGTTTCCGGTACGTGTGTTGCTGCCCGTCCGCTGTCTCTGCGATTCCGGCTCCGGACGTTTTCGCTGACCTGCACCTCCCGAATGCTGCATATCCGTCAGATCTGTCTTTAAACGGGTCTGATGCCGTACCTCCCTGTTTTTATTTAGCTTTGTACTCTGATATCCATTTGTGTTACTCATTTATATGTCCATACCTGTCTGCTTATTCTTAAGTTTCCCCTGACTATTATAATACAAATCCCCTGCAATAGTAAAAGGAAATCATTGCTTTTTTTCATAAAAATCGGTATCCGCACCGGAAAGGATCTCCCTCTTTGCTTTTTCCGCTTCCTGCTCCAGCATCTTTTCAATATCCGCAATCTCCACATAACCTGCATTCTGCACATTTTGATCCGTTTCGCCATCGCACACATCATCCGGTATTCTCTGTTGTATGGCCGCTTTTTTTTGATCACTTCCGGTATTTACCCTGTTCAACACACGCTGCGGTCTTTTTTCCGTTTTTCTCCGGTTTCCAAATTCTCTGGATGGCTGCGGTGCATCCATGCGCCTGTCACTTTTTTTCGGTGTATCCGACTTTTTTGTGCCGTTTCCCGAAAAGATCTTCCCTCTTTTTATTCTTTTGTGCTTTTTATCCGATTTTTTGCTTTTTTTCTTTTTTCTGCGACCGGATCTTCCTTTTATTTCCGGCACCTGAATCAGCGCATCGCCATAAAGTTCCCGATAATACAGTCTGAAATACTGAAGTGCAAAAGCAAACGACATAATAAGAAATCCATAAAAGCAGACTTTCTCATATTGCGAAAGCAAAGCGCTCACCGAGAAGATGTCTGCCGCAAACAGCCAGATCGCCGCCCGCAGATCCGTCTGCATGCGAAGCTTCCGCTGTGTGGCAAGTGCAGCAAACGGGATCACAAATACCGCCAGTCCACCGGATACCGTTCCCATCTGTACCGTGCGGTTAAAAAGCCATGACGGAACTGCCTGAAGATTTCCCGTAAACAGAACCGGACGCCTGTGTATCAGTATTCCTCCAAGAAAAAGCACTGCGCCTGAAAACGCTGCAAGCCCCAGTGTATAAAGCTGCTTTTTTTGCGCCCCTGCCGGTCTTAGCTTAAGCATGTTTTTGCCCTTTATGAGTACCCTGACTGTAAACCCATAAACAAAAGGCACGACAAGACACAGGATCACTTTCCATATCTGTGCCTTGTCAAAGACTGTCTGGCGCAAAACATATAATTTTGCCAAAAACCAGACTGCCAGCATAAAAATATATACATATCGTAAAAGACTGATCAACCATCTTAATATTGTCTTCATTTTATCACCCGATTTTATTTTAGCTGAAATATATTAAAATCCTGTGTGTATTTTCTGAAGCACCCATGAAGAATATATGAATTATTTCTTAAATTTTCGTTCCATTACAAAAAGTACCGCAGCCCCCCGCTACGGTACTTTTTCATATCACGAAACGCTAATTTAATTTTTCATCTCATATTTTATATTCAGACCAATAGTCTTTCTATTACTCATACGTCTCCCCTAGCAAAATATATCATTCCAGAGGTTCTTCTGCAAGTGTTTCAGATACTTTTTTATGAACTGCACGAATCGGCACCTCAACAGCAATTTTTTTCTGCAAAATTTGACGGAACTGCAACTTTTTTGTACAATAATATATTATATACAGTAACGAGGTGACATTATGACCGTTCTTATCGTGGAAGATGACCAGGCTCAATTAGATGCTTTAAAAATCCTGCTCACAGAATATGATCCGGCTTATCAGATCCTGTGCGCGTCCGGATATACCGAAGGTCTCGATCAGCTCTCACGAAATGACATCTCTCTTTTTCTTCTGGATGTTGAGTTAAATCCATACGACCCCGCTGACACGGAAGATGGCATCGAACTTGCAAGACAGATCCGTCTGCGTCCAGAATATCGCCACACACCGATCATTTTCCTCACCTCCATTCCCGAACGTATCCTGGAAGCATTAAACCAGACGCACTGCTTTGACTATCTTTTAAAGCCATATGACCGAGGAATGCTCTATCACTGCCTGGATCAGCTTAATTTCGGAGGGAACGTACCGGAACCGCATGTGACTTTTTCCGATATACAGGGTATCCATATCCGCCTGAAGGGAGCCGAAGTTCTCTATCTGTCTTCCTCCGGACATCAGATTCAGATTCATACCAAGGACAGCATTTTTACCACATGCACCACCACGCTGGATGCCTTTACTGAAAAACTGGGCGAACCGTTTTTCCGCTGCCACCGGAAATATATCATCAATCTGGAATATGCCAGCCATTATGACAAAACCAACCGCTTTGTTTCTGTCGGCGGCGAATCCATTCCGGTCGGACGTTCTTACAAAAGCGAATTTGAAAAGAGGTATATCAAACAATGATTTTTCAATTTTTACTGGAAGAATTCACCTGTCTCATCCTTGAATTTTTCTGCCTTTACCTGCATGGCTGTGCCATCTATGGCGTTACTTTCCGCAAAAATATAAGGCGCGTTTTCATCTGCTCGCCTCTCCTTTTGCTTGCCACCGCCTCTGTCCTTCTCCCCTGTCATTCACTCCTTAATATTATTGTCATCTGTGCCTGTTCCCTCGCTGCTTTTCTTTATGTATTTCAGGACTGCCTGATGGACAAGCTGTATATTTACATGGTCATTTACATCATGATCGTTTTCATCCAGTTAGTTTCGTTACCGTTCTTACATCTTCTTCGGATTTCGCAGGGATCTTTCCTGATGCCTCTTTTCGGAAACATATTCTGTCTGTTTGTCTCTATCCTGCATTATCAGTTCGGTCATCTTGAGACCATACGTAAATTCGTAAATCATGCCGATAATCTTGCAAAAATTTTTCTGGGCAACAGCTTTATTGTTATTTTTTGCATTGTCAATTATACCAAGCAGTCCAACCGTGGCGTTTTTCACTATTTTCCGCTCATGTTTCTGATATCTCTGCTCATTTTATGCATCAACGGAACCATTATCTATGGCTCCTTAAAAATTTACCGGCAAAAACAGCAGCTTGAAATGTACCATGCATACCTTCCGATCGTAGAACAACTGATCGATCAGGTACGCGAAACGCAGCACGCCCATAACAACAGCATTCAGGCGATCCGCATGCTTCCTGCCACCTGCCACGACTACGAAAGCCTCTCCCGTGAGCTTACTGATTACACCGATTATCTGATCCGTCAGAATGCTCCGGTCGCCCTCTTAAAAATAAACTTAAAAATGATCGCCGGATTTTTGTATCATAAGATCCTGCATGCCGAAACAGATCAAAAGACCCTGCACCTTGACATCAAAAATTATATTTTGAAAACTGACACCCCCGAATATGATCTGATCACGATGTTCGGCGTCCTTATTGACAATGCTCTTGAGGCTTCCGGCAAAGGTCAGACTGTTTACGCCATTTTGGACTCCAGAGACAATAAGGTTACTTTTAAGATCAAAAACATCGGTCCGAAGCTTACTCCGGAATTTTCGGCAAAAATTTTTCAAAAGGGATATACGACCAAAAAGGAGTCAAAAAAAAGCCATGGAATCGGCCTGCACCAGCTCAAGCGCATGACCGATTACTATCATGGTGAGATCCTGCTCTACAACGAAAACGATGCCGGAAACACCTGGCTTTGTTTTTCACTGACGGTTTGATTTTACTGCTGTTGTTCTGAAATTTTCCAGTTATCTGCCTTTTTTCTTCCCTTTACAAAATCTGCATAAATGCCCGGCTCTTTCATCAGTTCCTCATGCTTTCCGCGCTGAACGATCTTTCCGTCATTCAGAACCAGTATCTGATCTGCATCGCGGACCGTTTTCAAGCGGTGTGCGATCATAATGATCGTTTTATTCTTAGTCAGTTCTCCGATTGCATGGATCAGCAGTTGTTCATTTTCCGGATCTACATTGGCAGTTGCTTCATCCAGTATGATAACCGGCGCGTCTTTTAAAATAGCTCTCGCAATCGAAAGCCGCTGTTTTTCTCCCCCGGACAGCCTGCTGTCACCATCCCCGATCATCGTATCATAGCCATCCGGAAGTGCCATGATAAATTCATGGCAGCATGCCTTTTTTGCTGCTTCCATAATCTGTTCTCTTGTTGCCCCAGGCGTTCCAAAAGCAATATTGCCGGCAATCGTATCATGAAAGAGATACACATCCTGAAACACAATACTAATCTGCCTCATCAATGCTTCCAGTGTGTAATCTTTAATATCATATCCGCCAATGCAGATTTTCCCGCGGTCCACATCCCAGAATCTCGCGATCAGACTGCAGATGGTGGATTTACCAGAGCCACTTGGGCCTACGATCGCGGTAGTTGTCTTATCCTTCATTGTCACACTCACGTCATCAAGAATCTTTCGCTGGTCATACGCAAACTCAACATGTTCAAATTCAATATCATGTGTCTTTGGCGTAATATCCCTTCCATTTCCATCCAGCTCTTTGACTGCATCCACTTCACACGCTTCCATCATGGAGTTTGAGCAAACTCTCATAATGGATATTCCGGAGCCCGCCGCCTGAAGCTGCTCAAATACCGAAAAGGACAGAATAATAAACATCAGGGCAAAACCCGGCTCCATGCTCTCCCTTATACACAATATTGCCGCGGCTGCCATGATCCCGGCACTGGAAATTTTGAGCACCGTCTCCTGTAAAATCGTATACGGAGTGAGAACCAATTCCATCGCCAGATTTCCCTTTCTGCTGTTTTCGATCGCCATGTCTGCTTTCTTTTGATCCATCCCTGACAGATTAAATGATTTTACAACTGCCATCCCCTGGATATACTCTACCATATCTGCCACCAGTTCTGTGTTTGCCTTCTGGCGGAGCGGTGCCATATCCTTCGTCTTCTTATCGGTGCGTGATGCCACATACAAAAATGAAAGCATGCCGGCAAGTGCGATCAGTCCGATTCTCCAGTCAAAGATCAGCATATAGATAATAAACACCGAAGACGTGATAAACCCGCTCAATGTATTCACCAGTACCATAGGTGCTGTTGTTTCTACATCCCCAAGTATGGTCGTACAGATTCCGATCAGATTTCCAAGGCTGTCCCGGTCAAAAAATCCCATCGGTATCTTTTTTATTTTTTCTCCGATTGCCACTCTCTTGTCTGCTGCCATAAAGTATCCAACATGTGTCTGTTGAAGCTGGGAAAATGTATTGGTAACGATTCTTCCGATAATTCCGGCGACGATCATGCCAAAACACAGAAAAATCGTCTCTTTTCCCGCCTTTTTCTTCAGCATTCCATCAATCGCAAAGAAAATAGAGCCAATCTGTAACATATAAAACACTGCATTCAGGAAATTATTGATCACTGATTTTATGACATTTTTCTGTTCTTTTCCTGAGAATTTCCATATTTCCTTAAATGTCTCTATCATGCTGTTTTTCCCTCTCTTTCTCCATAGCTGCCCACACTCCACATATGCTGATACAGTGCATTTGATCCTAACAGTTCTTCGTGTGTTCCGACCGCCCGAATCTCTCCGTTTTCAACCAGAACGATCTGATCTGAATTGGTTACAGTCACCAGACGATGCGCGATCACGATCAGCGTTTTTCCTTTCACCAGTTTTTCAATTGCTTCCTGGATCACCGCCTCATTTTCCGGATCTATGTAGGCAGTTGCCTCATCCAGAATAACAATCGGTGCATCCTTTAACATAGCCCTCGCGATTGCAATCCTCTGTCGTTCCCCTCCAGACAAATGTGCTCCGCCGCTTCCGACATTCGTCTCATATCCATGATCCAGTTTTCGGATAAAGCTGTCGCATCCCGCAAGTTTGGCAATTTCTTCCACCTCCTGATCCGTCGCATCTTTCTTTCCGATACGGATATTGTTTCTTACCGTATCATCAAAAAGGAAATTATCCTGAGACACGTAGGAAATCTGCTCCGCGATCTGCCAAAGCGGGATTTCCTTTAAATTTTTTCCGCCAAGAGAGATGCTTCCCTCTTCCACATCCCAAAAGCAGGCAATCAGCTTTGCAATGGTTGATTTTCCTCCGCCCGACGGTCCCACCAGTGCTGTCTTTGTTCCCGGATAGATCTTCAGATTTACATCTGACAAAACATTTCCCTTTTCTTTTTCATAAGCAAATGTCACATTTTGCAATTCAATGGTACGATCGTAAAGTTCCACTTTCTCCTCTGGATGATGCTGCTCCGGCATTTCAAACAGCTCCTCCACCGATTCCAGCATGGTTTCCATTGTCGCCAGTGAATCTATATACTGCATCGTCTTAATGATCGGAGGCACAACACTCATCGCCAAAACCAAAACCGTAAGAAATTTTGTTATCGTAATACTTCCATTCATATAAAACAGCAGTCCGAACGGTATCACTGTAACAAGCACTGCCGGACTGATGCAAAGCGCACAACTCATACATCATGGCAATGATCAGCAGAATTACCCCGCAGATATTTCCTGTGAATTCCGGGAAAACATGAGCCATTGTTTTCTCCATGGATTCGATTCGATCCACAAGTATTGTTTTCCACTTACCGGAAGACTCCGCTTCCAATGTTCCAAGTGAAAGATTTGCAAGCTTCTTTAACGCGTTATGGCGTATCCTCGCAAGTACCGCAAATGTCGCTCTGTGTGACACGGAAGTCGACCATGCTGCAAACAGCGTTTTTGCTTCATTTGCAGCAAACGCAGCCAAAACACATAGTATAATCTGCCCGACATCTGCCTTTCCTTCCACAAGCAGCGTGATGATTTTTGCCGCACACAAATACGGCAAAAATCCCACAATAACAGCAATCACAGACAATGCGATTGATTTTTTCAGCAGTCCATGCTCTTTTTTTGCCAGATCCCAGATCCTTTGTATCGGGTTCCTTTTTTTCTGTTCCATATCTGTCTCTCCTTACTGTAATTAGTTTTGTCTAACTATTGCTTTAAAATAATGAGAAACCATAAAAACGGTTTCTCCCATTCTCAGAATGCATTTTCCTTACACCTGTCATTGTTCAGATTTCAAAAATATCCTTCCAGCCTGAATAAAAAAATTTCTGGAGCTGTTCTACATAAATGCCCGCCTCTTCCCTGCTCATATCATGTTTTACGATTTCAAAAAAACCGGATAAATAGGCACTGCTTACCATATGTAAAAACTTCAGGGATACTTTTCCTGTTGAAAATGCCTCATTATGAACTGCCTGCAAATAATGCATGGTCGATTCAGCCTCCACCTTTGCCAGATCGTGAATAAAATCGCTATAGTAGGTTCCGTTTGCGCAGCAGATCAGCAGCTTGAAACTGTCAAAATGCTCATATACGTAGTCCAACAAAGGTTTCACCACTTCAAACGAATAACAGAACATTTCTTCATAAGGCATATCCGGCGTATTCTGCTCAAAATAATTGCTTTCTCCCACGTACATCTGAAAAAAAGTATCCGCCACAGGTCTTACGATCTCCCGAAACAGGCCTTCCTTATCACGAAACCGGACATAGATAGAATTTGTGCTCGTTCCCGCCTCCGCCGCGATCCGGCGCAGCGAAGCATTCTGATAGCCATAAGTCAAAAACTCTTTCATTGCAATCCTTATGATATTTTCCTGTACCCCTTCAATCCGATTTGCCATACGTTCCACCTCTCCTGCATCATTTCATAACAGTGTTTCATAACGTCGTTTCAGATTAACACGGAAATTATTAAATGTCAAGATTTTGTTCAAAAACTTTTTCCAAAAGCCATTACTTCTCCAAGTCCCAGCACTCTTTGATTATTCTTGTAGTCTTCCATATCTGCAGCCTGCCAAATTAATTCTCCGGGATTTCACTAATGTAGATTCCAAATGCAAATGTGAATCAGCATTCTTCTCTGACATCATAACGTCCTCCTTCTTATCTTTTTCAATATTTCTATTCCCATAATCGGACAAAGGCAATTCTCTATATATGTCCGGTAAATCACAATATACCCCTTGAGCTACTCCATTCACACATACAAGATAGCTATCCTTATATTCTGCAATTTCATTGAAAGAGGTACTGTAAAGTACATTCCCTTTTATTACAAAGTTTTTCATACTGGCAAAACACCACCTTTCAAAAAAATACTCAAAACCTCGTTATCAACCTTATCCCATCTATAATTCTGCCATTTCAATTACCTGATCCACTCCAAAATATCCTATCTGTATCAAAATATCCTGTGTATTATGAATAATTTGATTTACCAACAATCCCTCAACAACCAATTTTCTCCCCATCAGCTACTTTCATAGTCTCCAATGGCTTGAAGGTACTCAGATGCTTGATTTTCAAATGATTGTCTATCTTTTCCCACACTACTTACACACCGCTGCATACTAGCTGCGCTCCAATCCATGTCATCTCTTACCGCTCCCCTTAATCAAATAAAGACTACAGGCGTTTGTGAAACGCCGCTCGCCGCATAAATACGGCATTTTTGTTGCCATAAATGAAATAGCTCCTCACCGGATATAGTATAATAGAGTTGTCAAAAAACTAAAAAACACTATCCAAGAAAGGAGTTATTCTGATACCATATAAACAGCTTTCTGTGGCAGATATTTTTTCAGATTACCAAGATAAATTTGAAAATGACAAACCTGCGTTTCCTTATAAAGGTTGAAACTTATTAAAGTGCGCCTAAAATTGGACGAGAGCATATTTTTATTCAAATCAAAATGTTTTTTAACGAACAAAAAAAGAGCCCCCGGATTTCTCCGGAGACCCTCAACGTCTTGCTATTACTGACTTTTATCTTAGAACTTACCAGCCTTTGCAGCTTCCTCAACAGATACTGCAACAGCAACAGTAGCACCAACCATTGGGTTGTTACCCATTCCGATCAGACCCATCATTTCTACGTGAGCCGGAACAGAAGAAGAACCTGCGAACTGTGCATCAGAGTGCATACGTCCCATGGTATCTGTCATACCGTAGGAAGCAGGACCTGCTGCCATATTATCCGGATGAAGTGTACGTCCTGTACCACCGCCGGAAGCAACGGAGAAGTATTTCTTGCCCTGTTCGATACATTCTTTCTTGTATGTACCTGCAACCGGATGCTGGAAACGTGTCGGGTTAGTGGAGTTACCGGTAATGGAAACACCAACGTTCTCATGATGCATGATAGCAACACCTTCCTGAACATCATCTGCGCCGTAGCATTTTACGGTAGCACGAAGTCCGTTGGAATATGCTTTCTCATATACGATATTTAATTTTGCTGCCTTGTAGTCATACTGTGTCTCTACAAATGTAAATCCGTTGATAC
>OIZA01000909.1_pt1 | contig 12328 bp, 10 predicted proteins | sample 1588381 | NCBI WGS metagenome assembly OIZA01 (sample SAMN03283277) | human gut metagenome | biome: human-associated habitat; material: feces | host: Homo sapiens | place: Peru | collected 2012 | reverse complement strand
TCTTCCGGCACATGCATGACATAACCAAGGGCTCCCATGGTACGTGGAACAATGGTGATCTTCTGCACTGGCTCTGAGTCTTTCTGCAGAGCACTGACTAACGCATGCCCAACCTCATGGTAAGACACGATCCGGCGTTCTTCTTTGCTGAGAATCCGGTCTTTTTTCTCTTTACCAACTAATACAACCTCCACAGCCTCAAATAAATCCTTCTGGCTGACTGCATTTCTGCCATTCTTTACTGCAAGAATAGCCGCCTCATTGATCATATTGGCAAGATCTGAGCCGACCAGTCCCGCTGACGCAAGCGCAAGTGCCTCCAGATCCACATCATCCGCCATCAATACATCTTTGGAATGTACCTTTAAGGTTTCAAGTCTGCCCTTCAGATCCGGTTTATCCACGATAATTCTGCGGTCAAAACGTCCCGGACGAAGCAGTGCCTTATCAAGTACCTCCGGCCGGTTTGTCGCTGCAAGGATCAGAAGTCCCTTGGAGGTATCGAATCCATCCATCTCCGCAAGAAGCTGGTTGAGCGTCTGTTCACGTTCATCATTGCCTCCGCCGTATCTGCTGTCACGGCTCTTACCGATCGCGTCGATCTCATCTATAAAGATGATACACGGTGCCTGTTTCTGGGCTTCTTTAAACAGATCCCTGACACGGGACGCGCCGACACCTACAAACATTTCCACGAAATCCGAACCGGCCAGTGAGAAGAACGGCACTCCGGCTTCTCCTGCAACAGCCTTTGCAAGCAGCGTCTTACCGGTTCCGGGAGGTCCCACCAAAAGTGCACCCTTCGGCAGCTTGGCACCGATCTGCGTATATTTGCCCGGATTGTGCAAAAAGTCCACAACTTCCTGTAAAGACTCTTTTGCCTCATCCTGTCCTGCCACATCCTTAAATGTGACTCCGGTACTTTTCTCCACATAGACCTTGGCATTACTCTTTCCGACGCCCATCATTCCGCCACCGCCCATGCGTTTCATCAGAAAGCCGAGCAGTATCCACACCAGAACGAGTGGTATCACAAAGCTTAATATATTGTATACCCAGGTAGAGGTATTATCCGGAATCGTTGCCCTGATGTCAATATTCTTTTCCTTTAATAAAGGAAGTAATTCCGAATCATTCACATATCCGGTGTAATAGGTCGTAAGCGAAAGCGACCCTTTCTCAGTCTTCGGCGTGATGTTGATCTGCTGGGAAGCGAATTCAACTGCCGTAACTTTATCCTCGTCGATCATCTTAAGAAACTCTGTATAAGAGATCTCTTTCGACATGGATGAGGTCTCCAGTCTGCTGACCAGACTCATAATGAACAGTGCTACCAGCGTCACAACGATGAGCATCAGGAGCATCTGCCCGTTTTTATCATTCTTTTTATTTCCGTTATTGTTGTTTGATCCCTGTTGATTATCCATTTTTTCCTCCGCAAGTTTATAAAAAACGTTCCCGCTCTTTATAATATCTTCTTTATTATATGTTTAAAATAAAATTTAAGCAATATATAGTTCATAAACTTTTTTCCTTTTTTCTTAAATTTTTCTAAACAAAAAACTTGCGAAAAACTTTTTGAAAAACAGGTAGATTTTTTACCGGACAAGTTATATAATATATTGGTTATTTTTAACGTAGACCTTTTAAATTTTCATATACCATTTATTATAAGGAGGATTTATCTATGCCTGTAAAATACGTCTTCGTCACTGGCGGTGTTGTTTCCGGACTCGGAAAGGGGATTACCGCTGCATCCCTGGGACGTCTTTTGAAAGCCCGCGGCTACAAAGTTACCATGCAGAAATTCGATCCGTACATCAACATTGATCCGGGTACCATGAACCCGATCCAGCACGGCGAAGTCTTCGTCACCGATGACGGTGCTGAAACAGATCTTGATCTTGGTCATTATGAACGTTTTATCGACGAGAGTCTGACTAAAAATTCAAACGTTACGACCGGAAAAGTATACTGGTCTGTTCTGCAGAAAGAACGCCGTGGTGATTTCGGCGGAGGCACGGTTCAGGTTATTCCGCATATCACAAACGAGATCAAGAGCCGTTTTTACCGCAATTTCTCCGCTACGGATGAGACGCATATCGCTATCATTGAAGTCGGCGGTACCGTAGGTGATATCGAAAGCCAGCCTTTCCTTGAATCCATCCGTCAGTTCCAGCACGAAGTCGGACATGAAAATGCTATTTTAATTCACGTGACTCTGATCCCTTACATCAAGGCTTCCGGAGAATTAAAGACCAAACCTACACAGGCAAGCGTAAAAGAACTGCAGGGAATGGGAATCCAGCCGGACATCATCGTCTGCCGTTCCGAGCATCCGCTTGACCAGGGTCTGAAAGATAAGATCGCCCTGTTCTGTAATGTTCCGGGAGATCATGTACTTCAGAACCTTGACGTGGAATACTTATATGAGGCTCCGCTTGCAATGGAGGCAGAGCATCTCGCAAAGGTAGCCTGTGAAAGCCTTCATCTGGACTGTCCAAAGCCGGACCTTGCAGACTGGAAGGAAATGGTTGAGGCATTGAAAAATCCGGTACAGGATGTAAATATTGCGTTGGTTGGAAAATATACGCAGCTCCATGACGCTTACATCTCCGTTGTTGAGGCCTTAAAGCACGGTGGAATTGCCGAGCGTGCAACTGTAAACTTAAAATGGGTGGACTCGGAAACGCTGACCGAGGAAAATGTTGCCGATGTACTTGGTGACGTAACCGGCATCCTCGTTCCGGGTGGATTCGGCAGCCGCGGTGTCGAAGGCATGATCCTCGCAGCAAAGTATGCAAGGGAGAACCAGGTTCCGTATCTCGGTCTCTGTCTCGGCATGCAGGTATCCATCATCGAATATGCGCGTCACGTCTGCGGTCTGCACGACGCACACAGTATCGAACTTGATCCGAACACCACTCATCCGGTCATTGCACTGATGCCGGATCAGAACGGCGTGGAAGATATCGGCGGTACTTTAAGACTTGGCTCTTATCCATGTGTACTGAAAAAGGATTCCAAAGCTTACAGTCTCTACGGTGAAGAAGTCATCCATGAAAGACACCGTCACAGATACGAGGTCAACAATGATTTCCGCAATATCTTAACCGAAAAGGGCATGGAACTCTCCGGTCTTTCTCCGGACGGCAGGATCGTTGAAATGGTTGAGATCCCGTCTCATCCGTGGTTTGTTGCGACGCAGGCACATCCTGAGTTCAAATCAAGACCGAACCGTCCGCATCCGTTATTTAAAGGCTTTGTAAAAGCTGCGATCGACAAAAAGAACGCATAGGGAAATGTAACTTTCCAATAAAGCTATAGGAAAGATCATAATTACATTCTTTATCCCATTAACGTAACGAGGTCTTTCCTATAGCGTAAAAAAGACGGACATTTTGCACATGACTGCAAAATGCCCGTCTTCTTTTTTTCAGGTCACTGTTCTTCTGCCACATTCTCAAGGAAACGCAGTTTTCCGCTTTCTTCCACCGGCGCTGCCTTCACCACATATCCCTTTCTCTGATCATTCATTTCTTTTAAACATTTCTGACAGAGCGTACCAAAGGTAACTTTTGCACCACACCGCTGGCAGAATGCATTCATGATCGTCTTCTCACCGCGCTCCTTGTACTGAATACGCCCTTCCTTGATCCACTGCTGCACCATTCCCAGCGGAATGTCAAAATGTTTTGCAACATCATATTCATTTACATCCTGACTGCGGATATAGTCCCGCACATCATCGAAAATACGCTGTGCCTCGCAGCTACTGCACAGATCCTTCGTGTAACTGTCAAGCAGTATCGCTCCGCAGCCCTTACAATACCGTGCATTATGAAATAATGGTTTTTCCTCCATCTTCATCATCTCCGTTTTTTTCACCATAATCTTTTAAAATCCCGCAAAGGTAAGTCCGGTAGCGCTCCGCCACCTCAGACGGGGCCTGTATCCTCACTCCGTTTCCAAGACCTGTCAGCCAGCCGAAAAACTGTCTGCTCACTGCGACTTTGATCCGCAGATAAAAAGTATCCGCATCCCGCTTTCGCATACTGACTTCCTGCCCAAAACGATCGATCATCACACCGATAAGTGCATTTTTACAGACAAGCGTAATCGTTTCCTCCTCGCCCGCAAACATGCCGAACGTCTTTTTGGTATAAGCACCCACATCAAAGCCTTCAAACAGACCGGCGCCCTCCCGCAGCTCTTTCGCCGCTGTGATGTGCAGCATCTTGTCCACCCGGAAATGCTTAATGATTCCCGCTCCGGAATCATAAGCGATCAGATAATAGTTTTCATCATCCCATGACAGCAGAAACGGACTGACTTCATAGAAGTCTCCGTTCTTTTTCAGTTCCATTTCCTTTTCGATCGTCCATGCAAAATACTGAAAACGGATCTTTACCCCTTTTGCGATCGCTCCGTAGATTTTATCTACATTATAATAAATCTTTTCATTGACCGCCTTACTTCGGTTTGTCACAACAACCTGACGGTTAAGCTGTCTGGCATTATCCCTGCTGGTAAGCGTTTCCAGTTTATGGATCAGCTCCCTGGACTTCCTGGTGGTGATGAACTTGGATGCCTGCACCGCATCGACCAGAAGCTTCAGCTCTGCCAGCTCAAATTCACGCTCGCCCAGATAATATCCACCTGGTTTCTGTGCGACCTTAATGATATCCACACCAAAATCCTCAAGTGCTGCTATATCGCTGTAAATACTCTTACGCTCCGCCAGAATACCATATGCACCAAGCCGTTCGATCAGCTGCGTAGTCGTGAGCGGATGCTTCTCGTCCGTCTCTTCATTTAATATTTTCAGCAAATAAAGAATTTTCAGTTTCTGCTGATAGGATTTTGCCATTCCGTCACCCGCTCTTTCCGATAAAATAATGATATAATGAGATATTTCTTTTGTCAACGAATCCTTCTGTTATCTTGCAGAAACTTTCTGATCATATTACAGGAAAGAACATAAATTATCGGAAATATAAAAAACAAAAGATCGATGCCTGCCTTTGCCGCACCGATCTTGCTGCCTGGTATGATGCCATGGTCTTTCTACACTGATTTTATCCCCTCTTTTCCTGACGGCAAAAAGCCTTCTGTTCTGATTGAAGCCCACGGCTATAACGACCTTATTGCCTCCGTTGACTATGTGAAAAACAGGGACTTTATCCTTTCTGATAAAATTCCTGCAACACGTAAAATGCCAGCTTTTTATGCTTCTTATCCGCTGAGAGCAGCCCTTTCGTGTTGTAATACCGCTGATTGACCGAGGTTCTCCTCGGGCAGCGGAAATCATAGAGTATCCACGGTGTCATGCCTTTGATATAAGATATTTTTCGTATATTTTCGATCTGTTTTTCATATACAAACTTCTGGCAGTCCTCTGTCCCTTTGTCTGTGACCGTACCACGCAGCCCCGGATAGGCATCCTCCTCTGCAAAATGCACCTCCCAGTACACCGGTATCTCCTCCCAGAGCAGTATGCCGAGTTCATCTGCAAGCTGCGCCATCCGCTCACTGTGCGGATAATGCGCCACACGCATGAAATTGCAGCCCAGCTCTTTTGCAAGCCTTATATTTTCAATGCGCTCCTCATCCGTAAGTGCCTTCCCGTTTAAAACGCTGTCCTCATGACAGCTGATTCCCTTTAAAAATACAGGCTTTCCGTTTAAAACAATATCCATACCCTTTACTTTTATCTCGCGGAATCCCGCTTTATCCCGGACTTCATCCCCGGCACACTGAAGGGAAACATCATAGAGTTTCGGATGCTCCGGAGACCACAATTCCGGCGCTGCCCCAAAGACCAGTTCTCCTTTTCCGTTTCTGACCGGAATCTTTTCTGTGATATGGAGTTCCCCGATCGTAAGCACTGCCGTATCATTCACGTCCTCTGACATCGTCACCGATACACGGATCTTTTTGAAATCACAGTCCGGCTCCAAGGCGATCTTAAAATCCCTGATGTAAATCTGAGGCTCACGAATCAACTCAATATCCCGGTAGACACCACCATAATTGAACCAGTCCGTAATGGCAGGCGGTACCTGCTCCTCGCGTCTGGCACTATCCACCTGGATCACAATGCGGTTTTCGTGCGAAAGGAAATCGGTGATGTCAAAATAACAGGGCGTAGAACCGCCTTTGTGCATTCCGACATACTGTTTATTCAGAAAAACACGACAGATATAATTTGCCGCTCCGATTTTCAAGAACATACGCTCATTCTTATCCTGCGGCGCATAGATAAATTTCCTTGTAAAGATCATGCTGCTCTCATAATAGGTATATGTCCGGTCAAAGGTATTCCAGCAGCAGGGCAGCTTCATCAGTTCCCACTCGTCAAAAGAGAAATCAACCGGAAGCGTATTGCCAAGGTCATCATAGTATCTTTCCTCAAACCATTTCTGTCCGATACAGGTATCGTACTGATCTACCGCATAATGCCAGTCCCCGTTTAGGGATTCCTTTTTCCGATACCGGTCAAAGATCATTGTATCCACCGTGACCAGCTTTTTTAAATATTCGCGTTCATAAGATTTCATCGTCTTTTTGCTCCCTCCATATTGTTTGGTATAGTCTTATCTTATTTAATTTATTTTCAAAATAAAATATCAAAAATTGTCGCACAAAATAAGTTGCTATTTTTCTGCCGTAGTGTTATGATGACATTGTAAAAAAGAATAAATGTATACCAGAGACGTGAGCAAGGTAGATGAAGCTGCATGGCAGCTTTGTTTTCCTTGCTTTTTTATTGCATGAAAAGGAGATACCACTATGTATGATGTAGCAGTTATCGGTGCCGGCGTCATTGGCTGCGCCATTGCAAGAGAATTATCAAAATATGAGGTAAACGCCTGTGTGATCGAGCGGGAGGAGGATGTCTGCTGTGGAACTTCCAAGGCAAACAGCGCAATCATTCATGCCGGATTTGACGCAGTTCCCGGAACTTTAAAGGCCAGACTGAACGTTGCCGGAAATGCCATGATGGACGATCTCGCAAGAGATCTCGACTTTCCGTTTACACGCAACGGTTCCCTTGTTGTCTGCACAAAAGACCAGAATCCGGACGGTTTAAAAACACTGCTTAAGCGCGGACAGACCAACGGCGTCCCGGGGCTTCGCATTCTGGACGGGGCCGAAGCAAAAAAAATGGAGCCAAATCTTTCGGATGATGTCATCGCCGCCCTCTATGCACCAACCGGCGGCATCGTCTGCCCGTTCCATTTCACGATCGCACTTGCAGAAAATGCCTTTACAAATGGAGTATCCTTTTTCTTAAACCATAACGTAACATCCATTACCGCAAAAAATGGCTGCTATGAGATCACAACGGATAAACAGACGATCCAAAGTAAAGCCATTGTAAATGCTGCCGGTGTATATGCCGATGTGATAAGCGCCATGGCAAGCCGGGATTCCATCCATATCACCGCCAGAAAAGGGGAATACTGCCTGCTTGACAAATCCGCCGGAACTCATGTCAGTCACACAATTTTCCAGCTTCCGGGCAAAATGGGAAAGGGCGTTTTGGTCACCCCCACCGTACACGGCAACCTGTTAGTCGGTCCTACCGCTGCCGACACTGAAAATAAAGAAGCAACCAACACCACTGCAGACGGACTTGGTTCCCTGGCCGCCACAGCTTCCCTGAGTGTAAAAAATATTCCAATGCGCCAGGTCATCACCTCCTTTGCCGGTCTGCGTGCCCATGAGACCGGAGATGACTTCATCCTGCGCGAAGCTTCGGATGCACCGCTCTTTTTCGAGGCCGCCAGCATTGAATCACCCGGACTATCCTCCGCACCTGCAATTGGCATTCTGATGGCAGAACTGATCAGCGGACGGATGCACCTTACCAAAAAATCCGATTTTATCGGCACAAGAAAAGGCCTCCTCCGCCCGGAAACCTTAAGTCTTAAGGAGCGCAACAAACTGATCCAGAAGCAGCCTGCCTACGGAAATATCATCTGCCGCTGCGAAATGATCACGGAAGGCGAGATCATCGACGCGATCCACCGTCCGCTCGGTGCCCGTTCCCTGGATGGTGTCAAACGCCGCACCAGAGCCGGAATGGGACGCTGCCAGGCAGGCTTTTGCTCTCCGCGCACCATGGAAATTCTTGCAAGAGAAGTCCCGCTTGCCATGACAGAAATCACAAAATGCGGAACAGGATCTGAAATCGTATTTGGCTATAACAAAGAAATTTAAGGAGGTCTATCTTATGAATACCTATGATCTGGTCATTATCGGCGGCGGTCCTGCGGGACTCGCAGCAGCCGCATCTGCAAAAGAAAACGGCATTACAGGCATCCTGATCCTCGAACGAGACCGGGAACTGGGTGGCATCTTAAACCAGTGCATCCACAACGGCTTTGGTCTGCACACCTTTAAAGAAGAACTGACAGGGCCGGAATACGCCGCCCGCTTCATTCAAAAAGTAAATGATTTGCAGATTGAATATAAACTGAACACAATGGTAATGGATATCTCTGCCGATAAGAAAGTAACAGCTATGAACCGTGTAGATGGGATGTTCATTATTCAGGCAAAAGCCATCATCCTTGCAATGGGATGCCGCGAGCGATCACGCGGTGCCTTAAATATTCCCGGCTACCGCCCTGCCGGAATCTTTTCCGCAGGAACCGCACAGCGCCTGGTTAACATCGAAGGCTATATGCCGGGCAAAGAAGTTGTCATCCTAGGCTCCGGCGACATCGGACTTATTATGGCAAGACGCATGACCCTGGAAGGTGCAAACGTAAAGGTCGTTGCCGAACTCATGCCTTATTCCGGCGGCCTGAAGCGCAATATCGTACAGTGCCTGAACGACTTTGGCATTCCGTTAAAGCTGAGTCATACCGTTATCGATATTGAAGGTAAGCAGCGCGTGGAAGCCGTCACGATCGCCGAAGTCGACTCGGATAAAAAGCCGATCCCCGGAACCGAAGAACGTTACACCTGCGATACCCTCCTTCTGTCCTGCGGTCTGATCCCGGAAAACGAGCTATCCCGCAATAGCGGTGTACTTTTAAGTCCGGTGACCTCAGGCCCCATTGTAAATGACCGTCTCGAAACAAACATCGAGGGCATCTTTGCCTGCGGAAATGTTCTCCACGTACACGATCTGGTCGATTATGTTTCCGAGGAAGCTGCCACTGCCGGGAAAAATGCCGCTTCCTATATAAGGAACGGAGAAAATGCATCCGGTCATGTTGTGGAGATTTTCCCGACAGACGGCGTGCGCTATACCGTTCCGAGCTCCATCCGTCCAGATGATATGGCAGATGCGCTGACCGTCCGCTTCCGCGTCGGAGATGTTTACAAAAACTGCGCCATTGCCACTTATTTTGACAACAAACTGATCTCCAGAAAAAAACGTCCGGTCATGGCACCCGGCGAAATGGAAGAAATCCGGCTGGAAAAAGAAAAATTAAAGGCTTACCCGCATCTGTCTAAGATCACGGTAAAAATTGAGGAGGCATAACTATGGAAAAAAGAGAACTGACCTGTATCGGATGCCCTTTAGGTTGCAGTATCACCGTTACCCTAAATCAGGGCGTTGTAACTGATGTCACCGGAAACACCTGTAAGCGAGGAGATATTTACGCCAGAAAAGAAGTGACCAACCCCACCCGCATCGTCACCTCATCTGTCCGGGTAAACGGCGGAACAGCAGCCATGGTATCCGTCAAGACAGGCGCGGATATTCCAAAATCCAAAATTTTTGACTGCACAGAAGCCTTACGTGGTGTCACAGTTAACGCACCGGTCCGGATCGGAGATATCATTGTAAACGATGTCTGCGGCACCGGCGTTCTGATCGTTGCCACCAAAAACATTGATGCCCTGTCTTAAATTTGCCTCAAATCTGTTTCCCGCTCTCTTGCGGTTCCATGCAAAACTTGCTATGATGAATTTGACAGATATTTTTCGCAAAAGAGAGGACTTTCATGAACCGAAGATTTAAAGATGCCATCGAAAACTCCCCCATCATTGCCGCAATTAAAAATGATGTGGAATTAAACCAATGCCTGAACTGCGACAGCCAGGTGATCTTTATTTTATATGGAGACATCTGTAACATTGCAGACATTGTACAGACCATAAAAACTGCCGGAAAAATTGCAATGGTACACATTGATCTGATCGGAGGCCTGAATGCCAAGGAGATTGCTGTCGATTTTATTCAAAAATATACAAAGGCGGACGGTATCATCTCAACCCGTCCGCAGCTTATCAGGCGTGCAAAAGAACTGTCTCTCTATACGGTTATGCGCTTCTTTGTCATTGACTCCATGGCGTATGACAATATTGAAAAACAGCTCCATGCGATACGCCCGGATTTTATTGAAATCCTGCCCGCCCTGATGCCAAAAGTCGTCTCCCGCATCTGTAAACTCTCTCCGGTTCCTGTGATCACCGGTGGGCTTATCACAGACAAGGAAGATGTCATGCAGATGATTCAGGCTGGTGCAGTTTCCATTTCATCCACAAATGAGCAGGTCTGGTTCTTATAAAACCAGCCTGCTCATTTTCATTTATCCGGTATATCTGACAATCTTAACTTATCGCATTTTCAATACAGTCAGTTATGCGTTTGCTCCCTGCGCTGTGCCATCCTTATCTTTCATGACCAGCTTCAGTAAGATCGGGGTGATCAGTGTGGTAACGATAACTACCACAACGATCGGTGCAAACAGCACATTATCCAGCATTCCGCACGCATAACCCTTCTGTGCCACGATCAGGGCAACTTCACCACGGGAAATCATTCCGACGCCGATCTGCAATGCTTCTTTATTGCTGTATCGACAGATCTTTGCGCCCAGTCCGCAGCCGATCACCTTGGTAAGGATAGCCACTACGAGGAGGATCACACAAAAGCCGATCAGCTTTCCATTCATGCCCTCCAACTGTGTCTTAATACCGATACTTGCGAAAAATACCGGTGAAAAGATCAGATAGGACGGTACTTCCGATCTTGCCTTGATATAATCACCGATCTTCATATTGCAGAGCATCAGACCTGCAAAATATGCGCCTGTGATATCCGCGATCCCGAAAAACTGTTCGGAAACATAGGAAAGCAGGAAACAGAATGCAATTGCAAAGATCGTAACTCTTCGTTTCTCACCTGCTCCCTCGATCAGTTTCTTGCATTTGAACATGACAAATGCAATGATTCCGATCACGATAAAATATAACACGATCTTTACCAGTACCATGACCGGATTTACCGAGGTATCCTCAATACTGGTCACGATCGTAAGAACGATGATACCCATGACATCATCAATAACTGCAGCTCCGAGGATAGTCGTTCCGACGCGTCCTTTTAGTTTTCCAAGTTCACGCAGTGTCTCAACGGTGATACTTACAGAAGTCGCCGTAAGCACAACGCCAACGAATACCGCCTTTAACACCTCTTTGAAATCGCCAAAGTCCGTATGAAAATAGAGTGCATAGGCTAAAAATCCGCCAAACAACGGAACTAACACTCCGATGCCTGCCGTGATAAAGGATGCCACACCATTTTCCTTGAGCTCTGTAAGATCTGTCTCAAGACCCGCAGAAAACATAAGCAGAATAACACCGATCTCTGCCGTGATCTCCAGATAACTTCCGGTAGCTCCATCAAAATTGATCAGATTCAGCACCGACGGTCCAAGAATAATACCGGCAAGAAGTGCTCCGACCACCTGCGGCATATGAAACTTTCTTGAAAACAATCCACATACCTTTGTAGCGAACAGGATAATTGCCAAAAACAGCAAAAATTCATAAGATTCCATAATATGACCTCTTTCCTTTCTTCTCTTGTTTTTTCTTTTTTGTTCTATAATCTATAAAGTCATTTGTTATTAATTTTATTACTGCAATTATTGGAACTGCTAAGAACATTCCAAGCACTCCAAAATATGCTCCAAATAGTGTTACAGAAAATATTACTAATATAGGACTTAATTGCAATGCATTTCCTACTATTTTAGGGTTTATTATATTTGCATCTATTTGTTGAAGTATTACTACTACTATAACCATCCATATTGCTTTTGCAAATCCTCCTGTAAATATTGTTATTATACTAGCAATTACTACTGCAACTATTGCTCCGAAATATGGAATTATATTAAACAATCCTATCATAAATCCTAATAGCACCCAATATTTTACTCCTAGTATCCACATTGCTATTGATACTATTATTCCTACTATTATTCCATCTAATACTTGGCTTGATACAAATTTAAAGAATATATCATTAGCTTTCATAAAATATTTGTCTATAATCTTACAAGTTTTATCTTTA
>OIZA01000904.1_pt1 | contig 12405 bp, 8 predicted proteins | sample 1588381 | NCBI WGS metagenome assembly OIZA01 (sample SAMN03283277) | human gut metagenome | biome: human-associated habitat; material: feces | host: Homo sapiens | place: Peru | collected 2012 | reverse complement strand
GTTCCCGCCGATCTCGCGGACGCGCATCTTCTTCCCGAGGATCGTGCGCTCGCCGCAAGCCTCTGCCGCAAACGAGATGTCCGCCGACGCTTCGGCATGATCGGCACGGTGCGCCGCAATCTGCTGAGCATTCTCAAGCGCATCTTTCCGCAGGACAAGGTTCAGCGGATCGTATACAGACGAGCAGCCGCACGCCTTTGCGGCTATGACACCGTTGCGGCATATCAAGAGGGACACGCGACCGAATTTGTGGGACACATTGCCGCCGCGCACCGTGTCGCGTGGGTCCACACGATCTACGACAGATTCACGGCGGACACTGTGCCGGAGTCCGTACTCTGCACATATGAGAAGTTTGAAAGCATAGTCTGCGTCGCCGCAGCGGGCGCGGACGCCTTTCGCGCGGCTCAGCCAACGCTCGCTCCGCGCGTTGCGGTCATACCGAATCCGATCAACTGCGACCGCATACGCCGCATGGCGAAAGAGGCTCCGCCGATCACGACGGCGGGCAGAACGGTCATCGCGTCCGTCGGCAGGCTTTCGCCTGAGAAACAATACTCCTACGCGCTCGAGGCGGCGGCAAGGCTCATGCACGACGGCATTGATTTCGCGTGGTACATCGTCGGGGACGGCGAGGAAGCCGAGGCGCTGCACGCGGCAGCCGAAAAGCTCGGGCTTGGCGACCGCGTAATATTCACGGGGGCGCTCGACAACCCGTACCCGATAATAGCCGCAGCCGCGATGCTTGTGATCTCGTCCGCCTACGAGGCTCAGCCTATGGTCGCAAACGAGGCGCTGACGCTCGGCGTGCCGGTCGTCACCACCGATTACGCGGCGGCGGATGCCGTGACCGGCGGCGGACGCTTCGGCGTTGTCTGCAAAAACTCACCCGACGGACTGTACACGGCTGTGAAGCGGCTTCTCACCGATGCCGACGCTCTCGCGGATCTTCGGCGTCGCGCGTCACAGTTTGAGTACGACAACGGCACGGTCGTGCGCGAGGTGCGCCGACTGATCTGCAACGATGACGGAGGCAATGATGGTACGTAAGCTTATTATTCTCGGGATCGACGGGATGGACAGGGATGTGCTGCTCAGGTACAGGGACGATCTGCCTACGCTGTCGTCCATGCTTGACGGCTGCGGCGCGCCGCATCTGAGATCGGTATTCCCTGCCGACACGACGCCCGCATGGTCAACGATCTACACGGGGCTTGACCCGTCCGAACACGGCATTATAAATTTCGTAAACGTCGGGGCAAAGAACAACACATATAAGCCGCTCGTCTTTGACGACGGTGCATTCCGCGGACGCACGTTCTGGGACGTGATGAACTCGCGCGGGCTTTCGACCGCGGTCATCCTCCCGATGAACATAAAAGAGGGCTGTGACATTGACGGGCTTATGATAACCCGCCCGTATGAGGGCAGGATGAATGTCTACCCGAAGGAGCGGGAGAACATCTACTCGCCGCGCGCGGATATTCTCGGTACGGAGGGAAAATTTACCTCCGAGAAAGACCTCGCGGCGCTTCGTGACGAATTCTTCGCGAAGGTTCACGAGGAGATGCGTCTCTGCGATCTCGCGCTCGAAAACGAGGACGTGGACGTTTTGTTCTCGTATTTCTCGACGACCGACGGAATCGAACACGATTTCTGGCGGCACTGCGATCCGTCGCACCCGGAATATCCGGGAGACAACGAATACATGAACACGATACGCGATATGTACATCGAGATGGACAGATACACGGCAAGCGTCATCGAGCGCTTCCCCGATGTGCCGATCATCGTACTGAGCGATCACGGACACGGCGCACGTCCGGTCTACACCGTGCGCATAAATGAGCTTTTGCGGCGCGGCGGGTATCTCGTTCCCGCAGGCGGAGATAAAGGCTCGTCATCGCCGTCCGCAAAGAAAAAGATCAAGCGCACCGTGAAGCGCGCGGCGCTCGGCATTGTCCGCACGGCCGGTATGCCGAAGTGGGCGATGAAGCTCGCGCGGCGTTTTCCCGTATGGAAGAGCCTGTTCGCGTCGAGCGCGGATTTTGACTGGTCGCGCACCCGCGCGTATCTCAGCGATCTTTCGGCGCTCAAGAATTACAGCTACGGCGGCGTCCGACTGAGCGAAGATGTACAGGACAAGGACGCGCTCGCCGACGAGATCATAGAATACCTTCGCGGAATCGAGATCGAGGGCGAGGGCAAGCCGCTGTTCGAGTGGATCGTCCGGACGAACACGTTCTACCACGGAGAGCATCTCGACCGCTATCCGGAGATAATCTATCAGATGGACGAGCGCTTCGGCGGCGAATGGGAGCTTGGCGAAAACGTATTCGAGCGCGGCGGATTCATGTACACCCTCTCCCCCGGCGGTCACCGCTGGAGAACGGCGGTGCTCGCCGTGCGCGGAGTATCTCTGCCGGCATCCGATCTCGAGATGACCGACATCTACGGCATCATTATGAAAGCGGCGCTTTCCGATGTGCCCGCGTTTTCCGAAAAAGCTTGACGAAGCCATACGGCTACTGTATAATATAGGTACTATTTTCCCCGAAAGGGATCGCGACTTTCAGAAAGGAATACATAAATGGAAGAAAAAATCGAGAAAAAGACAAAGCTGACTGCCGGCGCGGACGAAAGAACCCCGTCGCACTCTCAGTATTTCTCGTGGATCAACAACACGAATGAGGGCTCGACCGAGGCGCAGACTCTCATAAACCTTGCGTATTTCGGATACCTGCACGACAAGTACAACATGGATCTCGACATATACGCATGGGATGCGGGCAACCTCGACGGAGCAGGCGGAACCTACGAGGGCGCAGAGTCTGCCAAGAACAAGGCTCAGTACCCGAACGGCTACGCTCCTATTGCCGAGGCGGCAAAGAAGATCGGCACGAGACTCGGCGTATGGTGCGGTCCCGACGGATTCGGCGACACGCCCGAGCAGGCAGCCGCAAGACATGAGCTGATGGTCTCGCTCTGCCGCGACTATCACTTTGCAGAGTTCAAGATCGACGGCGTATGCGGACAGCTTCGCCCCGAGAAGCGTGAGAATTTCGTCCGCATGATGAAGGAGTGCCGCAAATACTCTCCCGATCTCGTGCTTCTGAATCACAGACTTGAGCTTGGTATCGGCAACCCCTATGCGACCACATTCCTCTGGAACGGTCAGGAGACATACGTTGACGTGTTCGTCGGAAACAAGATCACCGCTCCGCACAACCGCTCGTACCTCTTCTTCCGCGGAAACGTTCCCGAGCTTCAGAGACTCAGCGAGGACCACGGCGTATGCATCTCCTCCTGCGTCGATTATTTTGAGGACGACCTCATCTATCAGGCGTTCGGCCGCTGCCTCATCCTTGCGCCCGAGATCTACGGCAACCCGTGGCTCATGCGCGACGACGAGCAGGCGCACCTCGCGCGCATCTACAACCTCCACCGCACATACCGCGACATTCTCGTTGACGGAATCCTCCTGCCGGAGCAGTACGGTCCGTCGTCCGTATCGCGCGGCAACGGCAAGACTCAGTTCATCACCACCGGCAACCCGTCGTGGTCGCGCGGCAAGGTGACGCTCAATCTCAACCGCGAGATCGGTCTTGAGAGATGCGGCAAGGTCATGGTATCGACCCACCATCCTTACGAGAAGCTTGTCGGCATCTTCGAGTACGGCGACCGCGTTGACGTCGAGATCCCCGCATTCCGCGCGTGCCTCATCGAGGTTTCGGCAGTTGAGTGCGCACGCCCGATGCTCACCGGATGCGAGTACGAGGTTCTCCACGAACAGCGCGACGGCAGGATCGACCGCGTAAAGGTCATCCGCAAGTTCGGCGACGTGAAGCTGACTGACGGTGTAACCGAGAGCGCAGCTCCCGCAGAGCTTGTCTCCGCCGCAGAGTTTGACAACACGATCGCAGAGCCGATCGTTATCGGTCACGCGGAGGCGTGCGACGTTCCCAAGAACGCCGAGCAGCTGTTCGAGACCGCGACCTTCACCATGAACATGGACTCTCTCGAGTCGCGCGAGCTTGCGCGTTCCGGCGAGACGGCTATCCCCGAGGTCAAGGCTGCGCGTGACGCATTCTTCAATCAGAAGACGTACCTCCTGCGCGGATGCGAGTCGAGATTCGCGTTCGACGGCAATGAGGACACCTACTTCGACGGTATCTCAAGACAGTTCTTCTCCGGATTCCGCATGGACGGCGGCTGCCTGCGCGTTGATTTCGGACGCGAGTACGACGCCGACTACATCATGCTCGAGTATTTCGACATTGATGACGGACAGGAGGATCTCTCGATCGAACCCGAGGAGGGCTCCATCATGAAGCGTCAGGTGCTCACCGGCAAGGGCGACGTTTCGTCCGACCTTGCAGAGTGGCGCGATGTCACGATCGAGGATCTCCGCATCGTGCGCCACGAGACGATCGACGTGCTCATACACAGCATCCACAATATCGTGAAGCGCAACGGCACACGCCGTCAGGTATTCTACGGAGCCGGCAAGGGCGTGCGTTACTTCCGCCTGCCGCGCCCGATCGACCACATCTACAAGATTGCGCTCATCAAGGACGGACACGAGATCGAGCTTGAGTCTCCGCACGTGAACAACCTGCTCCCGTCGTACCGCGACAGAAACCCCGTCATCTCCGCACAGGAGGCGACGGTCACCGTCAAAGCTGAGGACTGGCGCGAGGACTGCTACATTGCAGTAGCGCTGAACGGCGAGTACGGACGCGAGTGCGCATACGCAGTTGCCGAGATCGACGGAAAGCTCGTCGGATTCCCGCGCCGCGCACCGTCGTATGCATCGAACGTTTGGGAGTGCTGGGCTGTGTTCGCTTCGACCGCGTACATGAACTACACGTATTACCTGCCCGTGTCACGCGACATGATAGGCAAGGAGATAAAGATCCACACCATCTTCAACAGCGACAAGGAGTGCGATGTCTCCACAGATATCTACCTCTGCGACGCAAACAACGAAAAGCACGGCATCACAGTCGAGCTTTAATGACAAGAAGTCAAGGCAGTTGTGCAGTTTTTTGCATGACTGCCTTTTTACTCGCCGATTTTCACAAACAATCGCCGAAACACGCAGTGAGGTTTTGCGCTTTTTTGGTTGACAAAATGCAGGATACGTTATATAATTATTCATGCAGGACAAATCAAAGCCGCAAGCGGCTGTTTTCCCATTCCCGATTCTGAAGGAGGATCATATCAATCATGCAAAACGATACCGATGCAAAGAAATACCCGACGCCTGACGACGATGACTGCATAAAGCTCGGTCTGTCGGACAAGACAAACCTGATCGAGCAGGCGGCATATCACTACTCACTTCAGGAGCGGGAAACTCCGAATCTGTACAGACACCTTTTCGACTATTCTTCGGTGCCGAAGGTCTCGTTCAACCACCGCTTCGTGCCGAGCAATATGCCGAAGGAGATCTGGATCACGGACACCACGTTCCGTGACGGACAGCAGTCAACTTCCCCGTTCACGGTTCAGCAGATAATCCATCTCTACAAGCTGATGCACAAGCTCGGCGGTCCCAACGGAAAGATCCGTCAGACCGAGTTTTTCGTGTACACCGAGAAGGATCGCGACGCGCTGCTCGCCTGCATGGATCTCGGTTACGATTTCCCCGAGATCACAAGCTGGATCCGCGCGGCGGAAAAGGATTTTGAGCTTGTAAAATCCCTCGGCATCAAGGAAACCGGTATTCTCGTGAGCTGCTCCGACTACCACATCTACAACAAGATGGGGCTGACGAGAAAGAGCGCGATGGAGAAATATCTGCGCATTGTTAAGAGCGCAATGGAATACGGCATCCGCCCGCGCTGCCACTTCGAGGATATCACGAGAGCGGATTTCTACGGCTTCGTCGTACCGTTTGTCGAGGCGCTCCAGCGCACCGGCGAGGAATACGGAATCCCCGTGAAGATCCGCGCGTGCGACACCATGGGCTACGGCGTAAGCTACCCCGGCGCGGCGCTCCCCCGCAGCGTCCCCGGCATTATATACGGACTCAACCACTACGCGGGAGTTGAATCGGAAAACATTGAGTGGCACGGTCACAACGATTTCTACAAGGTCGTCTCGAACGCCTCCACCGCATGGCTGTACGGCGCATCCGGTGTCAACTGCTCCCTGCTCGGCATCGGCGAGCGCACGGGCAACTGCCCGCTTGAGGCGATGATAATGGAATATGCTTCTCTCCGCGGCACGACCGACGGCATGGATCTCCCGGTGATAACCGAGATCGCAGACTACTTCGAGAGCGAGATGGGTTACACCATCCCGCCGCGCACTCCGTTCGTCGGACGCGACTTCAACGTAACACGCGCGGGCATCCACGCTGACGGACTTCTGAAGGACGAGGAGATATACAACATCTTCGATACGGAGAAGCTGCTCGGCAGACCCGCAAGCGTCGCGGTCGACGCGCACAGCGGACTCGCCGGTATCGCTCACTGGATCAACGCGGCGCTCGCTCGCGGCGGTCACACCGCCCGTTTCGACAAAAAGGACCCCGTGATCGCGCAGATCAAGGAACGTGTCGATAAGATCTACGCCGACGGACGCAACACCTGCATGAGCAGCGAGGAGCTGAAGGCGATCCTCAGCGAGATCGACCCCGTTACGGCAGAAAAGATCAAAGCATAAGCGCCGGAATATGGTACAAATACAAAAAGCAAGGCTGTCTGTTAAGAGACACCTTGCTTTTTCGACTTTTACTCTCTCAAATCGCCGTGTTAAAGCCTTTTTGTATAAATTGACATTGACAAAAGGGGTATTTTGATGTATCATATAGATTAGGTAATATTTTATTTTTTTCAGACGGATAATACTATGTTCGATATTCACTGTCACATAATTCCCGGAGTTGACGACGGTTCCGCAAGCCTTGACGAAAGCCGCGAAATGCTTGAAATGGCGGCGCGCGACGGGACTGACGGGATCGTGTGCACACCGCACACCAACATTCCGGATTCATACATAAATCACTGGTCACACGAGCTTTCCGACAAGGTGCGCACCCTGCGCGGCATCTCCGATAAAAACGGGATCGGCATCCGTCTGTACACAGGGCAGGAGGTCTTTCTCGACGGCGATTTCATATCGCTGATACGTCAGGGCAAGATCATCACGCTGAACAGCTCCGTGTACCTTCTATGTGAATTTGATTTTACCGAGCGCGCGCAGTCCGCATACGAAAAGCTCGGGCGCATAACGGCTGAGGGAATAGTTCCGATAGTCGCGCACCCGGAAAGATACCGCTTCGTTGCGGAGGACGGCACAGCTCCCGCAAAGCTAAAGGAAGCCGGGGCTCTGCTCCAGATAAATGCCGCAAGCCTGTTCGGCGGATTCGGCAAAGCAGCCGAGGCTGTCGCGCACACACTTCTGCGGCGGCGCATATGCGATTTTGTCGCGAGCGACGCGCACAGTCCGTACTCGCGGACACCCTGCCTCGGTGAGGCATATGACGCTGTCTGCGAACTATATTCCGCAGATTACGCGGACGTCCTGTTTTGCCGCAACCCGGCAAAAGCGATCGGAAACAAAAAAATTTTCTGCTGCTGATCTTGCAGACGACAGGAGTTAAGTTATGAAAATTCTGAGGATGACGATAGTTATAGTATTCCTCGTCGTGCTTGCGGCGTTCTCATACGTCTTTGTAAATGAAAAGCTGAACGCCGACTACACATACCCCGAGATCACCATTAATGAGGACATGATCGACGTGAGCCTTTCGGCGACGCACGAGGAGCTTCTCCGCGGAGTTACCGCATATGACGAAAAGGACGGCGACCTCACCGACAAGATCATTATCGAGTCGATATCGAAGTTTGTCGAGCCGCGCGTCAGTGTCGTTACATACGCCGTATGCGACGGCGACAATCACGTAGCGACGGGCACAAGAAGGATACGCTACACCGAATACACGCCGCCGAGATTCACCATGTCCGGCTCGCTCGTGTATTCGCTTACCGACAAAATAAAGATCACCGACGTCATCGGCGCGGTCGATGTCATTGACGGTGACATCGGAAAGAGCGTGATAATCAACGCCTCCGACTTCGAGTCAAACACGGAGGGTGTGTTCACCATTTCCGTGCAGGCATCAAACAGCAAGGGCGATGTCATCACTATGTCGCTGCCGATATATGTTGAGAACAACGGACTTTCCGCTCCGGAGATTGAGCTTACGGACTACCTCGTCTACACGAAGGTCGGCGAGCAGATTGACCCGCAGAATTATCTCAAATCCATATCGACCGAAAACATCGATCCCGAAAGCTACATGATAGACACCGACTACAATCCGGACGCTGCCGGAACGTATCAGGCGCACTTCTACGTAACCGACACCAACGGCAGAAAAGGCCACTCCATTTTGACGATAATCGTCGAAGAATAAAGCCGAAAGGATAACCATTCTCATAATATGAACGAACAAAACGGTATGGACACAAAGATCACCTTTGAGTGGCACAGCCTTATCCGCGATATCGTGCACAATATCTGGGTGATCCTGCTTGCGGCAATAACCGGTTTCATGGCTGTATACATCGCCGCCCACAGCATCTATTCCCCGACATACACGAGCAGCGCAACGCTCATCGTCCGCGTCAAGACCGGGACGAGCACCACATATTCCACGCTCACCTCTGCCACAGAGATGGCTGACATTTTCACAAACGTATTCAAGCAGAAAACGATGAAGGACTACGCGTCCGCGAACCTCGGTCTGTCCTCGTTCGACGGCTCGATCTCCGCATCCGCCATCGAGAACACGAACATCATGACCGTCAGCGTCACCTCAGCCGATCCCGAGAGATCGTATGAGCTGCTTCGCTCGGTTCTTGAGGTCTACCCGAAGATCTCCGACAACGTATTCGACAACGCGGTGATAGACGTAATAAGCACGCCGAAAGTGCCCGTGTCCGCTTCAAACTCGATCTCCGTTGCAAAAGAGATCCTTGTTGCGCTCGCAGTTGCCGTTCTCACTACGGCAGGCGTTGTAGTTCTTTCTCTCTTCCGCGACACCGTCAAGAGCGAGACCGATTTCAAGGAGAAGATTGATTCGTCACTGATCGGCTCCGTCGTTCACGAGCGAAAGGAAATGACGCTTCGCGATGTTCTGAACAAGCGCAAGAAATCGCTGCTCATCAACAACGCATTCACCAGCTTCCACTTCACCGAATCATTCAAGAAGATCGCGGCAAAGCTCGACCATATGCGCCGCCGTCACGGCGACAAGGTATTTATTGTCGCCAGCATCGCGGAAAATGAAGGAAAATCGACGACCGCCGCGAATATTGCGATCGCACTCGCAGAGCGCGGATTTTCCGTTCTTCTGCTTGACATGGACTTCAAGAAGCCCGCGCTTCACAAGGTGCTTGACACCGAGATCGCCGCGGACAGCGACCTCGGACTCCTGCTCTCCGGCGAAACTCAGCCGAAGAACTACAAGCTCGTAAGATATCACAAGACAAAACTTTACCTCGGACTCAACCAGAAGGCTCATCCCTCTTGCGGAACATGGCTGAGCGGCACAAACACGCAGCGCATAATCTCCGCATTCCGCAAGTCGTTTGATTTTGTAATAATCGACACGCCGCCTATGGCAACGTCTGCCGATGCCACGAGTATGCTCGGACTTGCCGACAGGCTCCTGCTCGTCGTTAGAACCGACATCGCGCACGCCGCCGACATAAACGACACCATTCTTCAGATAAAGAGCACCGGCGGAAAATTCGCAGGATGCATCCTCAACGACGTGTACAAGGAATTCTCCATGTTCGGTCAGGCAGGATACGACGAGAACGGATACTACGCGAAGTCGCACGGATATCACGGATACTACGGCTACTCGAAGTACAAGAAATATTCCGGCTACGGCGCATACGCCGACAACACGGTAATTATCGACGACGGTGACGATGGCGACGTCGAAGTACCCGAAGAAAAGGATCAGTAAACAAATCTCCACTCCCGAAGGCTGCAATTGCAGCGGAAAGGAACACATATAAATGTCTCAGCTTACGTATGAAGATAAGGATTCCGTAAAAACTCAGGCATCCGCCGCGAGACCGGCGGTCGATGCCAATGACGAAACTGTAATTGATCTGAAAGACGTTTTTATCGGTCTCAAGCGCTTCTGGTGGCTCTGCCTCATTCTCGCGATAGTCGGCGGCGGAATAATGTTCGCCTACGACCGCATCACGTTTGAACCAATGTACAAGGCATCCGCAACATTCACGGTCAGCACGGAGTCCTCGACGATGCCCGGCGGATATCAGTTCAACTATCAGCGCAGCAACGCCGACCAGCTCGCGACCACATTCCCCTACATTCTCGAAAGCAACATCCTCCAGGACATGATAAAGGAGGATCTCGGCACCGGAGAGCTTCCGGTGACCATCAGTGCCTCCGCCGTTCCCGACACCAATATGTTTACGCTGAGTGTATCGGGCAACGACCCTCAGACGACGTACGACATTCTTATTTCCGCGATAAACAATTACCCCGAGGTAGCAAAGTTCGTCATCGGAAACTCACAGCTGACGATGCTTGAGCAGCCGGAGGTACCGACCGATCCGATAAACACCAACTCCTATCAGAAGATGGCTGCGATCGGTGCGCTCGTCGGTCTTGTGCTCGGCTTTGCGTGGGTGTTCGTATATACCGTCTTCCGCAAGACCGTCCGCTCGAAGGACGACATCACCTACAAGCTCAATCAGAAGTGCATCGCCGCTCTGCCCGACGTTACGTTCAAGCGTCACAAGGCGGAGATCGACCGCACGATACTTACCACAAACCCGTTGATCTCCAGCTCCTTCAAGGAGTCCGTCCGTCTGCTCCGCAACAACATTGCTCATGCGGCGGAGGGAAAATACAAGGTCATCATGATCTCGAGCACCGCGCCCGGCGAGGGAAAATCGACCGTGTCGGTCAACCTCTCGATATCGCTCGCGCAGCTTGAGCGCCGCGTTCTTCTGATCGACGCGGACATACGCAAGCCGAGTGTCGGCGAGATCGTCGGCATTGAGCCGCGCAGTCCCGAGGACGCAAAGGATCCCTTCCGCATTACCGAGGTTCGCGAGCTTGGCATTCACGTGCTTGATTTTGCGGTAGATCAGAAGGATTTTTGGAAAATAATGAACGTGTCGTATCTGCAAAAGCTGATCACGTCCCTGCGCGACAGATATGACTACATAATAATCGACACCTCCCCCGCAGGACTTACAACCGATCCGATGATCGTCGCCGAGGTTTCTGATGCAATGCTGTTTGTCGTCCGCGACGACACCGTCCGCATTCCGAGAATAAAGAGTGCGCTTGACAGCCTTGTTTCGACCGACACGCCGCTCATGGGCTGTATCATGAACAACGCCGGTCTCTCCGGCGGATTCGGCCACTACGGTCATTATGGCAAATATGGTTACGGCAAGTACGGAAAGTACGGCTACGGCAAATATGGCTATGGCTATGGTTATGGATACGGCTACGGTTACGGCGAAGAAAAACAGTAATGACTGCGATCGGGTGCAGGTGAGGCTTGCACCCGATCACATTTTCGTAAAGAATTGCGGCAGAAATCATCCGGCGCCGCAAAAATCACTTGCAATTTCACACAAAGTGTGATAATATTATAATCAGTTGATTATGCATAGGAGGGGTATTCAGTGCGCGTTCGCGACGAAGAAGAGTTTCGCAGAAAACAGACAGATATCATGGAAAAGAGCTTCGACTGCTATGCCGAAAACGGGCTTGCGTCCGTCGGAATAAGAAAGCTTGCCGAGGCCTGCGGCTGCAACTCCGCTGTGATCTACACATATTTCCGTGATCTCGACGACCTTATTGTAAAATCCACTGCACACTGCATGGCGAAGGTGGAGGACGATTTCATGAGTCTTGCGCCGAAGGATCCGAAGGACGTCATGCGGTTTATCGAGGAAATTCCGTACTGGACCGCGCGCAAGCACGGCAAAAAGTACCGGCTTATGTATCAGGTGTACACTCATCCGAAGTACATCGAGCACGGCAAAAAGTTCTTCGAGGGTGTGAACGAGCGGTACACCGAGTACGCAAAAATGCTTGAGCCGAAGCTCGGGATACCGTACACAACGATAACCCCGCTGATCTTCATATTCATCAGGGCTTGCGTTCACTACGCAATGTTCGAGGATGAGTATTATCTGAAGACGCAGATGGATGTTCTGAAGCAGGGCGTCGAGCTGTTTATGGAAAAATACAATAAAAACAAATAAGAGCAAAAACAAAACGCATGACTGATTTGCAGTCATGCGTTTTTCTTTGCTGTTTATTTTCCCGCGCCGATTATTTTCCGGCAGAGCGGGCGGAGCGGCTGCCGCTGCTCTTGTGGCTTTG
>OIZA01000903.1_pt1 | contig 12419 bp, 12 predicted proteins | sample 1588381 | NCBI WGS metagenome assembly OIZA01 (sample SAMN03283277) | human gut metagenome | biome: human-associated habitat; material: feces | host: Homo sapiens | place: Peru | collected 2012 | reverse complement strand
AATACCGGGATCGAACACACCGATAATGTCTCCGGCATAAGCCTCGTTTAAGATCTTACGTTCATCCGCCATGATCTGCTGGGGCTGGGATAATCTCATGACTTTATTCCCCTGTACATGACGTACCTCCATATTGGCATCGAATTTGCCGGAGCAGATACGCATGAATGCGATACGGTCTCTGTGGGCCTTGTTCATGTTCGCCTGGATCTTGAAAACGAAAGCGCTGAACTCATGCTCCGTCGGGTTGATCATGCCGATGTCCGCTTTTCTCGGCAACGGTGTGGTGGTCATATTCAGGAAATGCTTTAAAAAGATTTCCACGCCGAAGTTGGTCAGAGCGGATCCGAAGCATACCGGGGTCAGATTTCCCTTCTGCACTTCCTCCAGATCAAATTCCGCGCTGGCACCGTCCAACAGTTCCACTTCGCCCAGCAGCTTGTCCGCAGCATCCTCTCCGATCAGTTCCTTCAGATGTTCTTCATCCTGAATGGGGATCTCCGTGGAGGTTCCCTCCTTCGTTCCCTTTTCCGTATCGGAATAAGCGATCACGCACCTTTTCTCCCGGTCATAGACACCCTGGAATTCCTTACCGGAACCGATGGGCCAGTTGATGGGGCAGGTAGCAATACCAAGTTCCTTCTCAATATCATCTAACAGTTCAAAAGTATCCCTTGCCTCACGGTCCATCTTGTTGATGAAGGTGAAAATGGGGATCTTACGCATCACGCAGACCTTGAACAGCTTTCTCGTCTGGGCCTCGACACCCTTGGAAGCATCGATGACCATGACTGCGGAGTCCGCCGCCATCAGGGTACGGTAGGTATCCTCGGAGAAATCCTGATGTCCCGGGGTGTCCAGAATATTGATGCAGTAACCGTCATATTCGAACTGCAATACGGAAGAGGTAACGGAAATACCTCTGTCCTTCTCAATCTGCATCCAGTCGGATACCGCATGTCTGGCCGTAGCCTTACCCTTTACACTTCCCGCCAGATTGATGGCTCCTCCGTAGAGCAGGAACTTCTCGGTCAGGGTCGTCTTACCGGCATCCGGATGGGAAATGATGGCAAACGTCCGGCGGCGGTTGATCTCTTCTGTATAATTATTACTCACTACTATAGTCCTCCAAATATATCCTATATCAAATATCTGTTTCAAACAGTTTCCGAAAGCCCTCCGCTACGACGGATCTGCCTTCAGAACAGAATTCCCTTCAAACTCCGGTCTGATCCCGAAATAATCCAGCACCGTGGCTCCGATATCGGAAAAGGTCGGTCTGGTTCCCCGGTTCCCGGGTGTCACAGGGGTGCCGTACATAAGAAAAGGTGTGTATTCTCTGGTATGATCTGTGGTAGCCGTATAAGCGGGGTCACAGCCATGGTCTGCCGTGATCATCAGAATGTCATCCGGCTTCATATGAGCCTGGATCTCGGGCAGCTTTTCATCAAAATAAGCCAGTGCCTTCGCATATCCGTCCACATCTCTTCTGTGTCCGTAGAGCATATCGTAATCTACCAGATTGATAAAGCAGAGTCCCTCGAAATCCTTGTCCAGATATTCCAGTGTCCGTTCGATTCCCTCTGCGTTGCCGGAAGTGTATACATGCTCCGTGATGCCCTTGCCCACGAAAATATCCTGGATCTTGCCCACGGCAATGACTTCCTTACCGGCAGCCTTCAACTGATCCAGCATGGTAACTGCGGGAGGCAGCAGAGAAAAATCATGTCTTCTGGGGGTACGGGTATAATTGCCGCTAACGCCGACAAAAGGTCTGGCAATGACACGGCCCACACCGTGCTCTCCCTGTAAGATCTGTCTGGCGATACGGCAGTAATCATATAACTGCTCCACGGGAACCACATCCTCGTGCGCCGCGATCTGGAACACACTGTCTGCGGAAGTGTATACGATCAGTTTGCCGGTACGCACATGCTCGTCCCCGTAATCCGCAATGACCTGCGTACCGGAGTAGGGCTTGTTGCACAGCACATCTCTGCCGGTGCGGATCCGGAACTCTTCCAGTACCTCCTCTGGGAAGCCCTCCGGATAAGTGGGCAGGGGCTTGGGAGAATAGATTCCTGCGATCTCCCAATGTCCGATTGTGGTATCCTTTCCGCGGGAACGCTCCGTCATGCGGGCATAAGCTGCTGTGGGATGCTCTGTCTTCTCTCCCACTTCCACGCCATCGATATTAAACAGTCCCATGTCTTTCATATGATCCATATGAAAATAAGGACTCTTTGACACACTTCCCAGCGTATTTACATGGATGTCACCGTAAGCTGCGGCATCCGGCATTTCACCGATGCCGAAGCTGTCCAATACAATTAAAAAGACTCTCTTCATATACATTCCTCATTCGCGCATTTTCTTCGAAAACAGTCGTTTATTCGTTATGATACGGGTTACGGATCCAAACGGTCTCCTGCAGGTAATCTGCACAGGCTTCTGGCTGGTAACCCTTGGTATCATAACACATATTCTTTCCTATGTACACAAAAATATCACTGTGCAATGGTGCTGATGACGATATTTTCCGCCGCAATATCCGTCTTTCTTTTTACAATGTCTTCGATCTGCGCCCGCTGCACATCCGTCAGTTCCGCTGCATTGACCACCACATCCACGGCATCCCCGTTGATGCTGACCACGGCTTCACTGAAGCCCTTGGCCTGCAGAAGCACCTCGGCAGCCGCCTCTTTTTCCGCGATATCGGTCATGCGTACCATGCTGTCCACCGCTTCCTGCTTCTGGGCATCGCTGAGTTCGGTACTGTTGATGATCTCCAATAAGGTCTCTTTATTCCGGGCTCTGGTCTGCTCCTTGGAAAGTCTTGCGGCAGACAATACCTCCACGCCGTTCGTTCCGGTCAGTACTGCCTCTCCGGGAATCTCCCCTTCGTCCGGTGTAGCCTCCGCCACCTGCATATCTTCATCCAGATAATCCTCCATGACGATCTCCACATCCGAATCCAGACTTTCCATATCTGTGACAATATCTGTGGAATCCACCGCACTGAGATCTTCTGTATTATCCGATGCCAGATACTCCTTTTCCAGGTTGGTCCCCGCAAACTGCAGATAACCTGCAATGGCTATCATAATGGCAAGTGCGGTAATCATAAGCTGATTCTTCTTAATTAAGTTTTTCACTGCGTTCCCCTTTTCCAAAGGCCTGTATCTGCCTTCTTGATTTTATACTCTATTGTATGTACCCGTCCGGGCGGATATGTTTCCTGCGGCTTATTTTTCCAACACCTTGACTTTGTGGGCTTCCACACCGAAAAGGGCCTGGGCTATCTGGGTGATCTCACTGGTCATATTCCCTTTTCCGGCCCCTTCTGCCACCACCAGGACCCCCTCCACTTTGGGCGTGATCGTCTTCACCACAAAGGGAGAACCCTGACTGCCTTCCTGATAGATGGTCTGGTATCCGGTGTTGGAAGAGCTGACGGTGCGGGTTCCTCCCTCGGAGTCCTGTTCCTCGGTATTGGAGCGCTCTGCGGTCATATCTTTCTCCACAATTTTCTCCTCGGAGGATTCCAGCGTGATCATGACTTCCACCTCGCCCAGTCCCCGGACGGATTCCAGCATTTTTTTCAGTTTCTCCTCCAGATAGGCGGTATATTCCTCCGTGCTTCCTGCGGTCACCGCCCGGGTTCCGGTCTCCACTGCCTCCTGCTGCGCCGTGATTTCCGTTCCGGAGGATGTGAAGATTCCGGCGTTATACTGCTCTGCGGTCTCTGTCCCGGAGGAAGCTGCCTGCGGATCCTCTTTTTTCACCGGCAGGGCAATGATAAACAAAAGAACTCCCAACAACACCAGGATCAGCAGATTGTCCCGCCGAAACCATTTCGGAAGTTCGGAATTGCCTGCACAGTTACCTGCACCCATGCTGCCTGTGATTTTTTCCCAGAATTCTCCCATTGCTTCTCACCTCTTTTTCTTTTCCCTTTTCTTTTCCGGCTCCTGTCCTTTTCCTGCCGTCGTTTTTCCTGAACTTCCGGCAGGCTTCTCCCTCATTCCAGCCGGATCGGTGCTATTTCCACACAGATTCCGGCTGTCTCCTCTGTGTTCCCCTGTCCGTATCCGTTTTCTGCCTCCTCCGCCACAACTGCTGCCGTGTTCCCGATCTCTTCCTCCGTCTGCTCCGCCTGTTCGGAGGCAAGTTTAAGCACCGTCTGCAGTTCTTCCGTAAAAGCTGCCACCTGTTCCTCCGCATTCCAGGTACTGTCACCGCCAAATGCAGTCAGAACCGGCTGTAACAGCTGCAGCAACAGCATGACAGATAACAACAGCTTTAAATATTTATCATAGGATTCCTTCGGCCGGAAATGCACCACAGTCTGCGCGCAGATCAAAAAGATCCCGGCCTGTCCGATCAAACGGTATAACCACTGCATCCTCTCACATCCCCCTGCTTCCCATGGCCAAAAGTGCCAACGTGATCAGAAACAACAGCATGGCCGTGCCGGCGGTGCGGAACAATAACATCCCGGCATTTCCCATGTGATCCGTGCAGCTGGTCACCCGCTTATCGCTGATGATCCCCATAAAAGCCGCCGCACATTTAATTAGAAGCGCCGTAAACAATATCTCCAACAGCGGTGCCGCACAGGCTGCCAGAAGCAGCAACAGCAAAAGTACGCCGATGCTGTTGCGGATCACCACAGCCGAACCCACCGCCAGCTCCAGCAGCCCATCCGCCGCATTTCCGATCCCCGGCAGTGCCGAAAGTGCTTTTTCCACTGCGGAGGTCTTCACAGAATCCAGCACCGGCGTGATCAGGGACTGGAACACACTGATTCCCGTGACCGCTCCCAGCGATGCCTTCAGGATCCACCCCACCGCCTTTTCCAGCAGTTCTGTTAAAAGTGTCAGCTTTTCCTCCACCCAGATCCCGTTGATCATAGTCAGGAGACCGTAGCTGTAGATCAACGGCAGTACCACACCCAACAGAATTTTTTCCGTACCGTAGATCAAAAGTAACATCAGCTGATACCCAGCTCCCACGGTGGCCGGTCCCGATGCCACACCCACCGCCAGAAGATACGTGGGCACCATCAGTCTTACGAACAATATGATATTTTCCATGGTCTCTCTGGCAGTTCCCAGAATCCCGGAAAAGCACTGCAGTAAGATCACTCCCATGAGCAGATAGATAAAATAAAAGCTCAGATCCGCAATCTGGTGCCTGTCGAAGACCTCCACGAAATGGATCAGCAGCGCGGAGAGGATTCCCAGAACGATCAGCCAGATCAATATATTTTTCCTGCCTGCGGCATTTGCCGCCATCCCCTGTATCACTTCCTGCAGCAGACTCCCCACTGCCCCCAGCACATCTCCCTGCAGCAGCTGCCCCATCAGTTCCGACACGGAGATCCGGGATGCCGGAAACAGATTCTGCATTCCTTTTTCCAGTTCCTCCATGCCATATTCCTGCCACATTGCATCCATCGCTCTCTCACCCCTATAAAAAACCATAGATCTGCCGGATCACCGTAAGCAGGATCGGCAGTCCGGCAAACAGTACCGAAAGCTTCCCCAGAATCTCGATCTGATCCGAGACTGCTGCAAACCCGGCATCCTTACAGATTCCGGCGCTGAACTCACACAGATAGGTGATCCCCACGACTTTCATCAGAATCCCCAGATACCCCCTGGCATCCCCCAGATACTGCTGCAGCTCCGTGAACTCATCCAGTAACTTCCCCGCCAGTCCCAGCACATAGGAAAATACCAGCACACTCAGGGCAAATCCCATCAGCAGCGCGTATTCCGGACGCTGCTGCTTAAACTGTATGGCGAACAGCACTCCGGCGATCCCCAGTAAAGCGATCTTAATGATCTCTGCCATCTTTCCCTCCTGTTTCTGTAACATCTTAAAAGGAAAACAGGGTCTGTACGGTAGCAAACAAATCATAGATATAGGGAACGATCCAGCTAAGAACCAGGATCAGTCCCGCCAGGCTGATCAGAAAAGCATGTTCCTCCCTGCCGCTGTGTTTTAAGACCTGGCTGAGTATCGTCACAAGGATTCCTACCGCCGCTATTTTAAAGATCAGTCCTATTCCCATCTTTCCCCGTCCTTTTCTCTTCTCTCCGGAATCCCCGAAAGGATCTCAGACCAATATCAGCAGTAACAGCAGGCCGCTCATGGCTCCCAGCCCTACCGAGAGCCGACATTTCTGTGCAATCTCCCGTTGCTGCACTTCCGCCGTATGTTCCAGGCCCTGTCTGGACAATTCCATACTTTTTATCTGCATGGCCTCATCCGCATATCCCTCTTTTTCCGCAAAACGTAAGAATTCGTCAATGTCTTCCTTTTTCAGGGGAAGGGTCCCCAGCTGCCTGCGGAAGCTTTCCTCCGCCGTCTCCAGAAACCCCATTCCTTCTGTCTCCGTATATTCCTGGTATACTTCGGTGCAGATCTCTCCCAGCCTGTCTTTTCTCTGTCTGCCGATCTGTCTGCAGCATTCCGGAAGCGTGGAGCTGTTGTACCGGATCTCACTGATCCACTGCTCCAGAATCCGGATCAGTTCCCGGATCGTATGCAATCTTCCTAAGAATTGCTGCCGATACCACAGTCCCAGCCCGAAACATCCCGACAGGATCAGCACTCCTCCAAGCATCTGCATTCCATCCGCCCCCTTCCCTGTAAGATCACCAACCGTTGAAACATCTGATGCAGTCCATCTTCTCCCAGTCGTTTCTCAGCGTCCGCCTCCCCCGTTCCATGCAGGGTCGCCAATAATCCGCAGCCGCAGGCCGCCGCCTTCTGCAGGGCTCGTCTGTCGGCCTCCTCTCCCAGTTCGTCCACCGCAAGAACCTGGGGTGACATGGAGCGTAACAGCATCAGCATCCCCAGTGCTTTGGGACAGGCATCCAGCACATCCGTCCGCATGCCCAGATCGTTCTGCGGCCGTCCCAGATAACACCCTGCCAGTTCCGAGCGCTCATCCACCACGCCCACCCGCAGTCCCGCACCATAGGGATTGCCGTCGGATATCTGACGGATCAGATCCCGTAACAGGGTGGTCTTGCCGAACCCTGGCGGCGATACGATCAGCGTATTCTGAAACCTTCCTTCCTTATATAATTTAGGAAGAATGTCATCCGCTGCCCCCCGGATCTCATGGGAGACCCGGATATTGACAAACGAAATATTTTTCAGGGTACGAAGCCCCGTCTCATTTTCCAGCACGGCCTGTCCGCACAGCCCGATCCGGTGCCCACCTTCCACGGTCAGAAACCCCTGCCGGATCTCATCGGCATAGGCATAGACCGAATCCTGGCATAGCCAGGCGATCAGTTCCCGGATCTCCGTCTCCGTCACCAGATGAGCTCCGTAAGGATGCTCCTGCCATCCACCGCTGTTATTTAAGAAATAATCACCGCGCATCGTCTCCACGATCACCGGCCTGTCCACGCGGAGACGGATCTCGCAGACCTCTTCCCCGTTGTCCGCGGTTTTCTGCCAGAAGGCTCTTCTCTTTTGCGGAAAAATACGAAGCAGGCTGTCCATGTTTTTCCTCCCGGATGTATCTCTTTTTCCAATATATGTCTCCGTGGACAGGATATTCCTTCCAATCTTCTCTTTTTTCCCATAGTGTGGTATAATGAGCGATATATGTTTTTTATGACTTTTCTTTTGGAGGTTTTTTATGAACATAATCATTGTGGGCTGTGGCAAAGTAGGCTACACCCTGGTAGAGCAATTAGGCGGTGAGAATCACAATATCACCGTGATCGATACCAATGAGGAAAAAGTAAATTCCATCACAGATGATCTGGATGCCATGGGTATCGTTGGCAACGGTGTCAGCTTCCAGACACTATCCGAGGCCGGCATCGACCATGCGGATCTTCTGATCGCTGTGACCGGATCTGATGAACAGAACCTTCTGTGCTGTGTCATTGCCAAAAAGGCCGGGCACTGTAAGACCATTGCCCGGGTCCGCAATCCTATTTACAATAATGAGATTGCTTTCCTGCGGGAAGAACTGGGACTGGCCATGATCATCAATCCGGAGCTGTCCAGTGCAGCAGAGATTGCCCGTATCTTCCAGTTCCCTTCCGCAGTTAAGATCGACACCTTTTCCAAAGGGCGTATCGAACTTCTGCACTTCCGTGTGACCCACGACTGTCTCTTAAATAATTATGAACTGATCCACATCCGTACCACCTTAAAATGTGATGTGCTGGTATGTATGGTCACCCGTGGTGATCAGGTGTTGATCCCCCGAGGCGATTTCGTCTTCCAGGAGGGGGATGTGGTAGCTATCGTATCCACTCCGCCCAAGGCCAATGATTTCTTCAAAAAGATCGGCATCAGTGCCGGCAGGGCCCACACTGCCATGATCGTCGGCGGCGGAACCATTGCCTACTATCTGGCTAGAAGACTTCTGGAAGTGGGCATACACACGAAGATCATTGACTTCGATCCCGCCCGCTGTGAGCACTTAAGCGAACTGCTTCCCAAGGCTTCCATCATCTGTGGCGACGGTACGGATGAACGTATCCTGATCCAGGAGGGTCTGGAAAAGGTGGATGCTTTCGCCGCATTGACGGGTCTGGATGAGGAAAATATCCTCCTGTCCCTGTATGCGAAGAGAACTTCCCATGCCAAAGTAGTCACCAAGATCAACCGGATCAATTTCAGCGGTGTCTTAAGTGACATCAAGTTGGACACGATCTCCTATCCCCGTCTGCTGACTGCGGATATCATCATCAAGTATGCGAGATCCATGAACGAATCTCTCAACAGCAATGTGGAGAATCTATATAAACTGGAGGATGGTCGTGCGGAGGCACTGGAATTCTATATCAAAGAGGATTCCGCAGTCACCAATGTACCGTTGAACCGTCTTCACATCCGCAAGAACATTCTGGTATGCTCCATCGTCCGTGGCAACCAGGTCATTATCCCCGGTGGTCAGGATGAGATCCATGTAGGAGACTATGTGGTCGTTGTGTTGACCCACGCCCGTCTGAATGACATTAAGGAAATTATAGAAGGGTAATTATCATGAATTTTGCAATCTTAAGTTTTATCATCGGCTGTATTTTACAGTTCGAAGCATTGTTTTTGCTGCTTCCCTGGATCGTAGGCATGATCTACGGGGAATTTCGGGTGGCTCTTATCTACCTGCTGACCGCCATTGTATGTTTTATTCTCGGAAAGCTGCTCAGTTTCAAGCACGGCGGCCGCTTCAAGGAATTGTATGTCCGGGAAGGTTTTACTGCTGTAGCCCTCAGCTGGTTTATTATGAGTATCTTCGGTGCGGTTCCCTTTGTCCTCACCGGGGAGATCCCGTATTATATTGATGCTCTCTTCGAGACCATCTCCGGTTTCACCACCACCGGTTCCAGTATCCTGTCCAATGTGGAAGCTTTGAGCTATGCCAGCCTGTTCTGGCGCAGCTTCACCCACTGGGTCGGCGGTATGGGCGTGTTCGTGTTCATCATGGCCATTATGCCTATGATGGGCGGCTCCACCATGAACCTGATGCGTGCGGAAAGCCCGGGACCTTCCGTCAGCAAGCTGGTGCCGAGAGTCCGGGATACAGCGAAAATCCTCTATGGAATCTATATCGCCATTACCGTACTGGGTGTGATCGTCCTGTGTCTGTGCGGTATGCCGCTGTTTGATTCCCTGTGTACCACCTTCGGAAGCGTCGGCACCGGCGGCTTCGGTATCAAGAACAGCAGTATCGGCGGTTATTCCCCGCTGATCCAGAATGCGGTGACGGTACTGATGATCTTAAGCGGTGTCAATTATACCGTATATTTCTGTCTGCTCAGCAAGCAGTTTAAGGAAGCCTTTTCCATCGAAGAAGTCCGCTGGTATTTCGTGATCATTCTGGTCAGTGCACTGACGATCGCCTGGAATATCCGTCCTCTCTATGCGACTTTGGGAGAGACTCTGCGGCACTCCTTCTTCCAGGTAGGAACGATCATCACCACCACCGGTTTTGCCACTACGGACTTTAACATGTGGCCGCAGCTGTCGAAGACGATCCTGCTGCTGCTCATGATGATCGGTGCCTGTGCCGGCAGTACCGGCGGCGGCATGAAGGTCTCCCGGGTACTGATCCTCTTCAAGGCGATCCGCAAGGAATTGTCCATGATGATCCATCCCCGTATGGTCAAGAAGATCAAGATGGACGGTCACAACCTGTCCCACGAGACCCTGCGTTCCACCAATGTCTACATGACCGCTTATTTTATCGTGCTCTTCGTCTCTCTGCTGATCGTCAGTCTGGACGAATACGATCTGACCACGAACTTTACCGCGGTACTGGCAGCCCTGAACAATATCGGTCCCGGTCTTGAATTAGTCGGTCCCACCCAGAACTTTGCATTGTTCAGTCCTCTGTCCAAATGTGTGCTGATGTTCGACATGCTGGCCGGAAGACTGGAGCTCTTCCCCATGCTGGTAATCATGCTCCCGTCCTGTTGGAAGAAATATTAAGATATAAAAAACGGGCTTGGCATTTCTGCCAAAGCCTGTTTTTTGATTACTGTCTTATCGGATACGGATGGTCTGTCCGATCCGGATCTTATTGATGTCTTTGATCTGCGGATTCTTACGGATCAGTTCCTTTAATGAAATTCTGTGTTTTGCTGCTATTTTGGAGAGGTTATCTCCCGCTTTCACCACATAGCTGCCTCCTGCAAACACTACCGTTTCCTTTACCACTTCTGCCGTAGCGCTCACACGGTATTCTCCTCCGCAGCTCAGTGCAAACATTGCCTGTCCGGCTTCCGTGATCCGGAAGGAACCGCAGTATTCCCACTGCCCGCTTTCTGTATTCCGGCGGTACAGATTCGCATATTTTCCGGCGTTCTCCCTGCCCATGGCCACATGCATATTGACAGGTACCGCAAAGCTTCCGGTGTCTTTCACAGTAATGTAGTCACCTTCCCGTTTCGCCGTCAGATCGATATTCTGCAGTCCCGTCAGATCCACATTTTTCAGGCTCTGGCCGCTGATGCTCAGTGCCAGTCCGTTTCCGCTGTGGAAAGCAATCGTTACTTTAGAGCCGCGAATGCTGTTTAATACGGCTGCCGGTACTTTTGTCTCTCCGATGCTTACAAAGTTCAGATTTCCGCCCGCATCCTTTGCTTTTGCTACGGTGGTCTGTGCCTGTACTTCCGTCCAGTTCACAGTGATCTCTTCCGCGGAAGAAGTGCTGCTGCCGGAATCTGAGGCCGTACTGTTGTCCTTGCTGTCTTCCGGTGTAGGATCTTCTCTCTTAATAGGAGATTCTTTGGTAAAGATCAATCCGTTGGCATCCGCCTGTGCCAGAAGTGCTTCCTCTGCGGTAAATGCTTCAATGCCGTCAAAGTAGATCACGGAATCCACTGTCCAGTCTCCGCTATGTCCCTCAGGAATGATGGAGTTACACCAGATGGCGAATCTGGTAATCTTCGCAGTATTCAGGGTTCCGTTCTGTTTTCCCTTGAAGGAGCTGAAAGGAATGGTCACATAGCTTGCTTCTGTTCCCTTGACAAAATCACTTAAGTAAACTTCAAATTCTTCTCCGGAATCGTCTGCCAGCTGGATGACCAGCTTCTGTCCCGTGCCGTCCGGATCCACCCACAGGTTGATGGCATTGTATGCAGAAAGATCAATATCCTCCAGCGTCTTATTCTGTCCGGTCCATACCTCACTCTTTGCCGTGCTCAGATGGTAGTGGAATGCGCCTCCGTAGGCTCCGTCGGCCTTATGGTCACTGCTCAGTGTGAAGGAGGAGCTGCATCCTCCGGCGGAGTTCTCAGTGTAGGAACTCTGTAACAGTCCGTCGCTGTCTGCATAGTAATCAAAATTGTCGATCACATTGGCTGCCGCTTTGTCCTTATCCTTGCCCAGACTTATATTTTTCACTATGGCAAGTACTTTACCGTCTGCTACCAAAGATACGGTTGCGGTATCTGTCTGTCCGATCTCCTGTAACATCTGTGCCGTGAATGCTGCCGCATACTCACGAATGCTGCCTTCCACCTTCGCCGCTTCCACGGTGATCTCTTTGCCGTTTACGGGATTCTTCACAACAAAGCTTACGTTCTCTGCATTCTTCACACTGGCGCGGAACAGTGTCTCTTCCTTGATGGCTGCCAGTTCAAAAGGAGCGATCAGATAGCCCTGTGCCGTATCATAGGTCGTGCCTTCCACGGATCCCATTTTGCCATAGAAATTGGTTCCGTTACCGAAAATACTGTTGTCGCTGTTGTAGAACTCAATAAATTCATTGATCAGCATTGTCTTTCCTACACGCCTTCTGCCATAAAAGACTGCAAATTCAAACTGGTTGCTGTTATATAGTGCATTTAATTTATTTAATTCTCTGGAACGTCCAATAAACATTTATATCACCTCAAATTTGTTAAATTTGCTAATCATACAATTAGTAA
>OIZA01000901.1_pt1 | contig 12438 bp, 11 predicted proteins | sample 1588381 | NCBI WGS metagenome assembly OIZA01 (sample SAMN03283277) | human gut metagenome | biome: human-associated habitat; material: feces | host: Homo sapiens | place: Peru | collected 2012 | reverse complement strand
TCGCCCGCCGCGGTTCCCACCCTCCCCAAAAAACGCCCTCCGCAAAACTCGCGTTTTGCGGAGGGCTAATATTTACTGCTCTTCCTTAGCCGCTCTGACCTTGATCAGCTGCTGAACGAGATCGGGCTTGTTGGTTATGATTCCGTCAACGCCGAAGTCGAGCATTTTTTCTATGCTCTTGGGCTTGTCTATCGTCCACGGGTTGACCATTATTCCGTGAGCGTGGGCTCTGTCGACGTATGTCTTTGAAACATATATCTCATGCGGATGCAGAGCGTCCGCTCCGATGTTCTCGGCGTATGCGACCGCGTCTTTGGCGATCGTCCACGCTATCTTCTTGTCTGGGCTGTATAACAGACCGGTCTTGCAGGTCGGCTCATATTCCTTGGCTCTGACAAGAAGCTCGGGATTGAAGCTCGATATAAGCAGTCTGTCAAGAAGTCCGTGTTCCTTGACCATGTCGATCGTCAGCTCGACGATCTCGGCCTCTCTCGCTTCTTTCGGGCTTTTCAGCTCAATGTTGAGTACCTTAAGATCGGCTTTTTCGGCGAGAGTGAGAAATTCGTCGACCGTCGGGATCTTCGTTCCGCTGTATGCCGGCGAGAAGTAGTTGCCGAAATCGAAGCCGAGAAGTTCCTCGTACGTATAATCGGTGATACTGCCCTTGCTGTCACTTGTGGCGTTGATCGTATAATTGTGACAAAGAACAGGTACTCCGTCTTTCGTCAGATGTACGTCTGTTTCGAAGCCGTCGACTTTCAGCTCGACGGACTTTTCAAAAGCCGGAAGTGTGTTCTGCGGCGCAAAGCAGTTAGCGCCTCTGTGAGAAATTACATTGCAGTGTTTCATTTTGACTTATTCCCCCTCAGTCTCATTGTTGAAAACAGAAACCGCATATGTGTAAACATTATCGTCTTTAAGCTCCTTGGGATCGCCCTTTCGCTCGACCTTATAGTCGGGGACAACGCCCGTTCCGTTATAGCTTTCGCCCTTATAAGGAAGTATCTCGCCGACCGAGAGCAGAAGCGCTCCGCCGTTTGTCAGCTTGAAGACCTTCTGCATAACGCCGACGCCTGCCGTTGTTTCGCCGACGAGCGTCGCTTTTCCCGTATTTCGAAGATCGCACGCCAAAAGTTCCGCGCCGCCGAGAGTACCGGCGTTGGTTATGACGACTATCGGAAGGTTGACCGAAGATGCGTCCGAAGCGTATGTCGAAAGCGTGTTTCCGCCGGCGTCGACGACCGTCGCCAAGGCGTCCGTTCCCTCAAGGCTCGGCACGAATATGTCGATAACATTGATCGCCGCCTCGAAGTTGGTGCTTGAGTTGTCTCTCAGGTCGAGGATCAGTCCTGTCGCGTTCTGAGAAACGAACTTATCGACCGCCGTCTGAACCTGTTTCGCGGTGGTTGAATAGAAATCGTTGATCTTTATATAGCCTATCTGGTTGTCCGCCTGGGTGCTGACGCTCTGCGCTTCGTATCCCTTGGCGATGCTGATGGTTCTCTCGCCCGACTTGTTTTTATATGTCAGGTTGACCGTCGAAAGCTTGTCGCCCTCGAATTTGGAGATCATCTCGCTGTAGTTCTCCTTGGTGATCGCTTCGCCGTCGAAAGCGACGATGATGTCGCCCTTTTTAAGACCGCTTATCTGAGCGGGCGAGCCGTCGAAGACCTGAGTTATCTTTATGTTGTTGCCGCTTCTTGTGTACGTGATACCTATGCCGGTCATCTTACCTTGGTTTCTCGCGTCATAGTTTGCGTACTCGTCGGCGCTCATGAATTTGGAGTATTTATCTCCAAGGCCGTTCACATATCCGTTGGCGACCGCTTTTTCAAGGCTCGCTTCGTCAATGTTGCCGTAGTAGTTTGACTTAATGATGCTGCCGATCTCCTCAAGCTGAGAGTAGGTTTGTACCTTTTCGGGCAAATATTTCAGCAGTGAATTATATATTCCGCTTGAAGCGGTCATCGTGATCGAAACGGTGAGGGCTATGGCTATGGCGATAAGCCCTATCGTCGCTCCGAGTGATATTTTTTTGCTCATATACTGTCCTTTCCCGGACGATTTGTCCGCCGTATATTAAGGCGTAATCTTTTTTTCGGCAGTGCGAAAAAAAGATGCCTTTAAACGCAGGCAAGGCAATCACTCCCCTGAGAAATTGCCTTTCCTTGCAAATTTATATTACGGTATCGAAACGTAGTTCATGGGATTCTGTCTTTCGCCGTCTTTTCTTATCTCAAAGTGTAGATGCGGTCCTGTCGATCTTCCCGTGCTTCCGACCTTACCGATAACCTGTCCCCTGCTGACCGTCTGGCCCTTGCTGACAAGGATCTTTGACATATGGGCATATATAGTAGTATAGCCGTCGCCGTGGTCGATGATGACATACTTACCGTAGGTAGTGGTGCAATACGGGTCGGTATAAATTACCGTTCCGCCTCTTGAAGCGTATATAGACGCACCGTAGATTCCGCCGGCTGAAAAATCGGCTCCGCCGTGGCCTTCCCACTTGCCCATGAGGTTTCTTCTGCCGAAAGTGCTTGTTAAGTGTACTCCGGGGTATTTGAGCGGAAATGAGAACTTCGTCGACTTGTCGACAACACCGCTGCCGTTGCCGTCGGAACGGCTCGCGTGTTCGGCGATGTAGGCCTCGATTGCGGCTTCGGCCGCCTCCTCTTCTCTCTGCTGCTTCGCTATAAGATTCTTATAAGCCGAGCTGTTCTTGTCGAGCTTGTCCTTATAAGACTGAGCGCTTGCATACTGGGATTCGAGATTTTTCTTGGCGGTGTCAAGCTGAGACTTGGTCTGTCTGAGTTCCGCCTGTTTTTCATAAAGGCTCTGATTTTCCTCTTTGATCTTCTCTTTCTTTTCGGCGAGGGACTTTGTCCTCTCCTGAAGAGAGTTCTTCGAGAGCTTGAGAACCTCTATTTCCGCCTTGAACTTATTTATAAGTTCGGCGTCGCTTTCGCTGACTCGCTTCATCATCTCAAGACGGGTCAGGAATGTCGCTATGCTGTCCGAGCTTAAAAGTATCTTCAGGTTCGTGTCCGTACCCGTGATATATGCGCTCTCGAGTCGGTCTGACATATTGCTGTAAGCCGTCTTGACATTCTTCTGCGCCGTCTTAATCTTTGAATTAGCCGTAATTATATCGGAATTTATCTGTTCGATTTCATTCTGATAGCTCTTTATCGTGTCCTCGACAGCCTTGACCTGTGAGTCGATAATATCCTTTTGTTCAAGAAGATTGTCGATCTGATTTCTCGTGTAATCAAGATCGGAATCAAGAGTTGAAAGATACGCCTCCTGATTGTTGATGTCCGATTCGAGAGCCGCAAGTCTCTGTTTGTTCGCGGATATCTTCTGCTGCAACGCCGCCTGCTCCGCCTTGAGCTTATCAAGGGTGGAATCGGCTCCGACATTCATCGGGCTGAAACAGACGCAGGAGAAAACGAGGATAGCGCATAAAAGATATGACAAGACTCTCTTTAATGCCTTAGATTTCATTTGCCTCACTGCCTTCTTTTCTGAGATATTTCGCCATAGTGACGATGCTTCCGAATATACCGATCAAAAGGCCGCCGCCGACATAACAGGCGACAAGTATCGGCCAGTGGTCGAATATCGAGACCGTTCCGCCGCCGAAGAGCGTGATGAACGATGAGAAAGCGTCGCCTTCAAGCTTTTCAACGCCGTAGGTCAGTCCGAGAGCAAGCAGGGCGGAGAATACGCCTATGACAACGCCCTCAACGATAAACGGCCAGCGGACAAAGGTGTTCGTCGCACCGACGGACTTCATGACCTGTATATCTATCTTTCTGTAGACCATTGTTATCTTTATTGTATTGGTGATAATGAACACCGAAACAACAAACAGGAGTATAACTATGACCGCGCATATCGCCGAGACCGACTTCTGCAGAGCCGTTATCTGTCCGACAAGCTCCTGGCTTTCACGGATCGACGACACATTCGGAACGTTTTTGATGTTTGTCAGCGTTATATCGAAATTATCCAAATTTGACACCGTGACATGATAACAGTCAGGGAGCGGATTTTCAAGAAGATCCTTGAACGAGTCCGCTTCAACGCCGTAGGATTCGAGCTGATCGAGGAAAGCGTCCTCTTTCGAAACGAATTCGACCGAGGCGACATTCGCGACCTTTTTGAGGTTCTCGCCGACCTGCTGTGTGGCGGCTTCGTCGAGGCCTTTATCAACAAAGGCGATAACAACGTTCTGTCTTTCGACCTGCTTGACCATGGACTGAATGTTGAACAGTATCATAAGCGAAACGCCTATGAGAAGCAAACACGCCGTCAGAACGCTGACCGAGGAAAGCGTCATGCTGTGGTGGGAAACGAGGTTTTTAAGTCCCATCTTCGTCAGATAATTGATGTTGACGCCGCCGTTTTTCTGCTTTTTATTGCTCTGCTTGGGTGCGGGCTGCTGCTTTGAGTTTTTGATCTCTGTCTGAGATTCTGTCTTCTTAGCCACGGGCGGCACCTCCCTTCGGGTCGGAAACGCTTTGAGCCGAGAACGGGATCTTCGCCGGAACATCCGAGACGATCTTGCCGTTATTGAGGGTGACTACCCTATGCGAGAACATATGAACAAGCTCCAGATCGTGGGTGACGACGACGACCGTTGCGCCGAGAGCGTTTATCTTGTCGAAAAGAACCATAATGTCCTTGGAGAGTATCGGGTCAAGGTTACCTGTCGGTTCGTCGGCTATGATGACCGCCGGGTTATTGACGAGGGCTCTGGCGATAGCGACCCTCTGTCTTTCGCCCTGCGAAAGCTGATTCGGCAGGCACGCCGCCTTGTCGGTCAGATCGACGAGCTTGAGAACATACTGAACTCGCCTTGTTATCTTTCTCTCGCCCATTCCGATAACGCGAAGGGCGAAAGCGACATTGTCATAGACCGTCATCTTCGGAATCAGGCGGAAATCCTGAAAGACAATGCCGAGCATGCGGCGCAGATAAGGCAGCTCGCGGCGTTTAATCTTCGTCAGATTGAACGGTCCGACGCGTACCACGCCCTTGTCGACTTTTTCAAGCCCCATAATGACCGAGAGGAACGAGCTTTTTCCCGCGCCCGACGCGCCGACGACAAACACAAATTCGCCGTCATTTATGGTGACCGTCACATCGTCAAGAGCGACCGTGTTGTTGGTCTTATATGTCATACTGACATTTTTAAATTCAATCATATTCTTCTCTTTCCTTGAAATCGTTTGCCGTACGCGCCGCCCCACGGCGGGCACGGTGAGTTTATACCCGCGGAGATTATCAGTACTTGATCGGGTTAGCGTCAAGATACTTCTTGACCATGAGCGCTACTTTGAAAACGATAGCGTCGTCGAACTCACGAAGATCGAGACCCGTGAGCTTCTTGATTCTTTCAAGTCTGTAAACCAGGGTATTTCTGTGAACGAACAGCTTTCTCGAAGTTTCGGAAACGTTGAGGTTGTTTTCGAAGAACTTCTGAATCGTGAAGAGAGTTTCATGGTCGAGGTTCTCGATTGAACCGCGCTTGAATATCTCCTTCAGGAACATGTCGCAAAGCGTCGTCGGAAGCTGATAAATAAGACGGGCTATGCCGAGATTTTCATATGTGATGATGGTTTTTTCGGTGTCGAAGACCTTGCCGACCTCGAGAGCGATCTGAGCGTCCTTGAACGAACGGGCGAGATCCTTGATGCCGACTACCGTCGTGCCGATACCGATAAGAGCCGTTATATAGAACTCCTTGGTGAGCGTGTCGGCTATGCTTCTTGCGAGCTTTTCGAGATCTTTAAGCTCTGTCTGCGGACGGATTTCCTTGACGAGGACGATATCCGTCTTGTTGATATTGATGACGAAGTCCTTGCTTCTGTCCGGGAAAAGACCGAGTATGGCGTCAAAAACGGCAGTGTCGTTCTTTTCGGGTATTCTTATAAGAAGAACGCAGCGTCTGGCTTCGTTGTTGAACGAAAGCTCGCGGCTCTTGAGATAGATGTCTCCCTGAAGAATATTGTCAAGAATAACGTTCTTTATAAAGTTACCCCTGTCATATTTTTCGTCGTGATACTGCTTGATGTTTGCGAGTGCTATTGCCACAAGGCTTGCGTAGCGGCCGGCCTCCTTGTCGTCGCCGTCAACGAAAACGGCGCAGTCGGTCTGCATATTATTGCCGAATGCGAGGAAAGATTTGCCTGCGAAAACCTTAACGTCGAACGAAGAAAATATTTCCGCCGTGTCCACGCCCATCTGTTCGCCTATCGTGTTCAGCTCGCTGCTTGCGACAATTACGCCCGCCTCGTCGATAACGCCGATAGTTCTGTCAATCGCATCACGCATCTGATGTATAACGCCTTGATAGAGTCTGTTTGACATAATGTTACCCCCACGTCTGTTGTGTTTACACGGATCCTTTTCGTTAAACTCGGGGTGCGTATGCGCACCCGATACTTATAATAAGCGGACCTGAGCCGCTTTGGATACCGTTTTGGATATTTTAACGAATAGTCCAATGTCCATTTTACACAACTTTTAGTCAATTTGCAATATAAATGACTAATTTTTTTATTTATTTTTTCCAATAGGTTCGCAACATTTTGTGAGAAATTACCCTTTAAGCGGTATTTTGACCCCGTTAATTGGCACAATAGACATTGTGAAAAACTAACAAAAAATATGCGGCGAGGGCCCTCAAACGGCTGTTTACAGCTATATTTTCACCGCCTTTGAGCAAAATGCACAACCCGAAACGGCTTTCTTCCGATCGCCCGTTTCAGGATAAGTACCCACTCTCCCATACGATAAAACAGTAGCACATAAATGTGACGGGGCTATTTCAACAATTGCAGTATCCTGTGAACAAGCGTCGACAGATGTCGATATACCGCGCCAATGTTTTCCGATAGTTAAAAAGCCGAACAAATCGACGCTAAAATCATATTGTAAACTATCTTAAACTGTGATATTATAGATTTTGAATACAAATTCAACAATAGAAAGAGGCTAAACATGAAATCCGAGATGAAAACGGAAAAAATATGCAAGGGCGTCACGCTCTGCACATTCAGAACCAACGATTTTAAGACGGCGCAGGCAAGCGTGAATATCGCCATGCCGCTCGACGACGGAAAGAACGCCGCGAGAGCGCTGCTGATATATCTCATATCAAAGACCGACAGAGAATACCCGACGATAAAGGCGATGACCTCGAAGCTCGCCATGCTCTACGGCGCGTCGGTTTCGGCTTCGGTCGTCAAGAGCGGCGAAAGCCAGGTCTTGAGACTCGTCCTCGAATGTATCGACGACAAGTTCGCTCTGACCGACGAAAGCGTTATACTCGACTCGCTTGAGCTGATGTTCGATATGCTCTTCTCCCCCAACACCGACGGAAAGAGCTTCAGGGAAGACGACGTCAAGCGCGAAAAGCGACTGATGATAGAAAGAATAAAGAGCATGAACGACGACAAGATAACCTACGCGGCGAACAGACTTGTCGAAGAAATGTGTAAAGACGAAGCGTATTCGATAAGAAAATACGGAACGGAGGAGGAGATCGCCGCTCTGACGGGCGAGGATATCTCCGAAGCTCTGATAGATGTTCTTCTTCATGCGCCCATTCAGATAAACGTCATAGGCGGCTTCGACGAAGAAAAGGTCAGAAAGCTCGTTTCGGATAAATTCTCAAAGCTCGAGAGAGGCGGCATAACCGAGCTTCGCACTCAGTTCCTCAGCGAGGCGTACGACGAAAGAGAAATCAGGGAAAAGCAGGATGTCAACCAGTGCAAGCTCGTTATCGGCATGAGAGCCGGCATGACATACGACCGCGACAACTACGCGGCGCTGAAGGTCATGACCGACATTTTCGGCTCGGGCACATACTCGAAGCTCTTCATGAACGTCCGTGAAAAGCAGAGCCTTTGCTACTACTGCTCGGCGAAGCTCGACTCGGGCAAGGGGCTCATCCTCATCCAAAGCGGCGTCGAAAAAGAAAACGTCGACAAGGCGGTCAAAGCGATAAAACACGAATTCGAAGCGATGGTCAAAGGCGACTTCGACGAAGAAGTCATCAAGTCAAGCAAGCTTAGCATCTGCGACGGACTCGCGGGCGCGCTCGACACGCCCGACGACATCGACACATGGTACAGCCTTCAGCAGACGGCAAGCTATGTCTTTTCACCCGATGAACTTTCCGAAATGATAAAGCAGGTCACGAAAGAAGAGATCATGACCGCCGCCTCGTTCGCGAGCTTCGACACGGTATATATTCTTGAAAACTGAGGGAGGAAACAGAATGGATATCAAAACCGTAAAAGACGAGTTTCTTTCCGAGACTTATTATAAAATAGAACACGATTCGGGGCTGACGATATACGTCATGCCCAAGAAGAACTATAAGACGACCTACGCTCTGTTCGGGACGAACTACGGTTCGGTCGACACGACGTTTTGTCTCAAGGGCGAAAAGCCGACGAAGGTCCCCGAGGGCATAGCGCACTTCCTCGAACACAAGCTTTTCGAGTCCGAGGAGTTAGACGCTTTTGAAAGGTACGCCAAAACGGGTGCGAACGCGAACGCTTTCACCTCGTTTGACAAAACCTGCTATCTTTTCTCCTGCTCGGATAATTTTTCCGATTCGCTCGGGATCCTGCTCGACTTTGTCAAGTCGCCCTATTTCACGCAGCAGACGGTCGAAAAGGAACAGGGCATCATCGGTCAGGAGATCAGAATGTATCAGGACAATCCCGACTGGCAGGTGCTTTTCAATCTTCTCAGAGGGGTATATCACAACAACCCCGTCAGAATAGATATCGCCGGAACGGTCGAATCCATAGCCGAGATAGACGCCGATTTGCTCTATAGCTGCTACAACACGTTCTATAACAACAGCAACATGGCTCTCGCCGTCGCAGGCAACGTGACGGTCGATCAGGTTATTGAGATCGCCGACAAATATCTCAAGCATGAAGATAAGGTCGAGATAGAAAGAGTTATAGAGGACGAACCCGACAGCGTTTGTCAGGCGTATATCGAACAGGATATGCATGTCGAGGTCAAGAAGTTCAATATCGGCTTTAAAGAAAAGGTACTCCCGAAAACCGATATAAAGAGAAATGTTCTGATGTCGGTGTTGCTTGATCTTATCTGCGGAAAGTCGACGGATCTATATACGGAAATGCTCGAAAAAGAGCTTATCAACTCGACCTTTTACGCCGAATATTTCGCGGGCAGAGGTTTCGCGGTCAACATCTTCGGCGGCGAAAGCGACAAGCCGGAAGAGGTCAGAAACGCCATACTCGGAAGAATAAAAGAGCTTCGCGAAAACGGCATAGGCGAAAAGGAATTCGAAGAGGTCAGACGGCTCAAATACGGCGAAGAAATAAAATGTCTCAACGATATCGAGTCTCTCGCCAACGGACTTATGAACGCCCACTTCGAGGGCTACGGTATGTTCGAGATCTTCGACGCATACAAGACAATAACCGCCAAGGACGCGGAGAAGCTTCTCGATGAATGCTTCGGCGAGGACAAATGCGTTCTGTCGGTAATAAAATAAAAGGAACGGTGACAAACAATGGATACTGTTGCAGTCAGATTCGCGGGACTTGACAAGGCTTTCAACGTGTCGAAAACCCTCGTCGAGTTTACCGTACCCTTCACTCAGAAGGTAATTTCGATAAAATGGTACGGAGCGATAATCGCTTTCGGCTTTCTTCTCGCCGTTCTCTTCGGCGGAAGAATAGCCTACAAATGGAAGATAAGCCTTGACAAGATGGTCGATATCCTTATCTACGGCACGATCTGCGGAATAATCGGAGCGAGACTTTATTATGTCGCGTTCGAGTGGGGATATTACTCGCAGCATTTAAACGAGATAGTTCAGATATGGAACGGCGGACTTGCGATATACGGCGGACTTATAGGCGGACTTATAGGCGCGTTCATCACCTGCCGCGTCGAAAAGGTCAACTTCTTAAATCTCCTTGATATGGCGTCGATGAGCTTTCTCATCGGTCAGGGTATCGGCAGATGGGGCAACTTCGCCAACCAGGAGGCTTTCGGAACATTCACGACTAAACCCTGGGGCATGATGAGCGACACTGTCCTCAGCTACATACAGAAGAACCCGTCTTCTTTCGGACTTGAGGGTATGACAAGCGATCAGGTCGCCTCGTACATCAGCGAAAACAAACTCTATGTCCACCCGACGTTTTTATATGAATCGGTATGGTGTCTGCTCGGCTTCGCCATGTTGTATATCATATTGAGAAAATACAGAAAGTTCAGCGGTCAGCTCTTCCTGACCTACGGTGTCTGGTACGGCTTGGAGCGAGCGGTCGTCGAGGGACTTCGCACGGACAGCCTTTTCATCGGCAACACGGGACTTCGCGTTTCGCAGCTTGTTTCGATAATTCTCGCTTTCGTCAGCCTTGTTCTTCTCGTCGTTCTTCTTATCAAATATAAGAAGAACCCGAAGCCGATCGAGGGCGTTGACTTCTTCCCCGAAAAGACGGAAAAAGAGCTCACCGCCGAGGAGAAGGCTAAAAAGAAAAAGGAAGAGAGAGCCAAGGCGAAAGCCAACAAGGGCGTCGTCATCCGAAACGGAAAAATCGTCAAGGACAACAGAAAAGCGCCCGAGGAAAACACGGTTGTCGAAAAGGTCGAGTTCGAACCGACAGACATTGAAAGAGAGCCCGATGATGAAAATAATTGACGGAAAAGCGGTCAGTCTCGCCGTCAAAAACGACATCAGAGAAAAGACCGCCGAGCTAAAAAAAATCGGCGTCACGCCTGCGCTCGCGGTGATCATCGTCGGCAATGATCCGGCGTCGAGGGTCTATGTGAACAACAAGAAAAAGGCGTGCGAATTTGTCGGTTTCAATTCTATAGAGTACGCCCTGCCCGAGTGCGTAAGTCAGAGCGAACTGCTCGGACTTATAGAAAAGCTGAATGCCGACCCCGAAGTTGACGGGATACTCTGTCAGCTTCCCCTGCCCCGACATATCGACGAATCCGCCGTCATGAACGCCATAGACAGTGCAAAGGATGTCGACGCATTCACGCCCGAAAATGTCGGCAGGATAATGAGCGGAGAATACTCCATGCTCCCCTGCACCCCGGCAGGTATAATGGAGCTGATAAAGTCAACAGGCGAAAGCGTGTCGGGCAAGCACGCAGTCGTAATCGGCAGAAGTAACATCGTCGGAAAACCCGTCGCCATGCTTCTTCTTCACGCCGACGCCACGGTGACTGTATGCCATTCAAAGACGCAGAATCTCAAGGATATATGCCGCGAGGCGGACATTTTGGTCGCCGCCGTCGGAAAAGCGAAATTCGTCACAGCCGACATGGTCAAGGACGGAGCGACGGTCATAGACGTCGGCATAAACCGAGACGAAAGCGGAAAGCTCTGCGGCGATGTCGATTTTGACGGCGTATCGGAAAAGGCGGCGTTTATAACGCCCGTCCCGGGAGGATGCGGCCCGATGACAATAGCCATGCTTATGAAAAACACATACAACGCTGCGGTAAAGCGCAGAAATGTATTCGACTGAGAAACTCAGACCGATTGAAAAACCGCAAAAGACGCTTAAAACATACGGTAAGCACCCATTCGGGGCGTACCCCAAAAAAGCGTTTCAATAAACACACAAAACAGAAAGGAAGATTAAAATGACCGGTAAGAAACTTTATAAAAGCCCAGACAAGAAAATCAGCGGCGTTTGCGCAGGCGTCGCCGACTACTTCAACATTGATCCCACGATCGTCAGAATCGTCGCGGCTTCGCTCGCGTTTATCTCCGTCGGAACGGCGGCGATAGTCTATCTCGTGTTCGCTCTCGCGCTTGAAAATCCGCCTGCGAACTACTACGAGATCTATCACAACACGTCAAAGAAAGTCATGAAGAGCGCCGACAAAAAGATCGCCGGCGTATGCGGCGGAATCGCCGAAGCGATGAACATGGACCCGGCGATAGTCAGACTTGTCTGGGGTCTCGTGACAGCGCTGACGGCCGTCGTACCCGGAACGGTAGCGTATATCATCGCTGCCTGCATCATGCCGAAAGCCCCCGAGGGATACAATTCGCAGGGCTATAATCAAGGATATCAGAACATGAACGACTACGGCAGACAGTATCAGGGATACGAGCAATACAGACAGAATCAGCAAAACGGACAAGGCGGACAGAACGCTCAGGGCAACAATAACGGTCAGAACGGCTTTAGCCCCAACAATCAGGGTCCCCGTCAGAACGGCTGAGAGAAAGAAAAATAAATTTCAGCAAAAAGTCAAGGGAAATTTGAAAATTTCCCTTGACAATACTTTTCTATTTTGTTATACTCTCTTAGTCGATGACACATTGACGATAATTCGTCTGAAGTCATTCGGGCCATTAGCTCAGTTGGTTAGAGCAACCGGCTCATAACCGGTCGGTCC
>OIZA01000900.1_pt1 | contig 12443 bp, 16 predicted proteins | sample 1588381 | NCBI WGS metagenome assembly OIZA01 (sample SAMN03283277) | human gut metagenome | biome: human-associated habitat; material: feces | host: Homo sapiens | place: Peru | collected 2012 | reverse complement strand
TTATAGCTACGCTATCCGCTTGCGCGCGAAAGTGTGCGAAGCACACTTTGTTCCATCTCGGACATCGGAAAGTGCAGGTCGCGCAATGACAGGTTGCATTCGGGAAGTCTTTTTCCTATGATACCGTTAAATGTGATTCGCAAAAAAAGAAAATGGAGGTATCAGAAATGAATCAGAAAATCATATGGAAAGATCACCTGAAAAAGGCAGCAATTCTTTACTGTGTCATCTATACGGTAGCAACAATCTTAAACAGCGTGTTATATCTTGCAGACGGAATCTATGAGGACCCAAGCGGAAACTGGCATGAGCTGACGCGGGCGGTGATTGTGCTGGTCGGAGTTGTCGCATGGTTTCTTGCCTGCAGTCTGCCGATCAGACAGAATCTCATAAAGGCGTTTGCAGTCTATATACCAACAATGGCACTGGTATTTTTCCTTGTATTCTTAAGCGGATTTATCGATCCGCTGTCAAAACATGCATATCGTGATATTTTTTTCAATTATACCGGTCTTTTTGCTATAATATCTGTAGCTGCGGAAATTATGGACAGAGTCAGAAAAAGAAAAAGACTGAAGGAATCGGAAGATGAAATTTAAAAAGACCAGAGAAGAGAACCTTACAGAGAATTATTTGGAACTTCATTACCGGACGATGGATGCCGAGGCACGAGAGGTGGAGAGACTGCTCGGCAGCCGGAGTCTCCTGCTTGGAAAGCGGGAAAATGAGTCGCGGCTCATAGCACCCGAGGATGTGTTTTATCTTGAGGTGGTAGACCGGCGGCTCTATGTGTATCTGGAAAAAGAAGTCTGGCAGTTAGATGGGAAGCCTGCAGGAGGTCGTGGATGCTTATGGCAGATATGGACTGATCCGGACGACAAAGTCGATGGCAGTCAATATCGGAAAGATAAAAAACATTACGAGTGATATCAATGCGAGAATACGGCTGCGGCTTCTGAATGATGAAGAGGTCATTATGAACCGGGCTTATAAGAAAGCGTTTTATCAGAAACTGAGGGAATATTGTAGGAAAGCGGGGGAAATGAAATGAGGTCTGCAAAAGAAAAAATGAAAAGTTATCTTAAAACGGTCTGTATCGTGTATACATGTCTGGTGCTTGGAAAAGTTATTCTGGAAAATGTGGCGGGGCGTCCGGATAAACAGTATGGAACTAATTTGCTCGTCATGTTTTTCATTGCATGTCTGGCGACTGCAGTGCTGAATACTTATGAAAAGCTGCAGGAGTTTCCGCTGATTCCGGTTATCGTGGCGCAGTATTTTGTGGTTATCGGGGTCGTGCTTGGCTGTGCGTTCCTGGCGGACAGACTGAAACTTACCGAAATTGCAGCAGCCGGATACCGGGATCTGTTTTTTTCGGTCACAGTGCCGTATGTGGTCGGGGCGGTACTTTATTATATGTCGTTTTTTGAAGAAATACGGAGAGCAAACCGTATGATTCGGGAAATGCAGTGTACGAAACAGCAGTAAAATGGTATAATGACGTCACTTGATAAGGAAAAAGGAGAAGCAGGCATATGGAACAGGAGACACGGGTCACACACAAGAGACGTGTACACTACAAAGGAAAATACCCGAAGAAATTCGAGGAAAAATATAAAGAACTTCAGCCGGAGAAATACGGAGACACGATCGCGCATGTCATTGAAAAGGGCAATACACCGGCGGGCATGCATATTTCGATCATGGTAAAAGAAATCCTGGATTTTTTGCAGATCAAGCCGGGTGAGATCGGATTTGACGCGACGCTTGGTTATGGCGGTCATACGAAAGCAATGCTGGAGCAGCTAAAAGGTCAGGGACACATTTACGCGACAGACGTAGACCCGGAGGAATCCGCAAAGACAAAAAAGCGTCTCGCAGATCTGGGCTTTGGCGAAGAGATACTTACCGTTTTCCTGCAGAATTTCTGCACGATAGATGAGATCGCAAAGGAAGTAGGAGGTTTTGACTTTATACTGGCGGATCTTGGCGTTTCCTCCATGCAGATCGACAATCCAAAGCGTGGTTTTTCATTTAAAGTGGACGGACCCTTAGATCTGCGGTTGAACCAGAAAGCAGGGATCAGTGCGGCGGAGCGCCTGGATACGATCACAAGGGAAGAACTTGCGGGGATGCTTTACGAAAATTCGGATGAGCCGTACTGTGAGGAGCTCGCAAAAGCGATCACAGACGAGATACGGAAAGGCAACCGTATTGATACGACGACAAAACTGCGAAACGTGATCGAGAAAACACTGGATTTCCTGCCGGAGAAAGAAAAAAAGGATACGATAAAAAAGACCTGTCAGCGGACATTTCAGGCACTCCGGATCGATGTAAACCATGAGTTTGAGGTTTTGTATGAATTTATGGAAAAACTGCCGGATGCGCTGCGACCGGGCGGACGTGTGGCAATCTTAACCTTTCATTCCGGCGAGGACAAGTTAGTAAAACGTGCGTTAAAAGAGGGCTATAAAGCCGGTATTTATGCGGATTACGCGAAAGATGTGGTAAGACCGTCCGCACAGGAATGTGTAAAAAATGGCAGGGCTCGTTCTACAAAGATGCGTTGGGCAGTAAAAGCAGAATAGAAATACAGACAGACGAGGAAAAGAGGGAGCACAGCATGAAAAAAACAGAAGAGAGACCGGAGTTAACAAAGTCAATGGACAGCAGGACATTTCGGGATTATTATTTTTTAAAAGAGGAACTGGTATCATTTTGCAGAGAGAATAAGATCCCGTCTTCCGGTGGAAAAGAAGAACTGACAGAGCGGATCGCATATTTTCTGGAACATGGAGTTGTGCCGAAAGTGGAAGTCAAAAGAAAAAAGACAGCGGTTGTCGGAGAGCTTACACCGGATGCGCGGATCGAAGAAAATTTTGTCTGTTCGGAAAAACATAGGGCATTTTTTAAAGAACAGATCGGAAACAGCTTCTCTTTTTGTGTTGCCTTTCAGAAATGGCTGAAATCCAATGCCGGAAAAACGTATAAAGAAGCGGTTGCGGCATATGCAAGGATCATGGAAGAAAAGAAAACGACGAAAACAACGATCGACCGCCAGTTTGAATATAACACCTACATCCGGGATTTTTTTGCGGACAACAGCGGAAAGAAGTTGGAAGAAGCGATCGCGTGCTGGAAATATAAAAAGAAATTGCCGGGGCATAACCGATACGAAAAAGAAGATCTTGTGGCATTGGAGGAGGCATAAGATGAGCGGCGAGTGACGATCCGATGATGCATACGGAACGATCCATTGTATTGAAATGGTTTTGAACGGTGCGGCATCATCCGTATTGCGGATGGAACACCGGGGATCGCGTATGGGAAAGTGTGAGGGAGAAAGATGTTAGAAACAGAAAGACTGACGATCCGCCGGATCACACCTGCGGATTATAAGGAGGCATTTGCCTGGAGCGGAGATGTAAGGGTCAATAAATATCTGCTACATAATGTATCAGAGAAACCGGAGGATATGATCCCATGGCTGAAAAGTCTGGATCAGAGTTCCGAGGATTCCTATATTACGATCCTGCATGAAAAAACAGATGGTCATGCGGTCGGAACCGTGGGCTTTTTTCGGGATAGCGAGACAGATATCTGGAGTTTTGCATACAATATCCGGTTTGATGACTGGGGAAGAGGATATGCGACCGAGGCGGCACGGGCGATCATGGATTTTGTAAGGGAAAAACATGGGGCACACATCTTTGAAGCGGAATGCGCGGCAGAAAATATTGCGAGCGCAAAAGTCATGCAGCACCTGGGGCTTACGTTTGATCGGAAATCTACTTATGCAAAACATGATGGAAGTGTGGAATTTGCGTCTGAAATATATCGACTGGAAGAATAGTTTTGTGGAAATACGAAAGGAAAGATAAGAGAGTTACTTTGATGAGAAAAACTTCGGGTATTAACGTTACCCATGTGTCCGTAAAATGGAACAGACATAAAATACCATGCATCATTTTGAGGCCAAAAGGACAGACGGGTGAACTGCCGGGGGTACTTTGGATACACGGTGGTGGTTATCTGTCCGGGATGAAGGAGATGGTATTTCGTTCGAGAATGTTAGAACTTGTCCGGCAGTCAAAGGCGGTGGTTATTTCGCCGGGTTACCGGCTCGCGTGGTATAAACCGTATCCGGCTGCGGTCGAGGACTGTTATCAGACCTTGTTGTATCTGAAAGAAAACGCAGCGCGCCTGAACGTCAGGGAAAATCAGATTTTCGTGGGAGGGGAAAGCGCCGGAGGCGGACTTGCAGCGGCAGTGTGCATGATGGCGAGAGATAAAGGAACTGTTAAGATTGCATATCAGATGCCGCTGTATCCGATGCTTGACAACCTGGATACCGAAAGCTCCAAAAATAATCATGGCAGAGTCTGGAATACCAGAAGAAATCATCTGGCATGGAGACTTTATCTGCGGGGCAGGGCAAAGATGTCCGTGTCACCGTATGCGTCACCGGCAAGGCAGACCGATTACCGCGATCTTCCGCCGGCGTATACCTTTGTCGGAACCGGAGAGCCTTTTTTTGCAGAAACCAAAACGTATGTAGAAAACCTGAAAAAATGCGGCATCCCAGCCAGGATCGATATTTATGATATGGATATGCATGCGTTTGATATGTTAAAGCCCGGGTGGGAGGTAAGCAAACAGGCGGTGAGCCGGTTCAATGAGCAGTTTTATTATGCGTCGGAGCACTATTTTGCGGAATGAGCGGTGACAGGACAGTGCTTAAAAGGTTTATGGCATGGGACTTTCTTTACGGTCAAACCGCGTTACGATCATATGCACGATATACGGCACTAATATGACCGGAATGGCGAGATACGCAAGAAAGCTGTATGCTTTTTGGATCAGGGTCAGCAGTCCGAACTGTGCGATGCCAAAATCTATCAGGCAGCAGATCAGCGCAATCACTATTTCACGGGAAGAAATTTTCTTTTTGCCGGTAGAAGTGTCCGTGTGGGGCGCATATTTTTTCAGACCGTCGGACACGCGCTTGACCATGGCGGCAACCATGTTGACCGCAGTGGAGACAGCGCCAAGGATGATCAGGATGGAGATGAGTGGCGTCATAAATCCTTTTCCTATGCCGCTTTGCACCATGAGAAGCGTCGGAACGCTGGTATCTGCCATTTCCGGGCTGGTACATACGGTCATGATGCCAAGACACACCATCGTCATCATCAGGGCATTGATGACAAAACCAAGACCCATGCTTTTTACTGCATCGTCCGTTTTTTCAAAAGCTTTGGCATGCTGTACAAAAACTGCGATATTGGCAAGCTGAAATGTGCCATACAAAAAAGCGGAATAGAGTGCTTTCCCAAATGGTTCTTTGGACGCGGTCATTTGTTGTGCGGTTGCAGTGATCGCCGGCCAGCCGTGGATGATGTTTGGAATGTAAACGATCAAAAGTCCCGCAATGATGCAGACAGACAGCACTGAAGCCACGCACCGCACCAGATCGGTTCCGAAGATCGCAACAATAAAAATGAAAACGCCGATGATCAGTGTGCACAACAGATACGGCAGGCCGGTCAGTGTGCTTAAAGTCGCGCCGCCGGTGGCAAAGGCAACTGCAGGAGCCACACACATCACGCAGATATAGAGGATTTCAAATAAATTTGAAAAAACAGGCGCGAATTTCCCATAAAATGCATTGTTATACGAACGATAATCATAGACGTTGTGGCGGCGTGCAAACCGCATACCATATGCGAAAAAGATGCTATTATAGAGCATGGCAAGTGCCGGCATGAGCAGACACCAGATGCCGTAACGCACATAGTAGCTGTAAATCTGGGCGCCGGAAGCAAAGCCGCCGCCAAAATGTGTTGTAAACCAGACAAAAGCCACGCCGAAGATAACAGATGACTTGCCGATGCCGGTGGATGTTTTTTTGTTCATTTATCCTCTCGCCTCCCGTTCGTTTAGTTGCTGCATCGCAGTCGTCAGCATTTCCTTAGTCACTTTGTATGGATAATGCTTTACATCGGACATTTCCGGGATGCGATTGATACTTTCTGCCCACTGTTCCTCTGTAATTTCAATCTGTGCGAGAGACGTGGGGAGTCCCAGCTGCCTGTTTAATGTATAGATCTTTTCAAATTCGTCGTACTGTCCGTCCACGAGCAGGGCGAAAAGGACGCCAAAGCCGACGACTTCACCGTGCAGGTGCTTTTCTTCAATCACCGGATAACTGGTCAGTGCATAGAAAATCGCGTGCGCCAGCCCGCTGTTATAATCCGGCGTAAAATCCTTTGTCAAAAAGATGGAGGCGATTCCGGTCGTCACAACGATCGCAAGGACAACCTGCTCCACATCATAGGTGCACAATCCCTGTTCGTGGTCAGAGAGAGCTTTGACGCCGTATTCCAGCAGCGGATCGCGGCACATCACGCTGAGTGCCACACCAAGAGAGGTAAAGTGCTCCAGACGTTCGTCACGGGAGGAGATCGTCGCTTCATAATATTTGGCATAGGTGTCACCAATGCCTGCCCACATATACTGTACCGGAGCTTTTGCGATGATTTCCGTATCAATAAAGGCATGCATTGCCGGACGCACAAAAAAGTTTGGCTTTAAAAATGTGCCGTCGTCGTTATACATAATGGAAACCGAGGTGCAGGCAGCGCAGTTTGACGCAATGGTCGGGAACGTGAACACCGGCTTGTCATCCGTGATACACAGGCATTTGACGGTGTCTAAGGCTTTACCGCCGCCCACTCCAAAGACCATATCGGCCTGCTGATAGACCGGAAGCTGACGCAGCTTTTCTACGTTTGCGTAGGTACAGTCGTTTCCGTATAATTCCACACCGATAATCTCCAGATTTGTTTTTTCCACATAGGAACGAATTTTTGTCTCAGCTGCGGCAAGCGCGCGTCTTCCACCGATCAAAAGAACGGTTTTGCCGTACGATTCGCAGACCGGACCAATCTTGTCATAGATGTGATCGCCGATGGAATAGCTCGGCAGATGCACTTCATAATTTTCCAGTTTCATAGGGTCATCCTCCTTCAACTAAAAATTATACATTATTTTTGCATATATTTACAGTGTAAAAACAGAATATTTGTCAGATTAATTGCCCGGAGATAAAAACGAGGTTGGAAAAGTTGCAAAATTAATATATAATCAGGTTGGAAAAAATGCCGGAGTGGTAATCCCTGTCTATAACACAAGGACAGATCCATCAATAATGGAGAACTTGATTTTGTGGTGGAAATATCCAGGCAGTCAATCTGGATTATATCATAAAGATTCAATGGGAAAAATATTTATATAGTATACAAAGTATACAAAAGAAAAAGAGAGGCAGGAGCAGTTTTTATGTGGGAAGCGATCAATAATTTTTTAGGTGCGGTGGATAATTTTGTCTGGGGTGTGCCGCTTATGGTACTTATCATGGCAGGGGGAATCCTGCTTACGGTGCGGCTCGGACTTCTTCAGATACGGAAGCTTCCGCTCGCACTCAAATGGATGGTAAAGAACGAAGAAGGCGGAGATGGTGAGATCTCCAGCTTTGGTGCACTTTGTACGGCACTCAGCGCCACGATCGGTACCGGAAATATCGTCGGTGTGGCAACTGCAGTCGGAGCAGGCGGACCGGGTGCACTTTTCTGGATGATACTGGCCGCATTTTTCGGGATGGCGACCAAATATTCAGAAGGACTTTTAGCGGTCAAATACCGGGTCGTAGCGGAGGACGGCCACAGTCTTGGTGGACCGTTTTACTATATTGAACAGGGGATGGGCAAAAAATGGAAATGGCTTGCAAAAGTATTTGCATTTTTCGGCGTGTGTGTAGGACTTTTTGGAATCGGAACCTTCAGTCAGGTAAATGGTATTTCAAGTGCAGTCAATAATTTCTTTGACCCGGGCAATGCACACAGCGTGAAGATCCTTCCATTTCTCGGATCGTATTCCTGGTCTGTGGTCATTGCATCACTGGTGCTTTCTTTTTGCGTGGCAGCAGTGCTGATCGGTGGTGTAAAGCGTATTGCAAGCGTAAGCCAGATCGTTGTGCCGTTTATGGCAGTGATCTATATTGTATTTGTGCTGATTCTTGTGGTCTGTAATATTAAGGAGGTACCGGCGGCATTTGCAGTTATCGTAAAAGCGGCATTTTCGCCAAGAGCTGTGACCGGGGGCGCGGTCGGCACGATGCTTGTGGCAATGCAAAAGGGTGTTGCCAGAGGTATTTTTTCCAATGAGGCAGGACTCGGAAGTGCTCCGATCGCGGCGGCAGCAGCGCAGACAAAGGAACCGGTGCGGCAGGGACTGGTCAGCATGACCGGAACCTTTATCGATACGATCGTGATCTGTACACTTACCGGACTTTCGATTGTACTTACCGGAGCGTGGAAGGTGGAGGGACTCGAGGGTGTGCAGGTCACAACCTACGCGTTTCAGCAGGGACTTCCATTCCCGGCGGAGGTATCCTCATTTATCCTGATGCTGTGTCTGGTATTTTTCGCATTTACCACGATCCTTGGCTGGGATTATTACAGTGAGCGGTGTCTCGAATATTTAAGCGGCGGAAAAATGGGATGTGTCAAAGTGTTTCGCTGGGTTTATATACTTGCTGTGTTTATTGGACCATATATGACTGTAAGTGCGGTATGGACGATCGCAGATATCTTTAACGGACTGATGGCGCTGCCAAACATGATCGCGCTGTTTGCGTTAAACGGTGTTGTAGTAAAAGAGACAAAGCATTTCTTTGTGCGTCACAAAAACGGAGAAATCGCCGATTAAGAAAAATCATGGAAAAACAGAACAGATCAATGAGGTGTCAAAGCATGAGAGGCTTTTGGCACCTTATTTTCATAATGTTATGAAATTAAAATAGTGCTTGCAAAAAATTTTATATTAACATAACGTATTAACAGGATATCCGAAAGAAGATGAGCTCATCCAGAAAACAGAATCATGCGAGAGGATGGGAATAAAAATGACTGAGACAACATTTTATCAGAATGTGAAAAACAAGCAGGAAAATATCTGCCAGATCGTGGCTGCAAAGAATGGGAGAATGGTTTATGGTGAAGAATGGAATTCCTATAAACCGGGAGACTGCGTGCATGTTGCGTCGGTGACGAAAAGCATTATGGCCCTGTTGATCGGGATTGCCATTGACCGGAAATATATCGGAGGAACGGATCAGAAAATACTGGAATTCTATCCGGATTATAAAGTAAAGCGGGGAGAGAAAACCTTGCAGCAGGTTACGGTCGGGCATCTGCTGACGATGACGACGCCATATAAATTTAAGTCAGAACCGTGGACAAAGGTATGCGGCAGTAATAACTGGGCAGAGACGGTTCTGGATCTGACCGGAGGCAGAGCAGGTCTTACGGGGACATTCCGGTATTCGACACTTGGGATTCAGATACTCAGTGATATCATTGCAAAGTCCACAGGAAAGTCTACGGTTGCATTTGCCAATCAATATCTTTTTGAGCCGCTTGGCATAAGCCCAAGAACAAGCCTGGTGGTGCAAAGCAGGGAAGAACATTTCGATTTTGTGAAAGGAAAAACACCAAAGGAAAGGGTGTGGTTTTGCGGAGCGAACGGTATTCCTGCGGCAGGATTCGGGCTTTGTTTATCGGCAGAAGAACTTGTTAAGATCGGGCAGTTATGTGTGGATGGCGGAGCCAATAAGAAGGGGCAGATCGTGTCATCAGAATGGATCGATCAGATGCTTGCTCCACATGTCAGTTGTGGTGAACGTTTTTTTCATACGCAGTATGGATTTTTGTGGTGGGTGATCGACGCATCAAACAAGGTCTATGCAGCGATCGGGGATTGTGGTAATATTATTTACATTGATAAAAGCAAACAGACCGTAGTGGCAGTGACTGCAGCGTTTCAGCCGTCAGTACCTGACCGGGTTGCATTTATTCAGAAAGAATTTCTGCCATTTCTGGAGAAGGAGAACGGCATATGATTGACCCTAAGAATGAAAAAACAGATGAGGGACTGCAGGGAAATGAGAAAATAGAAAATGCGATCGCTGCATTGCAGCAGGAGGCATCGGAGGAGATGTTGGCGCACACCCTGACTGTGATCCGCAGACGTATGAGGGAAAAGGGACAGCTTATTTTAGCGGTTGAGCCACCTGCGGGTGGCGGGCCGTTCCTTGTACAGGCGGTTACGACCGGGGATGGACAGACATGGTGGACAGCATTTACGGGTTTTGAGGAAGAGGTCAGAGGTTCTGGAAGTGTGATGTCAACATTTCTAAGTGACATGGAGGAGCTTTTTACGGCAGCAGTCTCGGAAAAAGAGATAAGTGGCGTGATCATCAATCCATGGAACCGGACGATCATGTTAGATAAAGCGCTTCTAAAGATTATTTTAGGGATGGAGACATGATGGAGAAAACACATAAGATAACGTGTCCGGAAGATATTTTTAGCTGGATGGAAGAAAATATGGAATACGGCTGGCTGGATACAGAAGGAAACAGGCACATAAGAGAAATGAAGGATTTCCGAAAGAAGTATCGGACCATGTCAGTGGAAGAAAGCATGAAGCAGAAAATGGGAACCTGCATAGAACAGGTCGCAGTCATGCATTCCCTGCTTGATAAAATACAGATAAAAAACAAGATGTATTGCTGTAGAATTTATGAACCTGATGATTATGGGAATCTGGAAGAAGATGAACATATGCATTGTTTTGTATTGTTTGAAAGAGATGGAAAAATATATCATCTGGAGCATCCGAATTTTGAAAAGAAAGGGATTTATGAATATGCTACAGAGGCAGAAGCTTTAAAGACGATTGAAAATTATTATGTTGAACTGCGGGGAGGGAAAAAAAGTCCAACCACGCAGTTCTGTGAAGTGCCTGCCGGTGTCAGCTTTAAGGAGTTCAATGCTTACATAAACCATCAGAAGGTACAGTAGTTATAAGGAGAAAATGAGATATAGGAAAAACGGGTGGACCGTTTCGGGTAATAGAGATGAATATAACATATAAGCAGTGGAAGAAAGTAGAACTGAGTGGCGATAGTTCCAAACTGGTTTATATTCCTCAGGGATTTGGACACGCATTTTTATTGACAGAAGATAATACGATTCAATTATTTGCAACAGATGAATACTTTGTGGATGGATATGCAAAACAGATTAATTATAAAGATTCAGGTATAAAGTTAGAATTGCCATTTGAGAATATAATTTTAGTTGATTATGATAAAAACGTCGGTTTTATGGAGGAGTAAATTTGAAGGAGTTTTATCAGTGCAATAAGAAGTAGAAAAATTCCAGTTGGAGGAGGAGAAATAACATGACTGAAAAAGAAAAAGCAGCATTGGGACTACTATACAATAATAATTATGATAAAGAACTGATAAACGAGAGATTGGATTGTCAGTGCAAATGTCATGAGTATAATCTGCTTTTGCCGCGGGAGGCAGCGAAGCGTCAGAAACTGATTCGGGATATTGTTGCGGAAATTGGCGATGGCTTTCAGATCGAGCAGCCCTTCCATTGCGACTTTGGTTATAACATTCACATTGGAACGAATTTCTTCTCGAACTATAATCTTGTCATTCTGGATGAAGCACCTGTAATTATAGGCGATTATGTATTTATTGCTCCGGATTGTGGTATCTATACGGCGGGACATCCCATCAATGCCATGCAGCGTGACGAAGGACTTGAATATGCAAAACCGGTTAAAATCGGCAACCATGTATGGATCGGTGGAGGTGTGAAGATCATGCCGGGCGTAACGATTGGAAGTAACGTTGTTATAGGCGGTGGGAGTGTTGTGACAAAAGATATTCCGGATGGCGTTGTTGCCGTAGGGAATCCGTGTAAAGTGATCCGTCAGATTGCAGAAGAGGATCTGGCTGTCGGAAATGAAAAATAGGATACCAGATTTACGACTTAAGATGGAAGCAGGAGCTTCCATTTTTGGCATTTCAAGGGAGATTCAAAAAGTAACATCTAAACAATACTGAGTTGCGAATAAATGTCTATATCTTAAATAAATAGATTATTTATGGTATGATATTAACCGAGTAACTGTAACCAAAAGAAATGGAGAATAAATTGGAAAAAATCGATCAAAATAGTTTTATGGATAATTATTCAGAAAAAGCTGTAAATAGTTTTAGAAACGGTTATAATTGTGCACAATCCGTGCTTTTGACTTTTGCAGGGAAGATTGGCTTAACAGATGATGAGGCGTTGAGGCTTGCTTCTTCATTTGGTGGCGGTATGGGACGTCTTAGAGAAGTTTGCGGAGCTGTTAGTGCGATGTTTATGATAGCAGGATTTTTAAAAGGTTATACAGAACCTGATAATGATATTGCTAAAGCGAATCATTATAAGCTTATCCAAGATTTAGCCACTGAATTTAAGTCTAAATATGGTACGATTATTTGTCGTGAGCTTTTAGGTTTGGATGGGACA
>OIZA01000899.1_pt1 | contig 12445 bp, 10 predicted proteins | sample 1588381 | NCBI WGS metagenome assembly OIZA01 (sample SAMN03283277) | human gut metagenome | biome: human-associated habitat; material: feces | host: Homo sapiens | place: Peru | collected 2012 | reverse complement strand
CAGCACAGGCTGAGATCAACAATCCGAGAAAGTGATTTCTGAGCATTGTGGATTAAATAAGTGATGTTTGATGGGGCTGTCGCACGACCAGATTGAAAAATCTGGTTGTGCGGCAGCTTTCCTTTTAGAATCAAAACCACCAGCTAAGCTGGTGGTTTTAATTGTGTGAAAAAAAGGATTCTTCTGCTACAATATGGGCATCGCGATGCACGTGCTTTACAGATGTATCGGTGGTGACGGACATGGGAGGAAACGTTCGCATGCACATGCTGCAGCGGGCATGCTTCGGACTGAGGGGGAAAAGGATGGCTACAGACCATACGGAATCGAAAATAGAAGGCATGAAAAATATCGCACTGATCGGGTTTATGGGTGCCGGGAAAACGACGGTATCCCATGGGCTCAGAGAACTGTATGGACTGGCGGAAATCGATACAGATCAGGAAATCGTGCGGCAGGAAGGGCGTCCGATCACGGAGATTTTCGCGACGGATGGGGAAGCGTATTTCCGGCAGCTTGAGCACGACACGGTGCTGCGATTTCAGGATGTGCATGCGGCGGTGATCTCCTGTGGCGGTGGTCTCGTGATGAATCCGGAAAATGTTGTGAACCTGCGGAAATCCTGCGTCATCGTTTTTCTGACGGCGACCCCGGAGACGACGCTTCTTCGGGTGAAGGATTCTGCGGATCGTCCGATCCTGAATGGACATATGGATGTCGAGTATATCCGTATGCTGCAGGAGAAGCGCCGACCGGCGTATGAGGCGGCAGCAGATATACGCGTCGCGACGGACGGAAAGGATGTCGGGATGATCTGCTGCGAAATTATGCAGAAAGTAAAGGATTTTTCATAATTATCTAAGAAGAACAAAACCGCGTTATTGTGTTGAAAAGTGCGCAATAACGCGGTTTTTGTATGCTGTTTTCTGTGACAGTTTATAGTTTTTTTATAATTTTGTTGCGAAATTAACGAAGCTATAATATAATTTTCACGAATAATACATATTCCACTCGTGAATAAGCATCATGTTTTATACAGATTGTGAGGATAGAGAAATGAATGTTCAGGAAGTGAATAAGGAGCTGCTCCGGTTTCTGGACCACAGCCCGAATGCATTTTATGCAGTAGCCAATATGCAGAAGGAGCTCGAGGACGCCGGCTTCACCCGTCTCTATGAGGGCTGCCCGTGGACGCTGTCCGGAGGTCATGGCTACTACGTAATACGGAACGATTCGGCCATCATCGCCTTTCGTATCCCGGAGGGAGAGTATCAGGGCTTCCAGATCATGGCGAGCCACTGCGATTCACCGGTTTTTAAGATCAAGACAAACGCAGAAATCGTCGTCGATAACAGCTATGTGAAGCTGAATGTCGAGAAGTACGGCGGCATGCTCTGCGCACCTTGGCTCGACCGTCCGCTTTCCGTCGCCGGTCGTGTGATCGTTCAGACGGAGGAGGGCATCGCAACGAAGCTGGTCAATGTCGATCGTGATCTGCTCATCATTCCGAACGTGGCGATCCATATGAACCGTCAGGTCAATGACGGCTATGCATTTAATGCACAGGTGGATATGTTGCCGCTGTTCTGCGAGCAGGGCGAGGAGAAGAATCAGTTCATGCAGCTGATCGCAGACGAGGCAGGAGTGCAGGTGGAGGACATCCTGGATACGGATCTCTTCCTGTATGACCGCATGAAGGGCACGACGCTCGGCCTCCATGGCGAGTTCATCGCGAGCGGACGTCTGGATGACCTCCAGTGTGCGTTCGCGTCGCTGAAGGGCTTCCTCGCGGCAGAGCTGAAGCAGTCCATCGCGGTGCACTGTGTCTATGATAACGAGGAGGTCGGCTCCGGTACGAAGCAGGGTGCTGCCAGCACCTTCCTGAAGGATACACTCCAGCGTATCAGCCGCGCGATGGGACGCAGTGAGGAGCAGTACCTCATGAGCATCGCTTCGAGCTTCATGGTATCTGCAGACAATGCACATGCCGTGCATCCGAACCATGCCGAGAAGGCAGATCCGACGAATCGACCGTATATGAACCGGGGTATCGTGATCAAGTACAGTGCGAATCAGAAGTATACGACCGATGGTGTTTCCGGCGCTGTGATGCGCGCGATCTGCAAAAAGGCAGAGGTGCCGTACCAGACCTTCACAAACCGCTCCGATATGCTCGGCGGCTCAACCCTCGGAAATATTTCCCAGGCACAGGTGGCACTGAACACCGTCGATGTCGGACTTCCGCAGCTCGCGATGCACTCTCCGTATGAGACGGCGGGCGCGAGAGACACGGCGTACCTGATCGAGGCGGCGCGTGTACTGTTCAGCTCGAGCTTCGAAGGAAACGGGGACGGGAATTACAGATTGATCTTCTGATCACAGATGTCTTGACGAGCCCGGAAACAGCGGGTGTGTACATTCGGGCTCTCAAAATAAAGCGAAATCTGAATTCGTTTCGCAAAACAAAGATAAAGGAGTATAAATATGGATTCAAAACACATTAAATGGACGACGCTGGCGTTCATGGCGTTTTCGACGGTTTGGGGCTTCGGAAATGTACTGAACGGCTTCATCTACTTCAACGGTATCCAGGTGATCTTCAGCTGGATCCTCATGTTTGCCCTCTACTTCGTACCATACGCACTGATGGTCGGTGAGCTGGGTTCCGCCTTTAAGGATTCCGGTGGAGGCGTGAGCTCATGGATTCTGAAGACGACAGGACCGAAGCTTGCGTACTATGCAGGCTGGACCTACTGGGCCTGCCATATCACCTACATCGCAAGTAAGTCCTCCGGTGGTCTGAAGGCACTGAGCTGGGCTGTATTCCGTAATGCGGAAGCGTACGATACCTTCCCTACACTGGCCGTACAGCTGATCACCTTCTGTATCCTGATTCTGTTCTGCTACATCGCAAGCCGTGGTCTGAACCCACTGAAGAAGATGGCGACACTGGCTGGTACCAGCATGTTCATCATGTCCATCCTTTACATCATCATGATGTTCGGTGCGCGTGCCATCAATCCGGCTTCTTCCTTCGTGACCATGGATTTCAGTGCGAAGAACCTGATTCCGACCTTTGACTGGAAGTACTTCACCTCCCTGTCCATTCTGGTATTCGCGGTCGGTGGCTGTGAGAAGATCTCTCCGTATGTTAATAAGGTAGAGAACCCGAGTAAGGGCTTCCCGCGTGCGATGATCAGCCTGGCGATCATGGTTGTGATCTGCGCGATCCTCGGTACCATCGCGATGGGCATGATGTTCGATCCGGCCATCATCAACGAGTCCAAGGAGAGCTTCAACTCCTACAACTCCAACGGTTCCTACTGGGCATTCCAGCGACTGGGCGAGTACTATCACATGGGTGACACCCTGATGATCATTTACGCACTCTGCAACGCCGTAGGTCAGCTTTCCACGCTTGTCATCAGTATCGATGCACCGCTTCGTATGCTGTTTGACAACGAGGATGCCCGTAAGTTTATCCCGTCGAAGCTTCTCAGACAGAACGATAAGGGTGCCTATGTCAACGGTATCAAGATGGTTGCGGTTCTTTCCGGCGCCATCATCCTCGTACAGTCCTTCGTTCCGGGTGCAGCCGCCGTTCTGAAGCAGCTCACCAAGCTGAACTCCGTATGTATGCCGATGCGTTATCTCTGGGTATTTGCAGCGTATATCGCACTTCGTAAGGCAGAGGATAAGTTCAAGCCGGAGTATCGTTTCGTGAAGAATCATAATGTGGCGATGTTCTTCGGCTTCTGGTGCTTCTTCGTGACCGCAGCGAGCTGTCTGCTCGGTGTTTATGATGAGGATCTGTTCACCATGTGCCTGAATATCATCACACCGTGCGTTCTGACGGCACTCGGTATCATCCTTCCGATTCTGAAGAAGAGAGAGGATGCAGCGAAGGCCTGATCCTTCGGATGCTGAAAGAGAGGATGCGGCGCAGGGCATCATCGTGGTGCGTGCCCGGAAAGCATCCACTGAAAAACAGACTGAAAAAGTATTGCCAGGATGCATGGAAAACTGCATCTTGGCAATTTTTGACAAGAAAAGTGAACCGGTTTACCGCAACATTCACAAACTTTGTGAAGAGTGACTGCGAAGGCTTGAACCGGGGTGGTAAATCAACTATGATGATACTGGTATGGATGTATTCAGGCATCGTGCCTGGGAACATAGAAGTAAGAAAATCGAAGAAAAAGGAGAATTGTTATGGCTGGAATTCTTGATAAGTTCAGACTTGATGGCAAGGTTGCATGGGTAACCGGCGCATCCTATGGACTGGGTCTTGCATATGCGAAGGCATTTGCGGAGGCTGGCGCAAAGAAGGTCGTTTTCAATGATATCAATCAGGAGCTCGTTGACAGAGGTATCGCAGAGTATCAGAAGCTCGGGATCGATGCATACGGTGTCGTATGTGACGTTACGAACGAGGAGCAGGTAAATGCACTCGTGAAGGACGTCGAGGAGAAGTTTGGTGGTGTGGATATCCTGGTAAATAATGCCGGTATCATCAAGAGAATCCCGATGGTCGAGATGACGAAGCAGCAGTGGGATCAGGTCATCAATGTCGACCTCACCGGTCCTTTCCTCTGTGCAAAGGCTGTTCTTCCTGGCATGATCAAGAAGGGCTATGGTAAGATCATCAACGCATGCTCTATGATGTCTGAGCTTGGTCGTGAGACCGTATCTGCTTACGCAGCTGCCAAGGGCGGACTCAAGATGCTCACGAAGAACATCTGCTCTGAGTATGGTCAGTACAATATTCAGTGTAATGCGATCGGACCTGGCTACATCGCGACTCCGCAGACCGCTCCGCTTCGTGCAAAGCAGGCAGACGGTTCCATGGCTCCGTTTGATCGTTTCATCCGTTCGAAGACACCTGCACAGCGCTGGGGCGAGACAGAGGACCTCGAGGGTCTCGCTGTATTCCTCGCTTCTCCGGCATCTGACTTCATCAACGGTCAGGTTGTATACATCGATGGTGGTATCCTCGCTTACATCGGCCAGGATCCGAGCCAGCTCGATGAGTCCAAGTTCCAGGACGTTACAGGCGTTGAGGACATCAAGGTAGCAGATCACTGATCTTCATGATCTGATGAATCTGAATGATAGAAACATATGCGGCGGAGCGTGATGCTCCGCCGTTTTCTGTGTGCCGACCATTAGCCTTCGGACGGCGACCCCGTTTCGTGCACCGTGGTTCTACGAGGATTCACTGCTTTCCGGATACGTGTTTCTGTTCGACAGCTATGCTAAAATATGCTACACTGCATGGGAGAAAGCAGACAGACCAGGAGGTTTATATATGGCAGATTATACTGAGAGAGCCAACCAGAAGCTGGTTGACGCGATCCATGCGCTGAAAGCATCGAACGGTGAGAACACTGGTGCGGAGCAGATCGTGATGGAGGAGATGGCGGGTGCCGAGTTCATCATGCCGGTACGTATCGTCGGTGAGAAGGCGCGTGAGCGTAAGCTTCTGTATGGTGTCACCGCGAACAAGGACGGCGCACACTTCTACATGGTCTTCACGAGCCGGGCAAATCTGAAGGCATGGTTTAAGAATGAGCCGGTACAGAGCGTAAAGCACAGCTTCGAGGAAGCAGCTGATATCGCGATGAACGATCGGCAGATATACGGCTTCGTACTGAATCCAGGCACGGATGATTTCATCGTCGCCCGTGAGATGATCATCGATCTTCGCACGAAGATCAAGGGTGCTGAGCTCGGACTCGAGGGTGAGAAGTCCAGCGCAGATGAAGACATCATTTTCAAGAATGTACGTGAGGACCAGACCACGGCGGATCTGCTGAATGCACTGACCGGTGCGATGCGGAGTGACCGTAATGTCGCTGCGGGTTACATCCGTGACATGGTCCGCAATGGACACACCGATTACTGCGTCATCGTGCGTCACATCGGTTCGATGGATGAGACCTTCCCGAGACTGATGGCGGCCGCACGTCGTGCGAGCCGTGGACGCTCCGTGGCACTGCTGTCTGCACGTGCACCGATCGCCGCAAAGGCCATCGAGGGTCAGCAGCCGTTCTATCAGAGAGCGTTTAAGATCGTCGAGCAGTAAGCCGGAAGCAGCAGGGGATCGATTGCTTCTGTCGATGTGAGCAGTGCATGTGAAATGACGGATCATGAACGACACAGGCTGCAGGAGGGATCACGCAAAGGAGGGACGATGGCGGAATTAACACATGTGGATCACAGCGCATTCGGACCGTTGTATGATGCGGATTCGGAGGTGCTGGTCCTGGGCTCGATTCCTTCACCGAAGTCGCGGGAGATGAAGTTCTACTACGGACATCCGCAGAATCGCTTCTGGCGGGTCATGGCTACAGTGCTGGCGGAGACATTGCCCGAAAGCACCGAGGAGAAGTCCGCGATGATGCGGCGTCACCACATCGCACTCTGGGATGCACTGAGTGAGTGCGACATCGTCGGCGCCTCGGATGCCAGCATCCGGAACCCGGTTCCGACGGACATCGAGGGACTCCTGAAAAAGACGAAGATCACACGCATCTTCTGCACCGGCGCGAGCTCGTACAAGTACTATGAAAAGTATCAGTACCCGCGGACCGGCATCCATGCAGTGAAGCTTTCGTCGACCTCACCGGCGAACTGTGCCGTATCATTTGAGCGTCTGGTGAGCGAATATCAGCAAATCATCGCAAATAATTCTTGACTTACTTATGTAAGGAAATGTATTATGGGCATATTACATAACAGTTACTGTTAGGAAAGAGGTATTTCTATGAAGCATATTATGACATTAAACACAAGAGATATGAAGAGATCCGAGGAGAAGGGCGGCTGTGGCGAGTGCCAGACATCCTGCCAGTCTGCATGCAAGACCAGCTGTGGTATCGCTAACCAGCAGTGTGAGAACAAGAACGCTTAATATCAGGTTCGTGTATCGACCGGGGCATGAACAGCCCCGGTTTTTTATTGCTTATCGATTTTAGTTTTTTGTATCGATTTTCTGATCGTTTTTCGATCATTAGAGTAGGAGATTTCATGATTCATCAGTATAAACTCAATGGTTATAACATCGTTCTCGATGTATACAGCGCAAGCGTTCATGTGACCGACGACCTGGCTTATGACGCGATCCATCTGATCGACAGCGGCATGAGCGAGGAGGCAGCGACGGAAGAGCTTCGCAAGATGCATCCGGAAGCATCGGCGGAGGAGCTCGCGGATACCTTCGCGGATATCCATGAGCTGACGGAGCAGGGAAAGCTCTTTACGAAGGACGTTTATGAGAAGGCGGCCGGCTATCTTAAGCAGCAGTCCACGGTGGTGAAGGCTCTCTGCCTCCTCGTGGCACACACCTGCGATCTGAACTGTAGCTACTGCTTCGCATCCCAGGGTAAGTTCCATGGCAAGGAAGGCATCATGACCATCGAGACTGCGAAGCGCGCGATCGACTTCCTGGTGGAGAATTCTGGAAACCGCCGGAACCTCGAGGTCGATTTCTTCGGTGGTGAGCCGCTGCTGAACTTCGAGCTCTGTAAGGAGACTGTAGCGTATGCGCGTTCCATCGAGAAGGCGCACAATAAGAACTTCCGCTTCACGCTGACGACGAACGGTGTCAAGCTGACGGACGAGGTCATCGAGTGGGCGAATAAGGAGTGTTACAATGTCGTCCTTTCACTGGATGGACGGAAGGAGGTTCATGACCGCTTCCGTGTTGACCGTGCGGGGCGCGGCTCCTATGACCGTATCGTGCCGAACTTCCAGAAGTTCGTCGAGTCCCGTGGCGATAAGAGCTACTACATGCGTGGTACCTTCTCTCACTACAACACTGATTTTACAAACGATATCTTCCATATGGCGGATGACCTCGGCTTCTCCGAGCTTTCCATGGAGCCGGTGGTCACCGATCCGTCCAGCCCGAGTGCACTGATCGAGGAGGATCTTCCGGTTCTGTACGAACAGTATGAAATCCTCGCGAAGGACATGTTGCGTCGTGAGAAGGACGGCAAGCCGATCACCTTCTATCACTACATGATCGATCTCGAGCATGGCCCATGCGTATACAAGCGTGTGTCCGGCTGTGGTTCGGGAACGGAGTATATGGCCGTGACTGCCTGGGGTGATCTCTATCCTTGCCATCAGTTCGTCAACGATCCGGAGTATAAGCTCGGCAACATCTGGGATGGCGTACAGCACGAGAACATCCGTGACGAGTTTAAGGAGTGCAATGTCTACTCCCGTCCGGAGTGTAAGGAGTGCTGGGCGCGTATGTACTGTGCCGGCGGCTGCGCGGCCAATGCGCTGCATGCAACCGGCGATATCCACGGCGTCTATGAGTACGGCTGCAAGCTCTTCCGTAAGCGGATGGAGTGCGCACTCATGATGAAGGTGGCCGAGGCCGAGATGGCACAGGAAGCAGATGAAGAAGCATAATCTGAAAGATCAGCTGGATCAGTATTTAAATCGACAGTATTATCCGATGCATATGCCGGGGCATAAGCGTCGCGTGGCGGTCGCACCGGAATGCGCGCTGCGTTATGATCTGACGGAGGTCTCCGGGACGGACGACCTCCATCATGCGTCGGGGATACTGAAGGACGCCATGGCGCGGACGAGTGCACTGCATGGCGCGGACCGAAGCTGGTATCTGGTCAATGGAAGCACCTGCGGGAATCTCGCAGGTGTTTCTGCTATCGTGCCCTATGACGGAGAGCTCATCGTCGCGCGGAACTGTCATCGTTCGGTCTTCCATGCCATCGAGCTCCGCCATGCGCACCCGCACTGGCTCTGGCCATCGATGGATCCGGCGACTGGCATTTTCGACAGCATCCGGCCGGAGGCGGTGGAGGCACTGCTTGACGAGTATCCGAAGAGTAGCGCGGTGGTGCTGACGAGTCCGAGCTATGAGGGCGTGGTTTCGGATATTCGCCGTATCGCGGAAATCTGTCACCGGCATGGGATCCCGCTGATGGTGGATGAAGCGCATGGTGCACACCTCGGCCTCGTGCCGGAGGCGGGCTTCCCGGAGAGTGCGATCCACCAGGGCGCGGACATCAGTGTGCAGTCGGCACATAAAACCCTGCTGGGCATGACGCAGACCGCGTATCTGCATCTGCGTGGAGACCGGGTATCGGAAAGTGTCATCGAGGAAAAGCTGTCGATCTTTGAAACATCGTCGCCATCGTATCCGCTGATGCTGTCGCTGGCGGGCTGTACCGAGTGGATGGAGCAGGAGGGACGGCAGCGCTTTATGGACTGGGCAGCCGCACTTCGTGACTTCGATGAAACGATCCGCTCGCTTCGACACCTGCGCGTGCTCTGCCATGGTGAAGATGCGGTGAATACACATGCGTTTTATGCATTTGATCAGAGTAAGCTCGTGATTGACTGCACTGCGACAGCGCTCAGCGGCTATGCGCTGATGGATCTCCTGCGGACGTACTTCCACTATGAGCTCGAGATGGCGCAGCCGGGCTATGCGCTCGCGATGACCGGGCCCGGGGACGATTTCGCAGCGCTCCATCGCTTCGCGGAGGCGCTTCGGATGATCGACCGGGCACTGGACGAGGATGCGGAGGAGAGTGCTGATCTGGCGTGCACCGGTGTGGATGCCGCAGGGGTGGATGTGGATATGTCTGCCTTGAAGGAAGCAGTACGGAGGAAATGTACGAGCGATCCGATGGTGGAAGTGCGAAATGGCGGTGCATCAGCACGACGGACGACGGTGGACAGCCCGAGCCTGCGGGAGGCGGCACCGGAGGAGATGGCACTGACGCCATGCGAGGCGGTGGAAGTTGCCGTGGAGATGGTACCTGTCGCGGCGCTCAAGGGGCGTGTTTCCGGAGAGTATGTGTACAGCTACCCACCCGGGATTCCGCTCCTGGTACCGGGGGAACGTATCACAGAGGCGATGGTCCGCTACCTGCAGCAGGCAGAGAAGCGATATGATGAACTTCGCTACTCTCGTTCGGAAGATGTAGATGGAAGCATCGCCTGTCTCGTGCAGGGATGAAGCGCTCCTGCTGGCTGTAGGGGGAATATAAAAACAGGCTGGAAACCGGTGGCGATGCCACCGGTTTTTCAGTATCCTGGAGAAAAGCATGCGGATGTGCATTTTTTTGCATACCTGCATGCTATCTTTATATTTGTAAGACAAACATACATTTTTAGAACAAATATTTGCAAACGACTGTTTACAAAACAGATGTACCGTGTTATGATGTGGACAGTTGATGAAGGAGGCAGAGCACATGAGAATTAATCTGAAAACATTTGAGCTGGTAGCGATGATTATTTTAGGGATGGGCGTGATGGCCTCCCTGTGTGAGTTCCATCAGGTGCGCTGGATCGGTTATGTCCTGAGCGCGGGCAGTGTGTATCTGCTGTATGAGATTGACCGGGAGCGTGCGCGTCAGCGTCATCGCGCAGCATTTTACAGACGCATGGGACGGATCGTGGAGTCCCGGCTGGCGGACACCGTCTGAGAAGATCTGAGAAGACATTGACAGGTTTTGACAGAAAAGCCTGCTGGAACTGCATCCTGTGATATCTACACGCCTATCGTTGCATGAAAAAGTGCAGTGATGGGCGCTTTCTTTTTTTGAGGGGTGGAGAAACTGCAGGATACTGAGGCCTGGGCTATATCCGCGACGTGCTCATCTGGAGAAGATGCTTCGGGCAGAGGTGCAAATTATGTTATAATGTCCGGGTCTGAAAAGACATCATTATAACAAAAAACGAGGGCAGGGTTCGGACGGCGGACGACGAAGCTGAAATGATCGACCGCTGTCTTCGTGGATTTATGAGAGGTTGCATATATGAATATAGTTGAAAAAATTACGCAGGAGCTTGGACTGAAGAGCTGGCAGACCGAGGCGGTGATCCGGCTGATCGATGAGGGGAATACGATTCCGTTTATCGCACGTTACCGTAAAGAGGCGACCGGTGCGATGCACGATGATGTGCTGCGTGCCTTCGATGAGCGTCTGCGTTATCTTCGTAACCTGGAGGAGCGGAAGGAGACGATTCTCGCGTCGATTGAAGAGCAGGGAAAGCTGACGGCTGCCCTGCGAAAGGAAATCGAGGAAGCGGAGACGGCGGTGAAGCTCGAGGATATCTACCGCCCATATAAGCCGAAGCGTCGCACCCGTGCGATGATCGCCCGTGAGCACGGACTGGAGCCGCTGGCGCTTTTTATTCTTTCCGGTCAGGGAAAGCCATCGGTTCCGGCGGAAGCGGAGAAGTATGTCGATGTGGAACATGAGGTGCCGGATGTGAAGACGGCGATCCAGGGCGCGGAGGATATCATCGCGGAGACGATGTCCGACAGCGCGGCACTTCGTGCGTGGATCCGCCGGAAGAGTGTGCAGGAGGGCTGCATCGTCTCTGCGGCGCGGACGAAGCAGCAGGCTGCGGAACACAGCGTATATGATAACTACTATGCCTATTCGGAGCCGATCCGGAAGATCCCAGGGCACCGGGTACTGGCACTGAACCGGGGGGAGAAGGAGAAGATTCTCAGCATCCGACTGGAGGTGCCGGAGGAGGAAATCCTTCGCTTCATGGCACAGAAGATGGGCGCAGACCAGCATCCATCGACCGCGGCGTATATTCGCGAGGCCTGTGCGGATGCCTATAAGCGTCTGATCGCACCGTCCATCGAAACCGAAATCCGGAATGATCTGACGGATAAGGCGGAGGATGGGGCGATTCAGGTCTTCCGTGAGAATCTGCGGCAGCTTCTGATGCAGGCACCGCTCACGGGCAAGACGGTACTGGGCTGGGACCCGGCTTTCCGTACCGGTTGCAAGATCGCAGTGGTGGATCCGACCGGAAAGGTGCTGGATACGACGGTGGTTTTCCCGACGGCACCACAGAACCGCGTGGAGGAGGCGATGCGGACCATCGAAGCCCTGATCCGGAAACATCATGTGGATGTGATTTCACTCGGCAACGGTACAGCCTCCCGTGAATCAGAGCAGATCATCGCAGATTATATAAAGAAAGATCATCTGCCGGTGCAGTATGTCATCGTGAATGAGGCGGGTGCGTCGGTGTACTCTGCGTCTCAGCTTGCGACAGAGGAGTTCCCGAACTTCGATGTGGGGCAGCGCTCGGCGACCTCGATGGCGCGACGCCTGCAGGATCCGATGGCGGAGCTTGTGAAGATCGATCCGAAGTCGATCGGTGTCGGACAGTATCAGCATGATATGAACCAGACGAAGCTGAGCGAGCAGCTGTCAAGCGTCGTCGAGGACAGTGTCAACAGCGTCGGCGTCGATGTGAACACTGCAAGTTTCGCCCTCCTGTCCTATGTGTCCGGCATCAATAAGACCATCGCACGGAACATCGTCGCGTATCGTGAGGAGAAGGGCGCCTTCAGCTCCCGTAAGGAGCTTCTGAAGGTGGCGAAGCTCGGCCCGAAGGCTTACGAGCAGTGCGCCGGCTTCCTGCG
>OIZA01000898.1_pt1 | contig 12458 bp, 11 predicted proteins | sample 1588381 | NCBI WGS metagenome assembly OIZA01 (sample SAMN03283277) | human gut metagenome | biome: human-associated habitat; material: feces | host: Homo sapiens | place: Peru | collected 2012 | reverse complement strand
ATCATTTTAATTCTTATGCCATTAAAGTGCGTTTACACAAAATTTGAAGAAGAACTGAAAAACACTTTCTTTTAATTTTATATAGCCTTTATATTCTAAATTGTTTTTTATCAATTGACGTCACACAGAAACCGACGAGGTATATACCCCGCCGGTTTCTTACTTATATTTTATATAAAGCTATTATATTGCTTATGCATAAATAAGCTCTTGTATTTATTTATGCGTTGCGCAGTATTGCGAGCCGGACCATGCTTTATTTCTACAATTAGGCATCGCGCATTTGTGCGTTACACAATATTGCGAGTTCTTAACCGCCATAGCGTTACAGCCCGATTCATTACAGTTATGAAGAGAACAGTACAGATAATTCCCGATTTTTCTGCGGTTGTTGCAAACCAGACATTTACAGTCGGCACAGTATATATTTGTACCGGTTACAGGAACCTTTCCGCATCCCCAACACATTTCCTGAGCTTCTGCTGAAGCTGATAAATCGGAATTTTGTTTCGACTGATTATCTGTTTCCTGAGATGATAACTCTGTTTTATGACTTTCCGGAAATGATTCTCTGCTGTCTTTTTCTTCGCCGCATCCTGAAAATGAAACAGACAGCAGCACAGCAGCTAATACGGAAATGATTTTTTTGACTGACATTTTTGTTTTCATTTTGAAAACCCCTTTCATTTTTCTGTCTATATGCTATCATTAAGTATAGGACAAAAACGGTGCATTAATTGCGGCAATATATTTAACAGGAAAAAATTACGGAGGTCGGGATATGGTTCATCCTTCAAAATCAAAATACTGCGGACTGTGGCAATGTCCGAAAATTGCGTGGCTTAAAAAATATAAGCCCGAGGAAATCAAGGTCTCGTTTGATTACAAGGGACTTTACTGTACCGTTAGCATACTGAAAAAGGAAAACGGCGGCTTTGCGATATACGAGGTTAAAAGCTCCGAAAAGTAAGATTAGGCAGTATATGCCGCCGATGTTGCTTATCAGAAATATGTGCTTGAAAACTGCGGCGTTAATTTAACTGACACATATCTTATATTTCTTAATAACCAATATTCCTGAGGTGTTCTCTGATATCTTTAGAATTGACAAATCTTAATATATCAATCTTTTTCACTCCACATAAATTTCTTCCATAGTATCAAGACAAATACATTCGAGAGGATTGCCAAATACTGCTCCGCAATCAATGACTATATGATTGTTACCTTTCCAAATTTGTCCTGTGTACTCCGGATCAATGAACCCTGTGGGCGTATGGCCTGTTACAATGAGCATATCTTTAAAATACATTTTCTCATACTCCAGCTCACCCATAATGAAATCTGAAATTCGACAGTTATCCATATTGAGCATTTTTGACTTTTCCGGAACCGTATGTGCAAGGAAAAACTTCTGTTCTCCGATTGTCAGCTCTTCAAACAACGGAAGAGAGTTAAGATAACTCAAAACCGCCTGCTGCTCGCTTTCGTCCAATTTCAGAAACTCCTCATATGTTGTACTTCCGCCATTGGAAAACCATAATCTGAATGCTTCTTCAAGTCCGTCCGCAAAAAAGCCGTCATTGGGAATTGCAAAGATTCTCAGCAGTATCTGCGCACAGTGATCGTGATTTCCTCTGCAAGAAAAGATGTTATCCCTTTTGATGAGATCCAGTACTATCTTTATTCCGTCACTGCCGCGATCCACAATATCACCGAGAATATACAAAGAATCATCGGAAGTCATATTCAAGCGTTCAAGAAGTTTTATATACTTGTCATAGCACCCATGCAGGTCTGACACCGCATATATCACATTCATCATCTCCCTTTAAATCTGCTTCGACGTTATGATACAACAATATGTGTACCAAAATCGGTACATACTGTCTGATAACATAAAGTTACCAGGCAAGTGGTGAAAGGTTTATATTCGGCTATACAAAGTGATATGATTATGGTATACTATGTGAAAAGGCGGTAAATCTATTATGCATCAACTCCAGCATATTTTGGAAAGTATAAGAAGAAAGGGTCTGTATGGTTTGTTCTCCAATCCCGGTTTCGGAAATACAACGCTGCTAACATATTTTGCAAGCTGTTTTTCTGCTGTCGGCGATAAATGTCTATTTGTTTCCTTAGAAATACCAAAAGAACTATTACTTAAAAGAATGCATCAATCCAAGATGAATACAGACTGCATTAAAATAATTGAGTCCATGCCGTTTAATCTGAATTTTGATGAAATTGCAGAAACAATCGTATCAGAATCTCCTAAGGCAGTATTTATAGATTATCTACTACTTATCGGCCATGATACAGCACTTTCCATAAAATCCTTAAAATCCTTATCTGAACAATTATCGATTCCGATTATTTTTACTTGTCAGCTGCCAAGATGTTCCGGAGATTATGATCTTTTTGAACGGCGTCCCGAATTATATGATCTTACATATCTTTTTCCTCGTCAAAAAACCATTGACGAGATTCACAATGCAATCAGGCTCATTGACATAATAATATTTTTGCATCGTGATCATGAATGTAAGAGAGGAATAGGAACAGCGCACCGTTATAACATTAGTAATAGCGCTGAATTGATTTTGAAAAGCGGGAAAAAAGATTCTTCAATGGCGGTTATATTTGACATCCGGGATATTTTTAATAATTACTAATAAGCAAGAAAAGCGCATACCGTGAAAGAAAAGTATGCGTTTTCAGAGAATTTTTTTGCAAAATATGAGGAGGTTGTTTTTACGATTTACTTATCGAAGTCAAAATATTGCGGACTGTGGCAATGTCCGAAAATTGCGTGGCTTAAAAAATATAAGCCCGAGGAAATCAAGGTCGATCCTCAGGTTATGGCACGAATGGACGCCGGCAACGAGGTCGGCGACCTTGCAATGGGGCTGTTCGGCGATTATACCGAGGTCACGGCTTATAACGGCGATAAAATAGATATAAAGCAAATGATTGAAAATACAAAGGCGGAAATTGAAAAAGGGACTCCTGTTATCTGCGAAGCCTCGTTCGATTATAACGGGCTTTACTGTGCCGTTGACATACTGAAAAAGGAAAACGGCGGCTTTGCGATATACGAGGTTAAAAGCTCCACAAAGTACGATAAGGCGGTATATGCCGCTGATGTTGCTTATCAGAAATATGTGCTTGAAAGCTGCGGCGTTAATGTTACGGGCACATATCTTATATGCCTTAATAACCAATATGTTTTTAACGGCGTTCTTAATTTGGAGGAGCTTTTCGGTATTCATGATATTACCGATTCCGTAGCCGTAGAAGAAAAGAATATTGCCGCCAATCTGTCGATTGCCGAAAGAATTTTAAAATCGGAAAAGGAACCGGCTATTGATTTATCCGTTTGCTGTGATAAGCCGTACACCTGCGCGTTCTGGGGCTATTGCTCGCGGAATTTGCCGAAGCCCTCTGTTTTTAATTTATACAGGCTGCATTTTGATAAAAAAAACGAATATTACAAAAAGGGGCTTGCAGATTTTAACGATTTGTTTTACAGTGCCGATATTACCAATGCAAAGCAGCTGCGGCAAATGCTGTTTGCAATTTCCGACCAAGGCACATATATAGAAAAGGACGGTATACGGGACTTTTTAGGTACGCTTTCATATCCGCTGTATTTTCTTGATTTTGAAACAATTCAGCCTGTTATACCGCAATTTATAGGAACAAAGCCTTATGCCCAAATACCATTTCAGTATTCGCTGCACTATATTGAAAAGGAAGGCGGCGAGCTTTTACATAAGGAATTTTTAGCGGAATCTGGCACCGACCCGCGCCGCGCCATTGCCGAAAGCCTTTGCATGGACATTCCTATGAATGTCTGCGTTACCGCATACAATAAAGGCTTCGAGTGCGGAAGAATTAAGGAACTGGCGGAAACCTTCCCCGATTTGGCAGAGCATCTTTTAAATATACGCTCGAATATAAAGGATCTGCTAACGCCGTTTCAGTCTGGCTATTATTATAACCGTGCAATGGGCGGCAGCTTTTCCATTAAAAGCGTATTGCCCGCGATATTCCCGAACGACCCGTCGCTTGATTACCATAATCTTGACGGAGTACACAACGGCGGCGAGGCTATGACGGTTTTCCCGAAAATAAAGGATATGCTGCCGCAAGAGCAAAAGAGCGCACGGCATAATCTGCTTAAATACTGCGAGCTTGACACCTTTGCCATGGTTAAGGTATGGCAGGAGCTTGTAAGGGCTGCGGAATAAACAAACACCCCGCCGTCACTCAACAGCAACGGCGAGACTTCTTAACATCTTGTGTAAACCTCCGAAATGGTATAGAATAAAAGTATCATTTTGGAGGTTAAGTTTATGCCGAAGTACAAGGACAGCCCAGAGGTAAGGGCGGCAAAAAAGGATAGAACAGAAAAACTGAGAGATTTTTTGTAATTACTGGATGTAGAGGATTACAGCGATCTGCGTTCGGTATTCAAGGAAATGGTCGGAGAAGTTCTTGAAAACGGACTTGAAGCGGAGCTGGACGACGAACTCGGATACAGCAAGTATGATTATAGAAACAAGGATACCGAGAACAGCAGGAACGGATACAGCCGAAAGTCAGTCAAAATAAGTGCAGGTCCGGTAGAGATAGCTGTTCCCCGTGACATAAACGGAGAATTTGAACCGCAGATAATCAAGAAAAATGAAACATCTCTTGCCGTAGATATCGAAGAAAAGATCCTCTCGATGTATGCCAAGGGCATGACAACGAATGATATCTCGTCACACATCGAGGATATCTATGGTCTTGAGGTATCAGACAGCCTCGTCAGCCGAATCACAGATAAAATCCTTCCTGTTGTGAAAGAATGGCAGCAAAGACCGCTTGAAAGCATATATGCGGTAGTGTTTATGGACGCGATTCACTACAACGTCCGTTGTGAAGGCTGAATAGTCAAAAAAGCGGTATATATAGCCATAGGGATGCTTTATATTTAGCGCACGGCTTGAATAAAGAAAAGGCTTAATTGCAAGAAATCGCTCGGCATCTTCGTATACAGAATTCTAACATAATCCTAAATCGGATCATCATATTTATGCTTTGAAAAACCTCGTTCCTGCTTATAATAATTTGATAAAAAGCGTTCTACAGATTCCGGGCTGCTTATCCCATCAAAGAGATTCTTCGAATCAATACATTTCCCTAGTGTTTGCGGAGTTAATTTTGAAAGAGTTGAAAAATCTTGCGTACATATAAACGGCGAAAGCTTTGCAATCACATATCCTACATTCATATCGATTTTATTTAAATTAATATTCAAACGATCCGTTTCAGGTACAGAGGCTTTGAAAAAATCTGCCGGGGTACGACACTCCAATATTTTTGATAACGAAACTGATGGCAGAAAGCAGCCACACGCATTTATTGTCCTGCTTATATCATTTAAAATGTACTTTTTTTCAGATTCTGCAACCAGCGAGAAGAAACTTGTTGTAAACATTCTGAATTGAGCATTGCTCAGCAGATTCCGATTTACACGATAATTAATGCCTTCCGTAACCGTCTGATCGTTGCCATATCTCTTCTTGTTATATTCTGTTTTGCCCCAATATCCATACAATGTGTTTTTGTTGCTGAGTATACTAGATTCCCAGGTTCCTTTATCACTGTTGAAATGCATTTCAGCTAATCTATGCTCAAATAGCTGAACGATTGGCCGGCCGAGAATAAAAGTTGCAGCAATATGTTTGCCAAATGTCCTGTGATAGCAGACACCTTTTATTTCATGAAAATCCAAGCGCCACCCATTACTGCTATCAACATAATAATGAGCACACTGGGGTAATTTCCACCTGCTTTTCCCCAAAAGCTGCTTTAATTCAGTCAGATGACTTTTTTCAGTTTTAGGAAACTGTGATTCCAATATATTTCGGAGAGTAAGGATTTCTTCTTCATAGCCTTTATCCAGACTGTAAAAAAAGAATTCATCCATCTTTCTGCGTGATGCTGCTGATGAAGCAAAATCAAGCGTACGTGCGCACACGTCATATGTATTCTTTAATATTTCTTTAATCTCTTCACCATACATTGTTTATGCCTCCCTAATATTACACAGTTATCCTTGCGACTTTTCCCCAAGGTGGGGCGACGTTTTTGTTATTTAACAACCACAAAACCGGAATACCGCCCGCAAGCTTTTCTCTTGGAAACGGGGCATAGCCATCTGTTAAAATGATGATACAGGCAGGCAATTTTCCTTGCATATGCTTTTGGACATATTCAAATATAATCTGAAAATCTGTTCCGCCCCCGCCGGCAGGTTTGATGATTTTGAACTCTTCTTCATTTGTAAAGGGCTTAGGCGCAATAATCGCCGCATCAAAAAAGCCAAGCCAACCTTTGAGCTTGCCGTCAAACTGATCAATGGCTCCTTTTACCTCGGAATACGCCGCTGTTATCATATTGTCCGACATAGAACCGGAGGTATCTATCATAAACAGAATATCTTCGACCAAATCATCCTTATCATTGAAATCCGGAAGAAAAAACGGACTTTCATCAAATCTTCTGTCGGGCGGTGTAAAAGAATAATCGACGATTTCCTGCTGAACAAAATCATTCAAAATCATCCGCCAATCTGTTTGCGGCTTTTTTAATTCCTTAAAAAGCCGTTCGGCAAATAAAGGGAAAAGCCCTCTTTGATTAGATGGGTCTCTTATAGAAATGGCCTCACAAGCATCCTCAAACCGTTTTACCCACACATCGCGAAGTATTTCGTCATCTTCATCCATGCCCCAGCGAGTGTGATCGTCCCATACTGCCGCGGTTTTATTGTGTTCAGTTTGTTCTTTCTTTGCACGTCCTAATGCGCTGCCTCTTGCATCTCCGTAATTTTCATCATCGCTGCCGCTTTTACCCAGTATTCCTGTTATTGCCGATTTCAGTTTCGGTTTCCTGTTTTGAGGAAGCGGCGGGAGCATTTCGTATACCTGCTCTGCCGTGTATTCGTATCCCTCTTTACCATCAGGAGCAAGATGCACGGACTCGCCGTATTTCTTCAAGGTTATAGCTTTCAAATTCATTTTTTCAGACAGAAGTATGTTTGAGTTGACCACAATATCACAGGCTATATTAAACCTCTCGTTATCTCTGTCTCCTTGCCTCAAGCAGTGTTGCAAAACGACATGAAGTATCTCATGCATCATAATGAAGTCCAGTTCCGAGTCGCTGAGTTCGTCCAAAAAATCCGGCCCAAAGAAAATCCTATGCCCGTCGGTCGCGGCTGTTTCACAGTTCTCATCAATAGAATAAATCATGTGCATCAAAAGCAAGCCGTAAAATCCGTTATTACACAGAATTCTCATTCGTGACAGTAAAAGACGCTTAATGTATTCTCTTTTCTTTTCATCTGACAGAACCATTCATTAAACTCCCTTTGCTCTGAAGCCATTTTGCGAACTCTGGTATCAGCATTAACCGTCTTTTGTAATCCTTATCTATGTACATATAGTCTTTTAACAGTATAGTGCTGAAATCCGGAGGCATTTTATCAGCATATCGGATTGAATTCGCAATTCTCACCATTTCATCCTTGTGACTTTTCGCATAAGCCGTCATAGATGCCGTTAGAGCGTACATAGCATCTGTATTTGTAGGTAATGCCGGCATCTTACCATCAAAAATATCTTTAATAGACGGGAGATTCCGGTATACCTTCGCCCATGTTCTAAATTCTACAGCTACGCCTGTCCCGACAATACCGGCAATCAATGAATACATTTTGTCGATATCATTGTCTATTCCATTAAGTATATTGCTCACCATTTCCCATGCACGCGGTGTCGGGAATGCAAGGTCATCATTTGAAGAATTAAAGCCCATAAGATGGTTCTGTCTGAAAGAGAGAAAGCCGATCACTTTGTCATTTACCCCAGATGTAATCGCCCATTGCTTCCAAGAACTAAAGCTCCCTTCGATTTCTATATGCATTAGTCTGTTTGCAAGTGCTTTCGGCATCTTGTATGCAACCGATTTATCTGTGGTACGGTTACCCGCTGCGATTACAATGCAGTTGTCGGGCAGTCTGTGCTCACCGACAACGCGGTCAAGAGTTATCTGATATGCCGCCGCCTGAACCGATTGCGGTGCGGCAGATATCTCATCAAGAAAGAGGATATTTACTATTTCATCGCTCGGATCCATTTGAAAAATCTGAGGTTTAAGCCAAACGGCAAGAGTCTTATCTGCATTTGAAGTCGGAATGCCTCTCAAATCGATGGGATTAAAAAGGAGCAGACGAACATCTGTCACCTTTACTGTTTTTCCGGTATCTCGTTCAATTCTCCTTGCTATCTGCCGTATTGCCTGCGATTTTCCGACACCGGGAGGTCCCCAGAGCATAACGGATGGCATTGTTTTGACAGGAAGTTTGTTTTGAATCACCGTGCTGTATACGTACGACAGCTTATCTACCGCTTTTCCAACAGTTATAGAAGGAATGTTCGTAAATTTCACATCGTTCATTTTTTGTTTACCCCCAGTTTCTTATCAAGCTTTTCAACTTCGGCACTGTATTTTTCTATTTGCTCGCTGTAATTCTCGTTCTTTGCAAGTTCCGCCTTCAGTTCAATCTCTTTTTCGGTAAGATTAGATAAACCAACTTTCAGCTTTTCAAGATGCTTGTCAAGTGTGTCAAGATAATTATCAATACGCAGAAGATTTCCGATTTCGGTGTCGCCGAGTTCAACATAATATTTGCCTTGCCGAGAGAGCCAAATATACGGTTTTTCCTGTGCCATATTGGCAGGAAGCACAATATCAAAACCTCTGTAGTTCATCAACGCTTTTTCTCTTGTTTCAAGGGCATAGCCCCTGACGGCCGAGGTTATATACTCGCGAAGATTCTTACGGTTTTCTGCTTCCTCTTTCTTTAAACAGATTTCTGTAGCCGGAGGATTTCCCATTTTCCAATCTCGATAATAGGAAAGATCTTCTTCGCATTTTGTTATTAAGATCCTCTGATGTTCGACCTTTCCCGGAAGCTCCAGAAGCTCTTTTTCCATTTGTATTCTTGAATCAATGAGCTTGCGCTGCAGAGTAAGATACCTTGTCAGTTCGTTGGCTGCTTCTACTCTTTTTTTTACAAGCGGATTTCCGACAGCCAAAGCCTTGACTTCGGCGTAATCCAGTATGGTGTCCTCGATGTCTGCGGCGCTACGAGTCGTAAGTGATCCGGAAAGCAGGCTTGAAATAAACCGTTGTTTTGTTTCAAGTAACTGCCATGAATATGCATCAAAGCTTCCTTCGGTGATATATCTGTAAATATACACCTGCGGGTTGGCGTTGCCTTGACGAAGAATACGTCCTTCACGTTGCGTCATATCTGCAGGTCTCCACGGAACATCAATGTGATGAAGAGCTATCAGCCTGTCTTGAATATTTACACCCAATCCGAGCTTAAAGGTTGATCCGATCAAAATACGGACGTCACCGTTACGTACCTTCATAAACAACTGCGCCCTTTTTGCTTCGGTTTCAGCGTCATGAATGTACGCAATCTGTGTCTCCGGAACACCGAGGTTTATAAGAACGGCTTTCAATTCGTCATAAATATTAAACCCGGATTTTGGTGTGGAAATGTCGCAAAAAATCAACTGTGTCGCTTTGTTTTGTGCGTTCCTAAAATAAATATCTGCCACATTTTCTGCACACCGCGCTACCTTGGATTGATATGTAAATGTTGCGTTGGGATCAACCAACCGTAAATCAAGTGCTGCTTTTCTGCCGTCCATTGTTATTTTCAGCATATTGTCATCCCCGCGGCTGACTCTGCCCCTGCGCACATCATCGGCTCTCTGTGAAATATTATCGAGATACGCCGCAAAATCAGGCGTTTTGGATATGAGCGCATCCTTGTAGCCATCATGCATCGGAATCCCAACGGACTCGTCCACTCGATGAAAATCCGCAATGGAAGAAAGCAGTGAAGTAAGCTCAGGGAGGTTGTGAAACTTAGCAAAGCGTGTAGCAAGCCGATAGCTGCTCGTATCTACATCAATTTCAAATTCGGCGCTGCGCTCGGCAAACATTCCGATCCATGCGTCAAAGCTCTGCAAGTCTAGCATTGCTAGCTCGCCGCTCTGTAAATACTGCTGCATGATATATGCATCGGTAATCGAGTTGGTAATCGGTGTGCCCGTGGCAAGAATAACACCCTTTCCGCAGTTCTTCTTTTGAATCATATGGACCTTATCCATCATATCCTGGCATTTTTTTGATCCGTTTTCGCTGATGCCAAGAACGTTATTTGCCTTGGTTTCAAATGGGACGTTCTTGAAATTATGAGCTTCGTCAACAAAAAGACGCGTGATTCCAAGCTCATCAAAATAGACGGTATCGTACATATCGCCCATAGCTAAAGTTATCTCGGACAACGCTTTTTCGAGGGCTTCTTTCTTCTTTTTCAGTTTCGAAGTAGCCTTGCATTTCTGGGTGACAAGTTCGGACACCAATTTCTTTTTCTCTTCCAGTTCCCCTATGTAGTAATCTTTTGATAGGGGAATCTGTTCAAAGCAACTGTAAGCAATAATGATCCCGTCAAAATCTTCATCCCGAATAGACTCAAGCACTGCCTCGCGCTTGGCCGGAGTGAAATTCTTCGGATCAACGCAAAGGAGCTTTGCGTTCGGGTACATTGCAATGAAAATGTTCTTCCACTGTCCGACAATATTATTCGGAACAACATACATATTCTTTGTAGAAAGCCCCATCCTTTTCATTTCCTGACCGGCAGCAATCATGACATATGTTTTCCCCGCTCCGACATCATGCGCCAACAAGGTGTTAGGTGTAAAAATTATTCTTGCCACCGCGTTTTTCTGATAAGGATACAGTTTGACCGAATCGGACATAGTGGGAAAATCCAAAAAAGATCCGTCAAAAATACGCCTGCGCACACAGCTAAAATTGTTTTCAAATATGGTTTCAAGACGCTTTTTCCGAGCGTCATCTGTCCACACCCATTTTTGAAACGCATTGATAAGTTTTTGCTGTTTTTCAATTGCGGCAACAGTCTCCATTTGGTTTATAATGCGCTTTTTACCGGATGAGTTCGAAGCACAGCTTACTTTCTCTTTAACCGAAATCGTTTTCATATTCAGGGTTTTCTCCAAAATATGCAATGCTTCAAGTCTTTCCGTTCCGTATTTCTGTCTTACACCTACACTGTGATTATATCTGGACTTGCAAGGGATTTCCCATGTTCCGGTTATTTCATCATGAACGGTTTTATATCTTTCCATGGTTTTTTCCCTATCGTCGTAAAAACAGTAATATCTAAACGGATCCCCGAATAAGTAAATTATAAAATCATCAATTATATCTGCCGGGACCCACGGCGAGCCAAGTGTTATGTATATATCCTTTGTAGCTACCGTCGGCGGAAGTACCTTTTCGATTGCTCCCAAATTATCTGCAAAATAACCATCATACTTTTGGTTCGCTTCGTTTGCAGCATTCCATTTGCGCATAAGATTGCCGGAAAGGTATTCTTCGGCGGTTTCCCAACCTTGATAAAAGCATTCGTTCCACGTCAGCGGATTTTGATAAATAGACCCTTTCAAGGTTGAAATAACGGTCTTATAATCTGCCCCCGTCACAGAAGATATATATTCAATATCCACCTTGCCTAATGTGTTCAGACTCATAATCAGCGCATCCGGAATGCTTTCTGCGTGAACCCCCTGTGTTCGTACATCGGAATTGAATATGTTATTCCAGTCCAAAGGAAGATCCATACAGGTAACTTCGCGGATATGTGCTTCTTTTCTCTCTTTTTCTTCACGGGCTTTACGATCCGATTCTTCTTTTTCTCTGCGCCGACGTTCATTTTCCTCATGCTTTTCCGCGGTACGCTTAGCTGCACGGAGTTTACCTATAACCTCCTCAATTTCTTTTGAGGAATACTTGCTGTCAATATTCTCTGCTAGTTTCAGAATATCAAAAAGATTCAACTGCGCACTGTCACCCGAATGGCTTTTATTAGACATGTACCGTCACGCTCCGATCCTCTTTCGTTCACCAATTTAATTATATTGTACAGCGACGAATGCACCAAATTCGGAACATAAAGAAAGCAGACTGCGTTTTCACAGTCTGCTTTTCTGCTTGAATTCAAATGAGTTGTTAATCTAATTCGCTTGGTTTTCATCCGCTGGATATGGGGGAGCATTGAAAGTGAGGGCGTATTTGATATAGAAAAACGGTCCGTTTTTCGTAATTCAGCTCCATATTTGGAAGATTCTATAGACGAAATTAAATCAGTTGCCTTAGCCCAAATCACTGAATAATCTGACTCCTCGTCGTTTTCAAACTATATATTCTGTCCATGAGCCAAAAACTATAACTGAATTCAGCTTTGATCCAAATTCTGCTTTTGCTTGTGAAGCAACAACGGACAAAATGCCGTCAAG
>OIZA01000893.1_pt1 | contig 12509 bp, 6 predicted proteins | sample 1588381 | NCBI WGS metagenome assembly OIZA01 (sample SAMN03283277) | human gut metagenome | biome: human-associated habitat; material: feces | host: Homo sapiens | place: Peru | collected 2012 | reverse complement strand
TGCCCTTTTTCGCGCTGAGTTCGGCGCAAAAATTGGGAAAAGTGGAGATTGATTTATGTTCGCTGTTAGTGTGGCAGGCTCGGTATTTGAGTCAGTAGGTAAAGTAAAACAGGGCAGAAAGATTTTAGTCTTACTGCTCTTTGGTTGCGAAGCAGTTGGTAGCTCGTCGGGCTCATGCCCCGGAGGTCGCAGATTCAAGTCCTGCCTCCGAAACTATACGGAAAGCACTTGCGTTTGCAGGTGTTTTTTTATATGAAATAGCATCGAGTGCTCACAAGGGCTTTCCCCTATGAGCACTCGATTTTTCTGTTTTATATGCAAAAGCCGACTTAGCCGTCTATAGTGATCCACATCGCGGGGCGGACGGCATCGTAATCACTGAGGACATTGCTGCCGCCCTCGTAGACGAAGCCGTCACTGCGGACATCGGCGGCATTATGCTGATAGTAGCCGGGCGACCGCAGCCACCACAAGTAGGTGGCTTTGCCGCCTTCGGTATAGCTATCACTTGTCCATGCTCCGTTTGATATAGCATATTCGGTAAGTATACACTCTCTCGCTTCAGCGGAAGTAAAATATTTTTCTGCTTCGACGATGCTCAGGAGAAATACTCTGTCTTTGGTCGCATTCCCGGGGTTGGTGTCATATTCCGGATTCTTGTCTGCCGATACCGTTACCGTAGGAATCTTAGCCCTTTCCTCGGCATAAAATGCAGCGTTAATAAAATCGTTGTTCAGCCATTTGCGAAGTGTACAAGTCTCCCAAGTTACTCTTGTTCTAGATGAATTATACGGTTGACGGTCAAGATCCTTATCACTGATAACAAGAATTCTGTTGTTTTCTTTTGCCAAAACAAGCCACTCAATATTCTCTTTGCCGTTGGAAGTATCGTTATCCTGCTCATAAGTGCCGAAATATACAATATCTCCAACATTTGCATTCTTTATCAACGCTTGTTTTGCACTCTTCAGCTTCTCGGCACTGTCTCTATATGAAAGACCGTCCAAGAGCATATATGCCGCCTTATAATTGCCGGAATCAATTAGCTGCGTTGCTTTATTAAGTTTATATTGCGGTATAATGACTGTTTTCAACAAAATGAGAAAAACCGCACAAACACACGCAACAGACGCTATCGCTATGAAAACTTTTTTAGCTTTCTTTTTCATTTTTTCGACTGCAATGCGATGTTCTTCTTCTTTGCGTTCGCGCTCCAAACGTTCGGCTTCCGCTTTGCGCTCCGCTTCCAGTCGTTCGGCTTCCTCATTACATTTACCTCCGGGTATTTTTTCATATTTTACCCGAAAAGTATGAAAACAAAGACACCTCGCAGCCGTTATACCTGCGAGGTGTCCGTTTTTGCGCCATTTGGCAAAGCACTTTTTCAAGGCAATCTTTACTATTTCTCAAGTCCGCAGTCAGGTTACTACCGGGGACTGATATCGTAGACGCGTATCTGTATGTAATCTCATTCTGCACAATCAGCGGCCTGTTCGCCGCTTCCTTGTGCGCCTTAGACAGCCTGTTCAGATCGAATGACTTTAAATATGCCGCGATAAATACTGTGGCAAAGGACAAAATGGATGATACGATTTTTATCCAAAGCCGGTCGGCAAAATAGTGGATAGAATTCCGAGGTAGTTATCGTAGATGGTTATCAGATAATTTTTCACGATGGGAAAACGGCTGCTCCGAACATCCTCGAAACAGCCGTTTTCTTTGTTAAGTTTTGCCGTAAATCAAATAAGCACTTCTTCAACCGGACCTTTGAACGCGCTGTCATGAAGCGGGAACGGCTTTGAGAGATCTTTGATAAACGGAGTAAAAACCGTCCGTTTAAAAGTTGTCGGCAACTGGTATTTTGAAAGAAGTTCGCCGACGGCCTCCTTTTTGCATGGATTTTTGCGAATTTCAAAGGCTTTTAATTCAACTTCAATACCTGCGTCTGCCGGAACCGAAGACAGAGTAATAACGATTTTTCCGCACTTGTATTCGGGTGAAACAGGGGTTATTCTGCCGGAGACCTTGACGGTGATTTCCTTTGCCGAGGAGATATCGTCAAAGACGAGCTTCCATTCACGTTTTGAAGGAACGACGGAAAGATCTCCCTTGGCAGCACTGATTTCAAACAACAGATTCTCCCCTGCTTTTTTAACAGAAAGTACGGTTTCCGCAAAAGCTCCGTCTTCAAAGCTCATCGTTTCGCCATCGTCCTCATAGAGGGTAAAGCTGTTTGTTCCTCTGAAAATTCTGATAGTCAGCTTTTCGGGATTCGACCAGTCGTTAGTCTTGCTGTTTTGAGAAAGAGGAATGATAGCTCCCTCTTTTGCGAGCACGGGCAACGCATTCAAATCACGGTACATGGTAACAAAGCGTTCGCCCTCATAGATTCTGCCGGTATACCAGTCTGTCCACCTACCTTTCGGCAACCACACTTTTGCGGGTGCAAGGTAGGTGCGCTTGTCAGCGGGCTTGGTAATCGGTGATACCATGAGCTCAGTACCGAAGAAAAACTGATTCGGCACTTCATAGGCGGCTTTTTCGCACGGATATGAGTAATACATCGGCTCGCAAAGGGCACGCCCCTCTGTGTGGGTGAGGCGGTTGATCGAGTATATGTACGGAATGAGCGCATGACGTTCTCTGAGCGCATTCACTGCCGCTGTTTCTGCGGCAAAGCTGTATTTCCAGGGCTCTTTACCCATGAACTCGTCTTTTGTTGAATGAAGGCGCATTATCGGGCTGAATTCGCCGAGCTGAACCCAGCGAACATAAAGCTCATCATTCCTTGAGCCGAGCTGATGACCTCCGATATCATGACTCCACCAGGTATAGCCGACGTTTGCGGCATTTGCAGTGAAATACGGTTGAAAATCAAGGCTCTTCCAGCTGATTATCGTGTCACCGGAAAATCCGAGAGGATAGCGGTGAGAGCCGACCTCGGCGAAGCGTGAAAGAATGAGGGGTCTTTTGCCGGTTGAGGCAAGATCAAGAGTGTGATAATGATTGAGCGCCCAAAGGGGATCAAGACCTTTGATTTTTGTATCCTTTTCCTGCTGCCAATCGATCCACCAGAAATCTACGCCGTCTTTTTCATAGGGTCTGTGGAGAATGTTGAAATAGGCATCAATGAATTTCGGGTCTGTAATATCAAAGGGAATACATTTTTTGCTCTTCGGGTCAACGCCCATAAAGCGTGCAAAATCTTCGTACTGATCTTCAAACGGGCGTACTCCCTGCGCCGGATGGAGGTTGACGGTGACCTTGAAGTTCTTGTCGTGCAGCCACGAAAGCAGTTCTTTGTAATCCGGAAAAAGTTCGGTGTTCCAGCTGTAGCCGGTCCAGCCCTGAGACCGAAATGCTTCTGCAATGTTCCTGTAGGGCAGAAAACCATCACGGCGAAAGAGTGCATTTTCTTTTCCGAAACGTTTAATAACATCTACCCAATGCCAATCCATGTCAATTGTTGCAACCGAGATAGGAATATCACGTTCAAGAAATTTTTTCATCAGATCGATATATTCCTGTTGACTGTAGTCCTTGTATCTGCTCCACCAGTTGCCAAGGCAGTATCTCGGAACGAGGGGTACCGAGCCGCAGAGCTTAAAAAAGTCTTTGAGGCAACCGCGAAAATCATTGCCGAAAGCAAAATAGTATTCGTCTTTTTGAATGTGCCTGCGCTCTTTCAAGGTTCCGTCCGTGCTCATGATCACTGTTTTTGAATCGTCAACAACAGAAACGCCGTTTGTACTCATCAGCCCGTCCCCGAGCCTGACAGAGCCGTTTATCATGTCGAGAGTGCGGTAGGTACCCTTGAGGTTGCCGGCTTTGAAGTTGGTGACGCATCTTGAGTCCTTGAGCGTAATGCTCTCTGTTTTGCCTTTTGAAAGGTCAAAGCGGAATATAATATCATCTGTTTTTATCACGATTTTATTATTGTCCTGAGAAAAGCCGAATTGGGGTCTGTCGAAATCGCGGCAGATAACGGTCTGAGTCGCTTCATCGGTAAAAATCCGTTTTTCGTCTTTTTCAACGCGGATAATTCTTGACGAGAGAACGGAGAACCGATAGTCACCGCGCCGGAAAACATATTCATCGGGAGTTTTGCTTTTGTAGCTGTGAGAAAATGCGTTTGTAAAATACTTTGAAAGTTCACTCATACTGTTCTTCTCCTCATATAATTAATAAAGTAGTGGTTATTACCGTCCCCTTGCAAGGACGAAAAGTGCTGTTTTATGTGTTCCATAACGAATACTGTGCAAGCCGCAGATTCATCCGGATGCGGCAGAACGGTATTTTTGCCAATCGTTCGTCACAGTTGCGGAACAGGCCGTTTTTTTGAAAACAGATGCCCGTTGGATGTCAAGTACCCTGTTTTCAGAAAGATTGCATTCATTGTTTTCCTTCATAAGTCAAACCGAAACCCCTGTAATATGTGCATTCCTCCGGGCGCAGCGGCACATCTGTCGGGTGATTTTTCAAAATTTCCATACTCCTTGGCAGGGAATAAGGCAATATCCCCGTTGAAGAATATTCACCGAACACAGCATCCAACAAGATTTCCGGTTTGGTGTTGAATTCCCCAAGAATACCTGCCGCCCGCTCCTTCAAACCCGAAATCACTGCAAGACGGTTCAAATTGATTACAATAATGGTGGCACAGCCTCCATCAGTCTATTTCAATGCTTTTTCTGACGATCGGTATATTCCGGCGAATCGGAATCCCAAGCCGATTTTTTCGCGCTGCCTGCTGTACCGCCTTCTGCCATTCGGCAAAAGCTATCGGCGATAATGTTCCCGCACAGCAAAAAGTGTTAATTTTGTTGCTATATATTTGCTTCACAATATCCCCGCCGAAATTAAATCCTCCACGGGTTGCAATCTTATCGGCCGGAACAACATCAATCCGGGGACTAAACATCAGTCCCGCCTTTTCTTCCACGGTCATCTGACAACGCAAGTCCTCGACCCTTCTTTCGGCAGATTCGCGTGGTTCCTCATATATGTCCATTTTCCCGTTTTGATTTATGTCAACCCAAGAGAAGCCGTCTGCCTCCCGTGTACTTCCGGTGCCGTTTTACTGTTTATTCGGCAATTTCCGACCAACTGCATCCCCTTGTAAATTGAAAAATACAGGATGACCGGCAGAATGGCAAAAAGCAGCACACACCACCAAACAGGATAAACGACATACCCTATAACTCCGGCAACAGCCAGAATTCCTAAAATTTGGCGCAGAAAAGCAAATATGATTTCACTGTTTTTCCCTCCGCGCTTTGATTTCCGCCTGCTCCTTGTCGATATTCTTTTCCACATTCAGGAAAATAAGCAGCACAGCTAAAACAACGCCGGTAATCGTCTCCAGTCCCACAAAGCCGAAGGTGATTACATTCTTTACCGCCGCGGTCTGCTCGGCCGCCACGGTAACGCCGTTCACTATCTCCGGCGCGACATAACCGCTTCCGGCAAGTAACCCGTTGAATATGCCGGTGCAGATACCCGACAGAGCCACAGCGATGATATTGTTAACGCTCATTGCTATTCCGTCGCAGCGGAAACCGTTTTTCCACTCCACATGATCAAGGACATCGGCAAACAGAGCCGAGAAAACATAGGCGCAGGGCAGACCGCCGATGTTTTTAATAAACTGCCCCACCAGCATAATGGTCATATTGGTGGGGAACAGCCAGCACACGGCGCTGCCGATGGCATACAGCACAAATCCCGCAGCGGTAACATTTCGCTTGCCGAACTTCTTTGCCAGCGGCCACACGGCGAAAATACCGATGCCCATGGGAATACCGCCGATGACAGAGATTAGCGTCTGAGTTGTGCCATCGTTATAGGAACCCAGAACATAGTTGCAGAAATAGACCAGACTGATGTTTTTGATGGTGCTGCCGGTGGAATAAATAAGGAAATAGGCGTAGATTATGAGCATATATTTGTCGATAAAGATTGCCTTGAGTTGGCTTGCGAGAGGAATGGCAGCGGTATCGCTCTCTTTATTTTCCAGCGTAACTCGCTCCTTGGTGAAATAATATTCCAGCAGCGTCAGCGGCAGAGCCAAAACGGACAAAGCGCTCATCATGGCAATCCACTTGCCCCTGTTCACGCCAATCACAGGCATGATGACCATTGGGAAAACCAAAGCCACCAGAATGCCGCTCATCATGATAGAAGCTATCTGGTTAAATACCGACAGGCCGCCTCGCTGGGTGGTATTTCGAGTAGATAGCGGGACCATCAGACCGTGGCTCATATTAAAAATGGTATAAGCAAAGGAATAGAACAGGTTGTAACTGATCATGACCCAGACAGCCTGCACGGTTTGGGAGCCGGTCGGCACCGTAAACAGGAGAACGCCAGTAATTGTCAGCAGCGGAGCAGAGATCAGAATCCACGGACGCGCCTTGCCCTCCGGAGTATGTGTGCGGTCAATGATATAGCCCATAATCACATTGGTGATAGCATCAATGATTTTTGATACGATGGGGAAAATGACAAGAAATGCGCCGCCCCAAAGCGAAGTCAGCTTCAGAACATCCGTATAGTAGATATTCAGATAGGTAGCCAGCACCGCGTTCAGCAACAGCGCACCCGAGGGACCCAACAGATACCCCAGCCATTTTTCGGATGCCCGAATCTCTTGAGACCGCACCTTACTTTTCAGCAGTGAATTTTCAAATACTTTCAGGTTTGTCATTGCCGTTCTTCCTCTTTTTATATGTTTTTTGCGGAAAAGTAAATTCGTTCTACTTATCCATTAGCTTCGCCTGCCGGAAACTCGTATCTGTGCAAAATGCAGCCTTATCACACAGCGACATTTGAGTAATCACTTCCCGGATATTCATAATTGACCCTTTCTTTATCGGTTACAAAAAACAGCACGCTGCCTCTTTAGTACATATTAATATTAAAGCCTATATTACTCTTACTATTTATATCTATTGTAACATGAGAAGCGTTGTGCGCTTTACATAGTTGTACTGTTTGTATTATAATGGTAATGAATTGAGGTGAAAATGTTGCGAGAATATGATTTTCAATATATCTGCAGAGTTATAGGAAACCTGTCGGGAATACCGATTCGAGTTTACAGGAAGGGGCTCTGTCTGTATTATCATTCCGTTGTGGATCTTCCTGTTGACCCAATCGTTGTGTGTTGGGACAGCATCAAACATATCACAGCAAATGTAGGATATTATGTAACAGAACAGTTTCACTATTATGGAATCATGAACTCCGGAAATATAAAAATAGTCATTGGACCTTCCAAACAAATTCCGGAAGGAGAACCGGAATTACGAAAACTCGGATTCCAGGCGGATGTACACCCGGAAGACATGGAGGATTTTGTTCAAGGCATGAAGAGCATTTTCTGTATGCCGCTGGAAAGCATTTTGCAGATTCTCTGCATAGTCAATTACATTATCAATGGCGAAAAGCTGGAAGTTAAGGACATTGCCATTTATGAAAACGAACAAAACGTCTTAAAACATCTATGGGAGCTAAGACACAGTGAGCAAAACTTTGCAGATGATAATCTTCAATTTCGCGGACACAATACCTACAATCAGGAACAGCAGATACTAAGGCTGGTGAGAAAAGGAGATATACCGTCTCTTACGAAGTGGATGGCCTCTGCTCCTGCCATTAGAGGCGGTGCCTTGGCCTCAGAACAGCTTCGGCAGATCAAAAATACTTTTATTGTGACGGCGACTTTAGCTTCAAGAGCGGCAATTCAGGGCGGGTTGAGTGTAGATGAGGCGTTTTCTTTAAGCGACGCTTATATACAGAAATGTGAGCTCCTGCAAACAATGGATCAGATAACAAATTTACAGTACCATATGGTGCTGGAATTTACGGAACGTGTAAACCGGATACGGCACGGAACCGAACCGACAGAACTCGCCATTGCCGTGTCCAACTATATTCGACAGCATCTTTCCGAGTCCATTCGTGTTGAAGATATTGCAAAAGCACTTTTCCTGAGCCGCCCGTATCTTTCCACAAAATTTAAGAAAGAAACAGGAGAAACTCTGACGGATTTCATATGGAAAGAAAAAACAGAGGAAGCCAAACGCCTCCTCCGCCACTCGGACAAATCATTCAGCTCTATAGGTGCCTATCTCGGGTTCTCATCGCCCGGACACTTTTCTCAGGTGTTCAAAAAATATACCGGTAAAACACCTTCGGAATACAGAGAAAAATACAGAGCATAGAATCAAACTGTGAAATAAATTATTATATCACACAATCAGAAAGCCACTACAAGTATTAAAATCACAACAACGCCTCGAAATGCTGTATAAGACATTTCGAGGCGCTGTTCATTATTTTTATTTTACATATTTTGGGTCGAAGGTCCCCCCCATTTGAATTTTATTTGCATATATTTATCGCAGACGGTTATCCTGTCGACCATCTGTTTTATGATAAATCCATTCTGCGCGTCCGGCACTGTTCCGTTTTCGACTGCTTCTTCAAAGTTTCTGACAACTACTTCGTTGTCACGGAGTGCGCGCCTTGCTCGCAGGAAGTGCGCGCACTTTGATTTTCATACGGTTTATCGCACTTCATTAGTGAAGCGACTTCATTTTTTCATGCACCGAAGGTGCGCTTAATTGAAAAAGCACCTGCAAATGCAAGTGCTTTTTCATGGCTCCCCCTGTTGGACTCGAACCAACGACCCTTTCGGTCAGAAACATAGTCGCCTTGCTCGCTTGGAGCGCTTCGCAATGCTCCTTGTTTCTTCCTGCTCGGAGCACCGCTTCATCTGCCGCAGGCAGCGCGGTGCTCCGAGCCAGTTAACAGTGGTTGTGACGCGAATATCAAACAGTGTCATTCGATTCCATGCAGTGTAGAACCGTGATTTTACCTATATAACGCAATTAATAAACGGTTCGCGTGGTGCGAAAAATCGCTAAATAATAATGGTGTTAGACAATTGTTAGACGGTTTGCTTGCTGTTGTTTTATATAGCGGAGTGGAGCAGTTGGTAGCTCATTAGGTTCATAACCCAGAAGGCGCAGGTTCAAGTCCTGCCTCCGCAACCAGAAAAGAAACCTCTTTTGTCTACCAAGACAAAAGAGGTTTCTTCTTGCTTTCAGGGCAAAATACAGGGCTAATAATAGAAAAAACGGGCTTTGGAGCGGTCGATTGGCTACTCCGAAGCCCGTTTTTTTGCGTTCAGCAGCAAAAGAATACCGAAATCACTGTTGTACAAATAGAATTTCTTTGCTCTGCAAGCAACTACTAAATGTGTTTAGGGTATAGGACTTGAACCTGATGTTTGCGAAAAATTCAGTTCAGGTAATGATATAATTACGCGGAAGCCTTGAAAAATCGGAAGTTTTGTATTATACTTAATTAGTATTATTATACCCATTTCAAAGAGGAGGCACAGCATGGCTGCCAATATGCAAAAAATCAAGCTGCTAAAGCTTTATGAGCTGCTGCGTAAAGAGACGGATGAAGCACATCCCATCTCACGCGTCGAGCTCTGCAGACGGCTGAATGAGATGGGCATTTCCAGTAATGTCAGGACGCTGAGTTTGGATATCGAAGTAATGCAGGAAAATGGCTTCGAGATCATGAGCTACCTGAAGGATAAGGAAAAGTTCTACTATGTTCCGGAGCATGAGCTCACCGTGCCGGAGATAAAAATACTGATTGATGCGGTACAGGCAGCCAGCTTTATCACAGAGAAAAAAACAGTCGAGCTGATAGAAAAGGTTGCCGCTCTCGGCGGATCACATCAAGCTGAACTGCTAAAGGAAAACATGGTATGCTTCAATACCCGGAAGCACACCAACGAGGCCATTCTCTACACGGTGGACGGCATTGAGGATGCCATCATTCGCAGGAAGAAGATCGAATTCAACTACTTCCATTTGAATGAAAAGTCGGAGCGTGTATATGTCACCGCCAGCGATGGCAGCAAGAAACGCTACTACGTGGAGCCGGTCGCTCTTATCTTCAATGAGGACAACTACTATCTGATGGCATACAGCACCAAACATCCGGACAGCACCGCAAACTATCGCATTGATCGCATGGATCATCTTACCGTTGTAGAAGAATCGGTAATGTCGGATGAGGCTGTAGCCCGGATCGATGGCGTGGCAGAATATACGGAGCAGGTTTTCAAAATGTTCAGCGGCGAGCTGGAGGACGTTGTGATACAGTTCAGCAAGCAGCTTATCGGCCCCGTGTTTGATAAGTTTGGAGAAGACACACCTATGATGTCCGTGAACGACACCACCTGCGCGGCGACAGTACATGTGCAGATAAGCCCTCCCTTTTTTGGATGGCTGGCACAGTTCGGGAACAGAATGCAGGTCATCTCCCCGCCCAACGTAATCGATCAGTACAAAGAACACATTAACAATATTGTCGGAGGAAACGCGGAATGATTACAGGAGCAGTTAAAAATAAGGTCGATAAGATCTGGACAGACATTTGGGCTGGCGGCATCGCAAATCCGCTGACCGTTATCGAGCAGCTTACATACCTCATGTTCATCCGTTCCCTCGACGAAAAGGAACTGGAGACCGAAGAATTTGAAACGATGACCGGCGAAAAGATGGCAAAGATTTTCCCCCAGTCTCCCGTCGGGCAATCAATGCGTTGGAGCAAGTTCAAAAACGACGATCCACGCCAGATTTTCGACGTGATCTCCCAGCGGGTATTTCCTGCGATTAAAAGCATGAAGTACGGTCGTCTCCCTGATTTTAACGAAAAGGGTGAGCTTGTAGAGATCGAAGACGAGCCCAGCAAAGCAGACGAAAGCACGACCGCTTTTGCAAGGTATATGAGCAATGCGATGTTCATCATCCCCACCCCACAGCTGCTTCAGAAAATAATAACAGGGCTGGACGACCTTTACGAACATGATATTGCAGAGTTGGATATGCAGGGCGACCTGTATGAGTACATGCTCGGCAAGCTGGCTACAGCAGGCCAGAACGGGCAATTCCGCACTCCGAAGCATATTCGTGAAATGATGGTCGAGTTGCTGCAGCCGACACCGGATGATACTATTTGCGATCCGGCATGTGGAACGGCTGGCTTCTTGGTTTCTGCGTCGGAGTATATCCGTCGCAACTATGAGGATACCATGACCTCCGAGCAATGGCAGCATTTTGCAGGTCCAGCATTTACGGGGTTTGATACGGACTACACCATGCTCCGCATTTCTGCTATGAACCTTATGCTGCACTCTATCAGCAATCCGGAGATTGATTATAAGGATAGCGTGTCGAAACAGAATCAGATTTCCGATCGCTTTACGATGTGCTTGGCGAATCCCCCGTTCAAGGGAACGATCGACACAGAGAGCATCCACGATAATCTAAAAGCGGTAACGAACACGAAGAAAACCGAGCTGCTGTTCCTTGCACTGTTTCTGCGTATGCTGAAAAAGGGCGGCCAGTGCGCCTGTATCGTTCCGGACGGTGTATTGTTCGGGTCATCCTCGGCACATAAATCCATCCGCAAAGAGCTCGTCGAGAACCACCAGCTCCGTGCAGTGATCTCGATGCCGTCCGGCGTATTCAAGCCATACGCAGGCGTTTCCACCGCTGTGCTGGTATTCACAAAGACCGGCGCTGGCGGTACCGACAAAGTATGGTTTTATGACATGAAGGCCGACGGCTTCAGCCTCGACGACAAGCGTTCCGAGATTGCGGATAACGATATTCCCGATATCATTCAGCGGTTCCGCCACTTGGAGCAGGAAACCGCACGCGAGCGCACCGAGCAGAGCTTTTTCGTACCGAAGCAGGAAATCGTAGACAATGGATACGACCTCTCCATTAACAAATACAAGAAAACAGAGTATGTGGCTGTGGAGTATCCTCCTACCTCTGAAATAATGGACAAACTCGAGGAGTTGGAAAAAAGTATTGCGGCGGAACTGAAAGAATTGCGAGGAATGCTATGATTACAAAACTTGGCGATGTAATTACAGAATACTCCGTTCGTAATAAGAACAAGGAAAATATTCCTGTTTATAGCGTTACAAATGAACAGGGTTTCTGTACGGGCTACTTCAGTAAGGATGTGGCAAGTAAGGATCGAACAACCTATAAAATTGTTCCAAAAGGTTATTTTGCGTATAATCCATCCAGAATTAATGTAGGTTCTGTAGATTGGCAAGACTGTGAGGAACGTGTAATCGTCAGTCCGTTATATGTTGTTTTTGGTGTAAATAAAAACTTGGATCAACAATATCTTCTGCATTATCTGAAAAGCGATATTGCCCTCACATATATTAAGGCGTTTGCAACTGGCAGCGTTCGAGACAATTTAAAATTTTCTGTCTTGCAGGAGCTTCCTATAAATTTACGTCCAATTGACGAGCAACGCAAAATAGCATCTGTTTTGGATCATATTAATAGGGTGATTGAATTAAGAAAAAAAGAACTGAGTACTTTAGATGCTCTCATTAAATCCCGATTTATCGAACTGTTCGGTGATCCTAAGCAGAACCCGAAAGGCTATCC
>OIZA01000892.1_pt1 | contig 12534 bp, 8 predicted proteins | sample 1588381 | NCBI WGS metagenome assembly OIZA01 (sample SAMN03283277) | human gut metagenome | biome: human-associated habitat; material: feces | host: Homo sapiens | place: Peru | collected 2012 | reverse complement strand
TCACCCAGGACATGAAGCTCGACGGCACCTACTTTACTTCTGTTGAGATCGCCGGCCCCGGCTTCCTGAACTTCCGTCTCGGCGAAAAGTGGTACGCCGACGTCGTTGAGGACGTGGAGCGCGAGGCGGACGCCTACGGCCGCGGCGAGGGCCTCAAGGGCAAGAAGTACATGGTCGAGTTCGTCTCCGCCAACCCCACCGGCCCCATGCACATGGGCAACGCCCGCGGCGGCGTGCTCGGCGACACGCTCGCGAGCGTGCTCGACTGGTCCGGCGCGAACGTGTGGCGTGAGTTCTATGTCAACGACTTCGGCAACCAGATCGAAAAGTTCGCCAAGAGCATCGAGGCCCGCTACTTCCAGCTCATCAAGGGCGAGGACGCCGTCGAGTTCCCCGAGGACGGCTACCACGGCGACGACATCAAGGAGCTTGCGCAGGCGTTCTACGCCGAGCACGGCGAGAGCTATCTGGACAAGACTGAGGCGGAGCGCCACGCCGATATGGCGCGCTTCGGCCTCGACCGCAACATCCCCAAGATGAAGAGCGACCTTGAGCGCTACGGCATCAAGTTCGACGAATGGTTCTTCGAGTCCTCCCTGCACGAGTCCGGCTTTGTCGCCGACACGGCGAAAAAGCTCACCGACCTCGGCTGGACCTATGAAAAGGACGGCGCGCTCTGGGTCAAGACCGCGGAGATCATGCGCGACCAGTACCGCAAGCAGGGCAAGAAGGACGAGGATATCGACAAGCTCGGCCTGAAGGACGACGTGCTGCGCCGCGCCAACGGCTTCTACACCTATCTCGCCGGCGACATCGCCTACCACCGCAACAAGTTCGAGGTCCGCGGCTTCGATAAGGTCATCAACATCTGGGGCGCCGACCACCACGGCCACGTCGCGAGAATGAAGGGCGCTATGGAAGCCGTCGGCATAGATCCGCGCAGGCTCGACGTCGTTCTCATGCAGCTTGTCAGACTTGTCAAGGACGGCGAGCCCGTCAAGATGAGCAAGAGGACGGGCAAAGCCATAACCTTGGTCGATCTTCTTGACGAGGTACCGATAGACGCGGTGCGCTTCCTGTTCAACATGAGAGAGGCGGGCTCGACGATGGACTTCGACCTCGACCTCGCCGTCGAGCAAAGCTCACAGAACCCCGTCTACTACTGCCAGTATGCTCACGCAAGAATTTGCAGCATACTCAGAAAGCTCGAGGAAAAGGGCGTAACGCCCGAGGAATGTTCAAGAGAACAGCTCGAGCTTCTTAAAGAGGACGAAGAAAGAGAGCTTATCCGCCATCTTTCTTCTCTGACGGACGTTATAGTGAACGCCGCCAAGAACTACGACCCGGCTAAGGTCACTCACTATGTTATCGACCTTGCGACCTGCTTCCATAAGTTCTATAACGCCTGCCGAGTCGGCGTTGAAGATCATGACCTTATGCAGGCGAGACTTTATCTTTGCGTCTGCGTCAAGGACACGATAAGAAACGTTTTGAAGATGCTTAAGATAGACGCTCCCGAAAAGATGTGAAAATTTTAAAAAAGTTAATATCTGCGGGAAAAATAGTTTATATAATATGTTTATAATGTTAACGCAAAAGGAGGAATGAACATGAGTTCAGCAAAAATTCTCGTCGTGGACGACGACCTTAACATTTGTGAATTGTTGAGACTATATCTTGAAAAAGAGGGCTACACGGTCGTTATCGCCAATGACGGCGTGACGGCGGTGACGACATTCCAGGAGGAATCGCCGGATCTCGTTCTTCTTGACATAATGCTGCCCAGACTTGACGGCTGGCAGGTTTGCAGAGAAATAAGAAAGTTTTCCGATAACCCGATAATCATGCTTACGGCTAAGGGTGAGGTTTTCGATAAGGTGCTCGGCCTTGAGCTGGGCGCGGACGATTATGTCGTCAAGCCGTTCGACACAAAGGAGATCATCGCGAGAGTCAAGGCCGTTCTTCGCCGAGCCGCCAAGAACCCCGTCGATGAGGTCAAGGAAGTTCACTACGATAAGCTTTCCATCAACCTGACAAACTATGAGCTTAAGGTCAACGGAAAACAGATCGACACACCGCCCAAAGAGATGGAACTTATTTTCCACCTCGCCAAAAACCCAAACAGAGTTTTCACAAGAGACCAGCTTCTTGACGAAGTTTGGGGCTTTGACTACTACGGCGACTCAAGAACGGTCGACGTTCATGTCAAGAGACTTCGTGAAAAGCTCGAGGGCGTTTCGGATAAGTGGGAGCTTCGCACCGTCTGGGGCGTAGGCTATAAGTTTGAAACTAAGGACTAACGGTCTCTCTTGTGACGCGGAGTGAAAGCTCTGCGTCACAGTCGCATTATTCTATTAAAACAGAGGAATAAAATATGGAAAAGCGAACTAAAAAGAAGAAAAATCTGTTTTTCTTGAGATTTTATATCGTCAGCGGCTTGGTCATTATGGCGGCGTTCATCGTTTTCGGACTTATGACGATAGCGATGATAACCATGCATTGGTGGAACGAGAAGATGGATATGCTCAACGACAACAGTGAGAGCATCGCCACCGACTATATCAACGCTGTCTACAGGCAGGAGGACGATCTTAGTACCCTGCTTCTCGGCAACGACATCCAGACGATATCCGAGGCGACGGAGGCTGACTATTTCATCTGCGACACCTCGGGAAAGATAATCGTCTGCAAGGAGTTCCTCGAGACCAACGGCAGAGTCTGCCCCAAGCATTCGGCGATAGAGATAAGCGCCGATCTTGTCGAGAGGGCGAGACTCGAGCGGTTTTCAAGCTTCAGAAGTCTCGACGACAATATCCGCGACAGCTTCGTCGTCGCTATGCCTATTGTGTACGCGGGCACGGTCGTCGGAGAAGTTTTCGCCGTAGAGGACGCGGTTCAGGGTCTTCTGCCGTATGTTGGCTCCATGTTCAAGATGGTTTTCTACGCTTTCCTTGTGGCTCTGCTCGTGGCGTATATAATCATCTATTTCTATTCGCGCAGGATAACTAAGCCGATAGGCGACATGATAGAAGCGACTTCGCGGTACGCAAAAGGCGACTTCACATATCATGTCAACGCCGAGGGCTCGAGTCAGGAAATGGTGAACATGGCGGAAGCTATGAACAAGATGGTTGACGAGCTGGCGATAGACGACAAGGCGAAGAAGAGCTTCGTGGCGAACGTTTCGCATGAGCTTAAGACGCCCATGACGACCATAGGCGGCTTCGTCGACGGAATCCTCGACGGAACTATCCCGAAAGAGAAAGAGGAAGAATATTTACGCACGGTTTCAAACGAGGTCAAGAGACTTTCAAGGCTCGTTGTCGCCATGCTCAATCTCTCGAAGATCGAATCGGGCGAGATCAGCATAAAGCCGAACAAGTATAACGTATCGTCACAGATAATAGAGGTTCTGCTCTCCATGGAGCAGAGACTTAACGAAAAGAAGATAAACGTCGACGGACTTGAGGACATGAGCGATCTTAAGATATACGCCGACAGAGATCTTCTTCATCAGGTCATATATAACCTGCTCGACAACGCCGTGAAGTTCACGCCTGAGGGCGGAACGATAACTTTCTTCGGAAAGTATGAAAACGACGCGACGACGATAACGATAAGAAACAGCGGTCAGGGAATTTCCGACGATGAGATATCGAGAATTTTCGAGCGCTTCTATAAAGTCGACCAGTCGAGAAGCTTCGACGTCAAGGGCGTCGGTCTCGGACTTTATATAGTCAAGACGATCGTCAATATGCATGACGGCGTAATAAAAGCCGACAGCAAGAAAGGCGAATATACCGAATTCACCTTCACTATACCGGACTACAAATAAGGCCGATTTAATAAAATCATGCATAATTTTATCGATTTAGCGAGCTAAGTCAGAAAAATCAAAGATTTTAACAAAAAAATGACAAAATCCGTGAAAACAGACTTTTCATTGTTTAAAAAAACTTAATTTAAGTGATTTATGATTATGAAAAAAACGATTTAATATATTGCACAAAGAAGGAAGAAAGGAACGATCACTTATGGATGAATTCAAAAACCAAAATTCCCTTGATCAGGATAATAACGGCGAACAGAACAGAGACGAATATTCTCAGTACGCCGAGTCCGATCGCGAGGTGAACGACGCTCCTCGGAGCGAACACGTTTCTCAGGATAACGAAGAAGCGAAGCAGGAACCCGAATACACAAACGGCTACGACTGCTCGCAGCAGAATGACGCGGGCTATCAGCAAAGTCCGTATCAGAACAACGGCTCGGGTACCTATCAGAACAACCCTTATGTTCAGAACCAAAATTATAACAGCGGCAGTAACTACGCAAACCCGAACGGCGGATACAGCGGCTATAACAACTACAGCAGCAACTATAACAACGCCGCCAAGCCACCCAAGAAAAGCGGCGCCGGCAAAAAAGTCTTAGCCGCCCTCCTCGCGGTCTTTGTCATAGTCGCCTCCATCGGAATAGGAACGGCTATCGGCAGGAGAAATTCGCCCAACACGAACACCTCCGGCGAAAACACCCAGTCGACGGCAGACAGCGCTAAGGTCGTACTTGACACAACAAAAAAGAGCAGCGAAGGCACAACCAACCTTGAGGCTGTCAAGAACGCGAGAGACAGCGTCGTCGGCATCGTCGTCTACGACTCAAAGGGCGAACTCGCGGGCGAAGGCTCGGGCGTCGTCATGGGAACGAACGACGCCGGCAATCTGACATATATCATCACCTGCGCCCACGTCATTTCCGACAGTTCGACAGCTTCCTGCGGCATACTCATGGCAGACGGAACGGTCTATGACGCGACAATAGTCGGCTACGACGAGAGAACGGATATCGGCGTTCTGAGCATCAAGAAAACAGGCCTTAAGAAGGCGACATTCGGCGATTCGAGCGCTCTCGAAGTCACCGAAGAAGTCTACGCTATCGGCAACCCCGGCGGCTCGGAATACTACGGCTCGGTCACGAACGGTATAGTTTCCGCTCTCGACCGTTCGATCTCATCGAAATACACAATGCAGGTCATCCAGCATACAGCCGCTATCAGCCCCGGTAACTCGGGCGGCGCGCTCGTCAACGCGGCGGGTCAGGTCGTCGGTATCAACTCATCGAAGATCGCCGCAACGGACTATGAGGGAATCGGCTTTGCGGTCCCCATCGCGATAGCGAAGCCCGTCGTCGATGACATTATAGCGTACGGCTATGTTCCCAACAGACCGAAGCTCGGCATCTCCTACGCGCAGGTCACGAACTATCAGGCATACAGCATGGTCGTTCAGATGAAAAACCTGCCCAAGGGCTCGCTTATCATCGCTTCGATCTCGGACGACAGCTCGCTCGCCGACAGCAAAGTCAAGGTCGGCGATATGATAACCTCCGTCAACGGCAAGGACATGAAGTCCTCCGACGTGCTTCTTGACATCATCGACAACGCCAAGGTCGGCGACAAGATCAAGCTCGGAATCTGCCGCATAAGCGCAAGAACCTATGAAGTCACACAGTTCGACGTGACGGTCACCCTCGTCGAAGACAAAGGATCAAACTCAAGCACAACGGACAGCGAAACGACAACAAGCAACAACATGAATCCGTTCGGCGGATCGGACAACTCAGGCTCCGGCTCGCAGAACGATGAATGGAACGACTTCTTCAAACAGTTTTTCGGACAGTAAGAAGATAAGATAAAATTTCAAAAAACTAAACGCCGAAACCGAAAGGTTTCGGCGTTTAGCCGCGTCAGGGAGATATTTCAGCCGTTTTGCTTTGGGGTACGGGGGAGTGAGTGCGGGAGGAAAAAGCGCGGTCGGTGGGGGGGATTGATGTTGCCGTTAGTTTCGGTTTGGTGACCGTCGGTTTCGGAATTGTTGATAGCGTATAATTTTTGTGATAGCATTAAAGATGCGAAAGCAAAATTTGAAAGGATATGAGCAGTATGAAAAAAAGACTTCAGAATTTCATCGCCCTTGCCATTGCGATTATAATGACATTGGCGATTATACCGTCGACAGATGTGGGTATTGTTGCACAAGCGGCATCATATTCGTCCGATTACCGATATTGGTCACAGGGCGCTTCGGATGTTGCAAAATTGCGTCAATACGGTTGCTGGGTAGTCGCGCAGGCGAAGATGATCTATGAAGCAAATGTAAACCGAGAAGCGTCATTTAATCCGGATACATATTACTATTGGCAGAGAGACAACGGATATATCAACAGCGGATTTTATCAATTGAACGGTGCGCAGTCACCTGTTGCTTACGCTAATCAAAGAGGAAAGAATCTTGAATATTTGGGATACTGGAATGCGGACAACAACCAGCTTTGGTTTAATATAAACGCAGGATATTATACTATTCTGAAAGTGAAAAACGGCGGTCATTATGTTATGCTTGATAATGCATCATCAAAACAACACGGTCAGTTATATTGCTATGACTCTTGGAGCCAAAGAGCATCATACGGTTCCCGACCGTTGTCCGCATACGGAACAGTAAACGGCGGTTATGTTTATAAGGCGAATAACCCGTCACAGCCCACACAGCCCACGCGCAAGCCCGTGAATCTCGGTGACAATTTTTATGCATACATTATTAAAAACAACACATGGAAGCATGTAGGACTTTCGGGTGACAATGTCTGTATTGCTCCGGAAGGAAACGATTCATCTTCGCCTAAGCAAATATGGCATTTCATAAGACAGAGCGATAATAGCTATAAAATCATCAATGAATATAACGGCAAGTGCTTGGATGCATACAATTCGAACACAACAAATGAGACGAATGTAATTGTATACGGTAGCCACGATTCCAGCAATCAAAGATGGTTTATATATTATACAGGTTATGCATACAATATTAAAGCCGCATATTGTGATTTGTACTTAGACAGCTATGGCGACGGAAGCAATCCGGGAAATAATATTCAGCTTTTTCAACAGAACAATACAGAAGCGCAGGTCTTTTCGATATATGGCTTAACGCAGGACGGCGTGAACTACAAAAAGCCCGGTAAGCCGAGCAAGGTTGGTGTATATACAACCGTTTCGGGTGATGAAGTTGAGATTAAGTGGAGCAATGCTCCGCGTAAGAGTGGGAGGTTCGATAGCAGACAATATACCGTAGCGGTTTATAATAATTCAACAATGCTGCCGGTTAAAATGAAAAGCGGTCTTACAACAACGTCGACAACATTTAACTTGAGTAAAAAAGGCTCATACTATGTAACGGTGACAGCCGTTAATTCGAAATATGACGGCTATTCAACCAAGTCGGATAAAGTGTATTTCTGTATGCACGATTATGTGTGTGTGGGTGAAACAACTTTGAGTTGTGAAGCAGGCGGATATAAAACAATGCAATGTTCATACTGTCATGACAGTTACCAAGAGAGTACCCCTGCCCTCGGTCACAGCTACGCAACAGCCGCTGTCAAAGCTACCCTAACAAAAGACGGCTCAACCGTAACGCAATGCACAACCTGCGGAGAGATAAAATCCAAGTCGGCTATAGCGAGAGTTTCCTCGGTCTATCTGACAAACACAGCTTTCACCTATAACGGAAACATTCTTCGCCCCTCGGTCATCGTCAAAGACCGCACAGGCAAAGCCCTCAAAAACGGCACGGACTACACGGTCAAATATTCTTCCGACTGCCGCAATATCGGTCAATACACAGTAACCGTCACCCTCAAAGGCAAATACACCGGCACAAAGACACTGACCTATAAGATCCTTCCGAAAGGAACTTCAATCTCCAAGCTCACAGCCGGCAAAAAACAGTTCACCGCCAAGTGGTCGGCGCAGGCCGCCCAAACCACAGGCTACGAACTCCAATACAGCACCTCGTCAAGCATGAGCGGAGCGAAGACGGTCACCGTCGGCAAGAACAAGACAACATCATCGACGGTCAAAAAGCTTAAAGGCAAGAAGAAATACTATGTCCGCGTCAGAACGTACAAGACAGTCAAGATAAACAGAAAGAATGTCAAGCTCTATTCCGCATGGTCTAAGGTCAAGTCGGTTAAGACGAAATAAAACATAAATTTCCCCTCGGAGGACGGTTTCACCGTCCTCCGATTTTTCGTTTCCGGACAGTATTTTCCTGTTGCTTTACATATTCTCTCATTTTTATTGAAAACTTCCTTTTTTTATGCTATACTGCTTCTATATAATGTCACTTTCTCTGCTCTGACGGAGAACTGCGACCGCAGGCAGATTCCTGCCTTTGGCAGAATACCCGACTGCGTACACAAATATTAACAGCGGATATTGTGAATAATAAAGCGGACGGGGCGTTCGCTCGACACATAAAAGGCGTTATCGCCGTGAAAGGACTCGGTAAAATGGCAAAAAAAGCTCTCGAAGTCAAACATGTCAGCATCAAGTTCAACCTCAGCAAGGAAAAGGTTGACAGCATCAAGGAATATGTTATCAAATTTCTGAAAAGACAGCTTAAATTCAACGAATTCTGGGCGCTCAGAGACGTCTCGTTCACGCTCAACAAGGGCGACCGTCTCGGTATCCTCGGCCTCAACGGCGCAGGAAAAAGTACGCTCATGAAGGTCGTCGCAGGCGTCTATAAACCCACCCTCGGAGAGGTCATAAGACACGGCAGAATAGCCCCCCTTATCGAGCTCGGCGCAGGCTTCGACCCCCAGTATACAGGCAAGGAAAACATCTTCCTTTACGGCTCGGTTCTCGGATTCTCCAGACCGTTCCTTGAGGAGAAATATAACGAGATAGTCGAATTCTCGGAGCTCGGAGAATTCATTGATGTTCCGATGAAGAACTATTCTTCGGGTATGCGCTCGCGTCTCGGTTTCGCTATAGCGACGGTCGTCTGCCCCGACATACTCATTCTCGACGAGGTTCTTTCGGTCGGCGACGCCAAGTTCAGAAGAAAGAGCGAAGCGAAGATCATGTCCATGTTCGATAAAGGCGTCACGGTTCTCTTCGTCTCCCACTCGGTCGATCAGGTCGAAAGACTCTGCAACAAAGCGATACTTCTCGAAAAGGGCAGAGTTATCGCTTCGGGCGACGTCTTTGACGTCACGAGAGTTTACCGCGAGAAAACGGGCGAGACAAGGGGCGCGAAAGACGCGACCAGATACAGACGCGACCTCAACGATAAAGCAATCAAGGAGTCCCCGTTCATCATACTTCCCGAACAGCACGACTGATGGCAGAGGAAAGCGGAATGAAAAGATTTTTCAAAAAGCTGAAAGATGTCGGCTTAAAAGATATGCTCCATATCCTGCTTTTTGTTGTTGCGTACCCCATATCCCTGCTTTACCGGCTTCGGCGAAAGGATATGTGGCTTGTCTGCGAATATGAAAACGAGGCCCGCGACAACGGATATTGGTTCTATAAATATGTCTGCGAAAACACCGATCAGGATGTCGTCTACGCGATAAATCCGAAGTCGCCCGACTATGAAAAGGTCGCGAAGCTCGGCGAGACCGTCTCCTACGGCACGCTCAAACACTGGATATATTATCTCGCGGCGAGTGTGAATATCAGCTCCCAAAAGGGCGGAAAGCCCAACGCCGCGGTCTGCTATCTGCTCGAGGTCTACGGCGTATTGAAAAACAAGCGCGTCTTTCTCCAACACGGCATAACAAAGGACTTCGCCGACGTCTTTATTTATAAAAACACAAAAATGAGGCTGTTTATCTGCGGTGCCAAGCCCGAATATGATTTCGTACGCAGTGAGTTCGGCTATCCCGAGGGTTTTGTCGCTTATACGGGTTTTGCGAGATTTGACTATTTGCTCGAGCCTTATGAGCAGAAGCGGCAGCTTCTGATAGCCCCGACATGGCGAAGCTGGCTGAGAACGGCTTCGAGCGACCCTTATAAGAAGAACAGCAACAAGCATATAACCGAGTCGGAATACTATAACACATGGCGAAGATTTATAGAGAGCGAGAGACTCTCGGAACTTTGCCGAAAATATGATATGACGGCGGTGTTCTATCCTCACAGAAACGTCGCCCACTGTTTCGACGATATAAATTCTCCGGGCGTGACGATAGCCAACTGGGAGGAATACGACCTCCAGCTTTTGATGAAGGAGTCGGCGATGATGCTGACGGACTACACAAGCGCCGTCATGGATTTCGCCTATATGGGGAAGCCCGTTATATATTATCAGTTCGACTATGAGAAATACAGAAGCGAACATTTCACTCAAGGATACTTCGACTATGAAAGAGACGGCTTCGGCGAGGTCGTTTCCGATGAGGAGGCCCTCTTTGAACAGGTCGAAAATCTTATGAAAAATCCGACGATGAGCGATAAATATAAAAAGAGACTGGACGGCTTTTTCCTGTTCAGGGATCAGGATAACTGCAAGAGAATATACGAACAGGTGAAAGCGGTCGATAAAGGGGATAAAAATGGCTGAAAAGCTTAGCGTTATAATTCCCGTTTACAGAACGGAAAAATATCTTGAAAAATGCATAAATTCGGTGCTTGATCAGAGCTACGGCGAGCTTGAAGTCATACTCGTCGACGACGGCTCGGACGATAACTGCCCCGAAATATGCGACCGATATTCTCGGCGCGACGGAAGAATACGGGTCATCCACAAGAAAAATGGCGGTCTTTCCTCAGCGAGAAACGCGGGGCTTGACGCGGCTTCGGGCGGCTTCGTGACCTTCGTCGACAGCGACGATTTTATCGAAAAGGATATGTATTCATACATGATGAGCGAAAGGGGAGACTGCGACGCGGTCTGCTGCTCATACTTCACAGTCACGGACGGCAGAAAGAAGAAAGTGCCGTCGTTTCCCGAGAAAAAGATATTCGGTCCCGACGAAGCCGTTCATGAGCTTCTGAAGGACGAAAGCCTGAAAAACTATGTCTGGAACAAGATCTTCTCGCGGCGGCTGTTTGAGTCGGTGCGCTTCCCCGAGGGGATGAACTTCGAGGATATCCCCGTCACGGCGGAGCTTTTCCACAGGTCGAACGCCGTCTGCGTTCTGCCCGAGGCGAAATATAACTATGTCGTCCGAACCGACGGGATTTCGAAAACGCCGAGTGTGAAAAATCTCTGCGACCGTTTTCGCGCGCATATGCTCAGATACGGAAATCTCTCCGCCGCGTACCCCGAAGAAACGGGTGAAATGGAAAAACATATGATGTACGCCGCACGGTTTCTGGCTTTGGGCTTGCTCAAACAGTGGGACGAAAACTCCTTGAGGGAAGCGGACAGAGTCTGCTTCTCATACTACAGAGAGAACGCCGAAAGGCTCGTTTCGCTCGAATGCTTCAACAAATTCGAGAAAAAACAGATAGCCCTGCTCGCGGGGGCGACAAAGAAAGATTTCAACAAACTCAAAACCGTCGACTGTATCAGAAAAGCCGATAAACTTCTTCACAGATGATGAAAGGATTGACAAAAAATGAGAAACATGATTGACAACTTCATGCATTACAGATATTTCCTCAGAGAGAACGTTATAAAGGGAATCAAGCTGAAATACCGAAACTCATATCTCGGTATAGTCTGGACGCTTATCGAGCCGCTTCTGACGACGATAGTCCTGACCTTCATTTTCGGAACGCTCTTCGGAAACAACGATAAACAGTTCCCGGTCTATATCCTTTCGGGCCGTCTGCTCTACAGCTTCTTCTCCTCGTCGACAAACGCCTGCGTCAGATCGATAAGAAACAACTCGGGCATGATCAAGAAAGTCTATGTTCCGAAATATCTCTATCCGCTTTCGAGCATACTTTCGAACTATATCATATTCTTAATTTCGCTTATAATCCTCGTCGCGGCGATAGTCGTCATGGGCGTCGCACCCTCGTTTCATATGCTGCTCGCGCCCATTCCGCTTCTGCTTCTGCTCCTGCTTTCCTTCGGAGCCGGCATGATACTCGCGACGGTCGGCGTATTCTTCCGCGATCTTGAATATCTGTGGGGCGTTTTCCTTATGCTTATTATGTACACCTGCGCTATCTTCTATGACGTAAGCAGGTTTGACGCGTCGGGCAGAGCGTGGGTATTGAACATAAACCCGCTTTACTGCATTATCAAGAATTTCAGAAACTGCGTTCTTTACGCCAGACCCCTGGAGCTTACGACCTGTCTTTATGCGTTCGGCTTCAGCGTGGTTCTGACAACGGTCGGACTTATCATGTTCAACAAGAACCAGGATAAATTTATACTTCACGTTTAAAAAAGGAGAAAAATCATGGATTACATTCAGGCTGAAAAGCTGCTTCGTGAACACGGACAGGAGCACGTCTTAAGATTTTATGACGAGCTTTCGGACGAAGAAAAGAAAAAACTGCTCGATCAGATAGCGAGCATAGACTGGCGTATCTTCGAGGTTCTTTCCGCCTCCGACGTCATGGCGAACAGAGGAAAGTTCGAGCCCCTCGGCGCGCTGACGGTCGAAGAAATAGAGGAAAGAAAGCAGGAGTTCGAACTCGCGGGCACAGACGCCCTCGCCGCTCAGAAGGTCGGCGCGGTACTCTTGGCAGGCGGTCAGGGAACAAGACTCGGCTTAGATAAACCC
>OIZA01000890.1_pt1 | contig 12538 bp, 15 predicted proteins | sample 1588381 | NCBI WGS metagenome assembly OIZA01 (sample SAMN03283277) | human gut metagenome | biome: human-associated habitat; material: feces | host: Homo sapiens | place: Peru | collected 2012 | reverse complement strand
CTGCTTTTAGGGAATTCTGACGCTTTTTTTCGGTAAATTCAGTGTATCATAAACAGGGCTTGAAGGAAAAGGGGGAAAATGTCTACATTGACTCTCTGACCTATGAGGAGTTTGGTGTGCTGACAGAGCTTGATATGCGAAAGCGGTTTTTGAGCCTTGATGAAAAGGAGCAGAGGGAGAAGCTTAACAAAGAGCAGGAAAATGAATTACAGTATGCACCGGAGGAGAAAGATACTAAAGAAACCGGAGAGGAAGCAAAGCCTACCGGTTCCGGTGGGGCAGGCACATCCAAACGCAAGATTGCCGGAGAAGATACCATTATGAACCGTATGGCTCAGTGGCAGTATTCCAAAGAGCAGAAAGAGGAGCTTCATAAGATGATGGCTCTTGGCATGACAAAAGCGGAGATACTTGCAGTATTTTATCCGGAAACCGATGTTGCGAAAATGAGGGAAATCAGACGCACCTATCGTGTGCTAAAAACAAATAGCTAGCCATTAGAGGAATTCCAAACTCAGAGCAATAATATTAAATGAAAAGGAGCTTATAACATGAAGAAATGGTTAGAAAGTAATAAAGTAGCTATGCTTACAGGGGTAGCAATACAAGATGATGAAACATTTAAGTCAGAGGGTGGCTTTATTCCCGAGAGAGACCAATATTATTTTCAGATGCAACAAGGTGGCAATGTCTTTTTGGTTGGTTTTAAGGATTTACTGACATGTTTGAGACTGCTTGAAAAGATGGGGGAAATTCCTGAAATCGGCGATAAATGGTGGTTGCAGATGGCTACACTTTACGGAAATGATATCCTTATGGTAGAATTTAGGAAAACAGAATAAAGTCGATCACAGGAGGCAATATCATGAAAGAGATTAAATTTACCACTAACTATGAACCGGTTTTATCCTTTTCTGATAAGGATTTTAAAACAAAATATGAAGAGCGGGTTGGGAATAATCCAGGCTATATACAGGTAGTTAGTGGAGAGACAAAACACTTAGCGTTATGTCCGAGATGTAATAATCCCGTCGCTATTCTTGGTATTTACAAGAAAATCGATGTTGCTCCCCATGCAAGACATGCAAAAGGAATTAATATTCCTAATGTAGTTCAGTATGATGAATACAAGTTTCAGCATTGCCCTTATCACAAAAAAAGAGCTAATTATATAAAAGAATATGTTCCTGAGACAGAAGAACCGCAAAGACAGGAATTATATAAGATTGCTAAAGAGCATTATGATAAAGCTATCTATTTGTTGCAAGAAGAAACAGGTATTTATATAACTCTTACAATGGCTGAAACTCTCGCAGAAAACTATGTAATCATGCGAGCGTATAATTATATTGATGCAACGATTTATAATATCCCGTGGTATTTAATCTACAGTTTCACTGGTTTTCCGTTGTATCACATGATAATAAGGAAAAACACCACATTATACAGACATCTTCTCCGGCATGGATTTGTTCTAAAAGATAGTAAAGTCAAAGGACATGTTTATGTAGAAAATAGTGAAGGTTACTTGCTTACAGCTACGAATTACAGATATGTGGTAGATGAAAACGATAACCTTAACGAGTGGTTGGATTTTTCGATTATACGCCCAGATGCCACTGTGACAGATACTCTCTTATATGTTCTAGTAGATCGATTTTCCGTCAGCGTAGATTCGTATCATTTTGGTAATCTGATTAATTATCAAAATTGGAATCCGCGACAGAACGTGTTAGATATTGCAAAAAGATATATGAACCCATGATATAATATGTGTGACATTTTCCGGACTGTAGGGAAGGCAGGATACTTACGAGTGGAATAATGGAAGTAGTATTAAATGAATATTTGATGAATGATAAAGCAGACCAATTTGGGCTGCTTTTTTATGCTTAAAAGGAGGTGATTCAAGGCATAACGCACCGGAGAAAACCCGGTTAACTTTCATTACGGGGAAGTCCCGTTTTTATAGATAACAGATAACAAGACAGAAAGGGATGTGTACCATTCCATTCGGAGATTGAGCCGGATTGGAATGATATAGATTCCTTTCCGTCTTAGTCTTCATAATTTCTGTCCAACACAGAAAAGGAGATTAAAGATTATGCGTAAAAATGAAGTTGCAGTAGTAGAAAAGAAGGAAAACAAAGGTTTACCCAAAGTAAAGAAGGCAGTAGCGGCGGCTTGCGGTGCAGGTTATATGGCATTAAATGCCATGCCTATGACAGTCTTTGCGGCAGGCGGTGATACCAGTGCCATTACACAGCCTCTTGATAACTTAAAAACTCTTGTCATTGCCATTATCGGTGCAGTGGGTGTCATCATCCTTGCCAAGAATGTCATGGAGTTTGCACAGGCATACCAGCAGCAGGATTCTTCCACAATGAACTCAGCCCTAAAGGGTATCGTTGCCGGAGTCATGATGGCAGGTATTTCCACAGTTCTTACCTTCCTTGGATTTTAAGAAGCATGAAGTCTTTATCACGGAGGGCGGCAGGAACTGTCCGTCCTCTCATGGAAGGAAAGAGGTGAACGATAAGTGGATATTTTCAAGCTAGGGGATAAGATACTTGCACTTCTGGAGATGGTATTCGGCTTCTGGAATAATCAGGTCAGCCTTGTATTCTCCATGTTAGGTCAGTCCCCGGTAAATTTTAAAGGAGGCGGTCCGTGGCAGGTTGTGGAGAGCATTGAACCGATATTTGTCGGCGTTGGTTCTTCCCTTGTGGTTTTGTTCTTTGTTATCGGGTTCTGCTCGGAGAGTGTGGATGTCAGAGAGGAGATGCGTTTTGAAGTCATCCTGCGTATGCTGATCCGTCTTGGTCTTGCCGAGTGGTTTGTGGCAAACAATGTCACGATAATGAAAGCATTTTTTACAACGATAGGAAACCTTGTCAATGCCCTGTCAGCGGGGCAGTACACGACACTTACCATTGACAGCACCCAGGCAGACATTATTAAGAATTTAGGGTTCGGAGAGAGTCTGATTATGCTGATACTGGCAGCACTTCTCAGTATCATCATCATCTGCGGTTTCTTTATGATATACACCGTATATTTCCGCTTTCTGAAACTGATGATTATTGTGCCTATCGGCTCCATTGCATTTTCCACAATGGCGGGAAACAGGAATGTGGCTCACACGGCAAGTTCTTATGCAAAGAATTTCCTGTCGGTGGTGTTTGAGGCGGTCACGATGGCACTTGCCATTATTATCTGCAATGCCTTTATCAATGCAGGTTTACCGTCATTTACCGGAAACTATGAGGATTGGGCGCAAACCCTAATTTATTTGTGTGAGATGACCTTTACCATAGCATTTACGGTAGGAAGCGTAAAAGGAGCGCAGTCACTCACCAACAAGGCACTTGGACTATAAGGAGGAAAAGTAGATGCAGAAAGAAACACTTGAAACACAAAACAACCTGATTTATCACTCTGAGTATGGAGGGGATTCGGAAATTCAGCTTGAAGTCCAGCAGTATGCGAACAATGGCAGAATTGCAATCTTCATGTTAACCAATGAGGAGGGATACCCGGAACATTACGGAAGTCTGACCGTAAACATTGATGCACCGGCACCGGCTTACTGTGGATATCTGGATACCAACAATCTTTCCAATGCGGAAAAGTTTGTGACGGAGAATGGTTTGGGTGAATTTACGGGGCTTACAGGCAGAAGCGGTTTTTGTGTATTTCCCCTTTATCTGTTCAATGCCGAGAAGCTCAGGGAGTTATGTCCTGAACAGATGGCAGCTTATGAGCATAGCATCGGGACAGATGCAAAAAAGCCGGAAAAAGAAAAAGCAGATAGGAGGCAGAAACAATGGTAATCGAGATTAACAAGGACATTGACCGCTACAAGGAGTCGGTGGTCATGGGACTTACCGCAAAGCAGCTTATCTTTTCCGTGGCTTCGGTGGTGGCGGGAGGAAGCATTGTACTTCTTCTGTACCGCTATATCGGATTAACACCCAGCGTATATGTGGCAATCCCGGTGGTGGCACCGATTGCACTTGGAGGGTTTTACAGCTTTAACGGTATGAGCTTTTATGAGGTCATGGGAAGAAAGATGCGTATGCTCTTTGCAAATCATCCGCTGACCTATGTTTCAACGGAAGGTGAGGCAGTCATAAAAGAGTGCCAGCAGGCGGAAGCGGCAAAGACTGTGGCAGAGAAAAAGAAAAAGGGAGGTAAAGCTCCCCAGATAAAAGGAAATCAGGAGGAATTTGAAGCTATGAAGAAGAAAACAAAGAAAATGATGCTTGGTCTTGTGGTAGCACTTGTAGCTGCTGTTATCGGTGCGGTGATTTACAAGGCAAAACACTAAGAAGTAACAGAAAGTAAGTAACTACCGACTTTTCACGGTTGGACAGTTCTGGTTTTAGCGGCCGGGATTGTTCGGCTGCGGAAAGAGAGGTCAAATTGGGTTTATTTACAGACGGATTTAAGGAACTGAAAAAAGCAAGCGAACCGCTTTATAAGACTCCGAAATCCATACAGGAAACGATTGAGATTGTGAAGGTGGCAGAGAACGGTATCTTTGAGGTTGCAAAGAACCGTTTTTCCAAGTGCTACCGTTTTCAGGATATTAACTATACAACCACCAACGAAGTTGAGCAGATTGATATTTTTGAGCGTTACTGCAAGTTCTTAAATTCCCTTGATGTGAGTTTCAAAATCACGATTAACAACAAGAATAAGGACATGGAGCAGGTCAGGGACTATGTATTCTTGCAGGAAAAAGAGGACGGGTTTAACGGTTTCCGCAAAATCTACAATGATATCATGGAAAAGAAAATCCATGAAGGCAGACAGGGGATTGAACAGGAGCGTTATTTAACCATTACCATTGAACGCAAGAACTTTGAGGAGGCAAAGGCACAGTTTGCAACTATCGAAGCCTCCACTCACAAGGCTTTCAATGAGCTTGGTGCAGACATCGTGCCACTTTCCGGTAACGAGAGAATCAAGGTGTTATATGACTACTATCATCTTGGAGATGAGGGCAGCTTTGATTTTGACATCAGGGAAGCTAAAAAGGTAGGGGCAGATTTCCGCAATGATTTGTGCAACGGAATGATACAGTTCTACCCGGATTACTTCAAGGACGAGAAGAAATATTGCAGGGCATTATTTATCAAAAAATACCCTTCCAGTCTTTCGGACCGTTTCTTAAATGAGATCACTTCCCTTCCGGTTCATTCCATTACCAGCATTGATGTTGTACCGATTCCGAAGGACATGACAACAAAAATCCTTCAGAAGAAATACCTCGGTATTGAGTCGGATATTATCAAGCAGCAGAGGGTAAGAAACAAGAACAATGATTTTTCTTCCGAAATCTCCTATAACAAGCGAATTGAGAAAAAAGAGATTGAGGAAATCATGGATGATGTGCGTGAGAATGACCAGTGCCTTTACTATGTGGCAGCCACAATTATTCTCATGGCAGACTCGAAGGAAGAATTGGACAGCATGACCGAAACGGTGGAAACCATCGGCAAGCGAAATTCCGTTACCATTGAGGAACATTATCTGAAACAGAGAGAGGCATTAAATACAGCACTTCCTATCGGTGTCAGACAGGTGGAAACCATGCGTACCATGCTGACACAGAGCCTTGCTGTTTTGATGCCTTTTAACGTGCAGGAATTAAATGATGGAAGCGGGTGCTATTACGGCATCAATCAGGTATCGAAGAATATCAATATTGGAAACCGCAAAAAGCTCATCAATGGAAACGGATTCGTGTTCGGTGTTCCGGGTTCCGGTAAGTCCTTCTTCTGCAAGATGGAAATGGGAAATGTCTTTTTGGGAACGGATGACGAGATTATCGTTATCGATCCGATGAACGAGTATTTTGACATTGCCCATACCTACGGAGGAACGGTAGTCAATATGTCTACCTACACGGACAACTATGTGAATCCTCTGGATATGGATGTCTGGAGTCTTGATTTGAACGATAGCAAGGGCATGATCCGTGAGAAGGGAGAGTTTATGCTTGGTCTTTGCGAGCAGTGTATGGGTGAGAGCCTTAACTCCCGCCAGAAGTCCATTATTGACCGATGCGTGAGAAAGCTCTATATCGACATTGCCAGAAGCAGGGAGAAGTATGTGCCTGTCATGTCAGACTTTTATGAGATTTTAATGAACCAGCCAGAGGAGGAGGCAAAGGACATTGCACTTTCCTTAGAGCTTTTTGTCAATGGTTCTTTGAACATCTTTAATCATCAAACGAACGTTGACGTTGATAACCGTTTCACCGTTTACGGTATCCGCGACTTGGGTACGGAGCTTAGTCCCATCACAATGCTCGTTATGATGGAGAGTATCCAGAACCGTATCATTGCAAACGGAAAGCGTGGCGTGGCAACATGGCTGTATATTGATGAGTTCCATGTACTTCTCAATTCGGAGTATTCTGCGAAATATTTGCAGCAGCTCTGGAAAAAGGTTAGAAAGCAGGGCGGTCTTTGTACTGGCATCACGCAGAATGTCGTGGATCTGTTGCAGAACTACACAGCGACAACCATGCTTGCAAACTCCGAGTTTGTTGCCCTGTTAAAGCAGGCAAATACGGACAGCTCAAAAATGGCAGAGGTCATCGGTGTATCAGAAGCACAGCTCCGCTTCGTAACCAATACCCAGAGCGGTATAGGACTGATGAAGTGCGGAAATGTGGTTATTCCTTTTGACAACCAGATTGAAAAAGGAACAGACCTTTACAATCTCTACAACACAAATATCCATGAAAAAATTGCCTTAGAGAAAAGCAAAAATGCGGTTGACATTGGCTGATTCTCATGTTAGATTATAGGTAATGAAAAGCTTAAGTGCTTTTGCGGCGATAGAGAGGAGCTACCCGTCCCGGCTTTGCGGGCGATACAAATACAAAGTTAGCCTCTGCCTATGGAATTATCATAGGACTGCTCCCAGAATTGCAATTCAAAAAAGAAAAGTTAAGCCTGAGCCTAACAGCCCAGGCATTTTTCTTTTATGGAAACTGGACGATTCCATTTCCAACGATGAGGATAAGGATGGTTTTATGAAAGATACCCGCTTGTTGAAAATATTTAATGATACCAAAGATGTACTGTGCAAATATGATTATTATATTCATACTGCAAAACGAATACTGCATCTGACAAATACGGAACTGAAAATACCGCATTTGATGGGGCTTCAATATGTTGGCAGACCGAATCAGTATGCCGGGGATTTTGGTGTATATGCAGTAAAGAAGGGCAGAATTACACTGGAGTCATTAGAAAAGCTCGTTAAGAAGTATTATAAAACAAAAGAAAAGCAGGATAGAATGTTAAAGCTGATACATTTGAAACTGGATTATCTTTACCTTTTACCGGAAATGCTCTACTCTTATTCAAAGTTGTATCTTTTTGATATTAACCATAATCCTGATTCGGAATTTGACAGCGACTATCTTTTAATTCACAGAATGGAAGATAAGGTACTCCATCTGGGGATAGTCAAAGCACAGGGGAAAGAAAAGGGATTGTGCCATTGTAATTCTTTTATTACAACGTATGTTGCAGAAAGAGATTATGATATTCTGTATCGTGATCTGTCACATTCCTATGAAATTACTAAAATTGTCCGTGAGGATAAGATAACAAAACAGGCAGAGGTTATTTACCAGAGTGAACAGGCATCTCTTAGAGAAAAATCAGGTATCGAAAAAATGCTGTATGCAGTTGGAATAAAACCGGAAGAAAAGCTGGTAAGATATATTATGAAGCTGAATGTAAAATTTGGAGAATATCATACGCTGGATATGCTTTCGGATACAGAACAGCTTATGAAGAAATGCCGTGACAAACGGGATGAGGCTCTGGTAAAGGATTTTATCAGTTTGTGGAGGAAATGTACAGATGGCATATAAACAGGAGTTTTGGGGTGAGGCAAAAAGGAAATGCCGGCTCGGAGAAGAAGAAATCCGCATGGCAAAGGAAATGGGGCTTAACCCCCAAAGCCTGATAAGGAATATCCCAAATAAAAAGGAAATGTGGAAGGCTCCGGTAAAAGACTGGATTCATGATATGTACGAAAAAAGGCAGAGAAAATCGGAGCAGAAAGCAAAGCGGAAAAGAGAGAATAAACAGTAAATCACAGCATCTAAGCCATTGGTTTAGGTGCTATTTTTTTGCTCTTTTTCAGGAAGAAGGTGAGGAAAATTGAACATCAAAAAGGTGGATGACAAGCCGATGGTCATTCATACCAAAGAAAAGACAAAGCTTCATGTAAAGACTGCCCCGGAGACAAAAATCAAGGCGGGAAATGTCCTGACCGTAGAGAGGACTCCGAAGTTTGCCGGGGCAGAGAGGGAAGCAAAGGCAGACAACATGGATAAAAGAATGTCTGCATTAAAGGTAAAGTCTGCCACAAAGGACAGTAAGGGAAAAGCGGATGCAGAAAAGCGTCTTTCCGATAAAAGAGGTCAGTCGGCTCAATCTTCCAGTGTAAAAAGTAAGTCCGTAAAAGAGGACATCAAAAAATCCATGCAGAAGGAAAACAGCAAATATGCACAGTTTGAGAAATCAAAGCAGGATAGGGAAAAAGCCATTGGAAAGAAAAATGGCAGTACAGTAAGCACGCTTGCTTCGGTAGGTGCAAAGACTTCCTTAGACCAGATGGAGGGTGGCAGTGAGGTTTATGAGTCCTATATGGTTGCAAGAAACTTATCCCGTCCGGTGGAAAGTGCCACAGATGCAAGCAGGAGACTTTACCGTACACAGGCGGCAAAGGCGAAAGAGAAGCGTATCAAGAAGGTGCAGGCTGGAAAGAAAATCAGTAAAAAAGCAGCAAAGGACAGCGCAGCAAAAGCGGCAAAGGAAACCTCAAAGGCGGCGGCAAAAGCAGCGGCAAAGGAAACCGCAAAGACCCAAGCAAAGGCGGTGGCAGCAACGGCAGGGACAGCCGCCGGAACTGCAACCACGGGAGTAGGAGGCGTGCTGATCGGTGCGGCAGCCGGAGAAGCTGTGGGCATTGCAATGGATAAAAAGGATGTAAAAAACTCTACCAGAAACCGCATGATACAGCTCTTTGTTGCAAAACTCAGGCAGGAGGAAAATCAGGACAGCATTGGAAAAGCCTTAAAGGATATAGCACTTATGCGTTTTTCCATGGCAGTAAAGTACATCATCCGGTATGTGGGGTTGTTTCTGCTTGCCCTGTTTGCTCTGGTGGCACTTGTGGCGCTGCCGATTATTGCTGTCATAGCGATTATCTATAATTCGCCCTTTGCCATTTTCTTTCCGTCCATATCATCGGGAGAAACCACGCAGGATGTATTATCAGCCTATGTCGCAGAGTTTAACAGAGAGGTAAATGATGAACTGACGAACTATTCCGGCTATGATACCAGCGAAAAGATTTATGTGGATTTTGAGGGAGCGGGAGAGCCGGATAATTACTGCGATATTCTGGCGGTCTATATGGTGAAGTATGGAAATGGTGATACTGCTACGGATATGACGGATAAGGCAAAGGAAAACTTAAAATCCGTTTTTGATGATATGTGCAGCTACACCATTACAAGCTGGACAGATACCTCGACGGATGAGGAAGGAAATACCACGTCCACTACCGTCAAGGAAGTCAATGTAAAGCTAAAGACCTATCATGACATGATATCGGAGTATGGCTTTGATGAAGAAGAACAGGAACTGCTTGCAGAGCTGATGAAGCCGGAAAATCTTGCGATGATGGGTTATACAGGCGGTGGCGGAGATCCCGGCGAGACATTAAGCCCGGAACAGTATCAGGCGATTGTGGATGCGGTTTCTGATGCAAATGGAAAAAAGGTCGTGGAATATGCCTTGTCAAAGGTAGGATACCCGTACAGTCAGGATTTGAGGGACAGCGGTACACACTTTGATTGCAGCTCCCTTGCCTATTACGCATGGCAGAATGCCGGGGTAAACATTATGTATGAAGGTGCAAATACCGCAGCGGCAGAGGGCAAGTTCTGCTATGACCATAATTATCTGGTGAATTACGAAGAAATGCAGCCGGGGGATTTAATCTTTTACAGTTACAGTAAGAATGGAAGATTTTTCAACATTACCCATGTGGCAATCTATGTGGGTAACGGTATGGTGGTGGAAGCCGCCAACGAGCGGATCGGTGTTGTGTACCGACCTGTGCAGAGCAGATCTTCGATTGTATTTATCGGCAGACCGAGATAGGCGGTGGAAAGAATGACAAAAAAAGAAACACCGGATTATGAAGCAGAGCTTATCCGGGAGTACGAACATTGGGAATATATGAAAGAGTATGGCGGAAGCGATCCTTTTTATGATGATGCGGGGAACATGAACCTGACTCGCAACCACATCATTCATGCAAAGAAGCAGTTAGAGGAGTTGTATGGAGGGGACATGAGTAAATACCCGGAGATTTATTTCAGGGAGCTTCCTCCGGTTACGGAAAATGGGTACATGGCACAAGCCGCCCAAATCCGTGACCGGGCGGCGGAAGTGCTTGACACCTATCTTTCGGACGCAAATTTCCAGTTCCTTTTATGCAACAGGGAAATGCTTGGAAAGAAGGAAGCAGAGCAAATCAGCATTGACAACGTACTCGGATATGCCAGCGGGCTTGCAGGAGCTTTAAAAGAAGATGACCTGATTACCATGCGCAGGCACACGAAAAACCCGGATGGATACCGGGAGTCCTTCGCCCAGTGTGCAGAGCGTGTAAAACAGATATTAACTGAAAAGAGAAAAGATGCGTCCGGGCAGATACAAAACGGTCAGATGACATTATTCCAGATAGGACTAGAGACAGGGCAGTGCCGATAGGTGCTGCCCTTTTTGGAGGTAGAAATGAAAGTTACAGAGATTATTTTAGTATCGGAAAACTGGAAAGGGACAGAAACCAATTTCCTCATGACAGTAGCTGACTATCTGAAGTATGTGGATATGGATACTTTTGACAGCCGGAAAGAGGTTGCAGATTCCATGATAGAACTTGGAAGGACTTTGGGAAAGGAAAATGACTGGAGCGAACTGTATTTTGCAGGCAATAAATCGGTTGCTGCAAGATTCTGTGTGGATGACAGACAGCTTATGAAGTTTTTGAAGGGCTTTTATAACAGTACGGATCAGGAGGCTGTATTTGATGAAAAACGATGCTCCGGGGAATGTCTGAATAAGCTGGCAGAGCTTGGTATGGATGCCAGAGGAAAAGCAAGTATTGACAGTCTTTCTTATACAAGGCTGGATACGGTCTTTGAACAGGGGCAGACGCTCCGTAATTTCAACAGTCACGATTATCGTGTCATGGAAAAGCTGTCAGAAAAGAACCTGCTGTTAATGGACACCATGACAGGCAGCTTTGTGGTGGCACAGGGAACCGATTTATTTGCAAGGCATCCTCGTGGAGCAGAACCCACAGAGGAAAACAGCCTGATTGCGATTGAATGGGGGCATGGACTGTATTTAAGTAGTACACCTTCTGCCATTGATTTTCACCATATCAGGCAACAGTACGGGACAGAAAGGAAGATAGAGGACATCTATCAGTACCGGGAGATGCTTCAGGACAGATTCTGTCTGTATTCCAACTTGGAAATGGATGAGCGCATGAGTAGTAAAGCAAGAGAAGCAATCATGATGGCAAACTTTGAAGAATTTGGTACAAGCGATTTGGAGCATTTCAGAAAAGGACTGAACGCAGGTCTTTATGATAAGGACTTTGCAGAAATCGGAGAAATAAAACCGGAAAAATCAAGATAAGACAGGGAGGAAAAAAGATTGGAAAAACAGATAACAGGAAAAGAAATTAGAAAAGATATGGAGTATCTGGTTAAGCTGCTTCATAAGGAGTGGGAACGTAGCGGAAAGACAAAGGCACAGGTAACAGTCAGCCTTTCTGATGCGGTGGAAATAGAAAAGCGCATGGCAGATGTAATTCAGGATAAGCAGAAACAGCTTGAAAATGAGGAGCTGACCTTTCAGCAGAGCATGGAACTTTCAAAGCAGAACTTTGTGCTGCTTCGTCTGGTAAAAAAGGTAAAAAAGGCGGAGGAGAAAACCGTAAAGAAAGCGGTTGATACAGAGTTTTTCGTGGAGCTTGACAAGGAAGAATACAAGCTCTTTGCAAAAATCGTAGGAACACAGGAGGGATAGGATTGGGGAAAAAGTACAATGTGATTTATGCTGATCCACCCTGGCACTACAAGGTCTATTCCAAAAAGGGCGAGGGCAGAAGTGTAGAGAATCATTATCATACAATGGAAATCGAAGATATACGGTCATTACCGGTAGGAAACATTGCCGCTGATGACTGTATTCTTTTTTTGTGGGTAACGTTTCCCTGCCTGTTAGAAGGAATTTCCGTCATGGAAAGCTGGGGCTTTACCTATAAGACCTGTGGTTTTAACTGGGTGAAACGAAACAAAAAGTCGGACAGCTTCTTTCTTGGACTTGGTTTCTGGACACGTTCCAACTCGGAAATTGTTTATGATACACTGAATTTACCGAAAAAAAGCGTCAGAATTCCCTAAAAGCAG
>OIZA01000880.1_pt1 | contig 12691 bp, 10 predicted proteins | sample 1588381 | NCBI WGS metagenome assembly OIZA01 (sample SAMN03283277) | human gut metagenome | biome: human-associated habitat; material: feces | host: Homo sapiens | place: Peru | collected 2012 | reverse complement strand
AGTGGAAATATAGTTGTATCAGGTTTAGATGACAGTAAAAATTATACTGTTGTTACTATTTTTAATGGAACTTCCAAATACTTTGGAACCAGTGCAAATAACACAGTATCTATTTTACCAACAATCATCAGTAAAAACATAGTTAAATACTACAGAAACGGTACACAATTCTATGTAACTGTCTTAGACTTTAATGGAAACCCATTAGCTAATACAACTGTCAGATTCAATATTCACGGTGTATTCTATAACAAAACTACTGATGAAAACGGTACTGCTAAGTTAAACATCCAGTTAAGACCTGGAAACTATATTATCACTGTATTTAATTTAGTTACTGGTGAACAGACAGGTAATAATGTTACTGTATTGTCTAAAATTGTTGAAAATTATGACCTGGTTAAATACTATCAAAATGCTTCAAGATTCTCAGTTAAAATCTTAGATAATCAGGGATATCCTGTTGAAGGAACTATTGTAACATTTAACATCAACGGTGTATTCTACTACAAAGAAACTGATTCAAAAGGTATAGCTAGTTTAGGTATTAATTTAAGACCTGGCAAATATGTAATCACTACTATGTACGGTCAGTATGAAGTAGGAAACACTGTTACAGTTTTACCAACTTTAGAAACTAGTGATTTAAACATGAAGTATAATGATGGTTCTGCATTTAGAGCAAAAGTTGTAGATGGTCAGGGTAATCCATTAGCTAACCAAAATGTTACATTTAATGTAAATGGTGTATTCTATCACAAAGTTACTAATAAAGATGGTATTGCAAGCTTAGGAATCAGATTAATGGCTGGTGAATACATTATAACTTCCTACTGGAATGACTTCCAAACAGGAAACACAATAAAAATAAGTCCTTAAAGAGAATTCTCAATTCTCTTACTTTCTTTTTTTATATATTATTAAATTTCTCTTAAAAAAGAAAAATAGATATGAAAATCTATTTTAAAATATCGCTGTCAGATTTGTCCAACCATTCGTTTACTATTTTTACTGCACAGTAATTTCCACACATGGTACATGCATCTGAATCTTCAGGAGGTCTTTGGTCTCTTTTTGCACGTGCAACATCCGGAAACATTGCACATGCATATTGTGCTTCCCAATCAAGTTTTTTACGAGCTTCAGCCATAGCTAAATCCTGTGAACCGTCGATTGTACCAGTTGCTAAATCACCGGCATATGCTCCTATTTTTGTTGCAATTACTCCTTCTTTTACATCATCAGGGTTTGGAAGAGCAAGGTGTTCTGCAGGAGTTACATAACAGATGAAATCTGCTCCTGCTTTTGCAGAAGATGCTGCACCAATTGCAGATACTATGTGGTCATAACCTGGCGCTACATCACATACAATAGGTCCGAGCATATAGAAAGGAGCATTGGAACACATTTTCTTCTGGATCATAACATTTGTTGGAATTTCGTTAATTGGAATGTGTCCGGGGCCTTCAATCATACATTGTACTCCTGCTTCACGGGATCTGTCGATTAATTCTCCTAAAATAATCAGTTCTTGGATTTGAGCCCTGTCTGTTGAATCGGCAATTGATCCTGCTCTCATACCATTTGCAAGTGAAAGAACAACATCATGTTCTTTAGCAATTTCTAAAACATAGTCAAAGTTTGAGTATAGGGGATTTTCTTTTTCGTTTTCAACAATCCATCCGGACATAAATGATCCTCCACGGGATACAAGTCCGGTTACACGGCCCTGTCTTTTGAGTCTGGTTAGAGTTTCGATGTTGATGCTGCTGTGAATTGCCATGAAGTCAATACCGTCTTTTGCCTGTTTTTCGATGGTTTTGAATAAATCTTCTTCTTCCATATAAATTACGGAACCGTCTTTTCTGATTCTTTCAATAGCTGCCTGATAAACTGGCACTGAACCTACTGGTAATGGAGACATATCAAGAACTCTTCTTCTGATTACATCTAAATCTCCACCAATACTCAATTCCATTAAACAGTCTGCACCATGGTCAATTGCAATTTGTGCTTTTTTAACTTCTTCATCAAAGTCAACAATATCAGTTGAGGTTCCAACGGTTGCGTTTACTTTTGTTCTAAGTCCTGCACCAATACCTGAAGCTTCGATGTCTCTGTTTACATTAGACGGAATTACTATTGTTCCGTTAGCTACTGATTTTAAAATGAATTCTTCAGAAACATTTTCCTTTGCAGCTACGTGTTTCATTTCATCAGTTAAAATACCTTTTTTTGCATCCATTATCTGTGTCATAGGTCATCACATTAATTTAGTCAAATAATTTTTAAAATTATCAAATAAGTTTTAAAAACTTATCATTTTTGATTGATACTATTCTCTTTTACTGTAATAGTATTTAAATTAATATGATTGAGTTTAATTCAAAAAAAGTTGATATGTGTAAAGTTTATTTTAAAAAAATAAGTAAAAAGAGTGATTAATAAAATTCACTCATTCTGTCAAATGCATCATCAAAAGTAGGCATGTTGGTTTGACATCCTTGTTCTTCTACAATAAAAGAAGATACTGATGATGCAAATTTGGCAGATTGTTCAAGTGATTCCCCATTTAGGAATCTTGATAAAAATCCAGCTCTATAGGAATCTCCAGCTCCGGTAGGATCTACAGCTTCACGAACAATGGCATCAACTTTGATTTTATCATTGTTTGAATAGATTTCACTTCCATTAGCTCCGCAGGTTTTTACAATGATTTTAGGACCAATTTCTCTTAATCCATCTAAATCCACTTCTAATGATTCCAATATTCTTTCAATTTCGTAATGGTTTCCAAAAAGGATGGTAGTATTTGTAATAACGTCTCTTAATTTATCTGTATCGTACATTCCAAGATCCTGACCAGGGTCAAAAGAAACAAGTAACTCCTGTCTTTTTGCTTCTTCACTGCATTTCCAGTTAAAGTGAGGATCACCAGTAGCTAAATGAACGGCCTGTACATTGGATATTGCATTTTTAGGTACTTTACTTGATGCAAATTCTTTAGCAGCTCCCCAGTAGAAATAGCTAATTTGATCATCATTTTCATCAGTTAAAACAAATGCTGTAGGGCTGGTTTCTCCAGGAACTATAATTAATGAATCAGTATCCACATCTAAACTTTCCATTATTTCATAATAATTGGATTTTTTAAAGTCTCCGCCTACTGCAGAAACAAGTGATGTTTTTAAACCTAAATTGGCTCCAACAAGTGCAACATTAGCCGCAGCACCTCCATTAAATGTTTTCATATCGTTTATTGGTGCTGAAAAATTAGCTTTAGGAAACTCTGGTACTCTAATGATATAATCTAATGCGGAATGTCCAATAGATAGTAAATCTCTGTTTTTTGCCATATTATTTTCTCCTTTTTTATTAGTCTATTTATTGTTTATTTTATGATTTTTAAAAAATTTTTGGTTAATTTGGTATAAATTTTTCAGTAGAAACACAAAAATAACTTTTGTATGTTTAATTAAATTTTTATTTTCTTAGGGCATTTGAAAACTTTTAATCCATTGGGATAAATCCCTGATTTTTAATAGCTGTTTGTCCATCAGTTAATAAATATTTTATGAACTGGTCCAGTTCTTCTTTTTCATCATTTACTTTTATTAAACTGATGATATGTCTTGTATCAAACTTTAAGATGTCATTTCCTTTGAAATAACTGGCATTTAAAAAACTATATAAATTTTCAGAATTTCTGACTATTTTAAATGCATCAAATTGTGAATTTACTTTTGTTTTAATGTTATAATCGATATCATAATGTTCTAATGTATTCCAGGCCAGTCTTTGAGCGGAACCCTGAACATTTACAAAATCCAGTCCTTCCAGTTCATGAATACTTTTAATGGGTTTGGAATCTGGACTGGATATTAGAACCAGATAATCATAAGCTATTGGAACCATATTTAAATCTCTCTCAAAAGCCATTACGGGATCATCTAATGTTAATAAATCCACAACTCCTCTTTTAGCTAGTTTAAATGCATCTTCATCATTGCTGCTGTATATATTGACATTAAAAGGAGCATCAATACTTTCCAAAAGCCCTGTACTGATATGGCCGCCGCAGATATTGATTTCAGAAGTTTTATCTATTTGAACCATATATTTTTTATACTCTTCAAGTAAGGATTTGCCTGCAGGAGTTAATAAAGTACCATTTCCCTGTTTTCGAGTAATTTTAACTCCTAACTTGTCTTCAGCTTTAAGCAATCTTCTATTAAAAACAGTATGTGATATATTTAATTCTTTAGCTGATTTTCGCTGAGACCCTGTTTTGGCTAATGAATTCAGGCTTTGATATAATTTATAGTCATAAATCTCACCGTTTATGTCTAAATTGATGATGCCTTTGCTTTTGAGTTTCATAATTAATTATATATAAAGTTGTAATCATAATTAATAATATTGATTTGATAATATATTTTGGGAATTGGATAGAATGGAATTGATGAAAAGTTCAATTAAAGCTATTTTAGAGAATATTGTTTGTGCTGAAGAGTATTTGGATGAAGATGCTATCAATGAATTTGAAGATATTATAATGACTTCAAAAAATGTTTTTGTAACTGGTGCGGGAAGATCAGGTCTTGCAGCTAAAGCTTTTGCAATGAGATTAATGCATTTGGGAATTAGTTCTTATGTGGTTGGTGAAACTATTTCTCCAGCTATTTATGATGATGACTGTATTATAGCTATTTCCGGTTCTGGAGAAACTAATACTATTGTGTCTGCAGCCAGAATTGCAAAAAATAGAGGATCTAAAGTATTGGCTGTTACTTCATATCCTGAATCAACTCTTGGTCAGTTAGCTGACGGTTATTTGCTTGTTAAAGGAAGAACTAAAAAGGAAGTAGATGATCAAAATTATATGAAACGTCAGATATATGGAAATTATACTTCTTTAACTCCTTTAGGTACTGCTTTTGAGTTAACTACTTTAGTATTTTTAGATGCAATTGTTTCTGAGCTAATGGAAAAAATGCATCAGACAGAAAGCGATTTGAAATCAAGACACACTGTTTTAGAGTAATTTTAACTCTAGAATATTATTCTATTTTTATTGTTGTAAACATTAAATCTCTGACCTCTTAAAAATCCAACAAGAGTTACATTTCCTTTTTTAGCTGTTTCACATCCTGAATATGCTGGAGCAGCATTTGATGCAAGTACAGGTATTCCAGCTCTGACTATTTTTATTACCATATCTGCAGGCATTCTGCCACTGTAAATTACATAACAGTTGCTTAAATCATAATCATGTAATATTCCATATCCAATTACTTTATCTACAGCTACATGTCTGCTTACATCTTCTTTTACAATGAAATTGTCTTTATAAACAATTCCTGCCACATGTGTTCCTCCAGTTGCCTGCCAGATTTGTGCATTATTTTTCAGCTCTTCAATTCTGTCAATTAGCTCATCAGATTTTACCTGAAAATTGGAAGTTACAGGTTCAATATTGTTTATTTTACTTCTCCAGCCTCCTGCAGAATCAGAACACAAAACAGTTTCTTTTGTTTTAAGCAGAGTATCATTAATTTCTACATTAATCTTGTTTCCGTCAATTTCGATTTTTTCAATGTCTTCTAATGTTTTTACCATATTTTCATTAAATAGATAACCGACGGCAAATTCTTTAAGGGAATCTTCAATTGCAGACAGGCTGCGTTTGATTTTATCATTTATTGTTAATGTTATGGTGGAATCCTTAACAACATTTTCTGTAACATCGGTTATTTTTCCATTTTTATAATTTTGGGCTTTTTCTTCCATTATCTGTTTCATATAATTCCTTCTTTATTTTTGAATATGACTTTCAGTAAATTATTTATTTATTTAAGTAAATAAATTCATATCAGTATTTGACTAAATGTTTAGTGATATTTATGGAAAAGAAGAGTAAGATTATTATTTTAATTTTAGCTGTTTTAGTTATATGTGGAGTTGCTGCTCACTTATTTTTAACTCCTTCTACTGTGGAAACAGTAGGATCTAAAAATATAACTGATATGGTTGGCAGAACAGTACAGATACCTGCTTCTGTTGGAAATGTTGTAGCTACCAGCCCTCCAATGACTACTGTAATTTATATGATTGCTCCGGAGAAGTTAACTGCAGTTAATTTCCAGTGGAATGATGATGAACTTAAGTATGTTCCGTCCCAATATGCAAATCTCCCTGTTGTTGGAGGATGGTATGGAACACAGGATGGTAGTTATGAAGAATTTATAGCTTCTGAACCGGATATGGTTATTGAATCTATTGATGAAGGTGGAGATGGAGATCTGGCTACTGTTCAGGAACGTCAGGATAAATTTGGTGAAATTCCTGTTGTTGCAGTTAATGACACTACCGATGTTGAGAAAGTTGACGGGTCAATAACTTTTATTGGAGATGTTTTGGGAGCACAGGACAATGCTAAGAAATTAACAGACTTCAACGACAAATATTTGGATATGGTACATCAGAAATCCGGCCAGATTACTGATAAGAAAACAGTATATTATGCTCAGGGTAATGACGGACTTCAGACAAATCCGTCTAATTCAACTCATGGGCAGTTGATTGATCTGGTTGGTGGGGAAAATGTAGCTAATTCTTTAGCTCAGGGAAATACTACTTCTGGTATTCAGGTATCTATGGAACAAATTATTAAATGGAATCCTGATGTTATTATCACTACAAACCCTGATTTCTACGGAAAAGTTTATAATGATTCAAACTGGGCAAGTATTACAGCAGTTAAAAATCATGATGTGTATTTATCACCGCAGTCTCCGTTTAAATGGTTTGACAGGCCGGTTGGAGCAAATATGATTATTGGTGTTCCATGGACGGCAAAATGTATTTATCCAGATCAGTATCAGGATATAGACATGGTTTCCACTACTCAAGAGTTTTACAGTGAATTTTATCACTTTGATTTAAGTGATGAGCAAGCTAAGCAAATATTACTTGATTCCGGACTTAAGGAGTCAGACCTGTAAGGGATTTATATGAATAAGGAAAATAAGGAGATATTAGGCATTGTGCTTTTAGTGTTCCTTCCTATAATTCTTTTTTTCGCATCTTTTTTAATTGGAAGATATCCGATTGATCCTGTTGATGTGATTAAAACCATATTATGTCCTATATTTCCGCAGCTGGAAGTTTCTCAAACTATTACAACAATTGTTTTTGAAATAAGGCTCCCCCGTATTATTGGAGCATTAGTTGTAGGGGCAGCATTAGCTATGGCAGGTTCCGCATTTCAGGGAATCTTTAAAAACCCATTAGTGTCTTCTGATTTACTTGGAGTGTCTAATGGTGCAGGTTTTGGAGCGGCACTGGCTATTTTACTTTCCGGATTAAATGTTGTAACTCAAATATTTGCATTTGTATTTGGTTTAATTTCAGTATCAGTTACATATTTAATTTCAAAATCTTATAAAAACGGCGGAATACTGGTTTTAGTTTTATCTGGAGTAGCTATTTCAGCATTTTTCGGAGCGTTAGTTTCTGCAGTTAAATTCATAGCTGATCCTGATGACAAATTACCTGAAATTGTATACTGGTTAATGGGAAGCTTGGCTTCTATTACTGTTGATAAATTAATTATGATTTCAGTTCCGATAATTATTGGTGTGGTTATTCTGATGCTGCTTAGATGGCGTATTAATTTATTGTCTATGGGAGATGAAGAGGCACAGGCTTTAGGTTTAAATCCTTCAAGAACCAGGTTAATTGTAATTGCTGCTTGTACTTTACTTACTTCAGCAGCAGTTTCTGTTAGTGGAATTATTGGATGGTTAGGTTTGGTTATTCCCCACATGACAAGAATGATTGTAGGTCCGGACAATAAGATTCTTATTCCTGCTTCTTTAAGTTTGGGAGCCAGTTTCTTACTTTTAATTGATAATATCTCCAGAGCAGTAATTTCAATTGAAATACCTATAGGAATTTTAACAGCAGTTATTGGGGTTCCAATATTCTTATATTTACTTAGAAAGGGGTATTCAGAATGGTCGTAGAAGATAAAATACTGGAAGTTAACAATATATCCTTTTCTTATGAGGATAATTTAATATTTGAAAATATTAGTTTTTCCATAAAAAAAGGAGATGTGTTATGTATTCTTGGACCGAACGGAACAGGAAAAACAACTTTAATCAAATGTCTAAATGGATTGCATGATACTGATTCCGGTGAAATTTTAGTTAATGGTGAAAATATTAAAACATTATCCTTTTCTCAGATTTCCAAACATATTGGTTATATTCCACAATCGCATATTCCGTCTTTTCCCTTTACAGTTTTTGATGTTGTACTGATGGGTAGAGCTCCTTATCTTAATTTAACCCAGTCTCCAAAAGCTGAAGATGAAAAAATAGCTGTAAAATCATTAAAAACATTGGGAATATATGATTTAAAAGATAAGGAATATACCAATCTCAGTGGTGGTGAAAGACAGCTGGTATTTTTAGCCAGAGTGCTTACACAGCAGCCTGATATTTTAATATTGGATGAACCGACATCTCATTTGGATTTTGGTAATCAGATTAAGCTTCTGGAAATCATTGACAGGCTGGCTGAATCAGGTCTGTCTGTTATAATGTCATCACATTTTCCGGATCATGCATTTTTAAGCTCTACTAAAGTAGCTATCATGAAAAATAAAAAATTCATTGATTTTGGAACTCCTGAAGATGTGGTAACTGAAGATAACTTAAAAGAAGCTTACTCTATTGATGTTAAATTAATTGAATTAGATGAAAATAGAAAAGTTTGTGTACCTATGAAAACAAACTTAAAATTAGATTTATAAGGTGATAAAAAATGATGAGTGAAGAAGACTATGATGAACAGTTAGCAAAAGCAGGTGATTTCCACGGAGAAATTTGTGGCGGAATAGCTATTGGAACTAAATTAGCTATGTATGGTTTAGATTTAATGGGAATGGAATTAAATCAAAGACACAAAAACTTAATTGTCTTTTTAGAAATCGACAGATGTATGGCTGATGCAGTTCAGGCTGTTACAAAATGTTCCATGGGTAAACGTTCATTAAAACAAATGTATTATGGTAAATTTGCAGTAACTTTCTATAATATGGATACTGGTGAAGCTTTAAGGGTATCTGACGCTGATGCAAATAAACAAAACAAATCTAAAGAAACAAGAGAAGAAATGATTCATCGTTTCAGAGTCACTCCTCCTGAAGAATTATTTAATGTAGAAAAAGTTAAAGTAGAATTAACTCCATCTCAAATGCCGGGCAAACCTCACACTTCTGCATGGTGTTCTGTCTGTGGTGAAAAAGTAACTGACGGACGTCATTTGGTAAGAGGCGGAAAACCTATCTGTATTTCATGTGCAGAAGGTTCTTACTATGAAATAATTGAAGATGATGAATAATTAAGCCACATTTTGTGGCATTTTACTATTTTTTTAAATAAAAAAAGTTAGATAGTAAATAAATACTATCTATTTTGGAATTTCACTTTCAGGCACATTATATGTGTATATTACTGATTTTGGCCTATTTGGATCAAATACTGAAAATCCTTCTATAATGTTATCTGTTTCATTGTAATTTTTAGCTGAAAACTCAAATGTAGCTTTTCCCTGATGTGCAACAACTTCTACCACTTCTTCTTTAGCAGTATTGTAGTTTAATACAAAGTATGTTGTTAAATCAGGAAGTTTGCTAGCTATACTACCATTATTATAGAAAGTTACTTCGTATTTTCCTGGAGAAATACAGGTTATGTTATATGGGATTAAAGTAGTATGAATTCTCGGACAAATTGTTCCGGGACCTGTCTGATTTAGTCCCCAGGTTGTGTATTTGTTTGTTCCATACCAGTTAGGCCCTAACTGTAATTTTAATGTATCGTTCCATTCACCAGGTCCGTAAATTCCATTAGGATTAGCACTGACTTCTCCAAGAATTATTTGACTTGGTCCTTTAGCATTATTGTAAATAGCATTGTTTTCTACAATAAGAACAGCTCCCGGTGCATAAGTGTAGTTTTCATTTACAGTTAAACCTTCAATAGTACTGTTTGAAATTTCATTTCCTGTAATTACAATTCCGCTACAGTTTTTAGCATCGATAAATACTCCCATGTAGTTATTATTGATTCTATTGTTGGTTACAGTTACATTTACTCCGGAATGTCTCATGCTTATTCCGTATCCGTAAGGACCTTCAATCATCACCATTGTATTGAATCCAATATTTTCAATAATATTATTGTCATTAATCAATGTGTTTGAAGCATCTTTATCAAATTCAACACCGAAATTGTTTTTAGTTATTGTGTTCTTTTGGATAGAGGTGTATTTGGCACCGTTTAAGTAAATTCCATTGTAATAATATTGAATATTATTGTTTTCAACAGTAGTGTTTTTGGAGTTTAAAAGTGCAATACCTTTTCCAGGCAGTAATGTTTTACCAGAATTATAGTTGTCCATATTACTTTGATTTAATAAGTTGTTAATGTTATTATTTTCAATGACTGTATTTTTAACATTATTGACTATGATTCCAGACCCATTGTTTCCATTAATATTTAAGTTTTTAACCAAAACATCATCTGCTTTAATGTTTAAAACACAGGTATTTAATTTTCCATTTAATGTAGTGTTAACATCACTTGTGAGAATAATGCTTTTTGTAATGTCTAATGAAATGTTGTTGTAAACTTTACCTAAGAATTTAACAGCGCCTTTGCTGCCAACAGAGTCTATAATATTTTGAATTTCACTGTTTGTAGCATTTTCTTCAACTGTTCTGGTATTTAAAACAGTAACGTTAGCACTTGCAAAAGCTGATTTGTATGTAATGGTTGCAATATATTCTCCTGGATTTAAGCTAATATTTAATTTAGCTATTCCATTTGCATCAGTAGTTTTATTGTAGAATACTCCATTGATATTATAGGTTACACTTTGATTAGCTAGTGGATTACCTTGTCCATCAACTAATTTTGAATTTAATGAAGCAGGAATTCCGAAGTATTTTGTTAAATCACTTGTAGTTAAGACAGGCAATACGGTAATGTTGTTTGAAACAAAGCAGTCTTTGTACATTGCTGTTATTATGTATTTCCCTGGGTTTAGATTGATGTTTTGGGTAGCTATTCCTTTATCATTAGTGGTTTTTGTGTAGAATACTCCGTTTATGTTCATAGTTACGTTAGTGTCTTTTAATGCTTTTCCGTTACTGTCTGTGAGTTTTGGATAGTATTGGGTTTTGTTTCTAAAGATTTTTTCAACATCTTCAGCAGTAATTGTTGGGATTACGGTTAATACATTTCTGGAAGTCATTGCAGGGATTTGTGAATCTCCTTTGTAACTGGCTGTTATGTTGTATTTTTTATTGGAAATTAATTTAATTGTTAATTTAGCTATTCCATTATTGTCTGTGGTTTTTTCATAATCCATGCCATTAATTGAAATTGTAACTTTAGCATTAGCTAGTGGATTCCCACTAATATCCTTTAATAGGTATTGTGCTTGGTTTCCATAGTAAACAGTATCATTTTGCAATCTTAATGAAGAATGATTTGGAGAATGATCCATTGGAATATTATCTGATTTGTCATTAAAAAGAACTCCATTTTCATCTGCTATTGGTATTTTTGATGATGATTCAATATTTGAACCAGAGGAAGCATCATTATATGTTAATGAAGTTTCAGAATCTAAACTTACTTCATCACTGTTTTGAATTATCTGATTATTATCAGCAAAAAGTACTTCATTACTATTTGCATTGGTGCTGTTGTCATCTAGAGCCGTAACACCTTGTAAAAATGCAAATAATATGAAAATACTTAATAAAATTAGCAATGTGCTTTTATTTTTCATATTTTATTACCTCATATAACTATTTTATAATAATATTATAAACTATTGTTATATAGGATTTTCCATTGGTTTTTAGAAAAACAGATTTAAAAAAATAAGAAATGAGGTAGTAAAATACCTCTAAGCTTTAACAGTAACTTTGTTTGAAGTTGCATATCCGTTATACATGGAGGTAATAATATAATTACCAGGACGTAGACTGATTTTTAAAGTAGCTACGCCATCATTACCAGTAATACGTGTGTAAAATACACCATTAATATTAAATGTAACTTTTTGATTGATTAATGGAGATCCGTCACTATTTAAAAATTTAGCATAATACTGTGTTCCATTTCTGAAAATTTTAGTAATATTATTAGCTAAAATAGTTGATTTAACAGTTATGCCTGATTTAACTGTAATATTTTCATAAGATGCTGTGACATTGTAAATTCCAGGAATTAGACCAATACCCATAGATGCCTTACCTTCATTATCTGTGACACGTGTATAGTTTACATTATTTATGCAAAATGTAACATTTTTGCCAACAATAGGATTTCCTAAGCCATCAGTTAAAATAGCTACAAGTTTATCACTTGAAGAATAATATTTTACAAGATATGGAACTTCTAAATTAATAGAAGGTACTTCAAAAGTGCCGTTAACAATACTTTTAATAAATACATTTGTACCTTCAAATAATGCTGAATAATTGTATATTCCTCCAGGTAATTTACCTATATCAAGATATCCTGTTCCATTAAATACAGGAACTTTATAAACATTATCTTTTATTGTAACATAGACCCATGCAGTTATCTTTTGACCATCAACA
>OIZA01000879.1_pt1 | contig 12709 bp, 1 predicted proteins | sample 1588381 | NCBI WGS metagenome assembly OIZA01 (sample SAMN03283277) | human gut metagenome | biome: human-associated habitat; material: feces | host: Homo sapiens | place: Peru | collected 2012 | reverse complement strand
GCAATTAACAACATGAACAACAACGTGCGTCCGTTCAAATTCACCGTTTCCGACAAAGGTGACTTCATGCTGAACGCTTGCATTACTGCTGAAAACAACACCTTCAATCCGGCACTGGTGAATGCCATCATGGGCGAAGCAGTGAAATTCATGGAAGCACAATACGGCAACATCATGGAAGCAGTTTGGGCTAAATAAAAGCTTTTTGGCAGCGCTGACAACATTGCCGTGAGGGCAGTGCTGCATGATGAATAATACTCTTTAGTTATGAAATCTCGGACTAAATTTGATGAGTAGTGGTCTGTGAGGTTTTCATATATACGTACGGAGCCTTGCTCAGTACAACGGAGACTGCAGAAACAGCGGTTGTTTCTGCTTTTTCTTAAGTTTTTTGATAAGGAGGACTATATCTTGAAGCTAAGTCAAAAAAAATGGCGGTCATTTATTTCAAGTATTCTTCTTGCTGCTAGTGCGTCGAGCTTTCTCTTGGCACCGGTTTATGCTGCTGAGTATACCAAGCCTTTGATAGGCACGGTCAAGAAGGATAGTGAAATACTCAGTCCTGACGGTAATACCGTACAGGAGGTTGACGGCACTATTACCTATGATTTTCAAGGAAAGGACCATACCTTTACCGTTACGAACAAGGATGGTATTACTGCCCGTAAGGACAGCGTTTATAATAACGTAAACGCAGACGGCAGCTATGGTACAATCCATATTTATCAGACAAACGATAAGCCGTCTGCTTATGAGGGTGTAAACGGCTTTGTTGCTAATGGCGGTATTACCACTGTCAACAGTAATCTGGATATCACTGCAACCTCTGAGTATTTGTCTGCCGGTATAACAGCAGCAAAGAAGGCTAATTTAATTATTAACGGCAATGTAAAAATGCGCAAGGATAATGCAGAAAGTCCTTGGGGTATTATTACCGATAATGTTCATGGCAATTATGGTCCTGGAACAGGAACTTCAGATTCATTGGCAACAAAGTATACAGGGGCGCGTTGGAATCCTACAGGTATTTCTATCACAGGAGGTCAGGCCGATATTACTGTCAATGGTGATGTGGATTTAGCTGTGCGTGGTACAGCAGTAAAAACAGATCCTTATGGAAGTGTAGAAGGTGTTAATCCCCATGATTTGGCAACAATTTCGTTGCTGGGTAAGTCTACACGTATCGACACACCGTACAGAGAAGACAACTTTGTTGAAGGCTTCGGCAAATTCATCGAACCTTATTATGCTCTGGCAAGCTACGGCGGCACGATTAACGTCAATGTAAAGAATCAGGAAGCACAAAACGGCAAGGTAGAAATGGTCGGCAACGTGCTGGCGACGAAGGTTTCAGAAGAGGATAAAAAAGCTCTTGTTTATCAGGACGGACGCATCAATCTTGGCCTGACCACAAAAGACTCTTCCTGGAAGGGTGTAATTGACAATGCCGGTACTGAAAAGGCCGGTGAAGTAAATCTGTGGTTGCAGAACGGTGCGCAATGGATTTATGAAAATGCTTCTCGTAAGGATGGTCTCGATGCCGCAAATATGCCTAGCTATAGCAGCCCGTATTATAAAAAATATGATGGCATTTCTCATCTGAGCAAGCTTGTTGGCGGTAAGGACCAAGCATCTGCCGGCATTATTACAGTTAAGGACAGCGATCCTATCCATATTGCCAATGCCGAAGGCGTTACCAAGATTTGGTATGAGCACGCTGATGCTACTCTGGGCACTATTATCGGTGGCGATGTTAAGGTTCTTAATGCTAAGACCGGCACCGAGATGATGCTTTACACCGGCAACAACGGCATTACCAAGGGCTTTGCCGAAGGTGATACCGCTGCCGAGAAAAACAAGGTCAGTGAAGTGCTGAACTCCCTGGCACACAAGCTGTGGTATATGGCTGGTGACAGCAACCTTACAGGCAGCGTATCCATTGCTGAAGGCCTGACTGCTTCTTCTGCTACCATGAAGACTGGTAACATTACCTTTGCTGAAGGTGGACAAGGCTTCTATGATTATACTCCGGAGAAGGACGATAAGACCTATGCAACCGGACCTATCGTAAAATCCGAAAATATTGGCGAAACACGCGAAAGCGATGTTAATGGTGTAGTTTCAATTAATGTTACCGAAGCTCAGGACGGGGTAGTTTACAGTGCTCCAAGTGCTATGTATGCAGCAGGCGATGTAGCAAGTCCGCTTGTTGTAGATTTACAGGGGCATACATTAAAGCTTAATACGAGCGGTGATGCAAAGAAATACTTGTCTACAGTTTATGTTGATGAAAACAAGCGCATGGAGATTAAGGATTCTAAAGGCAATGGTGTGCTGAAGATTTCTGCTGGTCTCGATGCTGAGGGAAATACTGACACTAAAGCTAACTATGTTTATGGCATTTATGTAGATGAAAACAGCAGTCTTACTGCAAATACTGATGTTGAGATAGACGGAGTTAAATCTAGTGCTACTCGGGGTGCTTATGGTCTATATGTAAGTTCCAAAGGCAATGTTGTATTTGAAAAAGATTTGACCATCAAGAATGTTCAGAATAACAACAAGGCTGCTCCGAATACAGCAGGTATTTATGCCAATAGTTCTTCAAGTGCAGATGCTCCAATTAATATCACTGTTAAGGGCAAGCTTAATATTGAAAACGTATTGGGCAGTGCAATCCGTGTATTAAATAGTTCAACTGTATCTACTGCAGGCGCAACTATTAAAGCTGCGGATATGTCTAACGGTAATGCAAATAGCCAATATTTTGCTTTGCAGGCCAACAAAGGTACGATTAACCTGAATACTGGTGAAGGCATTACTGCCGGAGTTCTTGACGTTACCGGTGACATGAAAGTATCTGATTTTGATGCTTCTGTTATCAATGTCAACATGACGAAGGGTTCTCAATGGACAGGCGCGGTAAGCAATATTCCTAGCAGTACTTATAATGCACCGTCTGGCCATTTTAATATGACAATGGCAGAAGGATCCGTATGGAATCATGAAACTGGACGTTCGGTAGATACGCTGAAGACAACTTTTGCTGGCAGCAATGTTTCTAAGCTGGACGGCTCCGGTGTAATCTATCAGAATTCCGACAAGGGTATTACCGTATATGATTATAGTGGTGACACAACTGTTGTTTACGGCCATGATGCCAATAATCCGCAGAACATCACTGGTGGCGACTTCACTGTCAAGACAGCAGCTGCCGGCTCGAGGATTACTTTGGTAACTGATAGCCAGGGCATTACTGGCGGCTTTGATGCTAGCGATACTGCTGCAGAAAAGAATAATGTTAAGGAAGTACTGAACAAGCTGGCTAATAAGCTGTTCTACACAGGCTACAAGGATGCAAATCTGTCCGGCGTTGTTAAGATTGCTGATGGTCTGACTGCATCTAGTGTAAGCGCTTCTGTAAAGGCCTCCGGCGATATAAACTTCTCTGATGGCAGCAACGGAACGAAAAAAGCAGGACAGGGCTTCTACGCTTATACTCCGGAAGAGGATAAGCCTGATTACAAGACTGGCGCTATCACTACGTCGGAAAATATCAGCCTGAACCGCGAGGTAGACGAGAAGGGTGTTGCGCATATTAATGTAACGGAATCGAATGCCGGTAATAATAAATTTGCCAGCGCTCTCTATGCAGGTGAGGAGACCTCTCCGTCCAAACCGATGACTGTAAATCTGTCCGGTAAAGGTCTGGCTTTGAATGCTGCGCAGACTAGCGGACAGGCAGCAGCTATTTATGCAGGCGCTAATGCTCATATCAAGGTTGTCAATCAGTCTGCTGACCAAAAGCTGGCGATTACAGCAAACAATACGGATACCAGAGGCTCTCATGGCATTTACGCCCTAGGTAATGCGCACCTGAATATTTCCGGTCCGGTAGAAATTACTGAAGTTATTACTAAGGGTGATTCTGCAACCGGCATTAATATCCATGGCCAGCAGAGTGAGATTAATCTTGACGGCTCGCTGACTATCAGCAATGTCAAAGGTCTTAGAGAACGTGGCGCAGGCATGAGTGCTTCCGGTATTCTGGTAACCGGTGACAGCTCCACTGTAACTGTCAGCGGTCCTGTAGATATTTCCGGTGTACGCGGTAGCGGTATCAGGCTGATCGGTAAGGATACCAAGGTATCTGTCGGCGGCGGCACTATTACTGCAGCCGAAGACAGCGATAAATCACATAATTTCTATGCAGTCCGCGTAGATAAAGGCACGCTGAACATCAACATGAAGGACGGCGCTGCAGGCAATACGACCACCAAGATTACCGGTGATATGTATGCAACCGGCCAATATGGCAAGAAGGTTGTGGAATACACCGGCGGCGAGCTGATTGACTGGAAGGATGCAGGCATTCTCAACGTTGCATTGACCGATAAGGATTCTTTCTGGAAGGGCGTTGCAGCTTATGACCAGTATAATGATGACTATGGCAGCGGCGGTAATACTGCGCATGACATTGGCCAGTTCAACCTGTATCTGCAAAACGGTGCAACCTGGACCAATGAACAGCAATCGCATGTGACAACGACAACCATAGCATCCAAAAATCCTGTATGGACAGGCAGCACTCTGGCAACACTGCATGGCGGCAAAGATGCGGCAAACGCAGGCCTGATTTACCAAAAGGATAACAATCCTATTTCTGTTGTAAATTACAGCGGTCATACTACAGTATTCTATGAGCATGATGCTGCAGATCCGACGAAGATTATCGGCGGTGATTTCAATATTACTAAGGCGGAGAAGGGCTCTGCTATTACCTTTATTACAGATAATAAGGGCATTACCTCCGGCTTTAATGACAGCGATACTGCTGAAGCAAAGGATAACGTAGCAAGCGTATTGAATAGCTTGGCAGGCAAGCTGTTCTATCATAACTATACGGACGGCAACCTGAAGGGTGTTGTGAAGATTGCCGACGGCCTGACTGCTTCTTCTGCAGCACTGAAGACAGGCGATATTTCCTTCTCTACCGATGCGACCGGTACGAAGAAACCCGGCCAAGGCTATTATGATTATAAGCCGTCTGGCGAGAAGCCGGAATACAAAACCGGTGCTATTAAAGAGTCTGAGGATATCAGCAAAACCCGTGAGGCAGACGCAAACGGTGTAGTTAAGGTCAAGGTAACTGAACCGACCATCACTGAAGGCTACAGCAAATTTGCTGCTGCTCTTTATGCAGATGATTCTACTGCTTCGATGAACGTGAAGATGGCTGGTAAAGACCTTTCTTTAAGCTCTGTAGTTGAAGCAGGCGGACAGGCAGCAGGTATTTTTGTAGACAAGGGCGCCGATATTACGATTGCTAATCCGTTTGTCAAACAAAAGCTGTCTATTACGGCAACTAATAATGATACCTATGGCGCATATGGTATTTTTGCTAAGGGCGATAATGCGAAGCTGAATATTTCCGGTCCTGTGGAAATTACCGATGTTACTACTAAGGGTGCAGCTGTAGGCGGCATTGTTGTACGCGGCCAGAATACCGATGTTGTTATCGACGGTCCGCTGAAAATCAGCAATGTCAAAGCAGAAAGTGACGGCGCTATGGGCTACAATGGTTACGGTATCGGTGTAACCGGCGTTGGCTCTATCGTTACGGTTAACGGTGCTGTAGATATCAGTGGTATCCATGGCAGTGCAATTCTGTTGAAGGAAAGTGGCAACAAGGTATCTGTTGGCGGCGGCAATATTGCAGCAGCAGTAGACAGCGACAAATCGCATAACTACTATGCAGCTCGTGTTGAAAAAGGTACACTTGACATCAACATGAAGGACGGCGTTGCCGGCGATACTACCACTACGATTACCGGTGATATGTATATCAATTGCCTGCATGGAATGAAGCCACCTTCCCTTGGCAGCACAGAGCTTGTAGACTTTAAAGAGGAAGGCATTATTAATGTGGCACTGACCAATGCTGATTCCTATTGGAAGGGCGTAGCAGCTCATGAGAAATATAAAACGGATAGGCATCAATATGGCTATGATTTGCATGATGTTGGTGATCTGAACCTCTATCTGCAAAATGGTGCAACCTGGACTAATGAACAGCAGTCTCATGCAACTACTACCACTGTTAATGATGGCATTTGGGACGGCAGCACGTTGGCAAGCCTCCACGGCGGCAAGGATGCAGCTCATGCTGGTCATATCTTCCAAAATGACAGCAAGAATATAACTATCAATAATTACAGCGGCAATACTAATATCTACTACGCACATACTGGCAATGGCGAAGCAGCTGATAATTACGCAGCTGGCGATACCATTATCAAGAGTGCAGCAGCAGGCTCTGTAGTATCCCTGATTACTGACAACAAAGATGTTGCTATGGGCAATTCTGAAAGCGTTGCCAAGGTGCTGAATGCGTTGGCAGGCAAGCTGACCTATAGCAATTTTGCAACCGAGAAAAATCTGAAGGGTGTTGTGAAGATTGCCAGCGGCCTGACTGCTTCTGATGCAGCGCTGAAGACAGGCGATATTTCCTTCTCTACCGAAACTACCGGTACAAAGACACCTGGACAAGGCTATTATGAGTACGATGAAGTCGCAGAAAACACCTTTAATGCTCCAATCACTGGCGGCACAGATAAAAAATATACTGAGGCTGGTATTGAAAAAGAAAAGGGCGTTTACACCTTCACCAATGATGCAGTTATTGATGTAACCAAAGGAGATTATAGCTCGAATCTGGGTGCTATTGAATCCAGCGGTGGTCCGGTTACTATAAATGCTGATGGTTTGAATCTGGATGTATCCTACCATGTTACTAAAGGCAGTAATGTAGCACGCGCAGTAGCAACCGGCCTCAGCTATGGCAAGAGCAAGGATGTTACCATCAAGGCTAAGAGCTTGAAGCTCAGCACTGATACCACTGGCTTCTATGGTCAGGGTGTTTATGCAACTGGCGGCAAGATTACCATTGATGCGGATACTACAATTTCTACCTCTGCGCAGAATGAAAGCAATGGTATTTATAGCGGTAGCGGTGCTACTGTAAATATGAATGGTAGCCTGGATATTAAAAAGGATAGCAAGGCAGCTAATTACATTGCGCTGAAGTCTGATGCTAATGGTGTTATTAATGTCAACATCAAAGATGGCAAAGCAGGCGCGGGAATCGTTAAGATTGATGGCGATGTCTATACTAAATCTGCAGAGAGCTATGATTATTGGGAAGATGAGACAACTACCAGCAGCTCTACTGTTAATCTGGCATTACAGGGTGCAGACAGTACTTGGAATGGTCGCAGCATTTACGAGGCTACTTCCTCCGGTGATGACAAGACAAGCTACGGCAGCTTTAACCTGTGGCTGACAGACGGCGCTTCCTGGAATAATCAGAAGAACGCCAAGGTAATGCCGAACGGCTTTGCAGGCAGTCATGTAACGAATTTTGTCGGCGGCGCTGATGCAGCTCATGCAGGCAACATCTTCCAAAATGACAGCAAGAGCCTGACTATTGATAAATACAGCGGCAACACCAACATTTTCTACGCTCATACTGGCAACGGCGAAGCAGCTGAAAACTACAAAGCAGGCGATACCATTATCAAGAGTGCGGCAACAGGTTCTGCAGTATCTCTGATTACTGACAACAAAGGCGTTTCAATGGACAACAAGGACAGCGTAGCTAACGTGCTGAACGCATTAGCAGGCAAGCTGACCTACAGCAATTTTGCAACTGGCGAAAAGAATCTGACTGGCGTAGTTAAGATTGCTGCTGGCCTGACTGCTTCTAGTGCAGAACTGGAAACCGGCGACATCACCTTCAATGCAAAAGGACAAGGCACCTATGTTAAGCCTGAGCCGGTGGATGACACCCACTTTACGGAAAAGATTACAGGTGGACTTGATCAGAAGTATGTAGATCTCGGCATCGAAAAAGAGCAGGGTGTTTACACCTTTGTTAAGGATACTGTTATCGACGTAACCAAAGGCAAGGATACTGCTATGGTGGCTATTGGCTCTAAGGGTGGTCCGGTTACAATTAACGCTGAGGGTAAGACCTTGGATGTATCCTTCCATTCTGATAAAACCTTTGCAGCACGTGCAATTGCTTCGGAAACGTATTATGGTGGTAAGCCTATTACCATTAAAGCAGGCAAATTAAATCTTAATGCTGAAGCTGTGGACGGTGAAAGTCAGGGTATTTTTGCTAAGGTAGGCTCTACTATTACCATTGATGCAGATACTACAATTACCACTTCCAGTAATAAGGAAAGCAATGGTATCTATGCAGGCAACAGAGGCGTTGTCAACATGAACGGCAATTTGGAAATCAAAGAGGATACCAAGGCAAAAGCATACTATGCATTGAAGGCCGATGGTAGTGGCGTTATCAATGTCAATATTAAGGATAACAATGCAGACGATAATGTTGTTAAATTCACTGGCGATATCTATGCTAAGACTAATGAATCTAGCATCAATCTGGCATTGAAGGGTAAAGATAGCCAATGGACAGGACGCAGCCTGAATGAATCTGCTGATAGTGAAAAACATGGCAGCTTCAACCTGTGGCTGACAGACGGCGCTTCCTGGACTAACCAGGTAACTGGCAAGAGCGTTCCGAGCGGCTTTGCAGGCAGCCATGTAACGAGCTTCGTAGGCGGTGCAAGCGAAGCAACTGCTGGCAGCATCTTCCAAAATGATGCTAACAGCTTAACTATCGACAACTATAGCGGCAACACCAATATCTACTATGCACACACTGGTAATGGCGAAGCAGCAAGCGATTTTGCAGCAGGAGACACCATTATCAAGAGTGCAGCAGAAGGCTCTGTAGTATCCCTGATTACCAATAACAGCGGTATTAGCATGGACAACGAATATAGCGTAGCAAATGTGCTGAACAGCCTGGCAGGCAAGCTGACCTACAGCAACTTCACACAAGATGAAAATAACCTGACTGGTTATGTGAAGATTGCTGACGGCCTGACCGCAAGCAGCGCAGCTATGCAGACCGGCAGCATCACCTTCAATAAGGAAGACGGTAAGGGCAGCTTGACGAACGGTTCTCTGAAGCCTGGCTTCACCTATCCGGAAACCCAAAAACCGGGCAGCAATGTAATCAACCAGGGCATTACCGGTAACGCTAAGGATGATTACCAGCTGAAGAAGGACGGTATCCTGAAGGAAGACGGCACCTATGTATTCACTCAGGATCCGACGGAAATTACTGTTACTAGTGGTGCAGCAGTTGATGCAAGCAAAAATGTCAATATCGATACTACTCAGGCTAAGCTGATCCTGAAGGGTGCATCCGCAGGCATCAATACAAACGGCAACGACGTTACTGTTAAGGGTAATACTGAAATTAGTGGTGAAACTGGCATCAATGCAGCCGGCGGCAACGTAACCTTGAACGGCAGCACTGATATCGCAGGCACTGATGCTGCAATCAATGCAGGCGAAGGCGGCAATGTAGATATCAACACCAACAACGGTGCGCTGAATATTAAGGGTGATATTAATGCCAACGGCGGCAATATTACTGTAGACAGCGGCAGCGCAACCGGTACTATTAACGGTGATGTAAATGCAAGCAATGGCGGCAACATTGAAATCAGCCTGAATGATGCTCAGTCCAAGCTGACCGGTAGTTACGAGCTTGTAGACAACAGCAAGCTGAAGCTGACCATTAAGGAAAAAGCTGTTTGGAACTTCAAGGGTGGCAATGGCAATGGCCTAACCCTTGTTGGCGGTAAGACAGAAGCTGCTTCTGGCTTCATTATTATGAACGATGCTCCTGGTGGTGCAACAACCTATAGCTTGAGAGCAGCTACTCCTTCTGCAAGCGGCATGATTGTTGATAACTATTCTGGTTGGGAAACCTATATCTATGCTCATAACAATGATGGTGACGAGGTTAGCGATTATATTGGCGGCGATGTAACCATTAAAAAAGCAGAAACCGGCTCTGGCGTAATTCTGTCCACTGATAACAGCGGTATCACCATGACTGACAAGAATGCTGTTGAAGCAGCGCTGAAGGCATTGGCACAGAAGATTACCTACAGCGACCACAGCGCAAATAGTGCTAACCTGACCGGTAAGGTACAAATTGCTGACGGCCTGACAGCTTCCAGTGCAAGCAAGTATCTTGGAAATATGAGCTGGGATGAAAACGGTAAGGGCCAGTATGTTGAAAACAGCATTAAATGGAAGGAAATTTACAATGGCAACTATGAAACCTTTGTAATGAAAGGCGTAAGAAGCGCAGCAACCACCTCCATGCACAGCTGGCGCGACAACATGCAGGATACCTACACTGGCGCAGACCTGGCAGATGAAGACGGTATCTTTGCTAAGGCACTGGGCGGCAAGACCAGCTCCGATGTTCACGGCCTGAGGGACAGCAACAACTACCGTGGCGTACAGGTTGGCTTTGACAAAGTATTGGCAAACGGCTGGCATGCAGGCGTAGCCTTTGATTACCGCGATGGCGATTCCAACTATCTGCTGGGCGGCAAGGGCGACAACCAGATGTACAGCTTCGGCGTATATGGCGTGAAGAGCTTCGCAGACCAGTCCTACCTGCGTGTAGCAGCAAAAGCAGGCCGCGTTGAAAATGAATACGACGTATACAACGAAATCCGCAGCCTGAAGTTGCACGGCGATTACAAGTCTAACGCTTACGGCTTGACCATGGAATATGGCAAAACCTTCGGTACTGAGACGAACTACTTCACCCCGAAGGCACAGCTGACCTGGTCTCAGGTAGGCAGCAAGGACTATGCGGCTCATACTCCGAATGACACCATGTACATCGACCAGGATGCTTACAGCAGCTTTGTTGGTCGTCTGGGTGTTGAAGCAGGCATGAAGAATGCCAAGGGCAGCGTATATGTTGGCCTGTTCGCAGCTCATGAATTCAATGGCGACATCAGTGCAAGCTACTTTGCTAAGGATGGCGGCAAGAAGTATACCAGCTTCGACGGCAAGGATACCTGGATGGAAATGAAGCTTGGCGGTACTTATGACTTCAGCAATACTGCACATCTGTATGCAGATATTGCTAAGGACTTCGGCGGCGACTTTGAGCGTAAGTGGAAGCTGAATGCAGGCGTTCGCTTTGAGTTCTAATTAATTCAGCTCTCTCATTTTTTCATACTTAGCTGTGGCGCTGCGCTGGCAGCGTCGCAGCAACTCTCAAAACCCTCAAATACTATAAACATACTCAAAAAAATTAGCAGTCCCCGGATGCGTGGTGTGTCCCGGGGCTGCTTTGTTTGTAGTTGAGCTTAATTTGTTGCAATTTCGACCTTTTTGCCACTGAAGGCAATGCCGTATTTGTAAATATTTTTGATGCTTTGCTTGCGTAGCTCTGTATCATATTTTTTGCGATCAATTTGCGCTAGGGCGTTAGCTGCCAAAGCTTTCAGCTGGTCCTCCGTCGCATCCTTAGCAGCCTTGATTTCAATAATGATACCTGGCATAGTAGCAGTTTTAGGCTGTAACTGGATATCATAACGACCTTCACCGCTTTCACGGTTAGAGAGAAGGTAATAATCAGAAGAAAAAATAATACTCATGCCTAGAAGCAAACCGTGATAATAGTTTTCCTTCAAACCGTCGTAATAGCTTATGGATTCCATGAGAAATGTTTTTAAAGCTATTTTGAGGGAAGCAGTATTTTTAGTGACTAATGCTTGGTTAAGCGTGTGGACGATATTTTCTCCGATATGGTTACTTAATAGGGAGAGTATTTCATTGCAATAAACGCTTTGAACCTCTTTATTGGGAATAGCAAGCTGGCAGATATACGTACCTTGGTCGTCTATAGTAGTGTTAACGGATTTTAGATAGCCTGTCATGAGCAGGAAGCTAAAAATGTTACTTTCCATGTCCTTTAGATTAGGATAAATGATATTTGTGTTGATTATGGAGTCTAAAGTAATACCATTTAATAATTCTCTTAAACTTTCACAGGTATCGGTGTTGAGGTTTTGTAATATCTCATGAATAACTGCATTACCAGAAGTCTGCACCCAATAAGGTAGAGCGGTACAGTTGTTGCCGAAATAGTACAATACAGACCAAGGATTATAAATTTCCGTATTGCCAAACTTATAACCATCATACCATTGTTGAATTTCTGAGAGCTTATCAACAGCATGATAATAATCTGCCATAGTCTGTACTTCTTCGGCAGTAAAGCCAAAATAATTACTGAACTGAGTATCAAGAACTGAATATATACGAATATTATTCAGTCCGCTGAAAATACTTTCTTTGGCGATGCGCAAAATGCCTGTGAGAACTGCCAACGTAACGTGGGGATTATCTTTAAGTGCAGAGGAAAAAAGAATTCTGATAAACTCAACCACCTGCTGATAATAGCTATTGACATAGCCTTCCTGGATAGGTGTATCATATTCATCAATAATAATAATAGGCGCAAGCTTGTGATGCGCATGGAGCATTCTGCTGAGAGCGCCGAGACTGAACAGATAATTGGCATCAGAGGCAGTGTCATTGACGATTTTTTGATAAAGGTTTGTGTCTGCCTTAGTGAGTTCAGTGCTTTTTTCTAGCTCTGGATGTCTGGCATATTCATTTCTGATGACTTCCTTTAACAGCTCTAAAGCAATTTCCCAATTAGAAAATTTAACGTCCTTTAGAGAAAGAAAAATAACAGGATATTTTCCCTGCTGACTTGTGTATTTTTCGCCTGCCTGCC
>OIZA01000878.1_pt1 | contig 12723 bp, 9 predicted proteins | sample 1588381 | NCBI WGS metagenome assembly OIZA01 (sample SAMN03283277) | human gut metagenome | biome: human-associated habitat; material: feces | host: Homo sapiens | place: Peru | collected 2012 | reverse complement strand
CTTCACCTTGATGTCATGACCGTGACCGGAAAGACTCTCGGTGAGAACTTAAAGGAATTAAAAGAGAACGGATTCTATGAGCGCTGCGAGAAATGGCTCCAGAAGTTCAACGAGCGTTACGGAATCTCCATCACAAGACAGGACATCATCCGTCCGGCTGACAAGGCCATCGGAACCGACGGCAGCATCGCAGTCCTGCGCGGAAACCTTGCTCCGGAAGGTGCGGTTATCAAGCACACCGCATGCCCGAAGGAGATGTTCAAGGCAGTTCTCAAGGCGAGACCGTTTGATAGCGAGGAAGAGTGTCTGGATGCTGTCCTGAAACATAAAGTTCAGAAAGGTGACGCAGTCTTCATCCGTTACGAGGGACCGAAGGGCGGTCCGGGTATGCGTGAGATGCTGAACCCGACTTCTGCCATTGCAGGTATGGGACTTGGTTCCAGCGTAGCATTGATCACGGACGGACGTTTCTCAGGCGCTTCCAGAGGGGCATCCATCGGACATGTATCTCCCGAGGCGGCGGTCTGCGGGCCGATCGCACTGGTCGAGGAGGGCGACATCATCAGCATCAACATTCCCGAGCTGACGCTGAATGTAAAGGTTTCGGAGGAAGAGCTGGCTGCCCGCCGCGCAAAGTGGCAGCCCAGAACGCCGCAGGTGACGACAGGCTACCTTTCCCGCTACCGCGAGCTCGTGACAAGCGGAAACCGCGGGGCGATTCTGGAAATCCCCGGCAGAAAATAAATTTGGAGGTAAGAACATGCAGTTAAACGGTTCCGAAATAGTTGTGGAGTGCCTGAAGGAGCAGGGCGTAGATACCGTCTTCGGCTATCCCGGCGGCACAATCCTGAATATCTATGACGCGCTCTACAAGCACAGCAATGAAATCAGGCATATACTGACTTCCCATGAACAGGGAGCGGCACATGCGGCGGACGGCTATGCGAGGGCGACGGGAAAGGTCGGTGTCTGCATGGCGACCAGCGGCCCCGGCGCGACAAACCTGGTGACGGGAATTGCGACAGCCTACATGGACTCTGTGCCGATCGTGGCGATCACGGCGAACGTGACGCTTCCGATGCTCGGAAAGGACACCTTCCAGGAGGTTGACATCGCCGGAGTGACAATGCCGATCACAAAGCACGGCTATATCGTGAAGAATATTGAGGATCTGGCACCCACGCTGCGGAAGGCGTTTGAGATCGCAAAGAACGGAAGACCGGGCCCGGTTCTGGTCGACATCACAAAGGATGTGACGGCGGCAGTCTGTGAGTATACGCCGGTAAAACCCGAGCCGAAGCCGAAAAAGATCACATGGACGGATGCGGAGCTGGATGAGCTCGCAGAGTACATAAAGGCGGCGAAGAAGCCGTTCATCTACCTCGGCGGCGGGGCTGTCATCTCGGGAGCCTGCGAGGAGGTTGCGGAGTTTGCCGAGCTCATTGATGCACCGGTCTGCGATACACTGATGGGAAAGGGTGCGTTTGACGGACGCAGCCCGCGCTACACCGGAATGATCGGTATGCATGGTACGAAGGCATCCAACCTCGGCGTGAGCGAATGTGACCTGCTGATCGCACTGGGGGCGAGGTTCTCCGACCGCGTGACGGGCAATCCGCACAAATTTGCCGAGAATGCCAAGATCATACAGATCGATATTGATGCGGCGGAGATCAACAAGAATATCCGTGTCAACGCCGGAGTTGTCGGCGATCTGAAGTTGGTGCTGCAGCAGCTCAACAGGAAGCTCACCCGGCAGGATCACGGCGACTGGATGAAGAGGATCAGCGAGCTGAAAGAAAAATATCCTCTGAAATATGATGACAGTCAGCTTTCCTGCCCATATATTATAGAGATGATTGACAAGGTGACAGGCGGAGACGCGCTGATTACGACCGATGTCGGACAGCACCAGATGTGGACGGCACAGTATTTCCATTATACGAAGCCCCGCACCTTCCTCTCCTCGGGAGGGCTCGGAACCATGGGCTACGGACTGGGTGCCTGCATTGGCGCACAGGTCGGACAGCCGGATAAGATCTGCTTTAATATTTCGGGCGACGGGTGCTTTAGGATGAACATGAACGAGCTGGCGACCGCGAGCCGCTATAATATCCCGATCATCGATGTTGTAATCAACAATCATGTGCTCGGAATGGTGAGACAGTGGCAGACGCTGTTCTACGGCAAGAGATATTCCCAGACCGTGCTGAACGACAAGGTAGACTTCAGCAAGGTGGCGGAGGCTCTCGGCTGTGCGGCAATCAGAGTGACAAAGAAGGAAGAGGTACAGCCTGCGCTGGAGAAGGCGATTGCCATGAAATGTCCTGTCGTGATCGAGTGTATGATACCGGAAGACGACAAGGTATTTCCGATGGTTCCGGCGGGTGCGCCGATCGCAGAGGTCTTTGACGGCGACGACTTTGCAAAGAGATCATGAAAAAACTGATTCGCATACTGATACTGATACCGCTGTGCGGACTGCTGGTTATACTCGGCGGGTTTCTGGCGCTGGGGCTGTACTACAGGAACAATTTCCCGGTGAACACATGGATCAATGGGGTCTATTGCACCGGAAAGACAATAGAACAGGTGAATGAGGAGCTTGCTGACGGCACGGAGCCGCCGGAGATCATTCTTCTGGATGAGCAGGGGAAGGAATGGAGCCTGCGGGCGGAGGACATCGGGCTGCTTTCCGACTATACCTCCGCGTTGCGGACTTACCTGCGGGCGCATTCCTCTGCGCTGTGGATGAACAATATGCAGGAGCCGGTCAGGGAGACGATTACCGCCGCAGAGCTGCGGTGGGACGATGTCCTTCTCAGAGAGGCAGTGGAGGCGACGGAGCTTGTAAAACAGGCAGCGGCGGACGAAAAGAGCGGCTGCCGTGTGGTTTTCGGCGAGGACGGATATTACCTTGAGGATCACAATCAGGCGCGGCTGAACGTCCAGAAGCTGATCGGTTTTGTGGAGAGCTGTCTCACGGACGGCGTGACCTATATTGATCTGGTGAAGGGCGGCTGCTATGATGTGCAGGAGGACAGTGCGGAGGACATTTCCCAGAGAGCGCTCTGGAGCAGATTGCAAGATTTCTTTGCACGCAGCATAACCTATGACATGGGGGCGGAGCAGATTCCACTGACACCCGGCATCCTAAGCTCGTTTCTCGCGGCGGATGAAGCGCATGAACTCCAGCTTGACAGCAGCGGGGAGCCGGCGGTTGACGAGAGCCGCGTCGCGGACTGGGTAAAGGGACTTGCGGAGCAGTACGATACCTGTGATACGGTGCGCGAGTTTCAGTCGACCAGGGGTGATGTGATCAGTGTGAAATATGTCACCTACGGAACCAGACTGGACGCAGACGCGGAGACGGCATATCTCATGGAGACCCTGCACGGCAATCAGGAGGAGCCGGTGAGCCATGTGCCCGCCTATCTGCAGGAGGGCTTTGTGCGCGGACTTGACGACATCGGAGATACCTATATTGAAGTGGATATGACCGAGCAGCATATGTATTATTACGAGAACGGCGAGCTGAAGCTCGACACGGATGTGGTGACGGGCAATACCGGCAGAAGGATGGGAACCCCGGAGGGAATTAATTTCGTGTACAATAAGCAGAGAAACCGTGTGCTGCGAGGACCGGATTACGCAACCCCGGTCAAGTACTGGATGCCGGTAAAGGGAGGCGTCGGGATTCACGACGCGGACTGGCGGAAGAAGTTCGGCGGGGAGATCTACAAGAAAAACGGTTCCCACGGCTGTATCAATACGCCGCCCGAAATTATGGCGGAATTATATGATATGGTGGAGATTGGGACGCCCGTGGTGATGTTCTACTGATGGTTTATCAATGTAAAAAGTTAATTATTTACTTGACTAAAGCGAAAAGAAAGATTATTCTAAGACTACATATACAAATTTGAGGAGGAATGTGAAATGTCCAGAGTGTACAATTTTTCTGCGGGGCCAGCAGTGCTGCCGGAGGAAGTTCTGCGCGAAGCTGCTGATGAGATGCTTGATTATAAGGGGACAGGAATGTCCGTTATGGAGATGAGTCACCGATCTAAAGCTTACGATACGATCATCAAGGAAGCGGAAGCGGATCTGAGAGAACTCATGAACATTCCGGACAATTATAAGGTGCTCTTTTTACAGGGTGGAGCCAGCCAGCAGTTTGCCATGATTCCCATGAACCTGATGAAGAATAAGGTTGCTGACTATATTGTTACGGGGCAGTGGGCGAAGAAGGCATATCAGGAGGCTTCTATTTACGGTAAGGCGAATAAGATCGCTTCTTCGGAGGATAAGACCTTTTCCTATATTCCTGACTGTTCGGATCTGCCGATCAGCGAGGATGCGGACTATGTTTATATCTGCGAGAACAACACCATCTACGGAACGAAGTTCAAGACTCTGCCGAACACAAAGGGCAAGCCGTTGGTTGCGGATGTTTCCAGCTGCTTTTTGTCCGAGCCGGTCGATGTCACGAAGTACGGCGTGATCTACGGCGGCGTTCAGAAGAACATCGGGCCTGCCGGTGTCGTTATCGTGATTATCCGCGAGGATCTGATCACGGAGGATGTGCTTCCGGGCACCCCTACCATGCTCAGATATAAGATCCATGCGGACAACAATTCCCTGTACAATACCCCGCCCGCATATGGCATCTATATCTGCGGCAAGGTGTTCAAGTGGCTGAAGAAAATGGGCGGTCTTGAGGTTATGAAGGAGCGTAACGAGAAGAAAGCAAAGGTTCTCTATGACTTCCTCGACGAGAGCAAGCTGTTCCACGGCACCGTGCGCAAGGAGGATCGTTCCCTGATGAACGTGCCCTTCGTGACAGGAGATGAGGAGCTGGACGCAAAGTTCGTCAAGGAAGCAACGGCTGCAGGCTTCGTGAACCTCAAGGGACACAGAACCGTCGGCGGTATGCGCGCGAGCATCTACAATGCAATGCCGATTGAGGGTGTGGAGAAGCTGGTTGCATTTATGAGAGAGTTTGAAAAGCAGAATGCAAAGTAAAGGAGAGCCTATGTTTAAGATAAATTGCCTGAATCCCATCGCTGATGTGGGATTGAAGAATTTCAGCGAACAGTACCAGATCACCGCAGACATCAATGAGGCGGACGGTGTTCTGGTGAGAAGTGCATCCATGCACGATATGGAGATCCCGGAAGGGCTGCTCGCCGTGGCGAGAGCCGGAGCGGGCGTGAATAATATTCCGCTGGATAAATGCGCGGAGAAGGGTGTCGTTGTGTTTAACACACCCGGAGCAAACGCAAACGGCGTGAAGGAGCTTGTCCTTGCAGGTATGCTTCTGGCGGCGAGAGACGTCGTTGGCGGCATCGAGTGGGTCAAGGCTTCGGCTGACAACGCAGACATTGCGAAGGCGGCGGAGAAGGAGAAGAAGAACTTTGCCGGAACAGAGATCATGGGCAAGAAGCTCGGTGTCATCGGTCTCGGAGCGATCGGCGTAAAGGTTGCAAACGCAGCCGTTGCACTCGGCATGGAGGTTTACGGCTACGACCCCTATCTGTCGGTCAATGCGGCATGGAATCTGAGCCGCTCCGTAAAGCATGTGCTGAATGTGGATGACATCTACGCAGAATGTGATTATATAACAATCCATGTTCCCCTCATGGATTCCACAAAGGGCATGATTAATGCCGTCTCCATCGCAAAGATGAAAGAGGGTGTGATCCTGCTGAACTTTGCGAGAGACCTGCTTGCAAACGAGAAGGATGTGCTGGAGGGACTGGCAAGCGGCAAGATCGCCCGCTATGTATCGGATTTCCCGAACCCTACCACGGCGGGACAGAAGGGCTGTATCGTCATTCCCCATCTGGGAGCGAGCACAGAGGAATCCGAGGACAACTGCGCGGTTATGGCAGTTGCCGAAATGATGGATTATCTGGAGAACGGAAATATCCGCAACAGCGTGAACTATCCTGCATGTGACATGGGCGTGTGCACAAAGGCGGGCAGAGTTGCCATTTTCCACAGGAATATCGCCAACATGATTACGCAGTTTACGGCGGAGTTCGGTGCGAAGGGCATCAACATCAGTGAACTGACAAACAAGTCGAGAGGCGATGTCGCTTACACGATGATTGATGTGGAGAGCACACCGACCGGAGAAATCATTGAAGCGCTGGAGAAGATCGAAGGCGTATTCAGAGTCAGAATTGTAAAGTAAAAAAGTGCGCTATACAACGCGCACCTGAAAAAGGCGTTGCCGCAATGGCAACGCTTTTTTTAACGGAACAGCAGTGGCATGCTGCCGTCGAAGCCGTCGTTTAAGTCCTGCAGACTGTCCTCGAGCTTTTTCTGGGATGCGAAGGAGGCTTCGCTCTGTAAATCCATGTAGAGAATGAAAATATCCTCAAGAGAGACATTCCGCTCGGCGGCAATCTCTTCCATAATGGGCTTCAGCTTTTCAAGCTGCATGGAGACGAGAGTTTTCTGGGGATCGATCTCACCGAGCACATCCTCGGCGTAGGCATTGATCCTTTCCAGAAACCTTTTGTTTTCATCAGTCATAATTTTCATATCCTTTCTGTTCACAGATCACTTATTTCGTGGTAGAATAAAAATAGTAGGAATCATCCGACATTGTTATCGTTGCCGGAACGGTTCTATTGTATCACTGCGAGGACGAGATGTATAGAGTGTTTCTGAGGGGATAAATATGAATAAGAGGTTATACGGTCTGATGAACTGGCCGAAAATCGAGGAGATCATCTATTCAGAGTGTGATGATCCGCATGCATTGCTGGGACCGCATGACGCCGGAAGCCAGACGCTGGTACAGGCCTTTTTTCCGGCTGCAAAAAAGGTTGCGATTGTGTTGAACGACACGGGAGAAACCTTTCAGATGGAGCTGGCGGATACGGACGGATATTTTGCAGCGTTTCTGCCGATGCCGGAGAGAGAGGTGCCGGGCTATCATTATGTGGTGAAGGAGGCGGACGGGACGGTCTCCAGACATGGCGAGGCCTATCGTTTTGCACCGCTGATTTCAAAGAAGGACACGGAACTATTCAAGAACGGGATTCATTATACTGTCTATGAAAAGCTCGGGGCGCATCCCATGGCGATGGACGGCGTAGGGGGAACCTATTTCGCCGTGTGGGTGCCGCATGCGCTCCGCGTCAGCGTGGTAGGAGATTTCAACCGCTGGGACGGCAGGGTGCACCAGATGCGCAGGCTCTGGGACTCTGGCATTTTTGAGATTTTTGTTCCCAGTGCTGAGATCGGACAGAACTATAAATTTGAAATAAAGCTGAAGAACGGTCTGACCTATCTCAAGGCAGATCCTTATTGTAATGCCGCGCAGCTCAGACCGGATACGGCATCTGTCATTACCGATCTGTATGAATTTTACTGGGAGGACGCGGAGTTCCTGAGCCGGCGTGCAAAGCTGCAGCTGGGAAATGTGCCGGTCAGTGTCTATGAGTTCTATCCCGGTTCCTTTACGGCACCGGAGGAAGGGCAGCTGTATGCCGATTTCCGCAGCATTGCCGACAAGCTGATTCCGTTTGTGCGGGAGATGGGCTATACCCATGTACAGCTCATGCCGGTGATGGAGCATCCGCTGGATGAATCGTGGGGCTACCAGACGCTTGGCTACTATGCGCCGACGGCGCGCTACGGAACGCCGCAGGACTTCATGTATTTTGTCAATGAGCTGCACAAGGCGGGGATCGGTGTGATCCTCGACTGGATGCCCGCCAGCTTCCCGAGGGATGTTCACGGACTGGATCATTTCGACGGAACCTGCCTTTACGAGGAAGACTGCGCGGATGAGCAGATGCGCGGGCAGGGCATGTCGGACTTCTGTTTCGGCAGACATGAGGTGTCGAATTATCTGCTTGCAAATGCTCTTTTCTGGGTGGAAAAATACCATGTTGACGGCATCTGTGTCGGCGCGGTGGATGAGCTGCTCTATGGAAGTCAGCGAAGAAATATTTACGGCGACAGGGAGAATCTGGAAGCGCTGGAATTTCTGAAGCATTTAAATTCTATCATTAAAAAGAGGAATCCCGGTGTAATTATGATCTCGTCGGGAGGCAATGCGTTTCCCGAGGTCACCGGGGCGCTGGATGCGGGTGGACTCGGATTTGACCTGCAATGGAATGCCGGATGTGCGGAGAGTTATCTGGATTATATTCACAGAGACCCTTATTTCAGAAGCCACCATCACAGTGAGCTGACCTTCAGCACGGTCTATGCGTACAGCGAGAACTTTATGGTGGGATTTTCGCATGAGGAGCTGACGCATGGGAAGGGCTCCCTGTTGGAACAGATGGCGGGAGACAAGCAGCAGAAATTTGCAAATCTTCGCCTGACCTACGGCTACCTGATGACCCATCCCGGCAAGAAGCTGCTGTTTATGGGACAGGATGTGGCGGAGGCGGATGAGTGGAATGAGCGCAGACCGGTCGAGTGGAACCTGATGGCATTTGAGGAGAACGAGGGAATTTCCAGGCTGATCTGTGATCTGAACCGGATTTACCGCGAGCAGCCCGAGCTGTACGCCGTGGACGATGCACCTGAAAAATTTGAATGGATCAACAGTATCGCCGCAGACACCTGCTGCCTGAGCTATGCGAGGAAGGGGCTGAAGGAGGATGAAATGCTGCTGGTGGTTGCCAATTTCTCCGGTGTAGCAAGAGAGGTGGCGACGGGCGTGCCTGCTGCCGGTAAGTATAAGGAGATCCTGAATACGGATGATGTGAAGTATGGCGGAAGCGGTGTCGTCAACAGCCGCGCAAAGCGCTCCAGAGCCGTTGAGTGCGACGAGAGGGACAATTCCCTTGTAGTCAGGCTGGCACCGTTGTCACTGAGTATATTGAAGTTTTTCCCGGTTGCCTTGGAAGATACGGCAAAGCAGGCGGGTGGAAGGACAAGGAAGAGAGGATAGGATCGGATGAACAGAGGAATTCTGCTGACGGTTGACAATGATCCGGTGGAGGAGATTGTTCAGGAGATAACAAAGCCGGGGGTGCTAAAGAGCTTTTTCATGCAGCTGCCGGAGAAGGCGCTGCACCTTGGTGTGCGGGTGCTGATTGCGGTGCTCTGCTTTGTCATCGGTGTGCAGCTGATCAAGCTGATCCGGAAGGTTGTCAGAAAGTCCATGCAGCGCGTCGGCGCGGAAACAGGAGTCGTGCAGTTTGTGGACTCCTTTATCAAGGCTGCACTGTATATCCTGCTTGCCCTGATGATCGCTTCCTCCGTGGGAGTAGATGCGGCGAGCATTGTCGCTGTTCTCGGTTCCGCAGGCGTGGCGATCGGTCTCGCTGTGCAGGGCAGCCTGTCGAATCTGGCGGGAGGTGTTCTGATCCTTCTTTTGAAGCCGTTTAAGGTGGGCGATTATATTCAGGAGAGCACGACCGGGAAAGAGGGAACGGTCACGGAAATCCAGATCTTTTATACCCAGCTTCTGACGCCGGACAACCGGACGATCATTCTGCCGAACGGCAGCCTTGCTAACAGCAGTATCGTCAATTATACCGCGCAGAAAGAAAGGCGGATGGACATCATCGTCGGCATTTCCTATCAGGCGGATTTACAGCGCGCGAAGGAGGTGCTGGAAAAGGTACTGCAGGAGGATGAGGATGTCCTGAAGGACAAGGACAGGCAGGTCTTTGTCGATGAGCTTGCGGCATCCAGTGTGAATTTGGGAGTGCGCTGCTGGTTCGCACAGGACAAATTCTGGACAGGGAAGTGGAGGATTACGGAGAATTGCAAGCTCGCTTTGGATAAGGCGGGCATCGAGATTCCGTTTAATCAGCTTGACGTACATCTGGATCGCTAGCGCCGTCCTTAAGACGGTGTAGTAAAAAGAGACGGTACAGCAGGATTAAACTGCCGTACCGCCTTATTTTTAAAAGCTCCCGAGGGGATTCGAACCCCTGACCTACGCATTACGAGTGCGTCGCTCTACCGACTGAGCCACGGAAGCATATTGAGTTATACCTCAAGCACAACAAATGTATTATAACTGCTTTTAGATTTATTTTCAAGACTAAATTTTATTCTTTTTCAAAAAATTCTCCGAAACTGCCGGTTGCCTTATGTAAGGCCTGAAAGCATATGCTTTTCGGCCTTTTATATTACATCTTAAATTTCTTCCGGATTCTGTGTTCGATCATCTGGATCGACTTGTAGAACAGCAGGGCGATGATGCACAGGATGATGATGCTTGTGATTACCATGTCGAGCTGGAAGACCTGCGAGCCGTAGATGATGAGGTAGCCAAGCCCCCGCCTTGCGGCAAGAAATTCACCGATGATGACGCCTACCAGCGCAAGCCCGATGTTCACCTTCGCAGTGCTCAGCAGAATCGGCAGGGAACCGGGCAGGACGACCTTGAAAAAGGCATCCTGCTTTTTTCCGCCGAGCGTGTAGATGAGAGTGACCTTCTCGGAATCCACCTGCTGAAAGCCTGTGTAGAAGCTGATGATGGAGCCGAAGATGGCGACGGAGATACCGGCGACGATGATGGTCGTTGTCCCGGTGCCGAGCCAGACGATGAACAGCGGGGCGAGAGCGGATTTCGGCAGACTGTTCAGGACGACCAGGTACGGCTCCAGGATCTCGGACAGCTTTCTGGAATACCAGAGCAGTGTCGAGACCAGCAGACTGAAACCGATCACGAGCAGGAAGCTCGCAATGGTCTCGAACAGGGTGACGCCGATGTGCGTGAGCATGTGGTTCGTGCGCAGCTGATCGACAAAGCACAGTATCACGCGGCTCGGGCTGGAAAAGAAGAAGCTGTCGATCCAGCCGTGGGCTGCGCTGGTTTCCCACAGGGCAAGAAAGAGCGCGAAGATGAAAAAACGCCAGGAGGATATCTGGTGATGATGGCGCCTGTGTTCCCGGACAAAAAGTTCCTGGCGGGTCAATTCATGAGTCTGATTTGTTTTCATGTGTCAAATCCTCCCATAGCCTGTTGAATAAGAGTTGAAATTCCGGCGCATTCCTCGCGGCGAGCGGTGAGTCGTCTGTGAGTGTAAGCTTGACAGGCATTTCTGTCTTGATGACAGCCGGACGTCCGGAGAGGATGATGATGCGATCGGCAAGGCTGATTGCCTCCGAAAGATCGTGGGTAATGATAATCATTGTTTTTCCGGCGGCACGTATCAGCCGGCAGATGTCGGCGGAAACCATGAGCCTTGTCTGGTAATCCAGTGCGCTGAAGGGCTCGTCAAGCAGCAGAAGCTGCGGTTCCAGTGCGAGCGTCCTGATCAGCGCGGCGCGCTGCTTCATGCCGCCGGACAGCTCGCTGGGACGTTTGTCACGGAAGGCGGAGAGACCGTATTCCTCGAGGAGGCGGTCAACGTTTTCCAGACGCTCCGGTGTGAGCATATGATGCAGTTCAAGACCGAGCGTCACGTTGCGGTAGACGCTGCGCCATTCAAAAAGGTGATCCCGCTGCAGCATATAGCCGATCTTGGGGTATTGCAGGCTGCCGTCCGGGTTGTTGAAGAGGATGGTTCCCTGCTCCGGCTCCAGAAGCCCCGCGATGATGGAGAGCAGCGTGGACTTTCCGCATCCGCTCGGCCCGACAATGGCGACAAATTCTCCTTCCTTTACGCCGAAGGAGATGTTCTCCAGTGCCTTTGTCTCTCCGTGGAGGCTGTGATAGGAATAGCCGATGTTTTTCAACTCCAGAATGTTTTGCATGAGAATGCCATTCCTTTTTCGTTTTATCTTAAGATATGTGTGTGGACAAAAAGAGGTTACATTGCTTGCATAACGGCATTCTTTATGGTAATATCAAATTTAAGTTTAATATTCAATACGGCCGGAACGAGGAATTTCCCTGTCGTGGAAGGAGCAAGTATAGTATGGCACAGCTTTGGGGCGGACGCTTTACAAAAGAAACGGATCAGAGGGTCTATGATTTCAACGCGTCCATAGGTTTTGACAAGCGCCTGATTTCTCAGGATATTGAGGGCAGTATCGCACATGTGCGCATGCTGGCGAAGCAGGGAATCCTGACAGAGGATGACAGGGATTCCATCATTGATGGTTTGCAGGGGATTCTGCGTGACACGCTCTCGGGAGAGCTTGTGATCGACGAAAGGAAATATGAGGATGTCCACAGCTTTGTCGAGGGAAATCTGATCGACAGGATCGGAGATGCGGGAAAGCGGCTGCACACAGGCAGGAGCCGCAACGACCAGGTCGCTCTGGATATGCGTCTCTACACGAGAGAGCAGGTGTTACATACCGATGAACTGCTGAAGGAGCTGCTCGAAGCGATTTACTCCACCATGGAGACAAATCTTGAGACCTACATGCCGGGCTTCACCCATCTGCAGAAGGCGCAGCCGATCACCCTTGCACATCACTATGGCGCTTACTTTGAAATGTTCAAGAGAGACAGACAGCGCATGGCTGACATCTATAACAGAATGAATTACTGTCCGCTGGGTGCGGGGGCGCTGGCGGGAACCACCTATCCGCTCGACCGCGAATATACCGCGGAGCTGCTGGGCTTTGCGGGACCGACGATGAACAGTATCGATTCCGTGGCGGACAGGGATTATCTGATTGAGTTTTTATCTGCGCTTGCGACGGTCATGATGCATCTGAGCCGATTCAGCGAAGAGATCATTATATGGAATTCGGACGAATACCGCTTTGTGGAGATCGATGATGCCTATTCCACCGGAAGCAGCATCATGCCCCAGAAGAAGAATCCGGATATTG
>OIZA01000877.1_pt1 | contig 12727 bp, 11 predicted proteins | sample 1588381 | NCBI WGS metagenome assembly OIZA01 (sample SAMN03283277) | human gut metagenome | biome: human-associated habitat; material: feces | host: Homo sapiens | place: Peru | collected 2012 | reverse complement strand
GGGTCTGATGGCCTTACCCCCAATGCGGGCTACGGGGGCGTTCCACTAACTTTCCATTTTATTATCGCTTGATATCTCCGTCTTCGGCATCCTCTTCGGAGGTGATGGCGAAGGCGATGTTGGTGGCGTGGTCGGCTACTCTCTCCAGTCCGGATACGATATCGGAGAAGATCATGCCGGCTTCAGGGGAACACTCTCCCTTGGTCAGGCGCTCTACATGCTTCCTCTGAAGCTCTCTCTCCTTCTCGTCCACCTGATCCTCCAGGGTAACGATCTCCTGCATATGGGACTCATCGCTCCTGGCGAACATTTCTACAGCATAACGGATGATCTTGTTGACCATCTCCAGCATGTCTCCCAGTTCCTTCTGGGCTTCCTTACTGATGGAGATGCCCTCTTCCTTACGCTGTCTTGCAGCATCCGCCACATTCTCCGCATGGTCGCCGATACGCTCGATATCGTTCACCACATGGAACAGGGCACCCAGACTGTTCAGGTCTTCGATGGGCAGTGTGGTCTGGTTGATCTTCACCAGATAGTCCGTGATGGCGTGGTTCAGGAAGTTGATATTTTTCTCCACCTCGTAGACTTCCTCGATATCCTCTTCATCCAACGTGATCAGGGCATTCATGGCACGGTTTAAGTTCTCCTCTGCGAGGGAAGCCATACGTTCCAGCTCCTTGATAACCTCTACCACTGCGGTAGCGGGGTTGAACACTACCTTGTCGCCGATGTATTTCAGCTGATAGCTCTCTCTGTAACCGACCTTCTGATCCTCGCCGGGAACGATCAGGTAAGTCATCTTTACCAGCCAGCCGGTGAACGGGAACAGCAGGATTACCTGCGTGATCTTGATCAGGGTGTGGGCATTTGCCACGAATCGACCGTTGTCTGCGGAAATGGACTTGATCAGTTCTACGATCTGGTCTCCTGCCACAAACAGGGCAATGTAGATAATAACCGTACCGATGATATTGAACAGCAGATGGATCAGTGCTGCTCTCTTCGCATCTTTTTTACCGGTCATGGAAGCTAACATTGCGGTAGCGCAGGCACCGATGTTACATCCCAGAATAATGTACAATGTAATGGGTAACGGCAGCAGATCCTGATTAGCTAACAGTAATACGATACTGACCGTAACGGAGGAACTCTGAATAATGGCAGTCAGGGCAAATCCCATCAGAGTGGCTAAGAACGGATTCTTCAGTGACATCAGCAGATTTACCACCTGCGGCTCGTTCTTCATGTTCGCCATCGCCTGGGACATGGTGCTCAGACCCACAAACAGAATACCGAAACCCACGACTACTTCCGCCACCTTACGGACTTTTTCTTTCTTCGTGAACATCATCACGACCACACCCACCAACAGGATCAGCGGTGCTATTTTCGATAAATTAAAAGATACCAGCTGTGAAGTGATCGTGGTACCGATATTGGCACCGAGGATAACGCCCGCCGCCTGATACAGATTCATCAGACCGGAGTTAACGAAGCTGACGACCATGACCGTACAGGCCGAGGAAGACTGGATGATACCGGTAAAAATAATACCTACGATCATGCCCATGAAACGGTTGGTGGTAAAGATTTCCAGAATACGACGAAGTCTGGCACCCGCTACCTTCTCGATGGAATCACTCATCAACTCCATTCCGAACAGAAACAGTCCCAGACCTCCAGCCATTGTCAATATTGTTCCAAAACTCATTTTTAATCCCTCAATCTCTCTTGATTCTCTTACAAAAAAACCAAAACAATCATTCTCAAATTATTCTTACAAAAACAATCCAGAATATATTTTACGAGATAGATTAAAAACTTGCAATGAATATTTTACTTTTCTTTTACTTTTCTTTACATAATTTTACGCTTTTTCGCCGTTTTTGCACAAAACAGCAGAATTCTTACGCATTTCGACCATCCGCAATATCCAGATCCAGCTGTTTTTTCAGTTCCTCCAGAGAGGCAAATCTGCGTTCCGGACGGCGGAAGCTTTTTAATGCCACTTCGATCTCCTGCCCGTAGATATCCTGGTCAAAATTGTACAGATAGGATTCCACACCCATTACTTTCTCCTCGGAGACGGTCGGTTTGGTTCCCACATTGCTGATTGCCTTGTAGACCCTTCCATTATGGCGCACTGCCGCATAGTAGACTCCGTTGGGAGGCAGAAGCTTGCCTGCGGGAGGCAGCAGATTCACCGTGGGGAATCCCAGGGTATGGCCGATATGATTGCCATGCTCCACCGTTCCCACTAAGGTGTAGGGCATTCCCAGCATTTTTTCGGCTTCTTCCATCCGGCCTTCTTCCACCAGCTTACGGATGTAGGTGGAACTGACTTCGATGCCGTTCACTTCGATCTTCTCTATGGTCTGGACGCAGAAGCCCAGCTGTGGAGCCATTTTCTCCAGAAGTTCGGCATTGCCCGCGCCGTTTTTTCCAAAAGACAGATCTTCACCGGCCGCCACAAAACGGGTATTCATCTGCTTGGCCAGAATCTCTGTCGCAAAACGCTCCGGCTCTGTGGCTGCCGTTTCCTTTGTCAGGGGGAATTCGATCAGAATATCGATCCCCAGGCGCTCAAACAGGTGTCTTTTTTCCTCTCTGGTGGTCAGTTCCTTGCCGTCGGACAGGCCGAACAGCACCGCCGGTGTAGGGTCAAAAGTGAACACGCATGCCGCCAGTCCGTTCTTTTTCCGGCCAAGGATCTCTTCCAGAAGTCTTCTGTGGCCCAGATGGACGCCGTCAAATTTACCGATGGCTACCGCTGTATCTTTTTCCAGATAAAAGTCTGTTGTTCCTGCAATGATTTCCAAGTTTATTTCCTGCTTTCTGTTGTACAGGTAAAACGTTCGTCTAATGTCCCGAAACCGTTGTACCTGGGAATATCTTCACGGGCTTGTACCATTCTTTCGTCCCGTCATACGCATAAATGCCCACGAAACTGTCATCCTCTCTGTAGACCCGCACCCACTCTCCTGGCAGATAAGTAGTCTGCTCTATGGTCTGCCCCGGATAAAAGGCATTCCCGTTATCGATCAGTTTCCGCCACTTTTCCTGCACATGCAGCAGCGGAAAATCCGCAAAAATACGGTCTGTGGGAAGCAGTGCCTCCTCCAGCCTGTCCGTGTTCCGAAGTTCCTGCAGCTGTGCCAGCGTCAACGCATCCTGCAGCCGGAATTCCCCGACTCTGGTGCGGACCAGGCTCTGCATGGTGCCGCCGCAGCCAAGTCTTTCTCCGATATCGGCGCAGAGACTGCGGATATAGGTTCCTTTGGAACATTCCACACGGAACTTTACCACCGGAAGCTTCAATTCCAGAATCTCGATAGCCGGCAGATCCACATGTCTTGCCTGACGTTCCACTTCCTTGCCCGCTCTGGCCAGTTCGTAGAGCTTTTTCCCGTTGACTTTCAGGGCGGAATACATGGGCGGGATCTGGTCATAGCCGCCGACAAAGCCGGCAATCACATCCCGCACCTGCGCTTCGCTCACAGTCACTTCCCGCTCTTCCAGAACGGTTCCTGTGGTGTCCTGGGTATCCGTGATCTGTCCCAGCAGCAGTTCCGCCACATATTCCTTGGTTCTGTCCGTCAGCATTTCACAGGCTCTGGTAGCACTCCCCAGACATACAGGGAGCACACCGGTAGCCTGTGGATCCAGTGTACCTGTGTGCCCTATCTTTTTCTGCCGGCAGATCCCGCGAAGCTTGGCTACCACATCATGGGAGGTAAAGCCCGCTTCCTTGTATACATTGATGATGCCGTCCATTAATCCTGTTCTCCCCGCAGTTGCTTATCGATGTGCAGTGACAAATTGTTGACGCAATCGTGGAAGGTTCCCTTCATGGTGCAGCCTGCGGCACGTACATGTCCGCCGCCTCCGAAGAAGGATGCCACCTTCGCCACGTCCACCTTTTCATTGGAACGCATGCTGACCTTGTACTCCAATACATTGGTCTCATACATGAAAATGGCACAGTCCACGCCCTTGATATTCCGCAGCTGGTTCACAATACCGTCCAGATCTCCCGGCACCGCATTGTAGAATTCCATGGTCTTGCGGTCCACCATGCTTACGATACAGCGGCCATCCATGAAACGGATGCTCTCCATCAGGGCTCTGCCCATGATCTGGGTCTGCAGATACGTCTTCTGGTAAAAGCTCTCCTCGATCAGCTTCGGGAAATTGAATCCGAAGGAGATCAGAAATGCTGCCGCCTGCAGCGTCTCCGGTGTCGTATTGGAATACTGGAACACGCCGGTATCGTGGATGATGCCAGTATACAGTGCTTCCGCAATGTCCCTGTCAATGAGTTCCACATCCATGATATGATACAGTACCTCACAGGCGCTGCCCACATCAGGGCGGACCAGATTCACATCGCCGCAGCCGGAGTTGCTGATGTGATGGTCGATATTGATCTTCTTTTTCGCATTCCGGAAATATTTTTCCGCGTCTCCCAGTCTGTCTCCGCTGCAATCCAGTGCAAAATACACATCAAAAGGATCCTGATCCGGACATTCTGTCTGAATCTCATCGTATCCCTTCAGATAGGAAAACTCTTCGGAAGGCTTCTGCAGATACACGGTAACTTCCGCTTCGGGAAGGAGCTTACGCAGATACATCTGTAAGGACAGACATACGCCCACACAGTCTCCGTCCGGACGAATATGTCCGCTGATGCCGATTTTTTTCGCACCCAGACATTCTTTACGTAAATCCATTACTCGTCACCTTCCTCTGTTTCTTCGGTAGTTTCCACAATTCCATTTTCCGGCTTCTGTGCCTGTTCGTCCGCAGCAATGACTTCGTCGATCTTATGGGACATGTTGACACCGTATTCGATGGACTGATCCATCACAAAAGTGATATCCGGAGTGTTACGCAGATTGATGGTACGGGCCAGTTCTCTGCGGATAAAGCCTTCGGCACTCTTCAGTCCCTGCAGGGTAGACTTTCTCGTTTCCTCGTCTCCCAGCACACTGATCCATGCCTTACAGCTCTTCAGATCCGGTGCCACTTCCACAGCGACTACACTGGTCCAGGGACTGATCCGGGGGTCCTTAAGACCGCCCCGGATGATCTCTGCCAGAACGCGCTGCACTTCCCCGTTGACACGGGTATTTTTCACACTATTCTTTCTCATTCTTATTCCTTCTTAAAATAACTAACGAAAGCCAAGCCACCGGAAGAATCGTTAAACGATTCTTCCCGCTAAAGCTATAGAATATCTTAGGCGTGGTATTTTCACGCCTTAGATGTTCTCTTTAGCGTGGTACTTCTACCATAATGTAGGCTTCTACGATATCCAGCTCCTGCATCTTGTCAAAGCCTTCGAATACGAGACCACACTCATATCCTGCCTTAACTTCCTTCACATCGTCCTTGAATCTCTTCAGGGAAGCCAGACTGCCTTCGTAGATCTGCTCGCCCTCACGGGTGATACGAACCTTGCAGCCTCTCTGGAATACACCGTCCAGAACATAGGAACCTGCGATGTTACCGATAGCGGATGCCTTGAAGATCTGACGAACCTCTGCATGACCGATAACCTTCTCCTCGTATACGGGATCCAGCATACCCTTCATGGCAGCTTCGATATCTTCGATGGCCTGGTAGATGACCTTGTACAGACGTACATCCACGCCCTCTCTCTCTGCGGTTGCCTTGGCAGTCGCATCGGGACGAACGTTGAATCCGATTATGATCGCATTGGATGCACTTGCCAGGGATACGTCGGACTCATTGATGGCACCTACACCGCCGTGGATACATTTTACTACTACTTCTTCATTGGACAGCTTCATCAGGGACTGTTTTACAGCCTCGACACTACCCTGTACGTCAGCCTTGACGATCAGGTTCAGTTCCTTCAGATTACCTTCCTGGATCTGGCTGAACAGATCATCCAGGGACATTCTGCCCTTGGTCTCTTCCAGCATCTTTTCCTTGTTCTGTGCCAGATAGGTCTCTGCGTAGGATTTTGCTGTCTTATCATTGTCATGTGCCAGGAATACTTCACCGGCACTGGGAACGTCGGACAGACCCAGAATCTCTACCGGGGTAGAAGGTCCTGCTTCCTTTACTCTGCGTCCCTTATCGTCGATCATGGCTCTTACTTTACCGTGGGCCACGCCTGCGGAAATGAAATCACCCACATGCAGGGTACCCTTCTGTACCAGTACGGTAGCCACGGGACCGCGTCCCTTATCCAGTTCTGCCTCGATGACCAGACCTCTTGCCTTTCTCTTGGGGTTGGCCTTCAGTTCCATGATGTCTGCGGTCAGCAGGATCATGTCAAGCAGCTGGTCGATACCTTCTCCGCTCTTTGCGGATACCGGTGCAAATACGGTGCTTCCGCCCCAGTCCTCGGGGATCAGCTCGTACTCTGCCAGTTCCTGTTTTACACGGTCAATATTTGCAGAGGGCTTATCGATCTTGTTCACTGCCACGATGATCTCAACGCCTGCTGCCTTTGCATGGTTGATAGCCTCTACGGTCTGGGGCATTACGCCGTCGTCCGCTGCTACTACCAGAATAGCGATATCGGTTGCATTGGCACCACGCATACGCATGGCGGTAAATGCTTCGTGTCCGGGAGTATCCAGGAAAGTGATCTTACGATCTCCCACATTTACAGTGTAAGCACCGATGTGCTGGGTGATACCACCGGCCTCACGATCGGTTACATTGGTCTTACGGATAGCATCCAGCAGGGAAGTCTTACCATGGTCAACGTGACCCATAACACAGATTACGGGAGGTCTCTCCACCAGATCTTCCTCTTTCTCTTCGTCTTCCTTCAGCAGTTCTTCGATGACATCGACCTTGACCTCTTTTTCACAGAGAATGTCATATTCCATGGCGATGTTCTCTGCATCCTCATAAGAGATCTCCTGGTTCACGGTCACGACCTTGCCCTCCAGGAACAGCTTCTTGATGATAGCTGCGGGCTGTAATTTCATCTTTTCTGCCAGTTCTTTGATAGTGATGGTCTCAGGCAGCACGATCACCTTGATCTGCTCTTCCTGTACCTCTTCCTTCTTCTTTTCCGGCTTGATGAAACGTCCGGGCTTGTTCTTCAGTGCGTCCTCGTCCTCGTAGATATGATCCTTCTTGGAGCGCTTGTTGTCCTTCTCCTGGCTGAAACGTCTCTTTTCATCTTCACGCTTCTTTTCAAGATCCTTGCCTGCAGGTTCCGGAGCGAAGCCCTTATTCTGTCTGTTATCTCCGAATCGATTACCCGATCCGCCATTGCCTCTTTGGTCGCGGCCGTTATTGCCGTAACCGCGCTCACCATTGCCGTTACCGCGGCGATCACCCTGGCCGCCTTCCATACCTGGACGACCCTGTCTGTTAAATCCGTTACCCTGAGGTCTGCCATTGCCCATACCTCCTCTGTTACCGTTCTGGCCGCGATTGTCACGATTACCCTGTCCGTAGCCGCCCTGACGATTGTCACGATTGCCGTCTCTGTTGTCACGGTTGTAGCCGCCCTGGCCGCGGTCGTTCTGGCCACGGTTGTCACGGTTGTATCCGCCCTGACGGTTATCGCGGTTGTCGCGATTGCCGTTCTGGGGTCTGTCTGCGGGTCTGGTCTGTGCCGTGTTCTGTGCGGGCTGTGCTGCCTGAGGTACCTGGGGTGCCTGTGTGGCTGCTGTATTCTGTGCTGCCTGCTCCTTTACCGGTGCCTGTGTCTGCGGTTTCTTCACAGGCTGCTGTCCACGATTACCGGGTACCATTGCCACACTGGGTGTGGGGGAAGGCGGGGTCAGGGGCTTGATGGGACGTACGGGAGCCTGTGCCTGTACGCGGCTGTTATAGGAATTATTCTGATAACCGTTGTTCTGGTATCTGCCGCCCTGTCCCTGATTCGGACGCTGTCCTCCTGCATTTCTCTGCCCCTGTCCGTTCTGGCCGCCCTGACGCTGTCCGGGCATCTTGGAATTCTGAGGGTTGCTTACGAAAATGATCTTTTTCTTCTTTTTCGTCTCCTCGGGAGATCTGCTGTCTTCGGAAGCCTTGGCTTCCTGAGCCTTTTCCTCAGCAGGCTTTGCGCTTTCAGTCTTTACCGGAGCTTCTTTTTCCGCAGCGGGAGCTGGCTGTGCCGCCTTCTTGTGTCCCAGGCTGTTACGCACCAGTGCTGCCGCATCCTCTTCCAGAGAACTCTGCGCTGCCTTCGCTTCAATTCCTTTTTCCTGTAAAAAACTTAATATATCCTTACTCTGTAGTTCCAATTCCTTTGCGAGTTCATGTACTTTGATTTTCGCCATGCTTTCCTCCATTCTGCCTAACCTGGCAAATTTGCTTCCAATTGCTTGATGAGTGCATCTGCCAGTCCCGCATCACACACACCTACCGAAGATCTTAAATTCCGGCCGATGGCCCAGCCAAGATCTTCCTTTGTGCCATATTCATATACCGGGACTTCATAATAGGAACATTTGTCGTGAAACAACTTTTTCGTATTGGCCGATGCATCTTCTGCAACGATCACCAACATGGCAGAACCTTTCTTCACAGCGTCCTCCGTCTGGAATTCACCGCTTACCAGGTTACGCCCCCTCATCGCAAGTCCCAAAAGGGAATAAATCTTATTCTGTTTCAAGCTGATCAAACTCCTTTTCCAGCGTATCATATACCTCAGGAGAAATACTCATCTTGAAAGAACGCTCTAATCCCTTATTCTTCCGGGCTTTTTGCAGGCATTCCTTCTGTCTGCATATATATGCGCCGCGTCCGTTTTTTTTGCCGGTTGCATCCAGACAGATCTCATCTTCCGGTGTTTTCAGGATCCGCAGCATTTCCTTTTTGCCTTTCATTTCTCCGCAGCCTACGCACTGCCTCAGTGGAATCTTTTTTGCCATTGATTATTCCTGCTCTCCATCAAAATCATCTACGATATCATCTTCATAATCATCCACATAGTCTTCATAACGGAAGCCGGGAGCATCCTTGGCCTGAGTCTCAGACTTGATGTCGATCTTGTAGCCGGTCAGCCTTGCTGCCAGTCTTGCGTTCTGACCTTCCTTACCGATAGCCAGAGACAGCTGATAATCGGGTACAACCACCTTTGCGGTCTTCTCATCGGGATCTGCAAATACTGCTACGATCTTGGCAGGAGACAGTGCATTCTGGATCAGATTACCGGGATTCTCATCCCAGTTCACGATATCGATCTTCTCACCGCGCAGCTCTTCTACGATAGCATTGACACGGGCACCGTTCATACCTACGCAGGCACCGACAGCATCTACGTTGGGGTTATTGCTCCATACAGCGATCTTGGTACGGCTTCCCGCTTCTCTGGCAATGCTCTTGATCTCTACGGTACCGTCCTTGATCTCGGTAACTTCGGATTCGAACAGTCTCTTTACCAGTTCCGGATGGGTACGGCTGACATTGATGCGGGGTCCCTTCGGGGTATTCTTTACTTCCACGATGTAAACCTTGATACGCTCGGTGGGTTTGAATACTTCGCCCTTTACCTGCTCATTCTCGGTCAGCATGGCATCTGCCTTACCAAGGTTGATGCTGATGTTCTTGCCTACATAACGCTGTACCACGCCGGTCACAACATCCTTTTCCTTCTCGTAATACTGGTTGTAGATCACGCTTCTCTCTTCCTCACGGATTTTCTGTAAGATCACGTTCTTGGCATTCTGGGTAGCAATACGGCCGAACTCCTTGGACTTGATCTCTACATGGATCATGTCGCCCACCTGTGCTCTTCTGGAAATCTCCTGTGCATCCTCCAGAGCGATCTGCAGGCAGTCATCCTCCACATCATCCTTCGTAGGTACGACTTCCTTCTCGGCATATACCAGGAAATCGCAGGTCTCTCTATTGATCTCCACATGGACATTGTCAGCCTTTCCAAAATGGTTCTTGCAGGCTGTCATCAGGGAGTTCTCGATGGCTTCAAACAAGGTCTCCTTGCTGATCTCCTTCTCCTTCTCCAGAACGTCCAGTGCCTCCATTAATTCCTTATTCATCATTTCCTCCATTCCGGCTTGCGCCTTTTCTTAGTGTATGGTTTCTTCTTATTCTAATGATCCTGTTAAAAATCCAGTGCCAGCCGGATCAGGGCAATGTCTGCTCTGGCAAAAGTTCTCGGGCTGCCGTCTTCCGTGATCGTAATGTTGTCTGCATCGAAGCTTTTCAGAATGCCGGAAAACTCTTTGCACTTATCAATGGGCTTGAACAGCTTGATCTCTACTTCTTCGCCGATGCTCTTCTGCAAATGCTTATCTTTTTTCAGCGTTCTTCCCAGTCCCGGGCTGCTGACTTCCAGAATATATGCATCCGGAATGAAATCTGCCTTATCCAGTGCTTCGGATAATGCTCTGCTGACATTCTCGCAGTCCAGAATATTCACACCTTCCGGCTTGTCGATGTAGGCTCTCAGATAGTAGTCACTGCCTTCCTTTACATACTCCACATCGTAGATTTCCACCTGGCTTGCTTCTGCGATGGGCGTAAGCAGTTCTTCGGTTCTGCTTTCGTAGTCCTCTCGTTTGGACATGTATGCCCTCCTTTACTGATGCGCGAAAAGTTTTATACATACAAGAAAGAGTGGCGCGCGTCCACTCTTACTCTAGTAATCATCTTTAAACTATACACAGTATAGACCCTGTGTGATGAAATGTCAATAGCTTCTTATTGTAATACTCCCTGATTCAGCCACAGGTGCATGCAAGCATGCACTGCGTCTAAATCGTTCACCTGGTATTACAAATAGTTATGTGTTTCAAAATACAACTCGTTCACATGCTCGGAATGCAGGAGCTTGTGGGCGGTACGGCTAAGGGGCTTCTCCAGGAACTCTTCGTAGGCTTTCTGTACCTCGGGGTTCTCGTGGGAGAAACGAAGCTTTCTCTCACTGTCCAGACGGTACAGGGTGCCTCCGCGCCGTTCCGCGAATTCGCATCCGTCGTGGATCGGCTGTCCGCCGCCTCCGACACAGCCGCCGGGACATGCCATGACTTCCACGAAATCATAGGATACCTTTCCTGCCTTGATGTCCTCCATCAGCCTCTCTGCATTGGCCAGTCCGCTGACGGTGCAGGTGTGCAAGGTCTGCTCTCCCAGCTTGAAGTCCGCTTCTCTTCTGCCGTCTTTTCCTCTGACCGCCTGGAAAGCATCCGCCTCCGGATTTTTCCCTTCCACTACCGCATAGGCGGTACGAAGCGCTGCCTCCATAACACCTCCGGTGACGCCGAAGATTACTCCGGCCCCGGTGCTTTCTCCCAAGGGCGAATCAAAAGACTGCTCCTTTAAGAACCGGGTATTGATATGCTCGGCCCGGATCATCCGCACGAATTCTCTGGTAGTCAGTACGATATCCACATCCTGTCCCGCTCCGGCACTCTTCATATAAGAAAGAGAAGCCTCTCTCTTCTTAGACACACAGGGCATGATGGAGATACAGCAGATATTATTGGGATCAATGCCTTTCTTCTGTGCAAAATAAGTCTTCGCCATGGCACCGAACATCTGCTGTGGGGATTTTGCCGTGGACAGATTCCGCAGATACTCCGGATATCTCTTGGACACGAAGTTCACCCAGCCGGGACAGCAGGAAGTAAACATTGGCCATGCGTATTTCCGGGAATTGCCCAGACGCTCCAGCAGTTCGCTTCCCTCTTCCATAATGGTCAGATCTGCCGCAAAATTGGTATCAAATACATAGTCGAAACCGATGCGCTTCAATGCTGCCACCATTTTGCCCTCGGAAGCTTCCTCCGTATTCAGTCCCAGTTCTTCGCCCCATGCGGCTCTCACCGCCGGTGCCACCTGGACCACGGTGATCTTGTCGGGATCCGCCAGTGCCTCGAAGGCCTTGTAGGTATCGTCGCGTTCCCGCAATGCTCCGGTGGGGCAATGGGTAATGCACTGTCCGCACAGGGTACAGTCGGAACAGTCGATGGTCTTATTATCCGCCACATCTACCGTGGTACGGGATCCGGTATTCTGTACATCCCAGACATGCATGGCCTGGACTTTATCACAGATCTGTACACAGCGCATACATTTGATACATTTTCTGGAATCCCTTATCAAAGGGAAGGAATGATCCCAGGGAGTCTCGGGAACTTCCTCGGTAAAAGGTACTTCCAGAATTCCCAGATCGTTGGATATCTGCTGTAAATTACAGTTGCGGCTTCTGACGCAGGTGGCACAGTGACAGTCATGCTGGGACAGGATCAGTTCCACATTGGTCTTGCGCACACGGCGTACTTTCGGGGAATTGGTATACACCACCATGCCCTCTTCCACCGGGCTGTTGCAGGCCGTGATCAGTTTGCTTTTTCCCTGTACTTCCACCACGCAGACCTTGCAGGCGCTGATCTCATTGATATCTTTTAAAAAGCACAGATGCGGTACTTCGATTCCGACACCCGCTGCCGCGCTCATGACACTGGTTCCCTCCGGAACCTGTAGCTGCACGCCGTCTATTGTAAGGTTTATCATTTTCTCGCCCATTGTTTGCTCCTCTTTTTACCAGATGGCAGCACGGCCGCCCTTTAAGCTTCCGTAGCCGTATTTATCGCAGCGTAAGCATCTGCCCGCTTCCTGGCAGGCTTCCTGCTTCGTCATGCCGCATTCAAATGCATCGAAATTCGTCTTGCGCTCTCCGGCTTCCTTTTCACTCAGCTGGATCCGGCCGCAGGGTTCCTTGTCCTCGTAGGATACCGGCGGGATCTCCACATCGCAG
>OIZA01000876.1_pt1 | contig 12745 bp, 7 predicted proteins | sample 1588381 | NCBI WGS metagenome assembly OIZA01 (sample SAMN03283277) | human gut metagenome | biome: human-associated habitat; material: feces | host: Homo sapiens | place: Peru | collected 2012 | reverse complement strand
TATGTGGAAATGAATATTGCCCACCCCTTTCGGGAGGGCAATGGGCGCAGCACCCGCATCTGGCTCGACCATATTCTGAAAACCGAGGTCGGCAAGGTCGTGGACTGGAATAAAGAAGACTATCTTCTTGCAATGGAGCGCAGTCCCATCAAGGATGTGGAAATTAAGGTGCTGCTGAAGGCGGCGCTGACCGACGAGATAAACAGCCGTGAGGTCTATAGGAAGGGCATTGACCACAGCTACTATTACGAGGGATACACGACCTTCAAGGCGGAAGATTTGAGTAAGGAATGAGGTGCAAATATGCCGGATCAGAAGTGGCAGTTTGAACTGGAGGAATATATCAAGCAGGGCGAACCCGACCGAGCCGAAAAAAGCGAGGCGTGGCAAACGGCCATCGGCTTGCAGGCGGTGGACGGGCTGAACACCTCTGCCTATCTGCTGGATACCGCCAAAGACCACATCGAGGGCAAAATCACCATTGATGAAGCCCAGCAGCGCATTCATAGCTATTATGAGCAGCGCACCACCCGCACCGAGATAGAGAACGAAACCAAAGAAGCGGACATCGTTTCCGCCAGAATCGCAAAGCTGCTGGGTGAAAAAGCCTTCCAGTTTTCGCCCGCCGAGTGGCTCTCCATCCACCGCAGACTGTTTGAGGGTGTGTTCCGTCACGCCGGACAGGTTCGGCAGTACAACATCACCAAGAAAGAGTGGGTGCTGAACGGCGACGCCGTGATCTATGCGGACTGGAACAGCATCAAGGACACGTTGGATTACGATTTTGCTGCCGAAAAACAGTTCTCTTATGAGGGCCTGTCCGTAGAGGCAGCGGTGAAGCATCTGGCAAAATTTGCCTCGGACATTTGGCAGATCCATCCCTTCGGTGAGGGAAACACCCGTGCCACCGCTGTCTTTATGATCAAGTATATGAAAATCTTCGGCTTTCGTGTGAAAAACGACGCCTTTGAAAAGAATTCGTGGTACTTCCGCAACGCCTTGGTCCGAGCAAACTACACGAATCTGCAAAAGGGCGTTCACGCCACCACAAAATTCTTGGAAATGTTTTTCAGCAATCTTCTTTTAGGCACGGATTACGAGCTGAAGAATCGTTATATGCACATTGATTATGTGGAGGAAAGCCATCCCCAAAGTATCAATTTCAAAGCTCCAAAGTATCAATTTGATACTTTGGACTGCTCGCTGGAAGAACTGGCGGTTTTGGAACTGGTCGCACAAAACCCGGCAATCAAGCAGCAAGAGCTTGTGAACGCAACAGGCAAGTCCATCGCAACTGTAAAGCGGATCATGAGATCTCTGCAGGATAAAAACTATATCCGCCGAGAAAACGGCAAGAGATACGGGAAATGGGACTTGTTGGTTTGATGCAGGGGAAAGCAGCGCAGCGAACATCGGCGGCGCGTGTATTGCAGATTGGCCTTAGAAAAAAGCGAACTGCATGTGCCTATAGATCCCACAAAGAAGGCGCCATATGAATCCTTTGACCGACAAAACCTATCTTTTTGAGCAGATGCCTGTGGCGCAGGCGGTGCGGCGGCAGATTTTGCCCTCCATCGCCAGCCAGATGGTGCTGCTGCTCTACAATCTGGCAGACACCTACTTTGTGGGGCTGCTGAACGACCCATCTCAGACAGCGGCGGTATCGGTGGCCTACACCGTCACCGTGCTGATGACGGCCATCGCCAACCTGTTTGCCGTGGGCGGCGCCAGCTGCATGGCTCGGGCTATGGGTCGGCACGACGGGGACGGCGTGCGGCGCATCGCAGCCATCTCCTTCTGGTGGTGCCTGCTTTCGGCGGTGCTGTTTTCCGGCGCGTTTGCCCTGCTTGCCTCCCCGCTGCTGCATCTGTGCGGCGCCACGGCTGAAACCTATGCGCTGGCTTTCTGTTATGCAAAATGGGTGGTCATCTGGGGCGGCCCCTGCGCTATCCTCAACATTCTGCTGTCCAATCTCCTGCGGGCGGAGGGCAGCGCCGGTCTGGCCTCGGCGGGCGTATCGCTGGGCGGCATCATCAACATCGTCCTCGACCCGTTCTTTGTTCTGCCGCAGTTTTTCGGGCTGGGAGCCGAGGGCGCAGGGCTGGCTACGGCCATTTCCAACGGCGTCGGCACGCTGTTCCTGCTGGCCTGTCTCTTCTGTAAGCGCCGCAGCTCCATGATCTCGCTGCGGCTTCACGGCCTGCGCTATACTGCGAAATACATGGGCGGCATCCTGAAGATCGGCTTCCCCTCCTGCGCCCAATACCTGCTGACAGTGGTTGCGGTGGGCGCGCTGATGAAATTCATGTCTGCCTATGACACCGAGGCCGTGGCGGCGCTGGGCATTGTCAAGAAGCTGGATATGCTGCCGCTGTATTTCTCCATCGGCGTATCCGGCGGCATCCTGCCCCTGCTGGCCTACAACTACGCCTCCGGCAACAACGACCGGCGGCGTCGGGTGTTCAAGCTGGGCTGCGGCGTATCCGTGGCGTTCTCCCTGCTGTGCGTGCTCCTGTATGAACTGCTGGCACCCACGCTGATCGGATCGTTTATCGACACACCGGCCACCATTGCCTACGGCGCAGCGTTCCTGCGGATCATGGTGCTGGCCATGCCCATGATGGCGGTGTGCTACCCCATGATCACGCAATTCCAAGCCATGGGGCGGGCAAAGGAGTCGCTGATCTGCTCCGTTTTGCGCAAGGGCGTGCTGGATATACCGCTCCTGTTTTTGCTGGACGGGCTGCTCCCCATGTACGGCTGTACCATGGTGCAGCCCATCGTGGACTGCCTCTCCATGCTGGCGGCTCTGTGGTTCTATCGAAGAATTGCCCGCGAAGATAAGGTGACATAGTATTGACGCAAAAGAGGACTGACACGCATTTCGCATGTCAGTCCTCTTTTCACATCGGCAAAAAGTCAATTAACAACCTTTCCGAAATTATAGGTAGCTGTGGCCGAACTCCTCTTTGAATAGCTGTATCCCATCATAGTATACCACATTTACGTTGCAGTCGTAAAGCACATGAATACGCAGGGAAGTATAAGCCTTTTTTGCCACAGCCCGCAGCGCCAGATACTGCCAGTTACGGAAAAGGGCACCGCGTAAGCCACGCGGTGCCCTTTTTAATTTGGCTGATTGTTGTAAGCCGCAGCTCAGCGGAGATATTGATCTATTATATCCTCGATTGGTCACCATGCATTGCGTACCGCCGTTCTCCCGCTTTTTGTTTTTCTCAGCAAACAACCTGCCCCAGCAGATACGCCCTATCAGCCTCGCCGTTCTGCACAAATATAACTTGACCATTCTCCACCTGCACCTCATCGTTCAGGACCGCGACATTTTCCCAGTGGGAACGGTAATACGGCCAGTTTGTGTCAAACACAGTCTTTGCAGGCAGCATGGCGGGGTAAACAGCGGCTTTGATTTGCTTCAAATCTTCAAGGCTGGTCTGAGAGACTGGGCGTTTCAGCCGGATGCAGGCGGCGCCGTTAGCCAGTATTTCAGCGGGCGCGTGCCCATTGTCCGGCAAAAGGCTGCAGAGCAAAGGGGAAATAATATTCCCCCATCCCACCCTGTCCAGATATAGGTACTTAGCTCGGCGGCACAGCAGGGAACCGGTATTTATGTCCGCATTGCCCGTGTTGAGGGCACCGAAGTACCGTGCCCAGTCGTGGGGTGTCTGCTCAATGGCCACCGTCATGTTGATGTTGGTGAATTTTGACGCCAGACGCACCCCAAAGGCATACAGCGCCTCCGCCATAGCGTCCAGCGCATCGCCCAAACTGAGACAGCTTATTTGGAGACTGAAGTCCCCGGAGAAAAGCCCGTCTTGCCCCTCTATGGCGGAGGCCAAAATCCCACCCTCCATGTCGTGCCGACAGAGCAGCTCCCGATTCTTCCGCCCGTCCTGCGCAAACAGCTTCAGAAGCGCCTTGCGAAATTCCTGCGGGTCGCCCCTGTATGGGTCCAATTCAATCTCTGTATAGCCGGGATAATCGCACGAGGCGTTGACAGGCGCAAGCCCAAGGGTATACACAGGGTCGTAGAGCAGTCTCCTGTCGTATGCCCGAAGGCTTCTTTTGTCATAGACAAGGAGGCTTTTTATGTCCCCATACATCGTAATGTCGAAAATCTCGTTGAGTCTGATCTTTAGACCTGCGATCTCGTCCGCGCTGCGAAGAACGCGGTTTCGGCATTTCCACAGACGGACGCTCTCGCCGTCCGGCAGTCCGTCGGCAAATGTGAAAAACTGCTGGGCAAGCATATGCACATCCTGTTCAGATAGACGAAAAAACTTTCCCTCCAGCACAAGCGTCCGGCAATCCGCGACAGTACCAAAATGATCTGCGGTAGCGATCAAGGGTAAACCTCCTCTCTGTCTATGCAAATGTACCTGCAGCATATAGCGGTGCTGCACCGGGGCATAACGCCAATAATACGAGAACCCCGGCTACCGTGACAGCCGTTTCTGCTCGCCCCCAGTTGATACGTGGGGAATATTCGATTAATCCATTGTTTTGCAGCCAATAATCAACATCATATATTCCATACTGGAATTTCCCATCTACTTGTTGCATTCCCCGCTTTAGAGATTGCCCAATTACGGAGGAATCGAATCTCATTCGATTTAAAGGTGTATCTGCGATAGTAGCTACATCATATTTCTGCATTTGCCTTTGAGTACTTATTCGTTGTGATGCGCGCAAGCTTTTAACTTCATAGTAAGATCCTGTTATTTCATCATAAAGGTCCAAATATCCTCGTCCCTTAGCTCCTCGAACATAAACCTCCGCAACCCAGCTTTTCTTTTGGACGCACTCGGACTGAACTTTTGAGTGAATTGCAGCATAGTCGAGCAAGCCTAAAACGGAGTACGGGCTTAGTCCGGATGAGTCTGCCATATTAACGGGGTTATTCTCGCAATATGAGAATACATTAGCACTTTTGGGGTTGCTCGTATCAGTTGTTACAAGCGAATCCGCATTGATGAACCTGCCCCAAGTGGGATTGTAATACCGGCTGTTGAGGTAGTACAGCCCCGTTTCCGTGTCGTAGACATAGCCTCTGTAGCGCAGGGGATTTTTGCGGCCAAGGGTGGGTTCCATGGAGCCGTATGTGCTCAACTGGTTGCCCCATGCATCGTAAATATACGACATGACCGCTATGCCATCGTAATTAACGATGCTCACCACGTCGCCCTGTGCATTCTTTACATACGTGTAGATCGTCCCGTTATACTCCACCGTGGCCGGACCGATAGCGTCGTAGGTGAAGCGCATGCGGTTATCGCCCCACGTCATCTCCACCAGCTGATCGCCCAAATAATGGTAGTTGTAGGTGACCCCGTCTACCGTCTTGGCAATTCGCTTGCCGTCGGCGTTGTAGGTATAGGAGAGGCTTCTTCCATCTTTTTCCATGCCTGCGAGCTGCCGGCCATGCTGCCATGTATAAGTCCATGTGCCGTCTGTGAGAGGGTTGCCGATGGCGTCGTAGGTGATGGGCGTGCCGTTGTAGGCCGTCAGCAGATCCTTCCACTGGCTGTCGCCGTAGGGCTTGCCACTCGCCAGCCCTGCCAGAAGACGGGGCTGGCGAGTGGCAACGTTCAGAAAAATCCTAAAAAACTATGTGCTTCTTTTTCAACATCTGTAGATTATTCCACCACACGTCTTCACCTGAACTCTTTGCCTTTTTTAAGCAAATATCAAGAGCAGAATTAAATGTATCAACATTCTTATATTTTTGTAGTCTGTTTAGAATGCAAAAAGCGCCAGGCCAATTCATATCTTGCAGCCATGCAAAAAGATCGGATAGATATGGTGAAAGCTCCGCATCAGATCTTTTTGATAGAATTATCGCACAATTGTCCCAAACATTTTTGCTATAGTATTCTGTGCAAGGCTGAATAAACGGAGCAATATCTTTTTCCTTTTCAGCCAGTTTGATTCCATCGGACTGCTCACTTGGATTATTTGTCCAGTCAATTAGGCTCATAATATTATCAATATTGTTCATTTCAGTTTCTCCCATCCCATTTAACTACTACTGATTTTACTGCCTGTGTCCAGATCGAACTTGACCCCGCATCTATCCAGTCTTTTACAGATCCGCCAATAGGTCTAACACTAACATGTGTTGCGCCATCACGAACAGCATACACGAGACCAGTTGAGTTTAAGTCTTCAATTGTTGTCCTTGCAGCACCTGGCAGTGGAACAGTAGAAAAGGAAAGCCCTGTATATCTGTCTTTTTCTTTTGGCGTTAAATTCCCCGGATTAGTTCCTCCATACCTATAAATGGTCGTGTTAGATTGCGACGGTACAGCGGTATCTTTTTCTTCTTCCTTAGCCTTTTCTTCAATTTTTGGCTTAAATTCAAACTTTGGAATAGTAATCGGCGGAAGCGCCGGAGGATTCTTGGCAACGGAATTAATGGTAAAAAGGGCACCCAAGAATGCCACAACCGCAGCGCCGAACTTCCATACTGCAGCGCCGCCTATCGCAATCGCTGCAAGAAAAGCATCTCCGTCAGGGTCATATCTGTTAACCGGATCGTTCCCACAATAGGCAAACATATTGTTGCCCGAAATGCCCTGTCCGGTGGAAACGAAGCCATCCGCATTGATGAACCTACCCCAAGTGGGATTGTAATACCGGCTGTTGAGGTAGTACAGCCCCGTTTCCGTGTCGTAGACATAGCCCCGATAGCGGAGAGGGTTAAAAGTGCCGAGAGTGGAGGCGAGCGTCCCGCTTGCGTCCCACGTCTTGCCCCACGGGTCATAGGCGTAGGACACTACCTTCGTGCCTGCACTGTCCACCAGTCCGGTCACATCGCCCTGCGCATTCCGGAGGTAGAAATAGTCCGTCCCGTTGTAGTTCACGGACATGGCGCCGATGGCGTCGTAGGAAAAGCGCATGCGGTTGCTGCCCCACGTCATCTCCACCAGCTGGTCGCCTAAGTAATGGTAATTGTAGGTAATGCCATCGACAGTTTTGGAGATTCGCTTGCCGTCGGCGTTGTAGGTGTAGGAAATGCTTCTTCCATCTTTTTCCATGCCCACAAGCTGCCGCCCGTGCTGCCATGTATAAGTCCATGTACCGTCTGTGAGGGGGTTGCCGATGGCGTCGTAGGTGATGGGAGTGCCGTTGTAGGCCGTCAGCAGATCCTTCCACTGGCTGTCGCCGTAGGTATAGGAACCAAGTGTCTGGTAGCCTTCGTGACTATGATAGTAGTCTATATACCGTCTTGTTGTGAGATTCCCGCCGTCGTCATAGCTATATGTGCGGAGATCGCCTGCCTCGAAATCCTCGACGCTTTGCAGCCGGCCGAAGTCGTCGTAGGTGTAAATGTACTCATCGCCGTTGTCGAAGTACGAGGAGATGTTGCCAGCCCTGTTGTACTGATAGGTGTAGTTGTCCACCCCGTTGTTCCAAGCTGCCACCTGCGTGCTGGTGGCGGTGCTGCTGGGCGAGGTGTAGGAAATACCGGTGTTTACCACGACAGCATTTCCGTTTTTAACGGTGATCCCCGTCATGCGGCCGAGGGCATCATAGGTATAACTGGCGCTGACATTCCCCGCGGTGGTCTTCGTCAGGCGGTTATCCCTGTCGTAGGTGTACTGGGTGGTGTAGGTGTTCCCGTTCAGGGTCTGGGTCTGGGTGGAGAGGTTGTTTTCGTCGTCGTAGCCCCACTGGACGGTGTTGCTGTACCCCTGTCCGGACTCCTCATAGCGCATGAGGCGGTTCTGGAAGTCGTAGAAATACTGGGTGCTCCGGCCTGTGGCGCTGTCCGTCATGATCCCCAGATTGCTGCTGTTGTCGTAGCGGTAGCCCACCGTGTCGCCGTTCTCATAGGTCATGGCGGTGGTGCGGCCCAAGGCATCATATGTGTACGAAACGGAGTCCCCGTTGCCGTAGATGGAGCGAGTGAGGGTGCGGTTGCCGTCCGACGAGTAGCTATGGCGCACCAACGTCCGCCGGCCGATCCGCACGCTGCTGAGCTGATCGAATGCGCCATAGGCGAAGTTATAGGCCGTGCCGGAGGCGGAGGTGATGGACGTCAGAAGTGCATTGGTGGAGTAAGTGTACCTCACCTGCGCATTCTTCTGGCTGACGCCGGTGGTGCGCAGCCTGCTGTCGTAGGTATAATTGGTACGATTGGAGTCCGTCTGGTCTGGCTCCTGCACCCAGTTCAAAACGCCCGTTTGGGGGTCATAGTTATAGGTAGTCGTCTTCCCCAGCGCGTCCGTCACGGAGGCAAGCTGGTTTCCGTCGGCGGTATAGGCGGCCGTGGCGGAAATGGTCTGCGTCTGGCCGCTGCCGCTCACCGTCACCTTAGTGTTGTTGCCGTAGGCGTCATAGGTGAAGCCGGACACCACGCCCTCGGGGCTTGTGGCCGTGAGGACATTGTGGTAGCTGTCGTAGCTGTAGGTCTGGCTGGCGCCGCTGGGCAAGGTGATCTTGGTGAGGTTATTGTTGGCGTATTCATAGGTGGTGTTCTTCTTCTGCAAGTCCGTGACGCTGGTGATGTTGCCATTAGCATCATAGACATAGCTGTGGCCGAACTCCTCCTTGAATAGCTGCATCCCATCATAGTATACCACATTTGCATTGCAGTCGTAAAGCACATGAATACGCAGGGAGGTATAGGCCTTTTTTGCCACAGCTCGCAGCGCCAGATACTGCCAGTCATTCTGGCTGCTGCAGTCGGGGTTGAAGCTGGCCGTCACGTCGCTGTCCGTGCCGTCTGTATAGTAAAACCGCAGCAGAAGGCCGAAGCGGCGGCCTGTGCCGGAGGCGAGCGGCACGGAATCCCCCTTGGCCCAGCCGCCTACGGTATACACACCCCCGGCCGCACCGGAGATCGCAACATTTTGGTATATGCTCTTAGCCAGCGTGCTGCTGCCCACCATACGCAGGGCATTGGCGTCCATTTGGGGCGCAGCGCTGCCGTCGGGCGCCGCCGTCCTAACTTCGCTGGAGGTGCAATTGGAGCTGAAATTCCAGCCGAACACCGACTGGCCGCCCCATGCGCCGGTGCGGAAATCGCCGTTTTCCAAAAGATTGTAGCGGCTGGCTCCGGCGCTCATCTCCAACTGTACGCAGTCAAAATATGCCGTACCCACCGATCGGTTGGACAGATGCACCGCAAGGCTCTCTGCTGCGGCGTCGGTGGGGTGGGTATAGGTGACCTCCAGACGGGTCCAGTCGGAGTCGGCGGCAACGGAGCGGCTGGCAGCCACGGTGGTGCCATCGGTGCGCTTGAGCAAGAGCTGTGCGCCCTCGCCGGAGCCGGACATGCCGGTGGTCTTCACATAGGCGGAGAGGGTGTAGGCCTGCCCCGGCTGCACGACGCACACGGCGTCGTCGGTGGAACGGACGCTGTAGGGCGTGCCTCCCCCTGTGCGGGTGATCTGCAACGCCTTGGCCTCCAGATAGGCAGGGCTGCTTGTGTAGCTCCACGACCCCGTGGCGGCATTGCCGCTATCGCCTGTCCAAAAAGCAGACCACTCAAAGCTGCCGTTGCGCACCAGATCCACCACGGTGTTCTGCAGCTTGGAGGACAGAGTCATCTGGCTGGCGCTTTTGCTATTGGTCTCGCCGCCGTACTGGTAAAACCGTGCGTTGCCCTGGCCGTCCTGCACGGAAACGGTGCTGCCGAAGTTGTTGAACTGATGGATCTCTTTGTTCCCGTTGTGATCCTGAAAAACGGTCTGGTTGTGGGCGTACTCAATGTCCAGCGTGCCGCTTGCGATGCCCTCCGCGCCGCCATTTGAAACAATGCTTTTCTCCGTCACACGGATAATGCGGTTGGGCTGGTTGGCGCCGACGGTGTTGTAGGTATAGTGTACCTGATAGCCTGCGGCATCGGCAGCGCTGCTGAGCAGATGGTTGCTGGTGTAGCCGAACGTGGCTGCGCCGGACAAGGTGGACTGGATGGATACCAGGTTGCCGCCGCTGTAAGAGAAGGTCTCCGAGGCCAGCTCCGTGGTGCCGGTACCCAGATAGGCGATCTTGCTGAGCAGGCCATCGCTGTTATAGGAAAAGGTATAAGTTCGGCCGACGCCGTCTTTGACATAGGACAGCGTTGCACCGGAATAGCGGACGATGATATTGCTGGCAGTGGCCTGGTTGTTGGATATCTGCACGAGATAGCCGCTTTCTGTAAAGTAGCTTTTGCTGCCGCTCTTATCGGTCAGGCAGTATTTTGTCAGGCCGCTGCCGGTGGTGGTGAGGGTCAGTCCGGAGATAAGCTCGTCCTCATAAACTCCAGTCGATTTATATTTCAAATAGTGCCGTGTGCCGTCCCCGTCCTCCCACACATAGTAGGAGCTGTCCTGCGTGAAGGGATAGACCCGCTGGTTGAAATTGGTGCGCCAGCCGTAGCCGGCGTTTGCCGCATTGCTGTCCTTGTCGTTGGCGTTATAGGTGTGGGTAATGGCCACCGGCATTCGATTACCGACAAAGCCGAAGCTGTTGGTGGTCCACACCAGATTGCCTGTGTAATTGTTGATCTGCCCGATGCCCGCCGTTCCGGCCGACTGGGCGGTATAGTCCCAAACGCTCTCCAGCCCGCAGTTGTTTATGTAGGAAATGGTCAAATAGGGCGAGTAGGCGGGGCTATAGTCCGATGAATAGAATTCATGCCAGTTTTCGCTGCCGGCCTCCACCCAGTCGGGCAGCTTGAACATTACGCCGGTGTTGCGGCCGTCCTCGTACCAGCTCTGGGCGATGTTAGTGATGTTCCAGGTGTACCAGCTGCGGGAGTCCACCGTCTGATAGTCCTCTATGTTGGAGTTGTGCGCAGGCTGGTTGTCCCATGTGACGGTGGCCGAATCCCAGTCGCCGTTTACCTGATGCACCTCGATGTCCACAGGGGTGCAGGCCTTATACTTGAGCATGGACACCGTCGCATTCACGATGACATCGGCGGAAGTCAGCTTCGGTAGGTTGCTGAACTTCATGAACACCCATTCCCTGCCGTGGCGCGCCGAGTAGCCGCACTCCACCATGCCCCAGTAATGGCTGTTCTGCAGCCGCTCAAAGACGCTCTGGTCGCGGATGGTGCTGGTGTTGGCCACCGGCTGCAGCACGGGGTCCAGCACCACAGGGTAAGAACGGCTGCTGTCCGCCATCCAATCAATAGGCAGCAGATAATACAGGTCATAGCCCTCTGCCGTTTCCAGCAGCCGCACCTGCACCTCGTCGCAGTATGCTCCAGCCGCATCCAGCAAAAACGGAGCGGGCATACAGTAAACAGGGACATCCTCTCCGTTTTTGAAGGCGAGCATCGATCCATCGGACTGTAGAGAAAGAGTCAGCCCCTCGGCGCTCAAATGATAGCGATACCCCAGTAGGGCGTTCTCCCGCTGCCGGATAATGACGGACTCCTTCAGTTTTTCCGCCGTAAGGTCGTATTTCAGATCCGTATTTTCATAGATAGACGCATACTCCGCCACGGCGTGCATGCCGGCCGGCCGCAGCTGTCGGGCATTCCCGTCCGGTTCCGCCTGCACCGCGGTCACCGCAGCTGCCGTTGTTTGCGTTGCCTGCAGCATCAGTTGCTCTCCTTCGGCCGGCGCAAACAGGTCTGCGAGAGCTTCTTGCATGGCCGCTCCTGCTGTCGCATCGGCTGCGGCTTGGGGCGATAGTCCCGCCGTGCGCCGAAGCTTTCCCACGAGGCAGAAAGACAGGCGACATCCGTCCTGCTCCACGGAAACCGCCTGCTGCGCATCTATCTGTGCCGGAAGGGTCACGTTCCAAATGCCGGCGGTGTTGCGGTAGACGGCGCTGCCGTTTTGCGTTGTCAAGCGCAGAGTGTTGTCGATCTCCTCCCACTGGCCGTTCTCTTGATAATGGATCGCCGTGGGGTAGACCGCCAGCATCCGCTGGCCGTTAGACAATAAAAATTCCTTCTGGTACGCATCGCGACCGGAAGGGATCTCACTTACTATTTCTGCATCCTGCGCAGGCTCCGCAGATGCCGCTTCGGCACATTCTATCTGCAGAGATCCTTTTCGCTGGTCTATCTCCAGCGCCAGCACCTGTGCCGGAATAAGGGTCAGGGAGAGTGCTATCGCCAGAAAAAATGCCAGGAACTTTTGCCGTCTTGGTGTTTTCATTTTCTTTCTCTCCTTTTTCAGTTTTCAAAATATGCCAAGTGATTACAACAAAATTATACATTTATACGCGAATCCTGTCAATGTATTTTTGTTAAAGCGCCAGTTTATATCCATTATATAATATATTTTTGTGTTTTTTCGCTGCATATATAGTATATATTAATATTATTTTCAAATCCATATCCGCCTCAGCAAGAGTCCCAAATTGCGCTTCCGGAATTTTACTGCAAAAGTTTTCGTCCCCCTCTTGCCAACCGCCAAATGATGCTGTACAATAATATCTGTAAAAACGAAATTTATCGCAGATATTATCAGACACCAAAACACTTCACCAAGGGAGCATCACCATGACCGAAACCTTCGACATCGCGGGCTACTGCCGCATCTCCGTGGACGACGAGCTGGATCAGAAGAATATTTCCATCGAGAACCAGAAAGCCATCCTCTCCGACTATGTAAAGACCCATTTCCCCGACAGCAGTCTGACTTTTTTCGAGGATCGTGACCGCTCCGGCTACACCTTCAGCCAGCGGGAGGGCTATCAGGCCATGCGCCGCGGCCTTATGTCCCACAAATATGACATCCTTCTCATCAAGGACTTTTCCCGCTTCTCCCGCCGCAAC
>OIZA01000875.1_pt1 | contig 12754 bp, 19 predicted proteins | sample 1588381 | NCBI WGS metagenome assembly OIZA01 (sample SAMN03283277) | human gut metagenome | biome: human-associated habitat; material: feces | host: Homo sapiens | place: Peru | collected 2012 | reverse complement strand
AACGGCCTATAGTTCTTCCGCTTTAAGCATCGTATACCCTTCGTAATAATGACTGTGGTTGATGCCCTTCATAAAGACCTCGTGACTGTTCGCTGGTAAGGGCATCTTTCAACAACCCCTTGATCTCTTCTTAATGGGGCTACGCTCCATGGCGAGGAGATAATCCCTCTTGTCCACATTGCTCCAATCCCTCCACCACCTGTCCGATTTTGCTTTTCAGCATCATGTCAAGCAGGTGCGTATGCTGCATCCATTGCCCTCACGGAATGGATGGGCAACATTCATCTCCACATATTTCTCAGCGATCTCTTCATTGTTGGACTGCGGCATTTTGTCGATGTTGATCAGTGCCGCCTGCAGATAGATCAACGGCGCAAAGCGGAGGTTTCCCTTTGCCAGATTCATTATGCACGGCCGCCCCGCAAAATCATACATATTCCCAACCAGCGCCTTGTGAATCGCTTGCAGGGATACAAACTTCCCCGGTTCCAGCTTGTCAAGTGTGCCTCTTTCAAAAAACTCGATCCCTTTTTCTTGCTGATGCACTCCTCCTCGCTGGCAAGCTCAAAGGAACTGACAATGCCTTTTTAGAGCCATACTACTTTCTCCTTTAAAGTCTCTCTAAAATCGACCCATATCTGGTAAAAATACTGTGTTCCAGCTCAATAAAACGATCAATGATCTCCTGTGCTAAAGCGTTTGCAGCATTGCCATTATAAATATGCGTCATATTATTGGGATAGTATATCCAGCCATACATCTTCCTGGATGCAGGGGGGTAATACTGATTCGCCGACTTAATGCTCTCACATGAAGAGCCGGTTCGTATTGCCTCTATTCCTTCACAGGCCAGCAATTCTTTCAGAACCTTCCAAATCAACTCAAACCGAATAGCAAATTTGTCCCACAATAAATTCATTTGTCTGATCCGTTGATTAGCGAGACGCAAAACGGCCAAATTCTTACCGCAATTTTAGTTTTTCATAGAGCAATACTCCTTCTGCATTGATAGCTTCCTTCAGTTCATGGGATAGATCAGCTTCTAAAATTACTACGTCAAAGATCAGCAACGCATAAGTTTTCTCCTTTATATCTATACGAAATTGAGAAATATTTTCACCCTGCAGCGCTAAATCAATATCACTTGTACGTTGAAAAAAATCGCTCGCCCACGAACCAAAGAGAATCACTTTCTTAACGTCATGCCGCTTTGCTAAATTACAGATCTGTTGCACGACAAGTGGAGTTATCCTGCTTTTTGTCATACCCTCTTTTTTCTTGTGTCGCCTTCACATACTTCCCACTCCGCACTCTTGCATCCTTTAGTTTCTCGTCATCTGCGGGGATGACTCATACATACCCGATGCGAATCGCACCAGGGACACGTTCTTCTTTGCAGAGAGCTTGAATACGGAGTGGGGTGATATCTCACTTCTCTGTTGCCTGTGTAATGGACATATATTCCATGGGCATTCTCTTTATCTCAAAATAGCAAAAAGTAACCCTGTGGAAAACACCGAACTACTGAATAGCGCGACCGTTAATTGGCCCTTTCGCAGTTTTTATTATGCATATCATATACCTTTCTGCGAATAAAGTCAAACAACCTGTACCTTTCTATACATGAAAATTGCACCTGAGCGAGGCAGTACGCAAAATCTGAAGCCATAACTATTGTAGTTTCTGGGGCAAAGAAATTTGAAAGAGGACTATAAGGACGTTCCCTCTTGTTTTTGTGTATGGACAAGCCAAAAGAACTTTTGTTTTAGAATTTTTCTTTTACGGCCAAATTATATGCATCTGACGGGAATGCGCTCCACAAACGGGCTTTCAGCAAATCAATTTTATAATAAATGCTTGCAAAATAAACTAAGCTCAGGGGATTTTGAGTTTGCGACCGATGGGGTAAACCATTTGAAATTGAGTATTCTTCCAGAGCTAATATGCAAAAACATGAAAGCTACAATGATTGGCGACTATGATTCCCAAAATCCAAATTTGAATACGGAAATGCTGGTTGGAAATATTAGGGTATATATAGGCTTTGTGCAGGGCAGGAGAACCTATGAGTATATTCCTAATGCGGTTTTGAAGGAAGATATCAGCGACTTAACAGGAAAAAGAAGAGCACAGGTCATTGTGATATGCAGAAAGAACCAAAAAGAACGAATGTACGTAGAAGTTACTTACAGAGCAAAGATGGTAGACTGAAAAATGATAGACTTTCCCGAAAAATATGAATATTTGGCACAAATCTTTATGTGCTAAGAAAATGCCTGTTTGGAAGTATTTTTTTCTTTAGATTAACAACGACTCCAAAAATGATATGCTAAATTAATATTTCCTACGAGCTTTCGGGCGCAATACTGTGGGAATACTAAAAGTCGGACGCAGTGCACAATGTCCGACTTTTTATATAAAAAAGTCCCTATTACGGGGTGTATGTTATTATTTATCAGTGGATACCTTCCGCTTATAAGCCTTGCGGGCTGCTTTGACAGCGGTGTCATAGGCCAGAGCTTCAGGAGAGGATTTTGGTGCATGAATTCGTTCTGCTGTATCCACGTTGAATACGGTTCCAGTACAGCCCCGGTAGTGTCCTTGCCCCGACGCATAGCCGGCATAGTGAAGTTGCCCAGGATATTGCGCACATGGGTGCGGGCGTTGCCCGGCATGCACAGATACCGCCAAGAGCGCAGCGACTCCTTCGTCAGAGTCACGGCTTGCATTTTCCCGTCGGCAATCCAACCGGCATGCTCTACGTTGTTCAGCCTCTCCACTACCCGCTGGAGATAGACGGCCCTCCCCTGAGGGGACTCAGGCGCTTGATCATAGACATGGTCCGTGTAACCTGACCGGAGACGGTGCCAAAGACAACATGTCTATAACCGCCTCTATAAAGGTAGTGGCGTCACCCATGCGGGAGGCTTCCACCACATCTGCTCCCTCATTGCAATGTATTTGGGCAGTTCCTTGATGCCGATCTTCTACGTACCCCGGGCTACATTGTGGAACATAGTACGGGCGTACTCGCAACCGCGTTCAGCTATGATCTCGTTGGGTTCGGAAAGGGTGGGCATTGCTGGTGGGTACATAGTTTATTTCTCCCCGGAGTACGGCCCGCTCCAATGTGGTAGCCGCCGCATCTGTGACGATATCTGCTCGTGGGCTGGTGTCCGACACACTTGCGCCCCCCATGCGTATAGCGCCGTTCTGGAAGTCCAACTCTGCAAGCTGTGCGAGCACCACTGGATCCAGCATCGACTGCTGGATGCTTTTTCCTTTGTCTTCACAAAAATGCGTTGACTGTCAACCTGCCGAATACTTTCGCTGCTATCATCCCCTGGTGCTGCTCTATAAGCTGCAAGGCTATTCCCATTTTGCCCTTCTGACCCTGTCATTTGCACACGATGGCGACGGCGACACATTCTTTTTTGCAAAAAGTGTGTGTGTTTGCCGACTTCAGCTTAATAGAGTCTGTTCCATCCACTTGGCATACACGCAGTACCCTCGGCGGGGTTCGTTGACGAACACATGCGTCACGACCCCAATGAGTTTTCCGTTCTGCACAAGAGGACTTCCACTCATTCCGGGTACGATTCCTCCCGTTTTCTCCAACAGTTCTTCGTCTGTAATCTCTATGATGACTCCCTGCACTTCCGGTGCACTCTGCACATCGGCCCGCAGTATCCGGCATCTATAGGGCAGCGGATGTTCCCCTTCCAACGTTACATACAGGGTAGCTTCTCCTGTATACACTTCCCCTGGCTGCGCAATGGGCAGATTGGTACTGCCGGATATACCTGCAAGTAATGTGCCTTCTATCCCAAATACGGTGTTTTTTTCTATGCTTCCCACAGCGTCCCCTTCATGAAGGGAAAACGCTCCAACCAGTTCTCCCACCTGTCCAGGCGTCCCCTTAACGGTACGGAGCACCTTTGCTTTGGTCACATAGCCGTTCCCCCGTTCCAGCGTAGCTCCCGTATCTATATCTGCAATGGGATGCCCCAGTGCACAAAATTTGCCTCCCTTTATAAACGACAGCGTCCCGATCCCGGAGGTGGAATCCCGTACATATGCACCCAACCGCCAACAACCGGTATTTTGCTCCAGCGCCGGCTGCACCTGTACCTGAAAGGCCTCTCCCTCCCGCAGGCAGGTAAGAAGGCAGCTTGTTTCCCCCATATAAGTTTGAAAGTCTGCAGCGTCCTGTATTTCCTTTCCGTTTACTGCCAGAATGGTATCCCCTTCCTTAAGTCCTGCGCTGCTGGCCGGCGCGAGTCTCCCATCCTTTGTTTCTACGCCGGCAAAACCGACTACCTGCACGCCCTTTGTATGCAGAACTATTCCCAGTGCTTCCCCTCCCAACGTTACCAGTGTGCCTGTTGTGGCCTGCTCAATCGTTCTCAGGGGTATGATACCAAACAATGAAACGGTGTATTGTGTCCCCAGAGAAGCATCCTTGCTTTTTCGTACATAGGCAGCCCCGCCATTCTGTTTTATGCTGCATAGCAAGGCGCCCTGACTATCCGGTTCCTCCACGATTTGGGGCATAGCACGCAAGCGAAGCATTCCGGGGGAAAAATACCAGCCAAATATTGCCGCTGCCGCTCCCGCAGCTACCCAGAGTTTTATGCTTTTTTTCATACACGCCTCCCGGATCTACTTTAGTATTAGTACTTTGCCCCGGAAGCCGCCGATCTATCCTTTTTGTATGTGAAGGCAGCAACGATCTGTTCTTCTCTTTTTTACCGCTTGTTTATTCTATGTTATTCCGATTATTAACGATGGTCCGTTCTTTTTATGAGAATTAAACATATTGTGGTTTATCTTTTACGTTGAAAGGCGATTTGTGGACGCACGTTCCGTCGGCTCTGTTGACGGAACTCTGCGAGGCGTTGCCCCGCAGACATGCTGCAAGGCCCGCAGTAAGCTCAACCGCTGAATACCGCTCTACTGAGCTGGAGCAAATGTGCCTTGCCGGAGCACGTCTCATATTCTTTTTGACGGATCTCTTTTTTACCGACATACCGTACATTTACTTTGTCGTGAGCCTTACATCGTTTTCTCTTCTCCTATTCGGTTCAACAAAAAAAGACCTCCGGATTTCTCCGCAGATCTTTTTGCATTTATTCGGTTGTTGGTTCTCAGACCAGCTCCAGCACTACCATGGGAGCGGCATCGCCACGGCGAGCGCCCAGCTTATATATCCGGGTATAACCGCCCTTCATGCCTTCCTGAATGCGTGCATCGTACTTGGGAGCCAGATCACGGAACAGCTTCTCCACAACGGGATGTGCACGATCCTTGGTGCGCTCCTTGTACGCGCTCTTGCGCTCCTTAGCCTTCTTGAGCTCTGGCACGTCATACAGATACGCCATGATCTGACGGCGGGCATGGAGCTTGGAAGGAAGATCCTGCACCTTCTCCACCTTGGAGACCTGGCCCTTCTCGTTCATGACGTCCTTTTCCACGGTCTCAGAGTTCTTGTACTCGCGAACCGCCAGAGTGATCATCTTCTCGGCGATGCTGCGGACTTCCTTGGCTCTGGTTTCGGTGGTGACGATCTTGCCGTTCCAAATAAGGGCGGTGGTCAGGTTTCTGAGCATTGCAACACGCTGGTCAGTGGGTTTTCCCAGTTTCCGGTTTGCCATTGTTGCTTCCTCCTATCAATCTTCATTCGTGCGCAGGGAAAGACCCAACTGCGCCAGTTTTTGCTGCACTTCTTCAAGAGATTTCCGGCCCAGATTGCGAACCTTCATCATCTCATCCTCATCCCGCTGCACCAACTCGTCTACGGTGTTGATGCCGGCACGCTTGAGGCAGTTGTAGGAGCGGACGGAAAGATCCAGATCCTCGATATTCATCTCCAGAATCTTCTCCTTCTTGCTCTCCTCCTTCTCCACCAGGATCTCCACGCCCTGTACCTGATCGGTCAGGTTGATAAAGAGCATCAGGTGCTCCGTAAGGATCTTGGCGGCCAGAGAAGCGGCTTCCTCAGGCTTAATGCTGCCGTTGGTCCAGATCTCCAAAGTAAGCTTGTCAAAATCGGTGATCTGGCCTACACGGGTATTTTCCACGGTGAAATTCACCTTGGTGATGGGGGTGTAGATGGAGTCTACGGCAATCTCGCCGATGGGCATGTCGGGCCGTTTGTTGCGGTCGGCCACCACATACCCGCGGCCATGGTCCAGCATGATCTCCATATGGAGCTTCCCGTTTTCATCCAGCGTAGCAAGATGCAAATCGGGGTTGATGATCTCAACATCCGAATCGGGCAGAATATCGCCTGCCTTTACTTCACACTCGCCTGCAGCGTCAATGATGACCTTCTTGGGGCCGGGGCAGTGGAGCTTGCAGATCAGTTCCTTAATGTTCAGGATGATCTCAGTCACGTCCTCCTTGACGCCTTCGATAGTGGAAAACTCATGCAGCACACCATCAATGCGGATGGAAGTAGCTGCTACGCCCGGAAGGCTGGAAAGCAGCACCCGGCGCATGGAATTCCCCAGGGTAGTGCCGAATCCGCGCTCAAGAGGCTCCACGACGAACTTGCCGTAATTCTCCGTAATCTCCACGCATTCGAGTTTGGGCTTTTCGATTTCCAACATAAATTACCCTCCTTCGGTGATGTTGCTAATGATTGGTCACGTAGATTACCTGGAGTAGTACTCGACGATGAGGTGCTCCTCGATGGTCAGGTCGATATCCTCTCTCTTGGGCAGTGCTACCACTTTACCGGTGAGGTTCTCGGCATCCAGCTCCAGCCATTCGGATACGGTGCGCTTGGCGCCCTGCTCCTTCAGGGTGGCGAAGAAGGGGATCTCACGGCTCTTTTCCTTCACGGCGATCACATCGCCAACCTTCACCTGGTAAGAGGGAATGTCTACCTTCTTGCCGTTTACGGTGAAGTGGCCATGGGTGACCAGCTGGCGGGCCATGGGGCGGCTCTCGCCCATGTTCAGGCGGTAGACTACGTTGTCAAGACGGGTCTCCAGCAGCTGGAGCATGTTGTCACCGGTAACGCCGCGCATGTTGGCGGCCTTCAGATAGTAATCATGGAACTGGTTCTCCAGCACGCCATAGGCCCGGCGGACCTTCTGCTTCTCGCGCAGCTGGATACCGTATTCAGACTGCTTTTTGCGGCCCTGACCGTGCATCCCCGGGGGGGTGTGGCGAACGGTCATCGCGCACTTCTCGCTGTAGCAGCGATCGCCCTTGAGAAAGAGCTTGCAGCCTTCCCGGCGGCACTGCCGGCAAACGGAATCAGTATATCTAGCCATTGTTTGTTACCCTCCTTACACTCTTCTGCGCTTGGGCGGACGGCAGCCATTGTGGGGGATGGGGGTGACGTCTTTGATCATGTTGATCTCCAGCCCTGCGGTCTGCAGTGCCCGGATAGCGGCTTCACGGCCGGAGCCGGGGCCCTTCACGTACACCTCAACAGTCTTAAGACCATGCTCCATGGCCGCCTTGGCAGCGGTCTCGGAAGCCATCTGGGCAGCAAAGGGAGTGGACTTACGGGAACCCCGGAAGTTCAGAGAACCTGCGCTGGACCATGCGATGGCATTGCCCTGCATATCGGTGATGGTCACCAAAGTGTTGTTGAAGGAGGAGCGGATATGGGCCTGGCCACGGTCGATATTCTTCTTCTCACGGCGCTTGCGGGCAACGACTTTTTTCATTTTGGTTGCTTTAGCCATTTATTCTTCCTCCCTTACTTTTTCTTACCGCCCTGGGTGCGCTTGGGCCCCTTGCGGGTACGGGCGTTCTGCTTGGTGCTCTGGCCGCGGACGGGCAGGCCCTTGCGGTGACGAACACCCCTGTAGCAGCCGATCTCGATCAGCCGCTTAATGTTCATGGAGGTTTCGCGGCGAAGATCGCCCTCTACCTTCACGTGATGGTCGATGTACTCTCTGAGCTTGTTGACATCGTTTTCCGTAAGATCGCGAACGCGAACATCAGCATCCACACCGGTAGCAGCCAGGATCTCCTTGGAGATGGAGGGGCCGATGCCGTAAATATAGGTCAAGCCGATCTCAATTCGCTTGTCTCTCGGAAGGTCTACGCCAGCAATACGTGCCATATGGTTTTCATACCTCCGTTAAAAATTCACTCTTTTGTATCTATATATGCTTGCGGGAAGCGCCCCCTTTCGGGCTGCGCCAGCCGCCCCGCAAGTACTCTTTCGCAAACGAATTTGCTTAGCCCTGACGCTGCTTGTGCTTGGGGTTCTCGCAGATGACCATGATGCGGCCTTTGCGCTTGATGATCTTGCACTTCTCGCAAATCGGTTTCACAGAGGGTCTTACTTTCATTTTTATATCTCCTTAAACGTAGTAGAAATTCTTGCTGAAGCTGACTTTCTTTTAGTTCTTGGCGCGCCAGGTGATGCGCCCCCGGGACAGATCGTACATGGACAGTTCCACGGTTACCTTGTCTCCCGGCAGGATCCGGATGTAGTTCATACGGAGTTTGCCGGAAATGGTGGCCAGGATCTTATGTCCGTTCTGGAGAGTAACCTCGAACATCGCGTTGGGGTATGCGTCGGTCACAACGCCTTCTACTTCAAAAACATCCTGTTTGGACAAGCTTAACCTCCTTCATAGGTGTCCTTTCGGTCCTGCCGTGTCTGCGCTTCCACCCATTTCAGGTGGCGGCGTATATCCGCATTCTGGACCGTTTCGCCCTGTGCCAGGGCCTTCATGCTGACGTCTATCCTCGTGGGATAAAGCATCAGGTGCATCCACTTTTTCTTCTTGGGCTTCTCCAGTGGCCTTGTCTTGCCGTCGGTCAAAAGGACAACTCCCTCTTCCGGCACGGAAAGGATCACCATGGCCAGGCCTTTATCATGGCCGGCTCTGGATACCGCAACATCTCCTGCTTTCGGCTCCCGGATCATGCTTCCTCCTCATAAAAGGTGGTCATGATGGGGTCTCCGTCGGTGATGAGAATGGTGTTCTCATAATGGGCGGAGGGCAGGCCGTCCTCGGTTTCCACCGTCCAGCCGTCGCTGAGCTGGCGAACCTTCCAGGTACCCATGTTGATCATGGGCTCCACGGCAATGGCCATACCGGCACGAAGCCTGAGCCTTGCCTTGGGAGAATAGTAGTTAGGCACTTCCGGGTCTTCGTGCATGTTCCGCCCGATCCCATGGCCTACATAGTCCCGTACCACGCCGTAGCCGTTGGCCTCTGCATGGGTCTGCACCGCCGTACCAATATCGCTGAGTCTGTATCCTTCCCGGCAGTATTTTATCGCTTCAAAGAAGCATTCCCGGGTGACCTGCACCAGCTTGCGGGCCTTCTCATCCACGTTTCCGCAAAGGAAGGTCCTGGCTGCGTCTCCAACGAATCCGTCCAGAGTGGCGCCTGTATCACAGCTTACAATGTCGCCCTCCTTCAGCTTCCGGTTCCCGGGGATCCCGTGGATGACCTGGTTGTTGATGGAGATACATACACTGGCAGGATATCCGCCGTATCCCAGAAAGGTGGGGACTGCGCCGCAGCTTATAATATATGCATGAGCCAGCCGATCCAGTTCTTTGGTGGTGATGCCCGGGTGGATATTTTCGCCCAGGAGCTTTAATGTCCCGGCTACCACCCGGCCCGCCGCTTCCATTTTTTTGAATTCGGCAGGTGTCTTGATGTTGATCATGCTTCCAGCTCCCGCCGGATCTCTCCGGCTACCTGCTCTACAGCCTGATCTCCGTTGACCCGGCGCAGGGTGCCTTTCTCTTTGTAGTAGGTAATGAGAGGTTCCGTCTTCTTTTCATACTGGCGCAGGCGTACCTCTACGGTTTCCGGCTTATCATCCTCCCTCTGATACAGGGTACCGCCGCAATGGCCGCACTTTGGATCGGAGTAAGTGGATACATGATAGGCGGCGCCGCAATCGGGGCACATCCGCCGGCCGGTGATCCGGTCCAGCAGCCTTTCGAAGGGCACATCGATGTCGATCACATAATCGATATCGGTGAACGCCTCCAGAGCCTGAGCCTGTGCAATGGTTCTGGGGAAACCGTCCAGGAGGAAGCCGTTTTTGCAATCCTCCTGGGCGATACGGTTCTTGACCATGCCAACGATGACGGAATCGGGGACAAGCTCCCCTTTATCCATGTATGCCTGGGCCTCGCGGCCAAGGGAGGTTCCTCCGCGGATCTCTGAGCGCAGCATATCTCCGGTAGAGATGTGTGCTATGCCGTAATGCTCGGCCACTCCCATAGCCTGGGTGCCTTTGCCCGCTCCCGGCGGGCCCAAGAATATCAGCTTCATACGCTTTCCCTTAGTTCAGGAAACCCTTGTAATGCTGCATGAGCATCTGGGCTTCCAGCTGTTCCGTAGTTTCCATAGCCACGCTGACCATAATGAGCACGCTGGTGGCACCAAACATGCTGGTAACGTGGAGGCTGTTCAGGATAACAGTGGGAATGATGGCGATAATGGCGAGATACAGCGAACCGAACAGGGTCAGACGGTTGCTGATCTTACCCAAGTACTCCCCGGTGGGCTTGCCCGGACGAATGCCGGGGATAAAGCCGCCGTTTTGCTGCAGGTTCTTGCTCATCTCCACCGGATTGAAGGTGATGGAGGAGTAGAAGTACCCGAAGGCAATGATGAGCACAAAGTATACCAGATAGTAGGGCACGGGCACCGCTGCGCTGGAGCTCATGTACTTCTCCCACCAGGTGGCAAAGCCGGAGCCGGGGAAGAACTGCAGGATCATGGTGGGAACCTGCATCAGCGTCATGGCAAAGATCAGCGGCAGTACGCCGTTGGCGTTGGCCTTCATGGGCAGATAGGTGCTCTGTCCGCCGTACATCTTACGGCCTACCACACGCTTGGCATACATGATGGGAATCTTCCGCTCGGCCTTTTCGATCATGACCACGAAGGTGATCATGGCAACGATCAAAGCCAGAGACACGAAGAACTGCCAGATCTGAACGCCGGTGAACAGCAGCCGGAAGCGCTCGACGATAAACTCGGGCACTCTGCTTACGATGGAAGCGAAGATCAGCATGGAGGTACCGTTGCCGATGCCCTTTTCGGTGATCCTCTCGCCCAGCCACATAAGGAAGGCCGTACCTGCGGCGCTGGTGACGCAAATGGTCACATAGCTCCACCACCGGGGTTCCCCAGTGACGATGTTGCTGCCGTAAGTCACAATGATGCCAAAGGACTGGACAAGCGCCAGACCTACACCTACATACCGGGTGATCTTCTCGATCTTCTTGCGGCCGTCTTCTTCCTTGCTCATCTTCTCCAGAGTGGGGATGGCAATGGCCAGCAGCTGCATGATGATGGAAGCCGTGATGTAGGGGGAGATACCCATGGCAAACACGGTGAACTGAGACAGTGCAGAGCCGGAAAGCAGGCTCATGAAATCAAAGAGCGCAAGCCCTTCGATCTGCTTGGCCCAGGCCGCGGCATCAACGCCGGGGATTGGGATTGCACTGCCAAGACGGTAGATCACCAGAAGAAGAAGGGTGAACAGTATCTTCTTCCGCAGATCCTTGATCTTGAAGGCGTTGATGAACGTGGTAAACATTACAGCACCTCAACACTTCCGCCTGCGGCCTGGATAGCAGCTTCAGCGGACTTGGTGAACTTGGCTGCCTTTACGGTAAGCTTCTTGGTCAGCTCACCGTTGCCCAGTACCTTAAGGCCGTCCTTTTCGATCTTGCTGATGATGCCGCGATCCTTGAGCAGCTCAGCAGTCACTTCAGTGCCGTCCTCCAACTTGTTCAGGTCGGAAATATTGATGATGGTGTATTCCTTGGCGTAGATATTGCAGAAGCCGCGCTTGGGCAGACGGCGAGCCAGAGGCATCTGACCGCCTTCAAAGCCGTTCTTCTTGCTGCCGCTGCGGGCCTTCTGGCCTTTATGACCCTTTGCAGAGGTCTTGCCGAGGCCGCTGCCGACGCCGCGGCCTACCCGCTTGGGGGCCTTTACGGAACCGGCTGCAGGCTGTAATTCATGAAGCTTCATACCTGTACCCTCCTTATGCTTCTTCGACCTTCACCAGGTGCTTTACCTTGAAGATCTGGCCACGGATGCAGGCATTATCGGGCTTTTCCACGGTCTGGTTGAGCTTGCGCAGACCCAGCGCCTTTACGGTGTCCTGCTGATCCTTGAGGCTGGAGATGGGGCTCTTGACCAACGTGATTTTCAACATAGCCAGAAACCTCCTTAGTTGAGAATTTCATCCACGGACTTACCGCGGAGAGCAGCGATCTGCTCAACGGTGCGAAGCTGGGAAAGACCGTCCAAAGTGGCCTTTACGCAGTTGCTGGGGTTGTTGGAACCGTAGGACTTGGTGCGGATATCCTTGATACCTGCCATTTCCAGTACCGCACGGACGGGGCCGCCTGCGATAACGCCGGTACCTTCTTCAGCGGGGAGCATGCGCACATGGCCCTTGCCAAACTTGCCCTCGACCTCGTGGGGGATGCTGGTGCCTACCAGGGGAATCTCGATCATGTGACGCTTTGCGTCCTCAACGCCCTTACGGACGGCTTCGGGAATCTCCACGGCCTTGCCCAGGCCCACGCCTACCTTGCCTTTTTCGTTGCCCACTACCATCAGTGCGGTGAACCGGAAGTTCTTACCGCCCTTGACGACCTTGGCAACACGGTTGATGTAAACCAGGCGCTCTTTGTATTCGGAGACTTCTTTTTCGAACTTTCTGTCGTTACGCATGTTGTTTCCTCCTTAAAAGTCCAGGCCGGCTTCTCTTGCGCCCTGAGCCAGGG